>JACCDS011049871.1_pt1 | contig 34786 bp, 37 predicted proteins | sample 7446441 | NCBI WGS metagenome assembly JACCDS01 (sample SAMN15323445, study PRJNA562643) | freshwater metagenome | isolation source: river surface water | place: USA:Blue River Watershed | collected 2017-08-17
AGAACGTGCTGGAGCGACTGCCGACGCAGCCGGCATCGGCGCTGCGCGAACTGCTGCCGTATCGCTGGGAGCTTGGGGCCTGAGTGCCGGCCGTGCCGGGGTCAAGGTGACTTTGGCGGACGCTTACGTTGCAGTGTCTCCAGGCGTTCCTGCAGGTGCGCCTTGAAGAGTGGGTTCGACTCGGAAGCTTCCTCGATCAGATCCACGATGCTGTGGCGCTCGCCGGTATAGAAGGCAGAGGTGTTGCACAGATCGTCGCGGCGATGCAGCAGGCCAACCAGTTGGTGCGCCACGCGCGCGATGTCCGCGTTCGTCTTCTTGAGTTGATCACGGGCATCGCGTGCCTCATTGATCTTGTCCTGGTTGTAGAACGCAGCAGTCATGAGGACCGCATCGAACAGCATGTCCAGGGCTTGCGCGTCCGGCAGTTGACGATGAAGTTCAGCGTAGACGTCGACCAGTTCGAGGGGGCGAGACAGGAGTCGGTCGATGACGTTGACCACGCTGGGCCAGATGTCGCTTTCGACGTATTGCGCTCGGATGCCCTTCAGGCACGACTCGCACGCCATGACTGGATCAGTAGCGCCAGGCACGGGTGAAGGCATCGCGGGGGTGGGTTCGGTGTTCATGTTCGGAAGCGTAGGGCAGGGCCCCTCGCGGGTCGGTATCGCAAGTGGGCTCCGTTTCGTAGGGGTTGCGATACCCGGCAGAGGTCTTCGCAACTGTGTCGCCCCACCCAGCCCACAAGCGACGCCCCGGAATGAAATTCAGATGCCGTCATGAACTTCTACTCATCACTTCATAAGCTCATCGACTCATGTGAAGCAACTTCGTCAGTCTCACGACCCTATGTAGACACCTGCTTCCCGCTGCCCAACAGACCGATCCATCGGAACTGATCCTCACCGCCCCACAGACAAACTATCAACGATCGATATACTTTTTTTATACTTTGTTGTAAGCTGAAGACTCCCTCATCATCTCCGGAGCCAGCCATGTCAGAAGCCGAAGACACGATCATGGTGTTCACCGCGCGAAGTCCTGCGCGCCTCGTGCTTGAGGGTGGCTCGCAAGCCTGGGTGTTGGATGCCGCCCGCGCGAAGAGATGCGCCTGGCTGGTGTGCACACAGAACCAGCACAACGCCGATCACGAGTTTTCGGACGCCACCGAGCCGCATGGCGCAGGCTTCCTGCTTGGCAAGATCTCGACGATCCGCAAGTCACAAGAGCCCGGCGACGGGGACCGGTGGTTGATCGCGATCAGCGAGTTCGCGCGCATCGACAGGCCCAACCTCTGGGACCACGGCCGCAACCCGGTGCGCTACACGTCCCTGGCCAAGCTGGGCATTGATCCGGCTGCCGCTCAGTTCGAGCCTGTGCCTGAAAGCTCGGCATCGCTCACGCCCATGCAAGCCAGCGCGTCCAGCACATCGGCCGGCCGGGTTGCGCCGCTGACCATCGCCGAGGCCAAGAAGGCCCTCGCGGCCACCTTCGGCGTGAGTCCTGATGCTGTGGAGATCACGATCAGGGGCTAAACGCCGATGGGCTCATATCCTCATATGAGCCCATACTCATCGAATGACCGGGACAAGGCCGAATCAGTCGTGCACGAACATCACGTGGCCGATATAGCGACTGTCCTGCCACCAGTTCGGCCCAGCACTGCCATAGCGCTTGTTCTTCGATCCCGCTTGGCTCTGCAAAGGCTGCTGGACCTGGCCGGAAGCGTTGCGTACAGCGCGCTGGACATCGGTTTCTGGCACCACAACGGTGATGTGTCCCGATAGCCCTTCGGCTCGCCGATCAGCGCAGATCACGCCGATTCCACCGCCGTTCGCGGCCATCTGCAGGTCGTCGGGCGACGCGACGCGGCGCCAACCGAACGTGGATCCAAAATCGATCAGCCACTGATAGAGCGCGTCTGCGCGCATCTCCATGACCGTCTTGCCATAGATGGGCTCCACCGTCCGGCCGCTGGCCAGCCTGGCGATCGCGGCACCAGTCCACCAAACGCGCGGCAGGTAGGCGCCGGCCAGATAGACATAGTCTGCAGCGTAGACGTTGCAGTAGGTCTTGCCGTCCCTGGGCAGGTAGCGAGCACTCGTTTCGACCTCCAGCCACTCGACGATCCGTGTCAGCTGCTGGATCCTCTCGCCGGCAGGCGCATGAATGTCACGCGTGGGGCGCCCCACCTCGCCAATTGGGGAGGCCTGTCCCGCCACACTGTTGCGCCGTGCCTCGGGCCGACCTTCCTGCCAATAGGCAGGAGGAATCGTCGGTGGTCCACCATCGTCAAGCCAGACTTGTGCAGGGATCGGTTCCAGAAAACGATCTGCCACGTGGCCGGTGAAAACAGCGCCGCCAAGCCGTGCTTCCACCCGTGACCAACCTGGTGCGCTAGGCCCAAGAACCTTCACTGGCGTCAGGTTGGGCAATAAGGTGATGGGGCGATTCCCCTCGGCGCTCGGCCTGTCACGAAGATTCAAGGACGTCGCGGCAACCCGCATCGTTGGCGAAAGCTCCTCACCAACAAGATCGAAACCCAGTGGCCGGAAAGCTCCGAAGTCGCCTTTGGCCTCGCAATGCTCCCAGTCGCTTCCGATGCCGCAGAGATTCTTCTTGTTGATGGCTTGACGCACATCCCACTCGGCGTAGGTCGCCGACTCCCTCCAGCCCGTCGCTTCAGCCAGCCAAGTCAGTTCAGCGAGACCAGCCTGCTTCAGAAGGCGGCACGTCAAACCAGAACCGTAGACGCCGATTCGGTACAACGGCGCGCCGTTGTGAGCAGCCGACCAAACCGAGCGAATCGCCTCGAAATACGGTCGAACATAGGTCAGCACCTGATCCTTGGTGAAGTTGACATCAACCGCGAAGTAGATCGCGCTGCCGGACGGCTGGCCTATCTGGGCGGCCGCTGCCAGCGCGGAATCAGCGTCTTGTCGCCCACGCACAGTTCCGAAGTCATCCGTCTCGCGTGCCCTGTCTTGGTACACCACGGCAATGTTCAGGCCTGCTTGGGCAAGTGCCTGCGCCTCCGCTGGCAGCATCCGCTTCTCGGGAATCTTCGTCGTCCTCGAGTAGTAGCGAATCACGAAGGCTTTGCCTGCGGACGCTAGACATGGTGCGGAAGGCGCGCAGTTCCGGCTGGTCGAGATGCCGACGATCATGTAGATGCTCCTGTACGGGTGGCGTCGGCACTCTAGAAAGCATCGTCGTTCCGTACATACCCAAGCTAGGGGACAAGCTTAAGAAAGCTCAAGCAAAGGACGACAAATCGAGAAATTTTTCTCGATTTGTCGTCATCGCTCAAAGAGCAAATCATGAATCAATCTTCATCTACTCATCTACTCATCTACTCATCTGCTCATCTACTCATTGACTCATCCAAGTAGCGATTCATCGCCTCAGTGAGCATCTCCGTCAACGGACGATCCGCCTCGGTCGCTGCCAGCTTCCAGCGCTTGCGCGTACTGGCCGGCACCAGGAAGTTGATCCGCACGAGTTCTTCCTTCGTGACCTCGTGAACTGGCACGCTAGGCCGGACCGCTTCCAGCGGCTTGGACTTCAGAGCCATCTTGCTTCCTCCAGTTCGGCGATCACCGCGTCAACCTCGGCGCGGGCTGACGTGTCGGCTAGGTCGTAGACGCTGAGCCCGTCGGTCAGGGCCTGAGCGAACGCCACGCGGTTGCCGATCGTGGCGGTCAGCTGCTCCAGGCCGTACTCGTTCCAGTCGCCGTCCTTGATGAGCTTGGACAGCTTGGTGGATCCGCTGGTGCGGTTCACAACGAACGCCGCATCGATCTGGCCACCGACCTCGGTTTTCTGCCGAATCAGCTTCACCGTCGCAGCAGACGCCCACACGTCCGCGCCGCTCGGCTGGATCACCACGAGCGCGACGTGTGCCACCCGGACGACCCCCGCAGCCATCGATTCGGCCTTTGCCGGCGTGTCGATCACCACCACGTCAGCGGCCAGCGTCGAGATCGACGACAGCATCTGCGGCCGGTCGAGTGCAACCACCATCGGCAGGTCCGCCCCCTCGGGGCTGGCTGCTCGCCAGTCGCGCGCGGTGCCCTGGGGATCCGCGTCGACCAGAACGACCTTCCAGCGGCGCCGATGCAGCGCGGTCGCGAGGTTGGTGGCCAGCGTGCTCTTGCCAGAGCCGCCCTTCTCGTTCATCAAGGCAATGATCTTCATAAGCTCATGTACTCCTATGAGTCCATGAGTATCAGCTCATTTCGTGTCAGATTGCAGATTCTTCTGACCACACATCACATCCCTGAGCACTGACTCCCATCAGTCCTTTCGCTCGCGACTCTTGCCGTCCACCGTCTACGCCGTCCTGATCCTCGCGATCAGGACGGCGTTTTGCTGTCTGGACTCTCACCTGATCGATACCCCTGGAGGTGATCCCATGCCCTTTCCCTGCATCCCGTCCCCGATGTCGCACCTGACGACCTTCCTGGTCTGCTACGCCCTGGGCGTGCTGACTGGATGGTCCATGCGCTCGTCGTCCCACACCGTCGTGACGGCACCGATCGCCTGATCGCACCCGCTCCATGACCTCGCTCTGCCCCCACTGTGGATCCGCCCACACCGTGCCGCAGCGCACCGGTGAGCGCGTTGGCGGTTCCATCGGCCTGGTGACCGGCCTGGCTGGCGGTTTCTCCGGCGCCCTGCGCGGCGCGGCGAGCGCGGCACCAGCCGGCCCCTACGCCGCGATCCTCGGCGGCTTGGTCGGGGGCGCCGTGGGCTGCGGCCTGGGTGCCAAGGTCGGCTGCACCGTCGACGAACACATCCTGGGCAACACCCGCTGCCAGGACTGCGGTCACACCCACAGCCCGCCTCGGGCCTGACCCCCCGGCCTCGGCCGCTCCCTCGCCCATCGCGCGACCCCGCGATCGCGCTTCTCACATCCTTGCCCGCACCCACAGGTGCGCCACACGACCAGGCATCCCGTCACCGGGAGGCTCGGCCGTGGGCGCTGCGTGGGCGGGCGTTCTTCCTCATCTGCTTCCTGGAGATCGATCCATGGCACACCTCATCGAGAACATGGCCTACGTCGGCCAAACGCCCTGGCATGGCCTGGGCAACCAACTGCCGGCCCAGCAACCCATCGAGGTCTGGGCCGATCGCGCTGGCATGAACTGGACCATCGAGGAGGCGCCCGTCCAGTACGTCGTGCGCCAGGTCGGCTCGCTCAGCGAAATCTGCACCTTCGACGATCAGAAGGTGCTCTTTCGCAGCGACAACCATGTCCCGCTGTCGGTGGTCGGCAGCCGTTACCACGTCGTGCAGCCGCGCGAGGTGCTGGAGTTCTACCGCGACCTGACCGAGGTGTCGGGCTTCGAGCTGGAAACCGCCGGCGTGCTGAAGTCTGGCAAGAAGTTCTGGGCCCTGGCGCGCACCGGCCAGGAAACGGTTCTCAAGGGCTCCGACGTGGTCAAGGGCTACCTGCTGCTGGCCACGTCCTGCGACGGCACGCTGGCCACCACGGCGACGCCCACCACCGTGCGCGTGGTGTGCAACAACACGCTGAGCATCGCGCTCAACGGCGCGAGCACGGCCATCAAGGTTCCGCACAACACCAGCTTCGACGCGCAGGCGGTCAAGCGGCAGCTGGGCATCGCCGTGACCCAGTGGGACGGCTTCATGTACCGCATGCGCACGCTGGCCGAGCGCAAGGTCAAGAGCCATGAGGCGATGAACTTCTTCCTCAAGGTGCTGTGCCAGGCCCCGGACGATGCGGCGCTGGGCCTGACCAACGAGCGGGCACTCAAGAAGGTGCAGGCCATCTACGACGGTCAGGGGAGGGGGGCGGAACTGGCCGCCGCCAAGGGCACGGCCTGGGGCCTGCTCAATGCCGTCACGGAGTTCGTCGACCACGAGCGCCGGGCGCGCAACCAGGAGTACCGACTCGACAGCGCCTGGTTCGGTCAAGGCGCGCAGCTCAAGCAGCGGGCGCTCGACCAGGCCCTGCAGCTCGCGGCATGACCGGCCGACGGCTGAACCGACGTCCATCCACCCCACGTCCTTCGCCCCGCCCTGTCCTCGACGGGTCGGGGCGTTTTGCCGTCAGCACGGCTCGCCAGGCGCGCCCCGATCGCGGGACGGACCTGGCCCACTGGAGCACTTTTCTCATGAACCAACCGCAATCGACCGATCGCGCCTCCCGCGCGCCCCGCCAGGCGAAGCCGCAGGCGGCGCTGCGCCTGGTCAACACCACCGAGATCGACCGCGCCACCTGGCTGCAGGTCCGACGCCGAGGCATCGGTGGCTCGGACGCGGCGGCGGCCGTGGGCCTGAGCCCCTACAAGTCGCCGCTCGAACTCTGGCTGGAGAAAACCGGCCGCGACGCCGACCTGCCGCAGGTCGACCCCGACGACATGGACAGCCCGATGTACTGGGGCACGGTCCTGGAGCCGCTGGTGGCCACCCAGTACACCCACAAGACCGGTCGCCTGGTGCGCCGCGTCAACGCGGTGCTGCAGCATCCGCAGGAGCCCTGGATGCTGGCCAACCTCGATCGCGAGGTGGTCGGCTGCCCCGAGGTGCAGATCCTGGAGTGCAAGACCGCCGGCCTGAACGGTGCTCGCCTGTGGAAGGATGGGGTGCCGGAGTACGTCCAGCTGCAGGTGATGCACCAGCTGGCGGTGACGGGCAAGCGGGCGGCCGATGTGGCGGTCCTGATCTGCGGGCAGGAGCTGCAGATCCATCGCATCGAGCGCGACGAGGCGTTGATCGGCCAGCTGATCGAGCTCGAACGCCGGTTCTGGCACCAGGTCGAGACCGACCAGGTGCCGCCGGCCGACGGCAGCGAGTCGGCGGCCGCAGCGCTGCAGTGCCTCTATCCGCGCGACTCGGGCCAGACCGTCGACCTGCGCGACGACGAGGCACTGGCCAGCAGCTTCGACGAGCTGCTGCGCCTGCGCGAGCTGATGGCCGCGCACGGGCAGCGTGAGGCCCAGCTCAAGCAAGGCATTCAGCAGCGCATGGGCGAGGCCAGCAAGGCGCTCTTTCCCGCCGGCGAGGTCAGCTGGAAGCGCAGCAAGGACGGCACGGCGCTCGACGTCGACCGCCTCACGCGCGATCGGCCGGACCTCATCGAGGCCTACGCGGTGACCCGGCCGGGCAGCCGGCGATTCCTGATCCAGACCGGAACGAGCAGCCGCCGCGCGGCCTGATCGATCCGATCGTCAACCCAACCGAGAACCTCCCCATGCTCAAAGGCTTGGCCCTCACCCCGCCCGTGGTCGGGCGCATCTCGATCGGCAAGGTGGTCGAGAAGAACGGCAAACGTCTGCCAGAGAAGGACGACGAGTTCACCATCACCAGCCAGGTGCAGAACCGCGACGGCTGGGTGCTGCACCCGATGGACGTGGCGCTACGCCGCGCCGCCAGCGGGAGTTCGGCAGCCGGGACGGCCACCACCGAGACGCCGGCCGCCGGCAGCAAGCTGCGGCAGATCCCGATCCGGTTGATGTTCAACGACCCGGACCTGAACCTGCGTGCCCACTACAGCCTGTTCGATCGGGACACCGGCCGGCAGCTATGCGTCGGCAACGGCGAGACGTGCAAGCGCTCGACCGTTTCCGGGGTGCAGGCCCTGGCGTGTCCGTCACCCTCGGGCTGCGAGATGGCGGCCGGCGGGCGTTGCAAGCCCTACGGCCGGCTGCATGTGCGCCTGGGCGACGATGACGAGCTCGGGACCTTCGTCTTCAGGACCACCGGCTTTAACAGCATTCGCACGCTCGCGACGCGCTTGTCGTACTTCCATGCCGTGTCCGGCGGACAGCTGGCGACGCTGCCGCTGGAGCTGAGGCTGCGTGGCAAGTCGACCACCCAGTCCCACCGCGCGCCGATCTACTACGTCGATCTGACGGTGCGCAGCGGCTCGACGATGGCGCAGGCCTTGGATGAGGCGCGGACGGCGGCGGCCGCGCGCGAGGCGATGGGGTTCGACCAGGCCGCGCTCGAAGCCACGGCCCGGGCGGGCTTTGCGCTAGGTGCGTTCGAGGAGACCGAGGACGACGGCATCAGCGTGGTCGAGGAGTTCTACCCAGAGGGTGATGAACCGGAGCCGGTGGCGGTCGAGCGGTCCGATCGGACCCCTGCGCGTCGGTCACTGGCCGACCGGCTGGACGACCGGGCTCGGCAAGGCGTGTCCATTTCTGGGTGAGCGATTCACCCTCCCTCCTTATCTCGACCGCGTGGCTCCCGAGGGGACACGCGGTCGATCACTGGGTCCCGGGTTTCTTTTTTGGTCTTGTGGATGCAGATCGGTCTCGACCATGGCGGTGCGGATGGTCAGAATTCAGTTGGCGCCCAAAACTGAACTTCTCACCGAAGCGCGCGGCGCGCCCATGGCGCAACGGGAAACCCGCATACACAACAGCCATTGACGCGAGGACAGCACGTGCCACATGTCACCTTCATCCACGGCATCGGGAACAAGCCGGAATCAGACGCGCTGCTCAATATCTGGCGCCGAACCCTCATGGAGACTGATGTGTCGCTCGACCTGTCCGCTGAGGGCGTGACGAGCTCGATGGTGTACTGGGCCGACCTGATGTACGAAAGGCCCGACCCAGATCTCTCAAACCATGATGGCGTACTTGAAACCACCGCGCAGGCCATCGACGCTAGCGGCGGCGCCGAGCTGCCTCACGGCGACACCGACAACGAGCGCCGCTTCATCGAGGCCCTGCGCAACCAGCTGACGCACCTCAGCGACGAGGATATCGATGCCGCAGCCCATGCTGCACCCGCCGCTAACCCCAAAGCACCTGCGCTGGAACGCGTGCCGCTGCCGTGGTTCCTGAAGAAACCCCTGATGAGCGTGCTGCTGCGCGACGTGCACCATTACCTGTTCGATAAGCAGTACGGTCCGCCGGGCAAGCCTGCCGTGCGCATCCGACAGACTATCCGACAGCGTTTCGTCGACACGTTGGCTGCGGTGCCGGCGGACAACGGACCGCAGGTAGTGGTGTCGCACAGCATGGGCACGGTGATCGCATACGACTGCTTGAAGCGCGTCAACGGCTGCCCAGGGATCGACGGCCTCATCACCATCGGCAGCCCGCTGGGGCTGGACGAGATTCAGGACCAGATGAAGCCTGGCTGGAGCCGGGATGACGGCTTCCCTGTGGAGCGGGTGCGGGACCGATGGTTCAACTTCTTCGACCGACTCGATCCGGTTTGCGGGCTCGACCCCAGACTGGCCAACGATTACCAACGAGGCAGCCAGCAAGCGGTGCACGACCAAGCTGTGGAGAACAGCGGTGTCTGGCGCCACTCCTCCGTCAAGTACTTGCGGCAGCCGGCACTGGGACAGAAGCTGCGCAGCCTGCTTCAGCTGTGAGCGGTGGCATGGCAGACAGCGAGGGCCGCAGTGCCGATTCCAGTGAAAGGAGCCAGCTTGGAGGTGCGCGCCGCGCAGATGATCGCGCGCGTCGAGGAAGACAATCTCGCCGAGGCAGCAAAGTTGGTACTGGAACTGCGTAACGCGCAGCAGTACCCATTGATGCTGCGGCTGGCAGAAGCCATCAGCCGCAACCGGCCCGAGGAACCGACGACACAGTACCTGTACGCGCAAGCGCTGAGCGAACAAGGACATGGAACCGCAGCCATCGACATGCTCGAACGACTCACCGCGCGGCTCAAGCCCGGCGATCCGAGCTGAAGGAGGTGCCAAGCCTTCTCGGCCGCGCCCATAAGTAAATCTTCTTCCACGCCAAGGACAAATCGGGTCCCGACGCGAACGCGGCGCTCAGGACGGCGATCGCGGTGTACTGCAAACCTTTCGAGCGCGATCCGATCAGCACATGGCACGACGTTGTTGGCGCCGGCCGAAAACTGACCATCAAAATCCCGCCGACAGCTCAAACATTACCTGGCCACGTACAGCCACCGCATTCCCTAGAAAGCGCTGAATCACCTGTAACTCGTCTAGACGCTCAAGCAGTGGCAAGCCCAACGGCCTGAACTGCTCCAGAAGCGGGTCAATAAGTAGCCTGTTAGGCTACTCTTGTGCCACTACGATGCAATAATCAGCGTTATATAAAGTCTTCGCGCACCGCGCTGGCAATGGAAACAGCAAGTAAGCCGGCGAGAGTAGTGTGTACTGCAGCATACCTTGCTTCAAACTCGCCGTGTTTGCGTAACAAGGCTTGCTCTGCAGGAGACGATGCAATCCAACCGTCAGGGCTTTGTCCTGGCATCGACTCACACGATGCAATATCAATGATCCATGAAGTTGAGAGATTTCCTGTCATTGCACTTGCAGCGCTCACCTCGTAATACAAATCCCACTCTTGCGACTCTTGCAACATTGTCGCTAGGGAAGACATCAGAACTTCATCCTCAGGCACGACGCGGAAGCCGGCGATTTTGCCAAAATCAGACCCATAAAACACGGCATGGGTAAAATTATAGAGATGGGTTCGAAGAGCGCCATCATCAGATAGAATGCCTTGTAGCGCCTGAGCCGCAGCCCGCCGCCATCGTTCCATGGAATACTGTTTGACGCCTGCGAGTTCTAGAAAATAGTCGGATTCCCAGCTGCAGGTCAATCGTTCCATAGGCGGTGGACCGCGATGATCAGAAAGTAAATTCAGTTGCCAGAGGACAAAAGCCTCACTCTCGTCGGACGATGAGTGGGCTATTTCCTGCAGACGTTTCATCAGCGGCTTAAGCCGCTCGAAATAAGCTACCATCGGCTTTCTAACCGTTTTGCCGACGAGAAGCAGTTCACCAAGAAGCTTGGCTGACGCTGCAGATGGGCCAGATGCGGCTCTGGGAAGTTCGTCTATACAAGCCTGGACCCCTTCCGGAATCCAGGCCCAAGCTTTTTCAACTCCAGTCAACTATCAGTCGAGCCGGAAGAACTTGATCACCCAGGACGCCATAGGTTCGACAACGTTGTACGAGGGCTGAGTAGGGTCGGACTTACTCTCTTCTTCCAACTTCTTCAGAAGATCTTCAAGCGTATTAACGCCCTGGTCACTCAGAATTTGCTGAAGCGTTGACACGCTCATCGGTTTGACGGCCATTTGGTTTCCCCACTGTTTGAGGTTGGAGAGAATTTTACCAACTCTCGATTTAAAGTTACCACGGAATGGGGTCACTTGCCAGCCAGTGCTAACCCTGCATGGGGCATAGCAGGCTGCTGAAGCATCTCTCGCCAATCGCCCTCTGGGTCACACCTGAGGCCGCGACGACGTTTTCGCGCCGATGGGTACCGAGACAAGTACATTTCAGCCCGTCCCGAGGCATTTCCAGACTGCTTTTGCGCTCTGATCCAGCCACTGGACGGACTTCTCCCAAGGTCCACATCCGCACCAGGTTGTAGGCCGCCATCGTCATCACGAACAACTGGTCGACCTTCTCGATGCCGCGCACCATCACCTCGCAGATCGGCCCCACGAACTTGGCCCAGCCGAAGCCTTGCTCGATCAGCTTGCGCTTGCGCTGCAACAGCCCGTAGCCATCGCTGGCAGCAGTCTCGTCGGGCACACGGCTGAGCGGCGACCGGACTTGTTCTGCGAGATGTGCGGGGTGACCTTCATGCGCTGCAGTGCCTCGACGAACTCGGCTGCGTCATACCCCTTGTCGGCGCCGAGCGTCACCTCGGCCTCGGCGCCGCCGACGACCCGTCGGGTGTCATGAATCATCACCTTGGCGGCTCCGCGTTCGGCGTGGCCATCGGCCTTCGTGACCCTGGCATTGACGACCCACCCCTGCCGGTTATCGGTCAGCGTGTGGCCCATGTAGCGCAGTTCGCTGGCAGTCTTGCCCTTGCGATACAGCCGCGCATCCGGATCGGTCTTCGATGTGTGCGTCTTGTTGCTGCGCCTCGTGCCCTTGAATTCCCCCGGGCCGTCGCTGTCGCCCGAGTCTGATAACAGATCAAGTTGAGGGATGGCTTGGATCATGCCGTATCGCAGCCGCTGAGAGATTTGCCCCAAGCGCAGCAATGATAAATGTAATTATGGATTCTAGGGACCCATCTTCTGCAAGGAATAGTTGATCGCGCCGAAGAGCAGCAGACCCAGATATGGCGCAGAACAACAACATCGGCCCCAATAATCTAAGGTCAAAACCATTCGTGCGTTTGCAGATTGCGGCAAATGCGCCGATAGAAATAATCAACCCCAGAGTGTACGCAACAGGCCGAGAGAGGCCGCCGATGCCGAACGTGTATATAATTTCTCGCGCGACTTGACCACCGTAACGATCCGCATAGAGGAACCAGCCACGACTCTTCTCGTTGCTGCGTGGAACCACGTATTCCAATCGATATGCCAGTGCAAGCCACTCAGCAGCAGGGGCATAGCCACTTTCAGCAGCCCGTCCGATTTCCATAAGCGCGGATTCAGTGTTCTTGCCCTTCAGTTTGTGAAGTCCCAGACAGAAATGCAGGGCAGGCTCAGTGTCGCCGAACTTATTGGCGTAGCGCTCTAATTGGACGGTTCTCCCCGGAGAGAGATCCGTAAACCATTCTTGTTTACATAACGAAGAATCGCTGCTGACGCTCATTTGGGGATGATTCATTGCGCCGGCAATTAACAAACAACCTATTGCAATAGCTATTACTGCAGGGAACAAGGTGCCAAGCAACCAAGGCCTCGGGAGGGACATAATTTTATTCAATAGTCGGGCGAACATAAGGTATAGTTGCATTTGGATTAACGAATGAAACTTATGCCTCCTTCCCCATGCGTGCCGATGGGGTTCCAGAATTTAAACCACCCGCTTCGAAAAAGGCATCACTCATGGTTGTGCCGTTCGTCGGAATCGATCTGGCCGACAATATTTTCATGTGTACAGCATCGATGAGATGAACAGGCGACGCACTGCAATGCCCGTCGATGCAGTGTTTGCAAGATGAGTCCGTTAGTGTGACTCACCGAAGATGTAAACGGCACACAAAAGCTCGACGTCATTCAACTGGTGCGCGGTAACGTTGTTGAGCTTCCACTCAGTAGTTTAATGCGAGCCTGAAGCTTTCGGTGGCCGCGAGATTCCAGCGCACGCTGTAGTCAAGAAGGACGGTGCCGTCTAGCGCCGAGATCTGCCGTTCCGGCGTGCCACTTCGGATGTATTCGGCGAAGTAGATCTTGCCTCCTAGCTCGAGGAAGGCCTGATAGGTTGGGGTGGGGCGTGCTGAACTCGCCATGGGCGTGCGCAGCATCCAAAGACGCACGCCTTGCACGAGAAGAATGTCCCCGTCGCTCAGCTGCGTCACACGGCCTCCCAGCAGGTTGCCGGCGGGGAAGAGCGCGAACAACGACTCGATCGTTGTGGCCGGTCCAGGGAACGGGGTGGGCGTGTCCGTATAGGTCTGAATGCCGTCCCAGTCCAGGACGTGCACGTCCTCGGTCGCCGAGACGCGGCGGCGCTTGATGTAGGCTGAGCCTGCCTGCCACGACCGGCTGAGGTCGAACAGCGTGTGCGCCGTGCGGGTCAGCACGGGAGTGGCTGCCCTCACCTCATCGGGCGACGCGGCCATCGATCCGCTGAGAGGTAGCGCCACCGACCACTCGGTGATCGCGTCGGCGCTCATCTGTGTGACTTGATCGGCGGCGTAGGTGCTCAGCACCAGGCGACCGTTCTGCCATGACGCAGAGGTTCGGTCTCCTGCCGTGCGGGTGCGAACCACGCCAGCGACCACTTGCCGCTGAAAGCCCTGCTGCAATGCCGGCAACGAGCCCACCGTCGACGCCAAGTTCTCGACCTGGGGACGTGTGTCCTGCTGGGCGATGGTGGGCGACGCACGCCAGTTGAAACGCGTGCGATGGAAATAGTCCACGCCGTCCACCGCAGGCTGTCCGGTGGTGGGATAGCGCGAGGACAGGCTGTAGTAGCTGCTTGATACAGCAGCGGCCTCGAAGCGAGCGAGGACATCCAGCTGGGTGTTATCGGCGCCTCCGTCACCACCTCCCCCACCGCACGCAGTCAACAGCCACGTGACTGTGAGCACCCAGAAGGCTGTTCTGCAGTTCATCGGTGTTGGCTTCCAGACTCTTTCAGGGCGTCTTGCCCAACGACCCCGCCCCCTTGGCAGGTCACCAGCAATCTTCGGGAGTCGACTGACTGCGGGCAAAGGGAGAATCCCCCGAATGATGGAGGACTGGATGGTGGCCGACTCCGAGCCACGCCATGGAGGTCCATGGCGACTTCACGCCAACGCTGACGGCCGGCAGCGAGGTCGCCCACGCCGAGTCAGCATGAGCAGCTTGGGTAACCCGCCCTTGCCGAAGGTCCGCTGACCGGGCGCGAGTTCCAGCCGAACGTACAGGTCCGACTTCAGGAGGTAGGCGCACAGGAAGGCCAAGCCAGCGTGCCGCTGTGGGCTGTCCCACGACAGGGGACCGACGCAGCGGTGGACGTAGGTGTGCCTGGGATCGTTGCAGTTGTAGTAGGCCCCGAGGCCCCCGGTGATCACCTGGCGCCAGTGTTCGCCGATGAGCTGGGCGATGGTCACGTCCTGCCGCAAATGGGCCCCATCGAAGAACAACACTAGGTGAAAGTGATAGCCCTTGCGGGCACCGTATTCCAGCTTCCACGCATAGCCGCAGAAATTCTTTCCATAGCCGCGTCGGATGTAGGCCAGCAATTGCTCGCGATGTTCTCCAATCTGGTCCACCGTGACGGGTGGGCGCTCAACGGCCAGAGATTGGCGAACCGGAAAACAAGGCTCGGGCCGGCTCGATACCACAACGCCGTGCTGCGCCATGTGGGGATTGAGCATGAGGCCCTGGGCATACCCCAGGTCGATCCGGATCACCAACAGCCGGCTGTGCCGCTCGAACAGACCATCCACATAAGCAGTGAGGCTGGCCAGGTTGCTGTGAAACCCGCGCCGGAGATTGTCGACCGCCCGCGCCGTCTCGACCGAGCGCAACGCCGTCCGCAAGTCCTCGATGCGATGGTTGAGATCGGTCACCCGCCGCATGGCCTCGGTGGCGTCGACAAACACTTGGCGCGACAACGCGCCCAGATCCAGGTCGCCGAAATTGTTCAGGAAATGCCAGACATAGGGGTGAACCGAATACTGAACGCTTTCATTGAGCAGCCGCCACAAACCGGCGGCAGAACCCTGCATCAGCACGCCCCAAGAAGGCTGGGTCGTGATCACGAAGATGGGTCGAAGGCCTACGCCTGCTGGAGAACAACCGCCGGATGATCGGGCCTCCACCCGAAAGATCACGCCGTGCTGATGTTTCAGCCTCGCCAGACATTTTGTCAACGCATCAAGATTCAACGGCTCGCCGGTTGAGCAGAAGGCCGACTCATCGGTTCGCGACAGGACCAACAGGCCCTCAGGATCGATCTGTCGAGATTCGGACTGAAGGATGCGCAGGGGGACTGCACAGGCCTCGTCGAACGTTGACGGGACGACCGTCCCAGCCGATGGGGCGTGGTACGGGTGAATGGCGGGATGGTGCATGGCAAATCCAATCGGGCAGGTAGATGGGGTCATCCCATCCACCGCGTAGATCTTTTTTGCCGAGGCAAGCCTGTCGTCGGGTGTGATTCGATGGCTGGTACGGCACGCTGCCGGTTCATCTCGATGACGTATCGCGCTCAGGCTCCCTGATCCGAGATCGTGTAGCGCCTGTTTTCTTTGATTCACGGACGTTGACTTGTACCGATCTCCGTCTCTCCTGGGTTAATACTCCACGAGAACTCTCCCAAGGGAGATCACCGTGTCTTTCCTTTACTCTCTTCTTAATAACATAAGATCCAATATTCAAAGGCTTCCGGATCCGCGCATCACACGGGACAGCAGTCGACAAGGAGGTTCTTCCTTCTGACTTTCGGCCCGTGCCGCCCGGCCAATCACCGGCATTTCAATGTTGAATCGGTGCAGCAGATCCTGCCTTGTTAGGTTCAAGCCCGCTCAGCATCGCAAAAAACTTATTTCCGATCGCGATCATCGGCCCGTGAGATTTGAAGCCCCCGTTCAAGAGGTTCACCAGGCAGCCAGAGAGGCTTGCACTCAAACCCCGCGCCGGCGGGTCGAGGTGAGAACGACGACACGCGTGCGGCTTCGTCGGCCAGACCCCGAGTCCGAACGACGGGTCGCTGGGACTCGTCGGGACCCTCCGAGCGTGTGCGATCGCGCCAGACCGTCCCGGTGGCCGCACAAGCAGGGTTGGAAGAAAAATTCGCTATCAGACTTTGTGTGGCACTGCTAACGCTGCTAGTTTTAGCAACCTTAGCAACGTGACACGTTGATAGTCACCTCACAGATGAGAAGCCGCAGCCAACATCTGGCGCCGGTGAGCTCTTGCCTCCCGGCAGGCGGAGGAGGCGCCCGGCGAACCGTGGTGTCAGTTCAGCGGGCCAGCGACCAGCTACCAGCTACCGGCGGGGGTAACCAGCACCAGGATTCATGAGGTCGACGCTCATGCCATAGGCTTGGGTGGGATCCGGTGGGTATGGCTGCGCATTCTGTTGGTATGGAACCGGGACGCCAGGCTGCGGCGCTGGTATGTAGGATGGGTGCCCAACCTCCGTCGGCAGGGGTCTTCCCTCTGACGATCGTTGATCGAAAATCTTCAGAAGGTTTCTACCGGACAACATTGCAAGCGCCTCATTCAACGCTTTGGAATTTCGGACACCACTCGGTCCATACTTGATGATGAAACTCTTCTGAACGGTCCAGACCTGATGCGTCTGCCAGTGATTATGCAACCAAGCGAGTAATTTCTCAGAGTTCTTGTACCCATCGGTCAGCATGGAGATGTCGCCGAAAATTTCTCTGAAGTGATGCATGTACCAATAGCAAATCCTGGCGGCCCGTTCGATATGATCGGGCCCGATTTCCGTGCTTTCAGGCTGGTCAGCCGATTCGAACGCGGCGAACAGACAGGCGAGACGAGCGATGATCTCTGCCGACTTGGCTGCGCTGTCCTTGATTTCGCACCATTGGCCGGGCGGCAATATTCCTCGTTCGATCTCATCGTGATGGATTCTCCATTGTCCATCTGCCGATCCATTCATTCGAACCGTGATGCGACCTTTTTGGTGTTGGTGGCGATGCCAAGCGCTTCGCAGCAGTCGTTCGATCACCCGGTGGAAGTCTTCCAAGGGTTCCGTTGCGGTCGATTTCTCGGTCCAGTGGGGAATGGTCTTCGGACCGATGAACCGACTGCCTTGTGTCGACAAAGGGCAGCACGTCAGGCATCGCGCCAGAAAGCCATTGTCACGGGCCAGGCTGCCTTGTTTGTCAAGAAAGTCCTTCAAGGTTTTCCGCTGGGACATCAGCGACATCGTCAGGCGTGCGCCGCGCACGGTGTAACTGCCTGAGGTGCGGTGTCGATCCAGGGAAATCGGATCGCCGTCCCAAAGCTTGTTGAACAAGCCGATGTTTTCAAAGGTGCGGCCGTTGAAGAGTTTTCCCGCCTCGTCGGAGAGGATCCCCACCGACGGCCAGTGATCGTGCAGGCTGGAGAGGATGGCGGTTGGCGAAACGTCATCGAACAGCAGCCGCATCGAGGCGGGTCGAGCTGGCGGATGTTCGTGGTGCTGCCGCAGCTGTTGTTCTGCCTCGGCCGTGGGTTCGTCCTTGCTGGACAGGCGCTGGATCTTGCGCTTGAGCCCCTGCTCCTTGGCGCACCAAACATCCAGGGCTGTCGTGTAGGCCTGGTGAGCGGCTTGGTTTTCTTCGGCGTGGCGCTGCTCGAAGTTCTGGATGGGTTGCGTGAAATACCGATCGCAGGAGGTCTTCCGTTCACCCGAATCGGCAATGGTCAAGAAAAACAAGTTGCAAGGCCCCGGTTTTCCGACCGGCCGTTGTACGTCGAACAGATGCTGACAGGCGATCGACAGGGCGCTGAAGGCCGATGTGGCCACCAGGGGTAACGGCGCCCGGGTTTTTTCCCAGACGTCCAAGATGGCACGTTGGATCGGTTGCGGGACCGCCATGATGGGAAACCCACTCAGGTCATGCGGATGCGTCAGGGTGGCATGGTTTGCTTGATATTCGGTATAAGCCATTCCGGATCTCATGGGCGGTGACACGAAGGGGTGAAGGGGCCATGCAAGCCACCCCGATCAGGCCCTGGAGGCGCATCAGATGCGGATGCGCTCGACCTCGTCGAGGTTGACCTGGTCGGTGCGGCGGTCATAGAGGCCGGTGGTGCGGGCGCTTTCGTGGTTGGCCATCTGCTGGGCCACTTCGAGTTTGCCGCCGTTGCGCAGGTACTCGGTGATGCCGGTGGCGCGAAAGCTGTGACAGCCCACACGGGTGCGGATGCCGGCGGCGTCGGCGCGCCGCCCGATCATGCGGAACACGTCGGCCTGGCCCATCGGGCGGTCCGAGAGCAGGCCCGAACGACCACGGGCGCTGGGGAACAGCCAGGCCGAGCCGGTGCGGCCGCTGGCCTGCAGGTGGGCCTCCAGCCACGCTTCGAGGTTGTGGTGGCAGGGCATCTCGTGCTCCTTGCCGCCCTTCTCGTGCAGGCGCACCCACAGGCGCCGGCCTTGCACATAGACGTCGTCGGCGCGCATCTGGATGGCCGCGCCCACCCGCGCGAAGGTGTAGACCATCAGCCCGATCAGGGCGCGGTCGCGCAGGCCCACGGGCGAGTCCACCTCGATCGCGTCGAGCAGCGCGCGGGCCTCCTCGGCGGTCAGCACCGGGGTCTTGCCCTTCTTCACCGAGTGGCGGGGTCCCCGCACGGCGCTGGCCGGGTTGCTGGCCAGCACCTGGCCGACGACGAGCCAGTCGAAGAGGTGGCGCAGCGCGGCCAGGCGCTGCTTGACCGAGGGCGCGGCCAGCGTGAGCGACTCGACGTAGCCGGCCACGTGCAGCGGCTGCACCGCGCGGAGGTCGGTCAGGCCGTGGGTGGCACACCAGTGCGCGAACTCGCCCACCGCGTGCGCGTAGGCGCGCCGGGTGTGCGGGTTGCGCAGGGTGAGGGCAAAGAACTCCAGGGTGCGGGTGGCGGCCGCCTCGGTGGGCGCGAACAGCGCCGGCACCGAGGCGATCGGCCGCACCGCCACGCCCTGACCCGGCCGATCCGACGGCAGGGCCTGGGAAACAGGTGTGGGGCTCATTCATGCATGATAACGTCCTTTATCAAACATAAAAGAGCGGCAAAAAGGCCGGGGTCACCCCCGGCCTAAATCACGCCTCGCTCAGCGCTTGCGGTTGGCCTGCGACACCACCGAACCGGCCAGGGCCTTGGTGGTGTCGGCCGATCGCGAACCCGACAGGGCACGCGATGCGGTTTGCTCGATGGCCGCGCTGGTCTGCTTGCCCGTGCCTCGCTGGGCGAGCGCTGAGCCGGCCAAGCTACGCTGAACGGCCGACGCGTTGGGGTCGCTCAGCGTCTTGCCCGCCAGGGAGCCGACTTGGGGCGATGTGGCTTTGGTGTTCTTGCTCATGATTACTCCGATCAAGCAAGGAAAGCCCCGGACTCAGAACACCACCGGATGCCAGATCTCCGCCGGTTTGGCATAGTCCTGACATGCCATCTGCACAAGGTGGGATGGCTTCGCCGGGGAACCGGTGGCCAACCAAGGCCGCTCACGGACTGGAACTCCTGAGCGGCTTTTTCTTTGCCAATGATACTGGATGAACAAACAGCCATTCACTACCTATAGCGCCGAGTAGAACCAAGAGGCACTATTGGTAGTGTTGTTCAGAGAACGCTGCTCGGACAAAGAGGGTCGGGGACTTCAGCCAGACTCGCGACTTGACGGAGTTACCCCTCAAAGAAGTCCTCATCCACCTTCTTCAGGTGCAGCACGTCCTCATCCCGGCACCCCACGTTGTACCGAATCATCAGCCGCGACAGCTGCAGGCCGTCGATCAGCACGATGCGTGACCCCAAACCGCGCGCGGTGTCGATGGCGGGCTGGCTGAAGGCCGAGGTGGTGACGAAGATGCCCTTGTGGGCCTTCTTCAGGCTCAGGGCGCCGTAGAAGTCGCGGATCGCGCCGGCGCCGATGTTGTTGCCTTCGGCGTAGCGCTTGGCCTGAACGAAGATCTGGTCGACGCCCAGCGGGTCCTGGTCGATCACGCCATCGACGCCGTCGTCACCGCTCTGCCCCAGTGCGCGGCCGGCTTCCTCGGACGTGCCGCCGTAGCCCATGGCCAGCAACAGCTCGACGATCAGCTTCTCGAAGAAGACCGGCGGGGCCTTGCGCACGCGATCCAGCAGGTCGGCGGCCAGGGCGCCAGTGATGGCGCTGTGGGCCTTGCGCAGGGCCTCGTCCGGGGTCTCGGTGCTGGCCGGGGCGCTGAAGGACGCTGACGCCTGCGCCGGTGATGTTGCGGCGGCAGCGCCGTCGGCCTCGTTGACCTTGGCCTTGAAATCCTGGAACTCCTTGAACTGGTCGAGGTAGGCGTTGTTGATCGTGGCGGCGGCATCCGTCAACGCGGCCTGACCACGCTGCGTGATGCGGAAGTAGCCCCGGCGCGTGTTCTCCACCAGGCCGGCCTTGGCCAGGTAGGCCTTGGCCCAGTTCACGCGGTTCGCGAACCGCGACTGCTTCCCGCTTGGCAGCAGCTCGGCGCGCTCTTCGGGGGTGAGGCCCAGCTTGTCGGCCAGATGCTCGACGGCGTCGCCGATCCGAGTTTCGCCAGCTGCCGCGCAGGCCAGGACCGGGCGCATGAGGGACTGGTAGTCGGGAATCATGCGTGCGTCTCTTCCATGTCACGATGCACTTGCGGGCCTGTCTCCGTGAACACCCTCGCCAGCAGCGAACGGAAAGTCGTTTCGGCTTTCTCGGCAGCTGCCTTCTGGAGCACCACGATCCCTTCCACTGCCTCAACTTGCCGTCTGAAATGCTCTTGCATGGCCATGGGCGGAACAAGAACCGGAAACGCACTGAGCTGTGTTTTGTTGATGGACGCAATACCCGTGGTCTTCTTGGCGACGCGGAGGAAGTACGCCTTCCCATACGCGCTGCCAACTAGGGAGCGGAGGTACTCGGGGACCAGGCGATCCCTGTGGCTGCGCACCTTGAAGATGTGGTTCTGATGGACGCAAAGATCGATCTCGCCGCGCCAGAGCGCCGCTCGGCCTAACTTGTCGGGATCACCACCTTCCGTCATCAGCAGATCGCCAGGCACGATGCGCAGCTTCTCGACCTCGGTGTTCTTGATACGGATGGTCTTCACTTCATCCAGGTCAAGGCGGCCATCCTTGACGTTGGCGACGCGCATGTAGGGCAGCTCGATGCTTTCGTCGGCAGAGAGATCGCGGCCCTTGGCGACGCCCGAGATCACATCGGACACCTCGCTCAGGGCGAATACCGGCCACCCCTTCGGGTTCGTCGCCGGGTCACCAAACATGTCCACAAACATCGCGGGAATCAGTTCAGCGGCCTTCTGCTGCGCTTGGCGACGCAGGCGGACGATGCCTTCTGCGCGGGTGAGCAGATCAACGATGCGACGCTGCTCTTCGATAGGTGGCACCGGTATGCGTTCCCTGTACGCATCCTCGCGGGTCAAGCCCGGAACTCCAGTGGCCGTCTTGAGCCTGGAAAGGTCCAATCGTCGCAGGAGGTAGAACAGAAACTTCATGTCGTACTCGTAGCCGGGTCGGGCCCGCACGAAGTACGTGGTGTCGATCGGGTAGCAGGGTTCGTCGACGTACTGCACGGCACCAGCACTGCCCTTTCGGCCCACGATTACCGTGGGTCCGGCTACCAGTGCTTGGTCATGCCAGCCGACGACACCATTCGACCCATAGACCGGAACGCGACCCGCCTCTACGCGGGTGGTCCTCGGCAGCGCCTTTCCATAAGCAAGCTCGAGGGCAGCGCCGAGCTCGACTGTCCGCAAGCCTGTCATGTCGCTTCGCTCAACAAGGCGCGGAGGGCATCAACCTCTTCAGCGATCTCGACCTCGATCGCGGCCAACTCGTCCAGCAACTCACGCGGATCCCGATGCGCCGCCTGCACCTGGCTCATCGGCCGGTAGCGACTGGCCGACAGGTTGAAGTCGTTGGCACGCAGCGCGGCGGTATCGGCGAACCACCAGTTGGCCGTCCATTCGGCCTTGGCGTCACGCTCGCTCCAGGCCTGGAGCCGCGCGTCGCGGTCGCGGTAGGCCGCAGCGAGGCCGGGCAGGTCGTCGGCCTCGATCGGCGTGTCGTGGTTGGCGTCCATCTTGTAGCCGTCGTTGTCGGCATGCAGGAACAGGACGTTCTCGGTCCTGCCGCCACGGCGGAAGAACAGCACCGAGGTCTTTACGCCCGAGTAGGGCTGGAAGACGCCGCTGGGCAGGCTCAGCACCGCCTCGACGCGGTTGTTCTCGATGAGCTGGCGGCGCAGTTCCTTGTGCGCGCCGGTGGAGCCGAAGAGCACGCCCTCCGGCACGATGACACCGCAGCGGCCACCGGGGCGCAGGCTGTCGGTCATGTACTTCAGGAACAGCAGCTCGGTCGCCGTGCTGGTGCCGATCTTCACGTCGTCGACGATGCGGTCCTTGTCCACCCGGCCGGAGAACGGCGGGTTGGCCAGCACCACGTGATGGCCTTCGGTGGGCAGGCCCAGTTCGGCCTTGCGCTCGTTGTCGAAACTGGTGGTCAGCACGTTGCGCAGCAGGATGCGCACGTTGGGCAGACCACGCAGGGTCAGGTTCATCGTGGCCAGCCGGATCATCTTCGGGTCGACGTCGTTGCCGAAGAAGGTCGCGTTCTGGATCGCCGAGAGCTGCTTGCCGGAGAGCTTGTCGCCCAGACCGCGAGCCTGGGTCTTGCCATCGAACTCGATCTGCTGGATGGCACCCGGCGACGAGTTGGCCAGGCGCATGTGGTTATAGGCCGCCACCAGGAAGCCCGCCGTGCCGGCCGCCGGGTCATAGACGGTCTCGCCGACCTTCGGGTCCACCATCTCGACGATGGTGCGGATGATGTGGCGCGGGGTGCGGAACTGGCCCAGCTCGCCTGCCTGCTTGATCTGCCGGAGCACGTGCTCGAACAGGTCGCCCTTGGTGTCGGCATCCGAGCGGTCCAGGCGCAGGCCGTCGACCAGCGTCACGACCTGGGTCAGCACGGTCGGCTCGTCGATGCCCAGTCGGGCGCCGTGCATGAAATTGACGGCCGAGCCGCCGGCCACGTCGGTGAAGAACGGGAACACCTCGTCGCGCAAGAAGCGCACCAGCGGTTCGCCAGACAGGCCGGTCGCCCAGACCGACCAGCGGAAGCGGTCCTTGGCGATCGTGGTCTCGCCCTTGGCGAGCGCATTGAGCGGATTCTTGAGGACCCAGAAGCCGTCGAACATGCTCGTGTACGGCTGCTTGAGGACACGGGCGCGGGCCTGGTTCTCGGCGTCGATGCCCTCAATCAAGTAAAAGAAGAATAGATAGGCAAGTTGCTCGGCATTGCTCATCGGATCGGGGTATCCGCCGCCGTACAGGTAGTTGCGGATCGCGTCCACATGGCGCCGCATGTCAGGGGTCAAAGGCATCAGAGCGTCTCTTGTCGCAAGGGATGGGGTTAAAGGTCAGAAGGGTGCGTGAGGCTGCTGGCCCGGATCATGGCTAGCTGCATCCGGGTCGCCGAACACGGCGGCCGAGAGCGAATCAAGCACATCGTTGAGCACCTCGGCGCCACCAAAGACACGCAGGGCCTCGGGCAGGCCGCCCATCAGCGTGAAGGGCGGGAACGCGAAGTGCCCGGCCGTGAACGCGTCCCAGGCGTCGGCATTGGCGCGTAGCTGGCTGCCGACCGTGCGCAGCCAGCGTTCCTGCGCGGGCGTGAGGCCATCGCTGCGGGCCAGGAGCCAGGCCTCGAAGCGGACGCCGACCTGTTCCTGCTGCTGTTCGGTCGCCTCGGGGAAGACGAGGTTGCCGTCCTCGTCCACCGTCACCCAGGCGCGTGTGCCGGGGTCGATGTGGTCATCGACGTCGAGGGACAGGAGCTTGCGCGGTTCGGTGTACGGCCTGGGCTTGCGCTCCATGACGACTCCGCCTTCGCCGGCGGCCTCCTCGTCACCATGGAAGTCGGTGACGCCGACGAAGTCGAACATCGTGAAGACCGGCTTGCCCTTGGCCTTGCGAGTGCCGCGACCCCGCATCTGCTGGTACAGGATGGTCGAGCGGGTGAAGCGCGCGAAGATCAGGCTGACCACCTCCGGGCAGTCGAAGCCGGTGTCGAGCATGTTCACGGAGACGAGGATCTGCGGGAACTTCTCCTTCTTGAAGCGCTTGATCTTGGTCATGCCGTCGACCGTGTCGTCGTCGCCCATGCCCGACACCACGTAGTCCGCGTAGCGGACGTCGGGCGAAGGCTTCTTGTCGGCGAAGGCCAGGTCGAACATGTTGGCCAGCGTCTCGGCATGGCGCTTGGTGACGGCGAAAACGATGACTTTGCCGAACAGCGGCTTGCGCAGGACGCCCTTCGCATCGATGTAGCCGTGGTCCATGACCTGGCGAAACTCGCGCACCATGGCGCGATTGCGCTCCGGGATCGTGAACTTCCGTTCGAGCGCCGCCGGGTCGATGGTGATGGCCTTCGCGCCGTCGAACAGCTCTTCCAGCTCGGCCCGCGTGGTGGCATCCATCGCCGACCAGTCGAGCTCGTCGCGCGTCACCTCGAAGCCGCCTTCGGCAGCCGTCTTGACGGTCTTGGCCTTGTAGATCTGGTAGGGCACCAGGTAGCCGTCGCGGATGGCGTCCTTCATCTTGTAGCTGAAGGTGGGCCGATCAACCTCGAAGAACCTCAAGGTGTCGCGGATGGTCAGCTGGTCGTCCTCGTCATCGAAGGTCGTGGGGTCGGCGATGCAGGGCGTGGCCGTGAGGCCGACCTGCACGCCGTCGAAGTGCCTGAGCACGCCGCTCCACTTGCCGTAGATCGATCGGTGGCACTCGTCGGAGATCACCAGGTCGAAGTAGCCGGCCGAATACTCGTGGTACAGGTTCACCATGCTCTGCAGCGTGGTGATGGTGATGCGCTTCTCGTCCTGGAAACGACGGCCTGCGCGCAGCACATAGGCCGGGAAGTCGCTCAGGTGTTCGGCGAAGGCGTCCTCGGTCTGCTTGGCCAGCGGAATGCGATCGACGAGGAAGAGCACGCGGGTGATGGCGCCGGCCTCGAAGAGGCGCTTGATGAAGGCGGCTGCCGTCCGGGTCTTGCCGGTGCCTGTGGCCATCTCGACCAGCAGCTTGCGACGCCCGGCCTGGATCTCGCGGCACAGGGCGTCGATGCAATCGGTCTGGTAGTCGCGCTCGACGATGTGCCGGTCGATCTCGACCGAGAGCAGGTCGCGCCGGACCTGGGCGGTGGCGGCACGGCGCTCCAGGTCGGCCTGCGAGAAGAAGGTCTTGACCGGGCGGGGGAAGGCTTCCTTCTGCCACTCCCAGAAACGGATCTCGTGGCCATTGGCCAGGAAGACGTAGGGCACCTTGAGCTGGGCCGCGTAGGCCCTGGCCTGGTTCTCGGCCTCGGCCGGATTGATGGCGGCTTTCTTGGCTTCGATGACGGCCAACGAGCGGCCGTTGCGGTCGCACAGGACGTAGTCGGCCTTGGTGCGGTCCGGGAGCACGACCTCGAAGCGCACGGCGTTCGTGTTCGTGATCTCCCAGCCCTGGTCGCGAAGCTGCGCGTCGATCTGGACGCGCGAGAACGCTTCGTTGGTCATCCACCGTGCTCCCTTGCTTCTTGTGCGATCACTTCAGCCGCTCCAGAACGCGAGCAGCAGCTAGACCAGCAGGGGTTGTCCTGCAGACGGTTGGCCAGCACGAAGTCATCGAGGCGGCATCGAGTCTGTCAGCGGGGCGTGGAAATGGAACCCTAGCGACCTGCTAGCCCCCGCGACTAAGGCAAGGGGCAACACTTAGATGTTGTCATTGGAAATAGATGTTTTTCACGTAACATCAATGGATTTAGTGATTGAGCATGACCAAACTGAGATGCCTGAGGAAGTGGGAGGTCAGCGTCAGTTTGGTCCCGAGCCTCCACGAAGCCGAGGAAGACTACCGCAATCGTCGACTAATCCCGCTAAGTGTTAGCGGTGCACTAGAACTGGTCATGCGTCTGGCATACAAGTTGCATATCTTCAGTGAAGTCTCCGTCTCACGTAGATGGCACTGCTCAATGAGTGAAGCGACTTACGCAAGCTCGTTGACTCTCCAGACGCGTCAGTTGGCGAACCTGAAGGCGGATTGGGTCGAAGTCAGCCTATGGGTGCCCCCTAGACAAGGTGTCTAGCGCGACCGCAAGCCATGGTGTAACTTGGTGACAGAAACAGGAGAGGACAGTGACTAGTAAGGGCAAGAAATCACATGCGCAACGGCTGGTTGCTGCGGCGACGCGCGTCCTCGGGCCAGGAAAATTCAACGTGCGTGATGCTGTGGCTTTAATAGCAAAAATTGAGCAGGCAACCGACCGAGTCGTCGCCCGCAACCTGTCTACCAAAAGTAGCACAAAGCACACGACCAAGCTGAACAACGGCTAATCCGGCCGCCACAATGGCAGCTAGGCTGTACAAGATTGCGATCGTCCAACGAACAATGGGCAATCTTTTGTTGGCCGCATCCCATTCTTTCTGATGCTCAGTGAGCAATGGAACATTTGAATCTGGTAGTTCTTGGTTCCGAACAGCAACTCGGGCCAAGGCTGCTGCTGCTCGCCGCACCAAATCTTCCAATTCGGGTGATTGGTGCCCCGGTGAAAGCCTCATCATGATTTCTTCATTAAATCTCAACGCAGAAGCCGTGTGGGTCGCCCGAAAAATTGCATCTTGGTTATCGACGTACTCGGCAAGACTACTCTGATAACGATGCAGAGTGCCATGCAACTTAATCAACTTAGGACACAGCACCTCATTAAGAAGGTGCCCCACGGCAAGAAACATACTACCGAGAAACATAAAAAATAGAATTTTCGGCAGTTCAACAGGCGGCAAATCTTTTATCACGTACGGACTAATCCTATTCCACTCAAGGACCGCATACGCAAGGATTGGAATCAAAAATACGCCATAGTACCCCACTCGGAGAGCGACGATTTCGCGCAAAACACCAAGAGATTCCCATTCAACAGTGCCCGCAAGGCGCGGGATGTTGAACCGGCCTCTTGGTGCTAAAGATGAAGTCATTTCGCGAGCTGGATCACCGCAGCAAAACGGACTTCACCGCTATCCTGCGCGCGCCTTCGTTCATCGCAACGAATAGACGACTCTTCATCTGTCGCAATTGACGTCGACTAACAGGGATACCGCGATCCGCATAATAAGATTTGAGCAAATCACGCAAAAGAATGCCCATTTGATCAGTTTTGCGAAATCTGACTGCTTTGCGAGCATTGAGCGCCGGCTTGGATGAAGAAAATTCTGTATTTAATAACATTATTTCTCTCTTGGCGACTTATCAATTGTCTAGATCATTGCGGCCTGGATCGTCCGGCAAAAGACCATGAATGCCAGGGTTGATTTCGCGCATAACTTCTTGCTTAACGAGCGCTGGGTCAAGATTTCTAACCTGATTAATCCGGGTCGCAATGATTTCGCCGATGATCTTATCGAAATCGTGATCTTTCTTGAGTTGCTCGGTTGTCCGGGCCACAGTCGTCCCCCTCTTCGTTATGAAGTTGTACCTGAGTGTAAGGTGAATCATCCTGCGATTCGTAGATGATCCAGTCCTTGTGAAGATAGCGCTATGCAAAAGTTGAGCAAATTCTCACCTTAAGCCCTAGAGCGAGCAATACGGATGGCCCATGAACCTTGGGCTGCAGCCCATATTTTCACTGACTCGTCCGATCAGCGGTTGGCAAACCGGCCAGCGTCTGGTGCATCTGCGTGTGCCGAAGCCAGACGTGCTGGACGAACGGGTCGGCCACCTCGAAGGTCCCGTGGCCTCTGCGAACGATGAGGTTGGCGGCGACGAGTCTATCGATGGCCGGGATCATGTCGTTGGCCGTGACTTCGCGCCCGAGCGTGGCGCTGAAGCCGGCCAAGGTGTCAGCGGCGTAGAGCCCTCGGTTGTGCCCAGCCGCGATCCGGGAGAAGGCGAGCACGGCGAGCTCACCAGCATCCTCGATGGACTGGATGTCGAGCTCTGCCGCAGCCGTAGCCAGGGTGGCACAGATGGTCGCGAAAGCCTGGGCGGCATCGGTGCCCCGACCGGCGGCCACCTCGTCCTGGAACTGCCGCACGGCCTTGGCCAGTTCCTCGGGTCGGCTCCCCATGTTTCGGAAACCCTCGAAGGCCGCCGCCAGCGGCGGAGCGACCAGACCTGCGGCCTCGACTCGCCGCAAGAACCACTCGACGTAGTCCCGGCCCAGCGGCTCGAAAGAAGCGGTGTGCGCACCAGCGAAGGCCTGTGAACGCCGTGTGGCCATGTCGGTGACGAGCGACTTGTGGGAGCCCGTGCCGACGATCAGCAGTTGCCCCGCCAGGTCTGTCGCGGTGTTGACCCGATCGCGGGCCGCTTTCAGGGCGAAGAGCATGTCCTGGCCGTCCTGGGTGGCCATGGCCTGCTGGACTTCGTCGATGACCAGGACGACATGGCCCTGCGCCTTTCGGACGAGCTCCACGAAGACATCGGCAAGCGTCGTCCCACCTGGCGTGCCGAGGCTGTCGAGCTGCACGCCCAGGCTGATGCCGGCAGCACCGAAGTTCAGGCCCTTGACCCGCCGAAGCTTTCCCAGAAGGGCAGATCCCGGATTCTGCAGATCGGTCGCAGCGACGCGCACCGCTTCGTGCATGAACGACATGGGGGCGCGTGCGCGATCGGTCCATAGGTCGACGTAGAGCACCAGGGCACCTCGGTCGAGCAGCGCGGGGATGAAGTCTTGCCGGATGAACGTGGTCTTGCCGATGCGGCGGATACCTGAGAGGAACACCCCCGATCGCAGCGCCTGGTCGAGCGGACCAGGCTCCAGCAACTGCTGCGCGAGAGCACGAGCGTAGTCGGGGCGGTGAAAGACGTTCGGGTCGGACATGGCAATTTTGGTTTATTTGCTTTCAAGGCAAATTTTTACTTGAAGACAAAGAAAGTCAAGTTTGCCGCGATGTGAGCTGTCGACGATGCTTCGACGCCCATCAACTGGTCGGAAGAACTCGATCACGCCGGACAGGCGGCTTCCCGCCTTGAGCCACTCACCATGCCGGACAGTTCGCCGGCCGGCGCCGACAAGACTGGGTCTTCGCCGGCTTTCAGCGAGTCGAGCACCTCACGAAGTTGTTTCGTGCTCATGCCCTTGAGGAGGGCCAGGATCTCAGCTCTCAGGGAGCCGTCCACCTCGTCCTCGATGCGCTTCATCTCAAGGAAGCGCTCGCGAAGCGTCCGCAGCTCCTGCGCGGTCAGGCACAGCACGATGGCCTCGACCATGTTCGAGAGCCTGAAATCGAGTTGATCGCAGATCTCACGAACACGCACGGCGTTAACGTCGGAGAGATAGATGTTGGCTCTGGGCATGTTCCGTGTTGGCTGTAGAAAGGGCGTGCGAGCAGGGGAAGAGCGTTGAACATCAACGCGCCGCCGGAAGGCCGAGCCGGGCCGCGATCGCCGGGTCGAGCCGGTAGCCGGTCACGCCCTTGCTGTCCAGATCGAGGGAGCTGGCGGTCGCCGCACCTTCGGGCGCGCATCGCATGCGCTTGCCTTCGAGCAGGACCCGGCGTGCGACCGTCTCGATGTCATCGAGACATTCCGCCTGGCCACCGGCATCGCGAGACTTGCCGCGCTGGGAGATCCGAAATGCGCCAGCGCTGCCGCCGCGTTGGGCGATGCGAGCGGGGTACCAGAGCTTGCCGTCGCGGACCAGGGCGAACTGTTTGTCGAGTTGAGGCATGTGCAGCTTTCTCGGGTGTAGATGCGGGGTGAGATTCAGACTGGGGATCAAGACCGGCGGATGCGATCGAGCCGGTGGCCGACCGTGATGACGGCATCGCTCGGGCTGACCACGGCGTAGACGTTGAGGTGCGGCTCCAGCAGCGGGGCAACCGAGCCGACGTAGGACTGCAGACGCTGGCGAGCCCGCTTGTCGAAGAAGAGCTTCTCCGCGCCCTCCCCCGCCGCCTCACGAGCACCGAACTGCAGCAGCAGGTCGATCACGAAAGGCGGAATGCGGCGCTGCTGGGACCGAACATCGGCATGACGGGTGGTTTGCACGGTGTGTCTCCTGGGCCTTACTGCAGGGTGCCGACGGTGTCGCTGGCCCGCAGCGAGTGCATGAACGCGTCCAGATGGCCCTTCGACACCTCGTCCAGGCAGGAGAGGAACGGCACGCCGACCCAGCGGCGCAGGCCGTCGAGGAGGCGGCGTTCGTCGGCCGTCACCGAGAAGTCCAGCAAGGGCGCCATCGCTTCCCAGATCTCGGGCTGGTACTCCTTCAGGCACATGACCACCAGCTCATGCGGGTCGAGCCCCAGCGCACGGGCCATGGCCGGCGCCTTGGCGATCGGCAGCTTGGTCTCGCCGCTCTTAATCATCGAGAGGATGTTCTGCTTGGGGAAACCGACTTCCCGGGCGATCTGCTTCTGCGTCTTGTCGACGGCATCGATCTGCTGGGCAATGAAGCGCGCGACGTTGCTGGACTGTTCCATCGAGGGATCTCCGTTGACTCGTTGACGTGACTTACTTCGGCTGGGCCATGAAGCTCAGCTCATAGCGGCGCTCGGCGGTGCGCTTGAATCGCACCGTGTCGCCCGGCGCGGCCTGCTGGCTGCGAAACCAGCCGTTGAAACGCTTGCGAGGGCTCGCAAACGCTTTGCTCTTGATGCGGATGTCGGATGCCTCGGTCCGGCCGTCGAAGACTAGATCCACCGGCTGGCCACGATCGTCAGCAGCGCGCCCACCGAACGAGTCGCTGGGGAACAGCCGCGAGGCGTAGCGCATTTCGATGTCGATGTAGCCGTTGTTGATACCCGCCTCGGTCAGCACGACATCGAGGGTGTCCCCGGCTTCGCTCAGCGGTGACTCGGATGGCGTCACCGACGCGGGAACCGGAATCGGAGCCAGGGACTGCATGGCCTCCGGGAACTTGGCGCGCATCACCTGGTCGGTGAACCAGCGACCGTCCACTTGCATCATCCGCGCGAGGGTCGGACAGTCTTCGGGGTTCAGTGCGTCCAGTCCCCCAGCCACGATCTGTGCGACGCGGTTCTCTGGCCAGCCAACGCTGTCGCTCGCCTTCACGAACCCGGATCCTGGCGTCGGCTTCAGTTGATCAGCAGCCACTTCACGGCCCGACGCAAGGAGTTGAACCCGCTCTGAGAAGTCGACCTCGTCCGGGTAGTACCGAGCAAGGCGTTCGACCATGAAGGGCACGATCTCGCCAGCGCTGAGTTGAGCCGGCACCCCGGACTTCGAGCCCTTGCCGACCCAGGTCGTCTGAGCGAAGTCCGAGCGACGGTCGAGCCAGCGGCGCGCTTCTTCGTTGCTGACGAGGTAGCGGCCGTGCAGATCCTTGCTGGCGGTGAGGCGTACCTCACCCTGCGCATACATCGCGTTGCGGATGCTGCGCTCGTCCACGCCCAGCAAAAGTGCCAAGTCTTCGAGTCCAAGTGCATCCCCCTCGTCGAGGCGAATGCGCGCTTGCGCCAGATCCAGGATCAATTTCAGGCCGCCACGCGGCTGATCCTGCCGGTCGTGACGTCGGGTGACGTCGGCCAGGTAGCCACGCACGACCCTCGTTTCGGTGAGCTCGTAGATCGCGAGGATCTGTCCAAGGTCTTCGTCTTCCCCTTCGACCTTGTTCGGGTCGAACCGCTGGACCTGCTCGCCGAAGATTGCATAGCGGTACAGGTCGCGCAGCGTGCGCTCCACGTTGAACTGGGACAGCGAGAACTCGTCATAGGGACCGGTTTCGCCGTTCCAGTCAGGTCCCATCCCGAGGATGACCGGCCCACTGCCCCACTCGAGGCAGTGGTTGAAGGCCTCGGCCAGTGCGTACAAGCGAGCGACCAGGTCTCGACGGACGGCTTCGAAGGTTGGCTTGGATTGATTCATATTGAATGGATAAGTTGGGTTATTTATCAGCACAGATTGTTCAACATTAGAGACCAAAAAAGCAAAAGTGGCGTTCTACGTGGAAACCAACGTGGCTCCGAACTTACCTTCAAAGCAAGACACGATCGACGATGTAGCCCGCTATGAAGGTCTATGTAAGTGAGCACGGATCAGATCCTATGCGTTTGTCATGCTGATGTCAATAGGATAAACACCAACATAAAGTGTTCAAACTTTCGTTCGATGAGGTGAGAGCGGCCACGCCTGTGCTGACCCGAACGGCGCACACGTCCTAGTAGTCCTAGCTAGGTCGTTTAAAGCTGGAACAACATAAGAAATTGGCTCATCTACTCATATGACGTTATGAGTAGATGAGCCAATTTCTTCTGATGATCTTGAGTGTTATCGCCGATGGATTTCGACGAGATCAGCTAACTAAGCGCTGGAGCTGGTGTGACACAGACCGACCCGGCGCCCTAGGCGCCCGGGGGCTGGGGCAGCGCTCCAGTACGCCCGGCCCTGCCGGGCGAACCTTCACCAACTGACCATGGGTTGCAGGCCGGCCGCAAGCATGTGAGCGCGGAGACCAGCCGCCGCACGCCCGAAAGCCGCTTCGTGCCATCAAGACGGCCGGTGAAGGCCGTAGGCCGAGGGGCGCAGCCCCTGGGGATGCCGGGTGGGAGCGCCGTAGGCGCGGGCGGAGGCCGAAGGCCGTAGGAGCCGGCGGGGGGCTTGCCCCCCAAGAGGCGGAGGACCCTGCCTCGATCTTTCCGCATGAGTCTTTGTTAAATGAGTTAAAGATAGAGTTACGCCGAACAGGCGACTCGCCAAGTCTTTGTCAACAAACGAGTTTTCGCCTTTTTTTTGATACGTCGGTGTGTGAAAACACGTTCGTCGGTGTGTGAAAACACGAATGCGAGTGGGTGAAAACACGTTGCTCGCCACACCCTGGAACGCAGGTTGTCCACAAGCCAACCGACACCCACGCTAGGGCTCGCTTGGGTGTGTGAAAACACGAGCGTCGTTGACACGGTGTGTGAAAACACGAAGACTGCCCGGGTGGGTGAAAACACGATCGACCTTCTAAGCGGCCTCTCCGAGGTCACACAAGCCGACCCGGGAGCGAGCAAGCCGCGCAAGCGCAAGCCGAGCGCCCCGCGCGCAGCCGCGCCGGCCGTGACGCCCGAGGCCAACCCGCCGCCAGTCGCTGCCGTCCTGGTGGGCGATGTGCTCCCTCCAAGCGAAGCGGTGGGTGAAAACACGAAGGTCCCGCGCTCTCCGCTGCTCCCTGTCCGCCACCAGCAGGACTTCTTCGTCTGCGACATCTTCGATGCGGCCGTAAAGGGTGACAGCGCCGGCATGGAGCACCCCATCTTCTCGCTCTCGAAGAAGCCGGACATGAAGACCCGGCGCTATGAGAACGGCGACAAGTGGGCCGAGATCCGCCCCAGCGCGAAGGGCCTGGCCACGGTCTTCGATCGGGACATCCTCATCTACTGCATCAGCCAGCTGATCGCCGCAGCGAACGCGGGTCGGACCGTCTCCCAGCGCCTGCGCCTGCGCGCACACGACCTCCTGGTGGCGACCAACCGCGACAGCAGCGGCCGGGGCTACCTCCAGCTGCGCGAGGCGCTGGAGCGCCTGCAGGGCACGCAGATCGCCACCAACATCGTCACCGGCGGGCGCGAAACGTTCGACGTCTTCAGCCCGATCGACAAGGGCCGGATCGTGCGCGAGACGCGCGAAGGTCGGATGCAGGAGGTCGAGATCGTCCTGTCTGACTGGGTGTTCCAGGCCATCGAGGCCGAGGAAGTCCTGACGCTGGATCGCCGCTACTTCCAGCTGGCCAAGCCGCTGGAGCGCCGGCTCTACGAGCTGGCCAGGAAGCACGTAGGGCAGCAGTCCTCGTTCAAGATCGGGCTCGAAAAGCTGCGCCTGAAGACCGGATCCCAGTCCACGCTGAAGGAATTCCGGCGCCTGCTGCAAGCCATCATCAAAGATGATGAGACGCACAACCACATGCCCGGCTACGCCTTCAAGCTGGTCGACGACATGGTGGAAATGCGCCCGAAGGTCCAGCCGCAGCAGCTCTCGCTGCTGGGCGCACCGGCGACCGCCCTGCCCCTCTCACCCGACGCCATCGAGCGCGGCCGGGAGCACGCGCCAGGCTGGGACATCTACGGCCTGGAAGGCGAGTGGCGCGACTGGATCGCCAAGAAGGGGATCACGCCCCGCGCCCCGGATCAGCACTTCGTGGCGTTCTGCAAGAGGCGCGGGAAGTATCCGGGGTTCAGGTGAATGAGCTAATGAGCTTCAATTCATCGCCTCATATGAGCATAGGCTCATCGATTCACAAAAATTCAGAGTAGATCCACGGCAGGATCAAGCATTTCGCCTACGCAGCGGCCTTGTTGCGGAGACGTTGGCGGATGGCCTTCACCTGCGACGCCCCCACGATCTGATCAGGAGCCAGATCCAGCGCACAACTGGCAAGGCTGGCCAAGGAGCGGTCACTGGGCAGATAGCCTTCTGGGAGGAAGCAACCACGCTTCGTCGTCCGCAGTGCGATCGCCTCGATCAGCGCCTTGAAGAAGTCCGCCACGCGGGCACGGTGAGGGCTGTCGGTCGCGGCTTGCGTCAGCGGATCGAGTGCCTCGACGGAAGCTTGCTCCGCATCGATCGCCAGCACTTCAATGCAGCTGGCAGGAGATGGCCAGTACTTGTAGTCAAACCGGTGTTGCAGTGTAAGCGTCCGGCCAACTCATCTTGAACCGCATCGAAGCGACAGCAAGGATCGTGTCCACGTAACTTAGGTGGACACGATGACAAGCGAGAAGCCGGACACCCGGCGGCGGTACAGCGCGGCGTTGA
>JACCDS011113832.1_pt1 | contig 34685 bp, 28 predicted proteins | sample 7446441 | NCBI WGS metagenome assembly JACCDS01 (sample SAMN15323445, study PRJNA562643) | freshwater metagenome | isolation source: river surface water | place: USA:Blue River Watershed | collected 2017-08-17
CAACCGCGGCATCACACACTGGTGAAATATAGTGGTTGGTGGCTTTCTGACGAATTTGGTTCTTGCTTTCTGATACATTGATCTTTGTAGGGTGCAAGGTCATCGACCCAGAGGCGCCTACTGAGGCTGCACGCACAAATACGTCCGGCACCATGTTCCATTTCGAATTGTTGTCGGTATAAGCGGTATCCGACTCTGCCCAACTATAAAGAATGTGCTTACCGTCTGGTGTACGACTTAATTGTAAACGTGCACTGCAATCGACCTTACCAGTTGATGGATCCCAAGGGTTTTCGTTGTAACCTGGATCAGTGGCTGCGGTACCGGGACCTTCTGATAACATAGAGTCAATTACTGTTACGCGCCAATCTGAAGCGGTGCTGTTGTAAGTGAAATCGTAGTAGGTAGGACGTAATCCAGTGCGGTGTGGATAAGTATAGCCAGTTACTCCACCTTGATTGTACTGCCATGTATAACCTAACGAATCTTTGTGTGCGCGGGCCGTACCGACTACAGTAGAAACGATGTGTAAGTCACCATTGATGTCAACAATACCGTCAATGCCTTCACTGTTAGTGAAGAACGGGATAACTTCTGTATTAGAAGTGTTCGGAGGGAAAATGTGATCCAACACATCTTTAAAGGCCGTGTAATTGGTGAAGTCAATTGAATTGAGCTTGGTCCAAGTGTTTCCTGAGTTAGTGGTTTTGTAAACGATTGGTTGGTAACCCCACTTAGAGGTGTCAGTGGTGTTAAGGTTAAGCGAATCCACTCCAATGAAGAACACGTAACCAATGGTGCCACTGCTGTTCCAACACATGTGAGGGTCACGGAACATCATCTTATACCCATCAGTAGTCATCATTTTTACAGATGGAATGATAGAGTCAGTGGTCCAGTTAAATACTCCTGAGTTAAATTGACCTTTGATAATACGGGCACCGCGAACGCCAAAAGCAGCGCTAGTGGTAGCATTACCGTCCTTAGCAATATAGCCAAGGGCTCTTACAACACCATCTGTGGTGCTAGCAAAATCAAGATTTGGAAACTCCCATTTAAAGTTACCAGTTTGGCTATTATAAGGGGCTGAGTTCGGAAACCAAACTTGAGCGTTGGCATCGGTTGATGCAACGTTATTGTAGGCATTTAACTTCTTGCTGGCAAAGAAACTTCCGGCCCAACCATTAGAGTTGCTGGTAACTGGACCCATACCAAGTACATACGCATTGGTATCAACGGTGTTGGTTGGAGCTGAATTCCATAATCCACCTTGTGGATAACGAGCCCATTGGGTAGAATTGTTCCAAATCAACGTGCTATCCCATTTTGTACCCCAATTCTTGGTGACTTGAGCCACAATACCTCCACTGATAGCACCTGTAGTAGTAGGTGCTGGAGACATTAAGTAGGTGTTCGATTTGCGATGCACAAACGAAACCATGTTGAGTGCTGGGTTGTAACACAATGGCTTAGAATTGGCATTGATCATCCCATAAATATTAATTGAACCAGAAATCGGATTCCACGTCACGGTAGTCGCAGCCGAGCTCTTGGCATTTTCAACTGAATTAACGTTTCCACCAGTAGGTGCCAGCGGTGTCGGGTTAGAAGCGGGTTCAGTGACTTGTTTTCTCTGAAGATCCCTTTCTGCCATGTTAATAATACCGCTTTGTACAGCCGGCATCTGACGCGGTTGCTGAGCGATACCCGATAAAACAGATACCATAGCAGCGCCGAAGAGTAATAGTTTTTTCATAAACACATTCTTTATAACTCTAATTTACGAAAAAATATGTTAACCAGATTCAGTGTGATAACATATGGTTGATAAGTGGACAAAAAAAAGTCCCATCCGGTGGGGATGGGACTTTAATTGGTTGATTAAGGGAAAATTATTCTACAATTAGCTTGCGGGTTGATTTCATGTCACCAGAGGTAACAGTTACCATGTAAATGCCGCTGCTTAATCCTGAAAGATCCATTTCATAAGCATTTTCACCATTCATAAACTCAACTGGTACAGATTTCACAACCTGTCCAACAGTGTTCATGATAGTAATTTCAGCTTTTGCTTGGCTGTTGCTGTTTACTGTAATGGTAGCGAAATCGCTAGCAGGATTAGGGAAAATTTGTGCGCCTACTTCCATAGTGCGTTCAGCTACGTTTACACCTGTTGGGGTTGCACCTGCAAGGGTGAAGGTTAATTGAGCAGAAGAATACCAGTGTGTTACTGGTAAATCTTGACGCATTTTTGGTGAGTAAGTGTTGTTAGAAACAGTAGCTGGCAACATAATGGTTACGCTTCCGTTGTTAGCTCCTACCACATTGAATTTTGGAGAAACGTAGTGGTTAGTTGCTTTCTGACGGATTTGGTTCTTAGCTTCGCTAATGTTGATTTCGTTAGTGTACATTGAATAAGTACGTGAAGAGGTAACTTCAGCTAAACGAACAAACACGTCAGGTACTTGGTTGAACTTAGCGTTGTTGTCAGTGTAAGCCGTATCTGATTCAGCCCAAGCGTAAGTAATGTACTTACCGTCTTTCGAACGACTCAATTGCATACGTGCATCACAGTTAACTTTGTCGGTTGAAGCATCCCATGGGTTTTCGTTGTAACCTGGGTCTGATGAAGTGGTACCAGGACCTTCAGTGTACATAGAGTCCACTACATGAACACCCCATTTAGAAGTGCTGCTGTTAAAAGTAAAGTCAAAGAAGGTAGCTAGTAAACCTGTGCGGTGTGGATAAGTGTAACCTGTAACACTACCTTGATTGTACTGCCAAGTATAACCTACTGAGTCTCTATGCGCACGCGCAGTTCCAACTACTGTAGATACTAAGTGCAAATCACCATTCATGTCAACAATACCATCGTAACCTTCGCCATCAGTGAAGAAAGGAATAACAGCATCATTAGTGTTTACTGGGTAAATGTGATCCAACACGGGTTTGAAAGTGTTGTAGTCAGTAAAGTCAATACCTGGAACTTGACTCCAGCTTGTTCCACCATTGGTTGTTTTGTAAACCATTGGTTGGTAACCCCAGTTAGCAGTATCGTTAGAGGCAAGACGAACTGAGTCTACACCAATGAAAAATACGTAACCTACGGTTCCTGCTTCGTCCCACGCCATGTGCGGAGTACCAAACATCATTTTGCCACCGGTAGAAATGTTGAATTTAGCTTGTGGGATGATTGAGTCAGTTGTCCAATTGAAGACACCTGAATTAAATGAGCCAATTAACATACGTGCACCTCTGTAGCCATACGCAGGGGTAGTTGTAGCGTTCACGTCTTTTACAATGTTACCAAGGGTGCGGATTTTTCCGTCGTTAGTAGCTGTGTAATCATAACGTGGGAAATCAAATTTGAAATTTCCTGTTTGTGAATTGTATGGTGAAGCATTCGGGAAAAATACTTGCGCGCCTGTTGTTGCAGAGGCAATGTTGTCATAAGTTCCCAATTGTTTACTAGCCATAAAGGAACCTACCCAGCCTCCAGCGTTTGCTGTTACTGGTCCCATACCAAGAATGTAAGCATTGCTCACTACTGAATTGGTTGGTGAAGAATTCCATACACCTCCTTGTGGGTAACGAGCCCACTGGGTTGAATTATTCCATATTAGGGTACTGTCCCAAGTATTACCCCAATTAGAGGTAACCATGCCTACGATACCACCACTGATTGCACCAGTTGTAGTAGGGGCAGGTGACATTGAATAAGTAGCGGACTTACGGTGCACAAACGATACCATTTCAAGACCTGGTACATAATGTAGTGGCTTAGAATTGCTCACTAACATACCATAAATGTTAATCGAACCTGAAATAGGATTCCAAGTAACTGTTCCTGCTGCTTTCTCGTTAGAGGTGTTTGTGTTTGCTTGGGGAGCAGTTTGGTTGTTAACAGGTAGAACTTTTTCAGTAGGGTTAGGTACTGTAATAACCCTGCGCGTAGCGCGTTCAGCCTGATCAACAATTCCAGTTGGCTTCGCCAATTGACGTTGCTGTGAAAATGCACCCATAGAGGCTAAAAGAGCACTTCCGATTAGTAATTGTTTTTTCATTGTTTTATTTGTTTTCGCGGTTGGTTTTTGAAGTGGGCTAAGATAGGAAATTAAGGTCATAATTCAAACAAATGGTTGATTATTGAGGTGATTAATCGGGTAACTGCGGCTAATTAACGTTTGTCTCTATTATACCCCCCACTAGTCCTGATAGGTTATAAAAAAAGGCTGTCCGGTTGGACAGCCTTTTTAATGTTGAAAGGTCAAATCTTATTTGCCTTTGTTTACTGATGAAGCAAGCTCAGTTCCAGCTTTGAACTTCACTACTTTTTTAGCAGCAATTTTGATTTCTTTACCAGTTTGTGGGTTACGACCAGTACGTGCAGCACGCTTAGTTACTGAGAAAGAACCAAAACCAACTAAACCGATACGGTCACCTTTTTTAAGGGCTTTGTTGATTGATTCGATTGTTGCGTCTAACGCACGACCAGCATCAGCCTTGGTCAATTTTGCTCCTGAAGCAATAGCGTCGATTAATTCTGCTTTGTTCATTTTTTTTTGTTAAGGGGTTAAACAATTTGTTTTACGAAGCAAACATAAGCGCACTTTCTAGTGTTGTCAAGTGTTCCCGCATAAAATTGGTCGTTTTTGTTGATAAATCGACCATTTGTTAATAAATCTATGCTGAAACACAGTGATAGTAGGGGTTTCAGACGCCTGATTGCCTGTGTTCTACTGTTTATAGCTGTAATAGATGGCGGGTTTGCTGTAACGCCTAATATCATTCAAAATAGGCTTCAGGAAGAATTTTAAACCCACGTAAGAACTCCTCCGTCGCCATACGCTTACGGCCTTCTGCTTGTAATTCTAAAATGGCTAATGAAGTTTCTCCGCAACCGATGACTAATTGGCTCTTACCGTCAGAAGTAATGCTTCCTGTCCCCTTCGATGCTTGATCCGAAATAACAGCGGTCTTGTAAATTTTTATCTGCTGTTGCTGGTCGCCCTGCTTCAAGAGGGTCCATGCGCCTGGCGCGGGACTCAATCCTCTTACGAGATTATGTATGGCACTTGCAGGCGAAGCCCATTGAATGCGTCCGGTTTCTTTGTTGAGTTTTGGAGCATGTGAGGTAGCCGCGGTGGACTGTTTTATAAAAGGTAAGGCAATTTCTTTATTGGCGTATGCCTCAATCATGTCTACTGTGCGTGTCAACAATACGGCCCCTTTTATTTTTAATATTTCGTAAAGCTCTCCGGCGGTAATAGTTTGGTCCAACGGCACCGCTTCCTGCAGCAGTACATCACCTGTATCTATTGCATGCTGTAATTTAAATGTGGTAATGCCTGTTTCTGAATCGCCATTAATTAGGGCCCAGTTAATAGGGGCAGCACCACGGTACTTGGGTAGCAATGAGGCGTGCAAATTATAGGTGCCATGCTTTGGTAAATTCCAAACAAGCTCGGGCAACATTCTAAAGGCTACAACAATAAATAGGTCGGCTCCAAGGGCCTTTAAACGATCATGAAAGGCTTCGTCTTTTAGCTTTTCTGGTTGAAGTACTTCTAATTTTTTTTCTAATGCATACTGTTTTACAGCAGAACTAGTTGTCTGTAACCCCCGCCCACTCGGCTTATCGGGTGCGGTTACTACAGCTAGTACTTGATGCGATGATTGCATCAAGGCATTAAGTGAACTCACGGCAAAATCGGGGGTGCCAAAAAATACAATCTTCATATAAAAAAAGAAACCGTCTGGTTAGGCCAGACGGTTTCAAAGTTCAGGGTTTATTTTTATTCAACCACTACTTTTCTGGTTACTTTTTCTGAACCATTTTCAATGGTTAAGAAGTATACGCCGCGTGGTTTGTTTGCTAATTGAATAGTGTGAGCATCACTCTTAATACCGCGCTCTTCATAAACAACGGTTCCAAGAACATTCACCATTTTAACAGTGTATCCTGCTGCACCGTTTACTTTAACGGTCACTACATCTGATGCAGGATTAGGATAAACTTGTACCAAACTTGCAAGATGGTTTTCATTGATGCCAACATCATTTTGACAAAGTGCTTCGTTGTAATCAACACTAAAGGTTTGTGCTACTGATGAAGTACCTGCAGCATTTTTAGCTGTAAGGGTCAACGTGTAGTTGTTTATCGGTGTACCGCCAACTGGAACTGTTACAGTCAACACCAAGTTAACTGATGAGAACGAAGAGTTCATTTGAATGTTAGTGGTTGGTGCTACTTTCCAAGTATAAGTAGTCGCTCCAACTAAGGTATTGGTTGGAGTGCTGTTTTGTACTGTAATCTTGCGTGTTGCTTCGTTACAATAGGTCATGGTTGTTGGTGCAACAAATGCTACAGTCGGTGCACAGTTGTTAATGGTAACTGTTTGTTGTGTTTGCACTGAACCAGTATTGTTGGTAGCTACTAAGTACACGGTATAAGTACCTGGTGCTGCTACAACTGTTGGATTAGAAGCAACACTTGATGGTGCAAAGGTAACGTTGCTAGATGAAGCTGACCATTGGTAGCTTGGAGCTGGTGTTCCACCAGTTGAACTATTAACCAAGGTGAAAGGAATGTTGCCACAAGGACTAACGCTAGCAACACTGAAGCTGGCCACAGGAGCTACGCAATTAGCTACAGTTACAACTTGTGTGGAAATGTTGTTACCTGCACTGTTAGTTGCTTTCAATTGAATGGTGTATGTGCCATTAGCCGTGAAAGTAATAACTGGTGCCGAAGCAGTTGGACTGCTAAAGCTAACACCACCACCTACTGATGACCAACTATAAGATGGAGCTGGGCTTCCAACTGATGAGTTAGCTGGGGTAATTGTAACGCTTGGACCACAAAGGTTCAAATTCATAGAGAAAGCTGAAGTTGGAGCCACAGTTGAAGTTAATGCGGCACCGTTGTATTTCCAAATGTTGGTGAAACTTGGTACTAAATCAAAGCCGCCTGCCCATCCAGTGGTGTTGCTTACAAAGTCACCAGTAAGGTACTGAATGCCAACGCTACCCCAATCTGTCCAGGTTAAACCATTGTCTCCTGAATAAGAAATGAAGTTGTTGTTAGTGCCTGAACCAAATGAAGCTAAGATGTTGGTGCCTGGAATGCCACAGATGTCAGCATAACCAATGTTTCCAGTTGGCGTAATTAAATTCCAGTTAGCGCCACCGTCGGTTGTATTATAAACATCTACAGTTGAACCATTCCAAACATAGGTAATACCAGTTGATGGGGTAGAGAAAGCAAGTTCTAATAAAGTGTGTGATTGTGATGAAACAACTCCTACACTCCAGGTTTGACCACCATCGGCTGTGCGATACATACGACCAGCGTTTGTGCCAAACCAAAGGTTAGAGGTACCAAGCTTGCAATACAAATTAACAATTCCAAACTCACCTGAAAGTGGGGTAGGAATGTTTGATTGCGAAATTTGTGACCAAGATGCACCACCGTTAGTAGTACGCCAGATCTCAAATCCACCGTTGTTTGGGTCACCCATGGTAATCCCAACTGAAGGGGTTAAAAAGGATACAATGTTGCAAAATGACGAAGTGTTAGTATACATGCCACTTGCAGTCATGTTCTGCCAGCTCGATCCGCCATTATTAGTGCGGAATATCGCTCCTTGTGCTTGAACACTCTTAGTGAACGACGCCACCCATGCAGTATTGGCATCAATGCCTTCTAAGTTTGCAAGTACAAATGAGTTAGTGTCTGGAAGAATATCACCACCTGTCCAGCTGGATCCTCCATTAGTTGTTTTTGAATACCAGTTGTAGGCGCGGTTAGCAGCAGTTCCATCATAACCAACAACCCAAACCACGTTCTGGTCTACAGCATCAAGATAACGAATGCCGGGTGTTGCTGATGAAGGTGCTGTTGGAAAAGCAGCCTGCTGGTTCACTGTCCAAGATGGACTCACGGTAAACTGCGCCTGCATGCCTGAAGCAAGCATCAATCCACCTAGAACTGATAGTAATTGTTTTTTCATGTGTCGATACCTTTAATATAAGTCATTAAAAATACATAAAATATCCTTTGGTACAGCGATTTTTACCTCAATTAACTAATAATCACCTCCTTTCATGATATAGGGTAGTTTTTCTTACTGCCTAAAAAGGGTAAATTTGCAGCTGTTTTTGAGTTTATGATAAACACGGATATAGTTATTGTAGGGGCCGGACCGGTAGGGTTGTTCGCCATTTTTGAAGCAGGATTATTGAAAATGCGCTGTCATTTGGTGGACTATCTGCCAAAGGCAGGTGGACAACTCTCGGAAATCTATCCGCGTAAACCTATTTATGATATACCGGGTTACCCATCGGTTCTGGCACAAGACCTAGTAGATAATCTACTTAAACAGGCTGAACCGTTTAAACCGTCGTATACCTTCGGCGAAAGGGTTGAATCACTTGAAAAACGAGATGAACGGGACTTCATCCTCACCACAAATATGGGTACCGTTGTACAAGCTAAGGTCGTGGTTATCGCTGGGGGATTGGGTTGCTTTGAACCAAGAAAACCGGAAATTGGTGGTCTCGATCGCTTCGAAAACGGAAAAGGAATCAATTACATGATTATTGATCCTGAAAAATACAGGGGACAAAAAATGGTGATCGCTGGCGGTGGTGATAGCGCCCTCGACTGGACGATTTTTCTATCAGAAGTATGTAGCGAACTAACCTTGGTGCATCGCAGCGAAAGCTTTCGAGGGGCGCCTGATAGCGTGAATAAAGTAATGGCGCTCGCAGAGTCTGGAAAAATTAAATTACACCTCAATTCTGTACTTACTAAGGTCGAAGGAAATTCGCACCTTGAAACAGTCGGCATCCAAAATAGCAAAACGTTAGAAGAGGTTACGGTGAGTGTTGATCATCTGATTCCTTTATTTGGCCTTTCTCCGAAACTCGGACCAATTGAAGCTTGGGGACTAAACCTCGATAAAAATGCAATTGAAGTAAATACCGACGACTATAGCACCAATATTCCCGGTGTATATGCAATCGGCGATATCAATACCTATAAAAATAAACTCAAGTTAATTCTTTGTGGTTTCCACGAAGCCGCGTTGATGAGCCATAGTGCTTATAAATACATGAACCCGGGAATCAAGTACACCATGAAGTATACTACGGTTCAAGGGGTTAATGAGTTTTAACTTAGGAAATCAGAATTAAGTACTTCGGCCTTAAATTTCTCACGCCAATATTGAGCAAGATAAATTTGCTCGGGCTGACCCTTGGTTGGTATAAGCGTGAATTTTTTTATGCCACAAACATGGGCATCCATTAATGTGCTGTAACCACTCCGACACATTAAATGGTTGGTTTGTGAAAACACCGCTGATAGGGTTTGAACACTTTCTTGTATAAATTGGGTAACATTGGCAGCTTCAACAGTACCCCGTTCCGGCGCAATTAAGGCGAATTGCTTTTCGGGATGCTCTAATGCAAATAACATAAGCTGCTTAGTAAAATCGAGCCTTAACGGAAGGGGACCAGAGGATACCAACACTGTATCAAAACGTTTTGAAAGTGGAAGTGGTTGAAGTCGACTCAGAGGATTAATGAAATGGACTGGTGGTAAATGTGACGTATCCCCATGAGTTAATGACCCAGCTAATGAGTCGATTATATTGGCATAATCAGGCACTACACAGTAGTCAAATTGCTTGATATAGTTGTGATGTATGACATCGGCTAACTTACTTACCTTACCAATTTGTTGAAACAATTGGTTGGTTAAATAGATATTGGTGCAAATCCCTTCTGCATAAAAACCAAATCGATTATCGCTTATTATTGAATCAACTTTGTATTTCAGTGCAAGTTCTTTTGCAACAGATTCTTCTTTTTTTATTGTGCCAAGAAGTCGTGGCGACTGCGTCAACACCGAAACCCATGCGGGAAAGGTGTTGCCATAAGTAACGTGGTAACCGAGTATAGTTTCAAGTTTAATTTCTGGTAAATTCTTTTCCCAAAAAGAGCGTTGTGTCTCTGGTGTGGCTACAATAACTGTGACACCATTTGCGATAAGTTGTTGAGCAATTGCTAAGCACCTGGTGGTATGTCCCATACCCCAATCCAACGGCGCAATCAGCGTTGATTTTCCTACTATTTTTACTAACGATTCAATACGGCTTCGTATTCGGCAATCCAGTCCATTGGCGTTAATTTAGTGGCCAATTCACCAATTAATTCATAAGGAATTTTTTCAAGCTGTTTGAAGCGGATGCAACTTTTACCCATATCCAACTTGCCAATTCCCGCCTCTTTATAGGCTGTTTCAAACCACGTCAAGAGCTTCTTATTGCCATACAACCCCATGTGATAAAGCGCAATATGGCTTTTTTGAGAGGCAATACTTATGAACCCTAATGGCAAAGTAGGGTTAACATGGTAGCCTTTCGGGTAGAGCGAATGCGGCACAACGTATCCTATCATACCATAGGCCATGCATTCTTCAAAACCTTTAGGAAGTTTTTTCTTGATAATTGTCCTTAACCGGCGCATAGCTTCCTGCCTTTCGGCAGGAAGCGTTAATAGATAGTCCTCAACAGCGCTCGCTATGGCCATTATGCATCAATCTTCGCGTATTTCGCGTTCTTCTCAATAAAGTCACGACGTGGTGGAACTTCATCGCCCATCAACATGCTGAAAATACGATCGGCTTCAGCAGCACTGTCTATTGTAACTAATTTTAAGGTACGACTTTCTGGATTCAAGGTAGTTTCCCAAAGTTGTTCGGCATTCATCTCACCAAGACCTTTGTAGCGTTGCACATTCACAGAGTCGGTTTTTTCTCCGCCCATGTGTTTTACAGCTTCATCACGCTGCTCTTCGTTCCAACAATAACGCTGATCCTTTCCTTTTTTCACAAGGTAAAGTGGAGGAGAGGCAATGTATACATGGCCTTTTTCAATCAACTCCTTCATGTGGCGGAAAAAGAAAGTGAGAATCAAAGTAGTGATGTGTGAACCGTCAACGTCGGCATCACACATAATTACTATTTTATGGTACCGCAACTTGTCCATATTCAAAGCACGCTCATCTTCTGTTGTGCCTCTGAATACACCCAGCGCAGTAAATATGTTTTTAATCTCCTCGTTCTCGTAAATTTTGTACTCTAACGCTTTCTCTACATTAAGAATCTTTCCTCTTAAAGGGAGAATGGCTTGGAATTCACGGTTACGGCCTTGCTTAGCTGTTCCACCGGCACTGTCTCCTTCGACTAAAAAGAGCTCACAAGCCATGGCATCACCACTTGCACAATCGGCTAATTTACCTGGCAACCCTGATCCGGTCATCACGTTCTTACGTTGTACCATCTCACGCGCCTTTCTGGCTGCATGCCTAGCAGTGGCTGCTAAAATAACTTTGTCAACAATGGTTCGCGCTTGACGTGGATGCTCTTCTAAATAATTTTGAAGGGCTTCACTAATGGCCGTGTCAACAGCGCCAATGGCTTCACTGTTGCCCAATTTGGTCTTCGTCTGACCCTCAAATTGAGGCTCTTGAACTTTAACGGAAATTACTGCTGTTAAGCCTTCACGAAAGTCATCCCCACTAATCTCAAATTTTACCTTGGATAATAAACCGTTCTTCTCAGCATAACTTTTTAAAGTACGGGTTAATCCTCTCCTGAATCCAGATACGTGAGTCCCACCTTCATGTGTGTTGATGTTGTTAACGTAACTCTGAACACTTTCACTAAAGGAGTTATTGTATACCATGGCTACTTCAACGGGTATCGGCCCATTGTTGTTCTCCATATAGATAGGCTCTTCAATCAACTTCTCCTTGGCTCCATCGAGATAAGTGACAAATTCACGCAAACCACCTTCACTAAAGAAAACTTCTTTGTAAGAATTACCTGATTCGTCCTTCTGACGGTCATCAATCAGGTTAATTGTAATTCCTTTATTAAGATAGGCCAATTCACGCATACGATTGGCAAGGGTCGTGTAATTATACTCACCTATCGTAAAAATGGACATGTCTGGTGTAAAGGTTTGTATCGTACCCCGAATGTCGGTAGTGCCTGCTTCTTTCGCAGGATACAAGGGCTTGCCACAGCTAAACTCCTGCACCACAATCTTGCCATCACGATGAACTTCTGTTTTCATGTGTGATGAAAGCGCGTTCACACAACTAACACCAACACCATGCAAACCGCCTGAAACTTTGTAAGTGTCCTTGTCGAATTTACCTCCAGCATGAAGAACAGTCATAACCACTTCCAAAGCACTAACACCCATTTTAGGGTGAATGCCTGTCGGAATACCTCGACCATCGTCCTTCACCCGAATGGAATTGTTCTCCAAAATAGTCACCGTAATATCCTTACAGTGCCCCGCTAACGCCTCGTCAATCGAGTTGTCAACCACTTCATATACTAAATGGTGTAATCCCTTCACGCCAATATCCCCGATGTACATCGCGGGACGTTTTCTAACCGCTTCCAACCCTTCAAGGACCTGGATATTATCGGCACCATAACTTTTTTCTACACTTGTCTCAGACATAAAAACTAATAACTCCTCTGCAAAATAAATAACTTTTAAATATAGCAAAAAACCTTGATTAGAGAGGGGTAGAGCTATTCAAATCTTACTAACAAAATGTTAAAAGATTATGGCCAAATGCGTCCTATTCTCTACCTTGACAAGGTCTATGTTGTGGCACCTACTTAAATACCTTGTGGTTTGGTTCTTTCCTGTTTTTTTTAAACGGATCCGAGCAAGAAATACACATTTTCTGAATACAAAAGCGCCTATCATTATTGCCATGAATCACCCCAACTCGTTTGCCGATCCTATTCTACTTACGTGGGTGTGTTATCCGCCTGTGCGACCTTACTACCTCGCTAGAGGGGATGCGTTTAAACCGGGATTGATTACCAAACTACTCCAATCCATCGGCATCATACCTATTTTTAGAATTACTGATGGGGGAAAGGAAGGATTGGTGAAAAACAATGCGACTTACCAATTGGTGAACAAACTGCTGTCGAAGGGTGAAAAGGTGATTGTTTTCGCCGAAGGTCTTTGCGTGGTTGAAAGAAGATTGCGGCCGCTTAAAAAAGGGGTCTCACGAATGGTATTCGGCGCCATGGAAGAGATTAAACGAGAGGATCTTCTAGTTGTACCTATTGGCGTGAATTACGATGCTCCAACTACTTTCAGAAGCCAAGTGTTCTTCAATATAGGTGAACCAATGAAGGTGGCAGATTATTATAACAAGGAAGGGAATACGGCAAAGGGTCAGAAATTGTTTCTCGATGACTTGCAGATCCGCATGAAAGAACTGATCACGCACATCGATAACAAAGAGAACGACCTTCTGGTTGAACAAGTGGAAACGCTTACCAAGGCGCAACTAATGCACAATAAGGGCTGGAAGGAAAATGATCTATGGCTCGATTTCCAGGCCATATCCGAAATTACAGTACGCATTAATAATGCAAATGGTGAAGCGTTGAACACGGCTAGAAAAAGTACGGGGGACTATTTTGCTGCACTGAAATTACATGGACTTTCGGATGAGGCAATCAACCCCATTAAAACGAATGGATTATCAGCAAATGTTTTTATTAGGTGGCTGCTGGTTTTGCTTGGGTCACCGTTCTTGGTGATGGGATTCATCGGCAATTTTTTACAATTAGCATTGACCCACCGCTTGGCTTCTACGATTATTAAAGCAAAAGAATTTTATACGTCACTAGCACTTGCTCTAGGAAGCTTTATCTTTTTAATCTCCTACGTATTGTTGTTTTTTGTACTGAAAGGCTTTCTGGATTCGGCTTTTCAAGCGCTCGCCGTGGTGCTTGTTGTTGTTGCTACTGGTGTTCTTACGCTATTTTTGTATCCTTTTTTTATGAAAACAACCATGCTCACCAAATTGCTGTTTAACAAAGGGTTAAAGGAGCAATTGGTGCATTTGAGAACCAGCGCAGTTAACGCTATTAACAAATTTTAAATCTAACTTAGGTACTTCGGTACACGCTTTGAGTATAAGAGGTATGAACAAGTCAGTCCACCATCTATTCAGGGGTCTGGTTGTAACCGGAGCCCTGCTTGCCATCTCAGCTGCTAACAACACCGATAGCCGCCTAGTCATTTCTGAGCAAATTTCAGGAAACGCCGCAGATGTTTTACCAAGCAAAAATAATTCAGCCTTTAAAGAAGGGGAGGTACTCACCTATAAATTGCACTATGGTGTAATTAACGCTGGTGTGGCAGTGCTCGAGGTAAAACCTGAATTGATTAATGTGAATGGCCGTAAAGTATACCATATCGTAGGAACGGGTTATACCACCGGTACAACCGACGTATTCTTTAAAGTGCGCGACCGCTACGAAACCTATATGGATAAAGATGCCTTACTGCCGTGGTTGTTTGTTAGAAGGGTAGAAGAGGGTGGATGTAAATTTAGTCAGGACTATGTTTTTAATCACTACACCAAAAAAGTAGATATAGGCCACGACCAGAAATACGACATCCCAACAGGAGTACAAGATATGGTGAGTGCGTTTTACTCTGCTCGTAACCTTGACTTAAGTAACGCAAAGCCTGGCGACATTTTTAGCTTGAATTGTTTCTTGGATAAAGAACTTTGGCCGCTTAAAATTCGCTTCATTGGTCGCGAAGAAATTGTAACCGACCTCGGTAAATTTAAAGCACTTAAATTCCGTCCCATTGTTCAAAAGGGAAGGGTATTTAAGAAAGAAGAGGATTTAAACGTTTGGATCAGCGACGATAAAAATCACATCCCGCTGCGCGCAAAAGCTGATGTACTGGTAGGTAGTATTAAAATGGATATTACCGGCGTACGCAACTTGGCAAACCCTTCTGCTAAAATTCAATAATTAGAGCAACTGCTCTAACAGTTGCCCGAATTTGTAAATATCACCGAACGAATTATACATTGGAACTGGCGCGCATCGGATCACATCTGGTTCGCGCCAGTCGGGTATAACACCATTCTCAATTAATGCGTCATACAATTTACGTCCATAACCATGCGCCTTGATGGATAATTGACACCCACGGTTTTCTTCTGGGGTAATTATTTCAAGACAATTGTTTTTGCGGGTATTGATGTCCCGAATAATGAATTCTAAATAAGCGGTAAGCGCGTGACTTTTTTCTATCAATCGTTCCATGCCTACTTCATCAAAAATATCCAGACTGGCTAAACAGGCTGCCATACTAAAAATGGGGGCATTGCTGAGCTGAAAGCGCTCGGCAGTAGCCATCGGCTTAAAGGTGTCTTCCATTAAGAACCGCTCTTCTTTATCATGTCCCCACCAACCAGCAAACAAAGGTTGTCGGTTAGTTCCTAAATGCGTTTGATGCACAAAAGCGCCGGCAACACCACCAGGCCCACTGTTAAGGTATTTATAACTACACCATACGGCAAAGTCAACTTGCCAATCGTGTAAGTTCAATTTTATATTTCCTGCGGCATGCGCTAAATCAAACCCGGCCATGGCACCTGCAGCATGCGCTGCCTTTGTTATCGCTGCCATGTCAAAAACTTGACCACTAAAGTAATTCACCCCACCCATCATGACTAAGGCAAGCGAATCTTTGTTTTCTTCAATGGCGCTGTAAATGTCCTCATGACGGATACAATGCTCGCCTTTTCTTGGGAAAATTTCAATGATGGCACTACGGTCAAAGCCATGAAAAGCGACTTGACTTTGCAAAGCGTATTGATCACTCGGAAATGCTTTTCCTTCACAAATTATTTTGAAGCGAGTAGGTGTTGGACGATAGAAAGCCACCATCATTAAATGAAGATTCACGGTGAGTTGATTCATCATAATGGTTTCTTCAGGCAATGCCCCAACAATTTTCGCCATCTTATTGGTTAAGAATTCATGGTAGGCAAACCAGGGACGTTTAGCCAAAAAATGACCCTCAACACCAAATTTCGCCCAATCGTTCAACTCCTCTTCAAGATAAGTCTTTGTTGATTTTGGCTGCAATCCAAGCGAATTGCCAGTAAAATAAACAACGTCTTCATTATTATGCTGAGGTACAAAAAACTTTTGACGGTATCCGCCTAAGGCGTCGTTTTTATCGGCCGTTTTTGCAAAGTCAGCACTGTTTGCGAATGCGAGAGAAGTATTCATCCTTAGAAAAAGGATTAAAAGTACACAATGCCTCGCTTATAGAAAAGTTAGGGCTTTAGCTTTTCCCACTTCGTAGCAAAGGTATAAGAGAGCACTGTAGCGCGCTGTTTAGCCATTTCTGCCTTTTCACCCTGATATAAATCATCTACTGAACTTGTGAAATGACCAAGCCAGGTCTGAAATTGCTCGGCTTTTATAGGAAGATGTAAGTGCTTTTCGAAGACATTGGTAGTATAACCATCCACATCTAATAAGACAAAAGCCCAAAAATGAACGACTCTTGGGAAATGTGATTCAAGATCTAAACCGTCAAACACGTAACTGATGGAAGGGTCGGATAATAGTTTGGAATAGAAGTGCCGTATGAGTACGTCGATGTCCTTATTAGTAGCAATATCTGCCATTTTAGTTGATTTTTATCTCCTGCTCTTCTGCAGGTGGCGGTGGAAGGGGACGTATGTCTTGCAGTACTTCGGGTTCATCGCTCGTTTTTTCTACCCGCTTTTTCGATTTCTTTTTCTTTACTGGTACACTGTCCTTCTGCTGGGTAATGGTTTCTTTTTCAGTACTTGCCTCCTTCTTTTCAGATGGTGGAGGTGTGATTGCAGCTGGTGCAGAAGAAGCAGCTTCTTTTTTAGGGTCCTCCTTAGGCGTTGGAATTACTGTTACAGTTGATGCAGGTGCTGCTTCTTTTGAGACGGCTTGAGCTGCGATTGTTGCTGGTGATGAAGTACGTAAAGCTATTGTGTCCTTTGTAACAACTGGTTGTTGAGGTTGTTCAACCATAGACGAATCTTCATTAACAAGAGTTGAAGTGCCTGCTGGTTCAATATGAATGATTTTATAAATACCTAAAGCCAATAAACCCGCAAGCAACACAAACCCAACGGCCAAAACAACGGTGCGGTTCAAGTTAAAATCGGGAAGTTGTAATTTATGTTCCGTTGCTTCGCTACCCGATGAAGCAAGAAATCCTTCCCATGCGCCATCTGGGAGCGGTTCCTCCATTTCATGAAACATGAGTTTAAGCTTGCGTTCGTCTATTTCATATAGGAAATGATTCATCAGTTGGCCGATTGCGTCTGGTTATTACGAAGCTGAGTATCGAGGTGCTTTTGGAAATTGTAACGGGCTTTTTCTAAATTACTTTTTATCGTGCCGGCACTAGAATCAAGCATTTCAGAGGCCTCTTCCAAGGTAATGCCATCAATCACGTGAAGGTTGAAGATGAGGCGTTGAGCCGGGACTAATTTTTGCAACGCTGCAAGTAACGAGTCAATAGGAGCTTGATTGTAATCGGGTGGCGTTACCATAGAGGCAAATAAGTCATAAGAACGGTGTGTGTCTACTGCATGAACGGTACTAGAGACATAATATTCGCTTCGAATACTTTTTAAATAAGCAATAATTCCCTTGAGAAACGATTTTTCAAACTGCTGCGAAGCATGTTCTGGCTTGGAGGGACGGTTCTGATGAATATCCTCAAAAGCAAAACTGAAACCGGCGTGCAAACAGGCCTTGGCTTGATCAGCATCCTTGCTATAACGTGTTGCAATGGCAGCAAAACGAGGGTACAATAGTTCAAAGAGAGCTCTTTTGGAGTGCGAGTCCTTTTTTTGTAGGAGGGTTGCGAGCGCATCATGTACCATGCCGGTAATATTAAACGGAAAAAGGGGCGTAAAAGTTGCAAAAGTGAAATTGTTATTACATGGGTATGGTTGAAAGCCGAGCTTATTGGGGTGGGACAAGGGATTTTAGCACTATTTAGCAACTATTTTAGTACCCTTTAGCAATCGTTTTAGGATTTGCAAGGATTTTTTTTATATTTTTATTATACCGCTGTAAATGAGTCGGATTGCGGGTTTTCAGCCATTTACCAACAATTCTAAACTGTTTAAAACTTCGAAGCCGTGTTAATTCATTTGTCTGGGCTACCGGGGCTTTTTTACATTTATTTGCAATACTGAAATTGAGAAAAATCCATTAAAGGAAGTGATATGACTGAGCCTATTCTAGTTGAAAATAAAGACCGTTTCGTCCTTTTTCCAATAAAGTACAAGGACATTTGGGAATTCTATAAAAAAGCAGAGGCCAGTTTCTGGACGGCTGAAGAAATTGACCTTGCTGCCGATATTACCGATTGGAACGAGAAGTTAAATGATAATGAACGCCACTTTATAAAGCACGTACTGGCCTTTTTTGCGGCAAGTGACGGTATCGTGAATGAAAACTTGGCCATCAATTTCTTGAATGAGGTGCAATACCCTGAGGCACGCTGCTTCTATGGTTTCCAAATCATGATGGAGAACATTCATTCCGAAACATATTCCCTGCTAATCGATACTTATATAAAAGATCCGGCTGAAAAGGACCATTTGCTTCATGCTGTAGACACCGTTCCTTGTGTTGGCGAAAAGGCAGAATGGGCTTTGAGATGGATTAAAAATGGGTCCTTTGCAGAACGCCTCATCGCATTTGCGGCTGTTGAAGGTATTTTCTTTTCAGGGTCATTCTGTTCTATTTTTTGGCTGAAGAAGCGCGGGTTGATGCCTGGATTGACCTTTAGTAACGAATTAATCAGCCGTGATGAAGGGTTGCACTGTGATTTTGCGTGCTTATTATACTCTTCTTACATAAAGAACTTGCTTCCTAAAGAAGAGGTAACCAAGATCATTGTTGATGCGGTTACCATTGAGAAAAAGTTTGTGGTAGATGCTATTCCAGTAAAGCTGATTGGTATGAACGCCGACCTTATGTGCCAATATATTGAGTTTGTGGCCGATCGCCTTTTACTCGCACTCGGCTGCAACAAGCATTTTAACGCCACCAACCCGTTTGACTTCATGGAAATGATTTCCCTCCAAGGAAAAACCAATTTCTTCGAAAAACGGGTCGCCGAGTACCAAAAGGCGGGCGTTATGAATAATAAGGAAGAAAACAACGTCTTTAATCTGGACGAGGACTTTTAAAAAGGACAACAATGGGGGTTAAAAATGCTGTAAGTCCCTGACTTACAGTGAATTTATAGCCTCCTAACCGAAAAAAAAGGGTTGTTAACGCAGCCCGGTTGATAGAAGAAAGTTAAATACAAAACAAGAAGGGTACAATTGAAAGTACCTTGTAGATACAAAAAATTTAAAAAACTCAGTGATATGTTCGTTATAAAAAGAGATGGTACACGCGAGTCGGTAAAGTTTGATAAAATTACCGCACGTATTCAGAAGCTCAGCTATGGACTTGAGCCGAATCATGTTGATCCGATATTAGTTGCCAAGAAGGTAATTGATGGTGTATACGATGGTGTAACCACAAGCGAACTCGATAATCTTGCTGCTGAAACGGCAGCATCCTTAACAGTGCGTCACCCTGATTATGCGCAATTAGCGTCGCGCATTGCTGTAAGCAATTTGCATAAGAACACCATCAAAAGTTTTTCGAAAACAGTTGAGGCGTTGTTCGAATACATCGATCCTAAAAATGGATTGAGAGCTGCTCTCATCGCTGATGATGTGTATAAAATCATTAGCGAGAATGCACACCTGTTGGATTCAACAATTATTTACGACCGTGATTTCGGTTATGATTATTTCGGGTTCAAAACGCTTGAACGTTCGTACCTCTTAAAAATGAACGGACGTGTTGCTGAACGCCCACAACACATGATTATGCGTGTGGCTGTTGGTATACACAAAAATGATATTGAATCGGCGATTCGTACGTATCACCTAATGAGTGAACGTTGGTTCACACACGCTACGCCTACTTTGTTCAACGCAGGCACACCTAAGCCTCAAATGAGTTCTTGTTTCCTCTTGCAGGTAAAGGACGATAGTATTGATGGCATCTATGACACACTCAAACAAAGCGCGAAGATTTCTCAAAGCGCTGGAGGAATTGGTTTAAGCATTCACAATGTACGTGCTACAGGCTCTTATATTAAAGGTACCAATGGCACTAGTAATGGCATCATCCCTATGTTGAAGGTCTATAACGAAACAGCTCGTTATGTAGATCAAGGGGGAGGAAAACGCAAAGGGTCTATTGCCGTTTATCTTGAACCATGGCATGCAGATATTTATGACTTCCTAAACATTCGCAAAAACCACGGTAAAGAAGAAATGCGTGCTCGTGATTTGTTCACGGCTCTTTGGATTCCTGATTTGTTCATGAAACGCGTTGAACAAGAAGGTGTGTGGTCACTGATGTGTCCTAACGAATGTCCAGGCTTAAGTGACTGTCACAGTGAAGCATTTGAAAAGCTTTATACTAGTTACGAAGAACAAGGTCGTTTCCGCCGTCAAATTAAAGCTCGCGAGCTTTGGGCTGCAATCATTGAAGCACAAATTGAAACAGGTAATCCATACATGTTGTTCAAAGATGCTGCTAACTCAAAATCGAATCAACAAAATCTAGGCACGATTAAATCGTCTAATCTCTGTACTGAGATTATTGAATATACCAGCCCAGATGAAGTGGCAGTTTGTAACCTCGCATCCATTGCATTGCCACGATTTGTCGATGAAAAGAATGGTACATTCGATCATAACAAGTTATTCGAGATTACTTATCAGGCAACGCTGAATCTAAATAAAATCATTGATCGTAATTACTACCCAGTTCCTGAAGCACGTAATAGTAACATGCGCCACCGCCCAATTGGCCTTGGTGTACAGGGACTAGCGGATGCTTTCATCTTGATGCGTTTCCCATTTGAAAGTGAAGAGGCTCGTCGATTGAACTCGGAAATTTTTGAAACAATTTATTTTGCTTCCCTCACCGCTAGTAAGGATTTAGCTAAGGTTGAAGGACCATACGAAACGTATCCGGGATCACCTATCTCTAAAGGTATTTTCCAACACGATATGTGGAATGTGAAACCGTCTGACCGTTGGGAATGGGACATTCTTAAGGATGAAATTTTGAAGCACGGCGTGCGCAACAGCTTATTGCTGGCACCAATGCCTACTGCTAGTACTTCACAAATCCTAGGCAATAACGAATGTTTCGAACCGTATACGTCAAACATCTACACGCGCCGTGTGTTAAGTGGAGAATTTGTGGTGGTGAACAAACACTTGTTACGTGACCTCGTTAAATTGGGTATCTGGAATGATACACTCAAAAACAAAATCATTGCAGCAAATGGTTCAGTCCAAAACATCCCTGAAATCCCACAAAACATCAAGGAACTGTATAAAACTGTTTGGGAAATTAAACAACGTACTATTATTGACATGGCTGCCGACCGTGGCGCATTTATTGACCAGTCACAGTCACTCAACCTCTTTATTCAAGATGCTAATTTTGCAAAAATGAGCAGCGCTCATTTCTACGCTTGGAAAAAAGGGTTGAAAACCGGCATGTACTACCTCCGCACCAAAGCTGCTGCTGATGCTATCAAGTTTACTGTAGACCAAGCAGCGCTTCAACAACCAACCTTTGTTCTTGGAAACGAAGATCAACTGGTGGTCGATCGCGGTCATGGTCATGTCCTCTCTTTTGACGAACAACAAGCTCAGTTGAGTTGCAGCCTCGACAACCCAGAAGGTTGCGAAGCATGCGGATCATAAGCATTATTTTTTGTTGATTTGTTGCGAATCCCCCTTTGTTCTTAACGAAGGGGGATTTTATTTTTTCCTGAACCGCTTTATTAACGGCTGCTCAAGGTATTTATTGATTAAATACGCTAGCAGAATTAAAAGGAATAGATAAGCGAAAAAACCAACTGTCCCATTGATGGCATGCATAGAGTCATGCATAATTAACCATAAGGGGTACTGAAAGAGAAAAATAGAAAAACTCAAATCGCCCGATTTCACTAATAAAGGATGGGCCATCAACTTCCCAACCCAATTGTGTCCGTAATAAAACGATAAAACTATTAGGAAGTACAATGGCATAAGGGAGCCGTTGTGAATATAGGGACGAATGATGTTCTCTGTCATTACTATCAAGAGTAAGCCGCCAATTCCTGTGGCCAAGGTGAGTAAGGCGAATTTTTCAAAGAAAGACCTTAGTGCATCGGTTCTAATGAGATGGGCTGTTATCATACCCGACATGAAAGTGGGAAAATGCCAAAGAGGAAAGGCATCAATAAACTCCCCCATCTTCTTACTACCATCAAATAAATGATCTACAAAATAAACGTGTTGTATGGCTTGTGCTAACCAAATTATAACGAGGGTGAGAAACAACACAGGCAGGTTCTTTTTATTCAACCATTGATTAATAAAGGGGAATAATAAATAAAAAAACACCTCCGCACTTACTGACCAAGTGGGGTAGTTGAGGTCCAAGGTGTAACCGGGGACAATACTCTGCAACATTAAGAAATGAGAAATAAGCGCTATGCCCTTTGGCGCGGCCCCTTTCAAAGTAAGTACAAGCAATAGGGTTATTAAAAAGGAAATAAGGTACATGGGTCCTATGCGACTTAACCGTCGTTTCCAAAAAGTAACCTTTTCTTTGTTACTGGTTCTTGGGTAAACCAGTGCCATCACAAATCCTGAAATAAAAAAGAAGAAAGAAACGCGAAAAGCACTTTCCTTCACCAAGGTATTCAAAACGCCATGATTAAACGGCTCAAATGTCAAACTATAGTGAAAGAGAACAACACCAATTGCTAATGCAAATCGAATAAATCCTAATTGCCGAAAATAAAGCGGATGACTGTGATTACTGTCCATAGGCTTGTCCAGGTCGTGTCTTGTTATTTAATGTGAAGGTAATGGGATAGGTCATTTTGTAACGAACGTGTTTGTCTCCAACAATAGCAGGAATCCACCGCGTTTCAGAAATTAAGCGCACCGCTTCGTCGGTACAGCCACCAGTAATGCCTTGTTTAACGGTAATATTCGTTACAAACCCGTTTGGCTCTACAATAAATTCTAACACCACTGTGCCTTGAATAGAATGTTCTATGGCCGATTTAGGGTACTCTAATTCTTCCTGAAAAAATGCAACTAACCCTTCCTCGCCTTTGTCATAATAATCGGGCGATTTGTCAGCCTTACTATATACAACAGTACTAGAATCTGGCTTGATTTCCATTTTTAAAGCATGCTGCTTCCTGAATTTTTCCCATTTCCGGTACTGCTCAATCGATAAATCAAAGTTCAAATAAACTTCAGCACCAGGATTAACTTTGTTAAACGTGAGCTTGCCTAACACGCGTTGCAATTCCTTTTTAATAAGATTATTAACCACCCCCTCAAATCGAAATTGTTCGGCCTTACCGTTTTCATCCACTTGAAAAAAAACATTGACTGTCGTCTTGAACGAATTAGTTAATAGAATGGAAGGCAATTGAAATTGGGTACGCATAACTTGTGCTATCTGACCATCATATCCTACAGGGATGGCAAGGTCGGTTTGTGCCTTATTTGAAATGGCTAGAAGTACCAATAAGAAAACAAATACGCGCTTCATAACTTAAATGTAGAAAATTAAAAGGAAAGTTTCATCCCAACAACTAAGCCATGCACAGGGCGCTTGCCCGGTTCATAACGCAATACGTAATCTAAACGGAGGACTTTAAACAGTCTTTCAATGCCCGCATTGACTTCAAAATAGAGTGGTTTTTCGCCGGTTGAAAGGGCATGCACGCCAATAACTTCTTGCCACGGTAGCTTACTAATGACGGGGATTCTTGAGAACAACCAACCATTAAAATGATGCTCTGCATGGGCTTCTAAAAACCAACTATTGGTGCTGAATTGATAATAGGGCATCATGCGAAAGCCACTCAAATAATCGCCATGGAAATAGGGTAGTTGATTGCCAATGAAGTGACTATAATCATAAAAATGAGTGGCCTTTTTAAAAAGGAAACTCCCGGCGACAATACGGTAACGCAACCGGCCAGTCAGGCCGAATCGAATGGCATCGTTCACAGATAAGGTCAATTTTTGAAACGAGGTGGTTGATTGATTTAGTGGAACCCCCAGGCGTAGTTGAAATACCAGTGTTGGGTACTTACTGCCTATTCTCACACGTTCTTCAGGAAGCGTTATATAACGTTGCTTGAATTTTACTGATCCAGAAAAGGTAACTTGAAAGAGATCGGATGTAACCGGCGTGTTATTTAAATCAGCATGAGTGGGAATGTTAGAAGTAAAGTAGAGTGTTGGGTTATCAAGCACCAATTTTTTTGAGGTGTTCTCCAGTCCCGATCGGCGGTAATAACCAATATCTGAACTGAGATAAAAACCATTGAAGAGTTCCATTCCAACAGACATGCCACCGCCTTGTTGGAAATACAATTTCATTGGATTCATGTTTAACAATAAAGTGGCAATGGAGTTAACTAAAGGCAACACAGGGTTGCGAGCATTGAATTGACGGACAAGGGAAATGGCACTAACACCAACAAAACCATTACGAACAGGGTGGAATCGATAAAGCACATCAACTTCAAACCCTGGTAACTTATTCGCAAAACCATAATGTGCCGTGCCGTTAATGGTCAGATATTTATTTTTTTCAAAGGTTTTTTTCAAACCCATTTTGTACGTGAGGTTGAGTCCTTCAACGGTATTGTACTGAATGCCGTTGGTAATAATACCCGGTAATTCAAAACTTAGTTTCTTGCGGTACTTGGTAAAACTATAGCCAGTCAGTAAATCGCTGAATTCAAATTTATTTCCAGCTTTTTCAACGCTATCCTTGTATGCAGGCTGATCCCTTATTTTTTCAATACTGTCTTTTTTGGCGTAATCCTGTTTTTCTTCCGAAGTTAATTGAAGACTACGCGATTGATTCCAATAACTGTCGTCTTTTTTGTTAGCGCCAGTCTCTACTACAAAAACTTCATTACCAAAAAACCGTTTGTCCTTCTTTTCCTCGAAGTTGTAGTCACTAATCGCGGCTGTAAAATAGCCCCTGCCGTTAAAACCAAGTGCGTTAAAATTAAAATTCAAACTCAAATTCACTAACATCCATAGGCTATCGCCCTTTACTGGTGCATAGGTTTGCTTGATGTTCAACGTGTCGAGGAAATCAATTTTGGCTTCCTTGAAAACCGTTAAATCCACACCAGTTAAGCGCCACGTACTGTCTTGAATATAAATTACGCCATTAAAACAGGGGTCTGTTTTCCGTTTGGGTACCACTTTTATTTTATGAATAATGCCGTCGTCAGTTTCTGTTGAGCCGAGTAGAAAGAAGCGGTAATAATTGAATGCTTTATCGTTTAATGGCGAGATAAAGGGACGTTGACTGATACCGCCCATACGAATTAATGCCTCGTTACAATTCAACAACAACATGTCATGAAGTTGATTGAAACTAAATCCACCGCTGTTGCCGCTAACTCGACTGCTGTACATGATTTCTTTTTCATAATTGGGCTTCATGTAGTAGTAACGGCTCTCACTTTCCGAATTATAAATGACGCCCTTCATTTCTCCCGTGTCAGAAGGATTACCTCCCATTAATTTAAGCATAGTGCCTAATTTTTTGGGAATAGAACCTAATTTCTGTAATCCCTTGATATAACTCTTGCAAGAATAGTGCTCGACGGGTCGGAAATAATTTTCGCGTTGGCGAATGGCTTTTCTAATTATGGGATAAGATGGGTCTTCACCTGCATTAATGTCCACTTCCAATTTATAGCCTTCGGGTTCTAATTCGATCGGCAGATACTGGTCTGTTTGCAGTGCAATGCTGGATGATTTTTTCTTATACCCTAAATAATGGACTTCAAGTTGGTAGTTCCCAGGCGCTAATTTAAAAGCAAAATAACCATCTACATTGGTTGTTGTAACTAGATTGGTTCCTTTGAGCAGAATGGTCGCAAAGGGCAATGGCTCCTTCCCGTCTGTTACCTTCCCTGATAAAACCACCGTTTGCGTGTAGGCAACAGAAACAAGAAATAAAAAAACAACTATAAAACGGTGGTTACGGTGCACGCGGACTTACTTTTTCTCATAGCCAGTTAGAGCATAGGCAACAATATTTGCACCCATTTTAAGTGCACTGGTGCGTGCTGCTTCACTGTCGTTATGGACGGCTGCACTTTCCCAGCCATCGCCTAAGTCACACTCATAGTCATAAAAGCAAACAAGGCGACCCTGGTAAATCAACCCAAAGGCCTTGGGGACACCATTGTCGTGTTCATGAATTTTTGGTAATCCGTTCGGGAAATCAAATTTTTGATGGAACACTGGATGCGAAAAAGGTAATTCTACTAGGTCGAGCTCTGGGAAAATTTTCTTGAGTTGGGGACGAATAAATTTATCCAACCCATAATTATCACTGATGTGTAAGAAACCGCCTGAAATCAGGTATTGACGAAGGTTGGTGGCTTCTGCGCTTGAAAAAACAACGTTCCCATGTCCGGTCATATGTACCAACGGATAACGGAATATTTCAGTGCTGCTGGCTTCTACTATGGCTTGTTCGGGATCGATGGTCGTTTTAAGTTGATCGTTACAAAATTTGATGAGGTTCGGTAGCGATGTTTCAAGGTTAGCATACCAGTCGCCACCGCCATTGTACTTGAGCAGTGCAAGTTGAAAACTGCCTTGTGAACTCTTTTTAAAACTACAGAGCGAAATTAACAGTAGAAAGAGGCTTATTTTTCGGATATGTTGGAGCGGTTGCATTGAAGGTAAAAAGATACAAGTTTTATCGCTTCAATGGCTTCGGTTACATCATGAACGCGTAGAATATTTGCACCATTTAACAGGGAAACAGTGTTAATAACGGTGGTGCCATTGAGGGCGGTGACAGGCGATCCTTGTGTGATTTTACTAATCATACTTTTTCTCGAAACACCTACTAGCAGCGGAAATCCAAGTTCCTGGAAGGTCGATAAGCTACCGAGTAATTGGTAATTATTTTCTAGGCTTTTCCCAAACCCAAATCCGGGATCAAGAATTATTTTGGAAAAGCCTTTTTCTGCTAAAGCCATTGTTTGGGTGGTAAAGAATTGCCTTACAACGGTTCCTGCATTGGTCATGGCAGGTAAACCGCCCATGGTGGCAGGGGTTCCGTTCATGTGCATCAAAATATAGGGCAAATTAAGCTGGGCAATGGTTGGTAACATGGCCTTGTCTAATACCCCGCCGCTTATGTCATTAATGATGTCAACGCCTGCTGCAGCTGCTTTTTCTGCTACGATGGCATGAACGGTATCAACACTTATCAATACATCTGGATACGTGGAGCGAATTTCTTTCAAGGGCAGTGCCAACCGTTGCCATTCTGCTTCGGCAGTAAGCATTTCAGCACCAGGGCGCGATGAAGCGGCGCCTAAATCAATAATATCTGCTCCAGCAGCGATTTTTGCGGCCACATCCCGCAACACATCCTCGATTTCAACGAACTTCCCGCCATCATAAAAACTGTCTGGCGTGAGGTTAACAATGGCCATAACCAAGGGACGATTAAAATGAATCATCCGATGATTGCAGGCATAGGCTTTTTGAGTTAATTTAGGGGTTTCGAGATTATGCATCAGACGACCAGACAATACGATGAAATTATTGCCAGCTGCAAAGATATCTTTTTAAAGAAAATGAAGGATTACGGTACCGCTTGGCGCAATTTGCGGCCTCGCTCAATTACCGATCAAATTTTCATTAAAGCGCAACGCATTCGTAGCATCGAAGAAAAGGGAACTCAAAAGGTCCATGATGATATCCGCGGTGAATACATCGGTATTATTAATTATTGCATCATCGGTATGATTCAACTGGATCTTGCGAATGATAACCGAATGGATCTTCCTTTTGAGGAAGTAGAAGCTGCTTACAACAAGTATGCTGGAGCTACACGCCAACTCATGTTGGATAAAAACCACGATTATGGCGAAGCGTGGCGCGATATGCGCATCAGCTCGCTCACCGATTTAATCTTAATGAAAATATTTAGAGTGAAACAAATTGAAGATAACAAAGGGCAAACCATAATTAGCGAAGGCATTGATGCTAATTATATGGACATGCTCAACTACGCCACCTTCGCTTTAATACGCTTAACTGATAATAACTAATCATGAAGAAATTTTTAGCATCCCGCTTTTTTCGATTCATTTGGTCAGCAGCTCTTGCAACCTTGCTTTATTTTGCTTGTCCGCCTTGTTTTGACAAAACGACCTTACTCATCATTCTCACCACTTTGTTTTTATTGGTCAACCTCTCTGAGATGATTGCTAGGGCGGTAGTCGTAACTCATGTTGCACGGGTGCTTGTTGGTGTTCTGTTTATTTTTTCAGGCTTTATAAAAGCAAACGACCCATTGGGCTTTAGTTATAAATTGGAAGAGTATTTTGAGGTGTTTAAGGCCGACACGGGTTTAAGTCTTTTTGAAGGCATGGCTCACATGGCATTGCCCTTTGCTATTATTATTTGTTTCAGCGAAATGGCGCTTGGCGTTATGCTTTTAATCGGATTTAAACGTGAATTAACCTTGTGGCTGCTGTTTGCGCAAATTGCTTTTTTCACCTTCCTCACTTTTTATTCGGCCTGTTATAATAAGGTTACCCACTGCGGCTGCTTTGGCGACTTCTTGAAATTACGCCCATGGGAAAGTTTCTGGAAAGATATAGCCCTCATGATTCTCATAACGGTGCTCTTTGCTGGTAAAGAAAATATCAACCCGCCTATGGCACCAATGATTTCACACACCTCCCTAGTACTTGGTTTGGCACTTTCATTGTGGTTCCCCATTTACGCCTACCGTAATCTGCCGCCGATTGATTTTAGAGCGTATGCACCGGGTATGAATATTCGTAAGAACATGGAAAAAGGGGAGGGCTACCAAGACCCCGTTTACCAGTCGTTACTGGTGTACGAAAACCTAAAAACAGGTGAACTTAAAGAACTGAATCAAGATGATTTCATGAAGTCTAAAATCTGGGAGGATACACTTACTTGGAAATGGCATTCTACCGATAACAAACTTATTACAGAGGCTGTAAATGCACCGTTAATTACAGACTTTACAGTTAACGATGCTCTCGGTAATAATCTCACCGATAGCCTTCTCAACGACAAAGGATACAGCGTTTGGATTATTATGCACCAACTCGATAAAACGACTTCTGATCCTACTGTAATTGCACAAATAACCGACTTCGTCAAATTGGCACAGCAAGATGGCGTGAAAATTTATGGCTTTACCGCGAGTAGCAATGAAGAGGTGGAGAAGTTTAAGAAAGCAACCGGCTTCTCCTTTCCATTCTTAACAGCAGATAATATTGTGCTAAAAACAATGATCCGCAGCAATCCTGGCTTCATGCTGGTTAAGGAGGGGACAGTTATCACCAATTGGCATTACAGCAACATGCCAGTGTACAGCGAACTTAAGGGAACGTATTTTAAGTAACCTGAAGTCCATTGCCATTTCTTTTTGAAGGGGTTCTGAATTAATTTTTAGGGCGCCAATTCCAGCCATTCGCTTTAGCCAACTCCCCCACACCTAAGCAGGTTGTTGGCGTACGGGGTCCCCGCATACAGTGGTTGCGGGGCCTCCGCCGCTCATCACCTGCTAATGTGCGGGGGAGTTGGGCTGCCGCTGCTGTCTGGGGCGCACGTTAACGCTGTCTGTTACTTAAAAATTTCTCTAACAAACGACTTGTTTTTACGTGTTTGTGGAATTGGTCAAAAAAAAAGGCGGAGATCATCCGCCTTTACAAAAAAGTTGTTCTAGTTATACCCGGCCTAAGCGCCACAACATAACTTCATGGGACCATACGGCGCCAACAAATGTTTTCTGAACATTGTAGGGTACATCAAACTCGCGTGCTGTTGCTTCAACAATTTTTGAAATCTTAGGGTAGTGGATGTGACAAATATTCGGGAACAAATGGTGCTCCACTTGAAAATTTAAACCACCTACTAGCCATGAGAATACAGGATCACCTGTAGCAAAGTTCATCGTGGTTCGCAATTGATGCTCTAACCAGTTTTGGTGAATCTGCCCATCCTCGTCCTTTTTTAGAAATTCAGTTTCCTTTACAACGTGTGCCGACTGGAAAATCATGGCAAGCACAACGCCAGCTAAATAATGGATGAATATAAATCCTACCAACCACTCACCAAAGGTCATTGATTTGACAAAGAAGTAAGGCAGTAACATCATTAGCATGTATACGATTTTGCCAAGTACCAAGTAACCAATTTCTTTACCATAAGTGGTTTTGTGTGATTCTAAAAGACCCATTTTGTTGTAACGGGCCAATTGGCGAAAATCCTTAGTAGTGGCCCACATCAAGGTCATTAAGCCATAAAAAAACCAAGCGTAAATAAATTGAAATTTATGGATGCCTTTTCTTTCAGCGTGCGGTTCAAAACGCATGAATCCTGGAGGCGCAATATCTTCATCGTGTTCGTGCACATTGGTGTAGGTGTGGTGCAATACATTGTGCTGTAAACGCCAGTTCAATGCGTAACCTCCCAACACAGTCATAGAAAGGTTGCCGATAAATTTATTGATGGTTACATTTCTGCTATAACTGCCATGGTTAGCGTCGTGCATTACACAAAGGCCTATTCCTGCCATGCCTAACCCCATCAAAAGGGATAAGAACAACCAGGATAAACGTGATTCGGTAATGCCAAACAGGATTAGAAAGAAGGGAATAAAATAGAGAAGGAACATGAAAGTGGTTTTCAAGTACATGTTCAGATTCCCGTTTTTGCTAATGTTGTTGTCTTTGAAGTACATGTCCACCCGTTTTCTTAATTCATGTTGAAATGTACGGTTGTGACTACTACTGAATTTTGGTAATGTTGCTTGATTCATTAATTTGTATTAGTATGCGATGGCGGTAAATATACCACATACAACGCAATCAAAAACATGGTTATTCCGAAATTTTTAGTATTAAATGACAACTATCAGCAGTTTTGTTGTATTCATAGAGTGAAAAATTCAACAAACACGTGCCGGTGGACAAACTTTTAAAATGAAATTTCGCACCAACCGCTTCACCATGCCACGTGGAACCATTGTATTGAACCAATTCCAAATCATTTTTTGATTTATAACGCCAGCTTTGTCCTGCTGAATGGGTTTCAGGTAGTACAATCGCGAACTTTTCATTCGCATGTAATTCAATAACAGATCCGGCTGAATTAAATTCTTTCTCCTGTGTGCCACAACCACCTATAAAAAAAAGCAGTGGAACTAAATAGGCAAGTAGTGTTTTCTGATAAACCATTCGATTGTAAGTAATACCAAGAGCGTCCAAAAAAGCCAACGCAGTTCGATAAGTGGTTCTGTGGTATGCTCAGTGTAATTTATTTTTTTAATGGTGTCAGATTGCTTTAACAAGGGTATAACCGCTTCGCCATTTTGTAACGTAAAGAACTGTCCGTTCGTTTTGAGTGCTAATTGACGAAGCAACTGATGGTCTGCATCCAGTCGGCTTAATTCCGCATTCACCGCATTCACAATAAATGTACCGGTGCGCGTTTGCACACCATTTTTCAAAGGTACTTTCGCTGTATAGGAATAACTGCCAGGTGCAAAACCTCCCGCATCTAAGTAGTAGCGACCGTTTTGTTTACTGAATGCATAAGGATAATTTCTGTTTTGTTCGTCTCTAATTGTCAAACTCACATCCGGGTCCGTAATTAACTCGTAAGACTCGTTGTAAACTTCCGCAGAAAAAACAACAGATTCGGTTTCATTAATTAAACGCGGTGGTTGTATTCGAAAGGGATTTTTGTCGTTTTTTAAAACCAACCATTGAATGGCTTTACCCATAATTTCTCTGAAGTTAGCAAAGGAGGCATTTTCTTGGTAATCTCTTATTTTCCAGCGCCACAAGCCATCCCCAATGATGACACTGGATTTTTGTTGCCCTTCATTTGAAAAAAGAAAAACAGGATTAGACGTTTCAATAGAACCAATTTTTTGAAACAAAAGGGCTTCTGCTGAAGGGGAATAACGGATGGTGCCGAGGGGCACAAGCATTGCCGGCAATGAACTGGCAAAGCGTTTCGCCTCGTCCGATAAATTGAAAAGCGTAAAGGAAGAATTATAAGCGCTCTCCGATTCATTGGTTCTTGTTGCATCGCCTTGCAAGCGAAAAATGGGGGCGAGGTCAGCTACACGTGGATTGATAATAAAAACCGGCACCTGCGCGTCTCGGCACTGCGTTAAATAAGAAAAATCATCAAGGTTAAATCCATGAAATAGCACTAACGACCAAGCATTGGCTTTTGGCAATGCTGTAGGCATTGTGCGCCATTCTACTTCATAATGGCCCGTTGATTCAAGTAAATCGCGTAATGCAGCGAGGTCAGGGTGGGGACTATGTGCAATAACTAAAATTTTCTCCTTGTTATCTAGCGCTTCCACTGCAAATGGAAAAACGTTATTGCCCAGGTTCGCATCATTTGCGGGTGCCAAGAGTTTTAACTCGTAACGCAACAAGCCGGGGTTTTGAGTGGCAACGGTGAAGCTGACCGGCTGGAAAAAAGCAGCACTCGACACCTTTACTGACTTTTCACTAATTGTTTTTCCATTTTGTAGCAAGGCAAGAGTTAAGGTTTCATCCTTGCACGCCGATGCTTCTATGGCAGCTTCAACAAGAAAATCATTGCCAGCAGTTACCACTTCATTGTAATCCACTTTTCGAATGCGGGCATCTTTCTTTATGGTCGTGTCGCCTGTACCTATCGTGAACAGTGGAAAATGAAAGTCGTTGATCGCGTACAGGGGGTTCAGCCCTTTGTTGTAAATACCATCACTAATGACTACTAAGGCACCGATGTTTTGATTCGCGTAATTATCCGAAATTGAATGGAACAGTTGACTAAAATCGGTTTCCTTTTCTCGAAATGTAGGCGGATTTGTAGAAGTTTCAGCACTAGCCCCGAATTGAATAAAACGCAATGAAAAATGGTCTTCACCCGCCGCCTCTAATTTGGCGAGCAGTTGAGCAATTGAAGCGCGTATAGCTGCGCTGTCCTTTGCAGTTGTTATTGAAGCGCTATTGTCAGTGGCAACTAACACTAGCGAAGGTTGTGCTTCGGTGCGTGTAGTTTTGATAACGATATTAAGCAGTAGAAGCAGGGCAACAAACAAGGTTGCCGCACGCAGCGAGAACAAAAGGAACTTAGTTGTTCTCGATAAACTTTCGTGACTTTTATTGCGGTAATACCACCACCATGCTACCAGCACAGCAGCTGGTAAGCATAGCAATAGAAGATAAAAAGGACTTTCAAGTACGAATCCGCTCACGAGGAATTAGTTTCAGGTCAACATGCCACCGCACACATTGATGCATTGGCCGGTAATATAAGCGCTCATTTCGCTAGCAAGGAAGACGGTCAAGTTGGCCACATCGTCAACAGAGCCACCCCGTTTCAGGGGAATACTTTCCTTCCATTGAGCCACCACTTTTTCGTCGAGAACACCCGTCATTTCAGTTTCAATGAAGCCTGGAGCAATGGCGTTACAGCGAATATTTCGAGAGCCCAGTTCCAGCGCCATCGATTTTGTAAAGCCAATAATACCCGCCTTTGAAGCGGCGTAATTGCTTTGGCCAGCATTACCCTTCACGCCAACCACAGAACTCATGTTAATAATAGAGCCCTTTCTTGCTTTTAGCATTGGTTTTTGAACGGCCTTAACCATATTAAACACCGATTTAAGATTGGCGTTTATCACTTCGTCCCATTGCTGTTCAGACATGCGTAGGAGCAAGGTGTCGCGCGTAATCCCCGCATTATTAACCAGCACATCTACCGTGCCGAATTCAGCTACAACATCGGTAACCAGTTGTTCAGCCGCTTGAAAATTTCCGGCATCACTTTTGTAGCCTTTCGCCTTAATGCCGAAAGCGGCCAGTTCCTGTTCCAGTTGGCGGGCCTTTTCATCAGAAGAAACATAGGTGAAAGCAATATTAGCACCTTGTGCTGCACATAATTGGGCAATTCCCTTTCCGATACCACGGGTAGCACCTGTGATAAGGACGACTTTATTATCAAGCAATTTCATAAGCCCCAAAGATTCAAAAATTCGGGGTACCCACGAAGCACAATTTGAAAAGATTTAAAGTCCCGAATCGGAATGTTAATTCCGCTATTTCCCCTGTCTTTTAACATTTGAGTGTTCGTTTTCACAATTTCCGGCACGCTTCTTGTTGAAATTTGTTAAAAGAGAACAGTTTACTTATTTTTGAACTTTAAAGAAAACAGAACATGAAAAGAATCGGTTTAGTAGCGTTGTTGATGGTTTTTGCTGGCATGCTAGCAAAAATGAACGCTCAGGAAGCTTCCCGTGTGCGTTACCAGTTTTTCAGTAACGACTCCCTCAAGGGGTTTGATGAACAAGCTGCACGGATGAGCGCTATCAGTGAAGGATTTTTAGGGGATGAGTTCCCAGTCCGCATGAACATGCTGAAGCGCCAGTACATTAACGCTAAGTATGATTTACTTCCACACAATCAGCCTACGGGGCCTGCTATTCCAAACATGCAGGTATTACCAGGTTGCGTTAACGAAGATTTCGAGGAAAGCACAGCAGGTCAGATTACTACATCAACCCAAATCAATGGTTGGGTAGTAAC
>JACCDS012354933.1_pt1 | contig 34669 bp, 31 predicted proteins | sample 7446441 | NCBI WGS metagenome assembly JACCDS01 (sample SAMN15323445, study PRJNA562643) | freshwater metagenome | isolation source: river surface water | place: USA:Blue River Watershed | collected 2017-08-17
CCTGCCTCTGCTCCGGTCTCTGCACTGAACCCCGGCCCAGTTTCAAAGACTTTGCCCAAACCGCAGCAGCTGTCGTCCCTTACACCACTTTCTCCGCTTTCTCCACTTTCGCCCCTCTCTCCCCTGAGTTCGTCTCGGGCCAGCGCGGCAGCGCCCTTGACCCAATTGGCTCAAAACGACATCGACAACTTTCCTCAGCCTTGAGCTGAAAAAAAGGGGCTTAACGGCAAGCGGCAAGACCTTGCCGCTCTGGCGGCAACAAGTGGCCTTCGCAGCGGAATGCCCCACGCCGCCCTAGCTTGACCCGTCTCAAATTCCGCCGGGCCTCACTTCCTACAGCTGGCACATCTCTTGCATTCGACACAACAAAGCCCTGCTTGAGGGCTGCGTGTCAATAAATCGGCATCCCGCCGACCACGAAAGGAAGATGATGAGTTTGCTCGACTCCGCATTGGGTGTCCACGCCCAGGCCCTGGCTGTCAGAAGCCAGCGCGTGGAAGTGCTTGCGCGCAACATCGCCAACGCCGACACCCCCCAATACAAAGCGCAAGACTTGGACTTCAAACAGGTGCTCAAAAGCGCCCAGTCAGGCGACTTGCAAACCACCAACAGCAAGCACCTGAGTGAACTGGCTCCGGGCACCGACGACGGTTTGAAATACCGCATCCCCTTCAACGTCGCGTTCGACGGCAACACCGTTGAACTGAACGTCGAACAAGCCCAGTACGGTAAAGCCGCGGCCGATTACCAGGCCACGCTGAACTTCTTAGAAAGTCGCATCAGCGGCATTCGCAAAGCCCTGCGAGGAGAGTGAGCATGGGACTCGACAGCATTTTTGGCATCGCAGGCTCCGCCCTGAACGCCCAAACCACGCGCATGAACACCGTGGCCTCGAACTTGGCCAACGCCAACACCGTCGCCCCCACGGAACAAGAAGCTTTTCGCGCCAAGCGCAGCGTCTTCAAAGCGTTGGTCGACCAACAACTCAGCGCTCAAGATGCGCCCTACCAAGGCGGCGTGCAGATCAAGTCCATCAACGACGACCCGGCACCCGTGCGCAAGATGTTTGAACCCGGCAACCCGCTGGCCGACAAAGACGGCTTTGTGTATGCCTCCAACGTCAATGAAATGACCGAGATGGTGGAAATGATGGCCGCCTCGCGCTCTTACCAAAACAACGTCGAAGTGGTGAACACGGCGCGTCAGCTGATGATGCGCACGCTGGACATCACACGCAGCTGAACCGGATCTGAACCATGGCAACCGCAATCACCAACAATTTAGCCAGCATCAAGCGCTACGAAGACGTGGTCGATGCCGCCAAGCCAGCCAACAAAACGGCCAACGAGAACATGGGTCAAACCGAGTTTCTCAAGCTGTTCACCACCCAGTTGCAGAACCAGAACCCTTTGGATCCGGTCAAAAACGAAGCCTTCGTGGCCCAACTGGCGCAGTTCTCTCAGCTTGAAGCCACCACCAACATGTCGACCTCGCTGAACAACATGGTCAGCAGCATGTCGGGTGAACGCATGTTGAGCGGCGCAGCCTTGATTGGCAAAAAAGTAGCCGTGCCCGATGCCCCCGCAATTTTGAAAAATGGCCAACCCGTCGAGTCCACCATGAACTTGACCAACGGTGCCGATGCCGTGCGCTTTGACGTGTTGAATGCCAAAGGCGAAAGCGTGCGCAACAAAGTACTGGGCCCACAAACCGCTGGCAATGTCAGCTGGACTTGGGACGGCCTGGACGACGCCGGCAACGCGCTGCCCGAGGGCTCTTACAGCATCAAGGCCCAAGTGGCCAACCAAGGACAAATCACCCCTGGCTCGGTCATGACCTTGTCGACGGTGCGCAGCATCACCCAAAACGCCAACGACGGCAGCCTCACGCTTCAAGTCGACGGAGGCAAATCCATCGCCCTGTCTGCCGTGCAACGCGTCGGCATCTGATCCTTACAAACCCAACATCCGCTAAACAGGAAGTCCAACCATGTCGTTCTATACCTCCCTCACCGGCTTGAACGCCGCCACCTCCCAATTGGGTGTGACCAGCAACAACATCGCCAACGTGGGCACCACCGGCTTCAAGCGCTCGCGCGCTGACTTCGGCGACATTTTTGCGACATCGCCTCTGCAAAAAGCCTCCAGTACGGTGGGTCAGGGTGTGTCGCTGAAACAGGTGAGCCAAGAATTCAGCCAGGGTAACGTGAGCTTCTCGGCCAACGCGCTCGATCTGGCCATCACCGGTGACGGTTTCTTTCCGCTGCGCTCAGCCGACGGCTTGCAAGACATCTACACCCGCAACGGCTCGTTCACGCTGAACGAACAGTTCAACGTGGTCAACTCAGCAGGCCAACGACTGATGGCGGCGACAGTCGACTCGACCGGCAGTGCGAACGTCAACGAGCGCGTGGTCTTGACCATTCCGCAAAAGACATCGGGTGAAGCCAAACAAACATCTTTGGTCGAGTTGGGCCTGAACTTCCCGGCCGATGCACAGGTCATTACCGCCCCCTTCAACCGGGCCGACACCAGCACCTACAACAAGAGCACGGCCATGACCGTGTACGACAACGGTGGTAACGGTTATTTGGCCACCATCTATTACGTTAAAACCGCCAACGCCAACCAAAGCAGCCCCACCAACAAGTGGCAAACCTATGTGTTTGTGGGTGACGAAAAAGTGAACGCTTCTTTGGTGCAAGCCAGCGACGTGGGCGGCGACCCGCTGTATGTGAACCAATACGGCCAGATCAAGCCCTTCAGCGAAGTCAAAGACGAATTGACCACCGCCAAAACACAGCTGATTTCTTTGGACGAATTGACCGATGTGCGCCAGTCGGTGCCTGCCAGCGTGGCCAGCACAGAAACCATGGACGCCGAGTTTGATTTGACCAACGGCGTTGACTTCCGCACCTACCCCACCAACCGCGACTTGTTGTCCAAGGTGTTCACGCTGGACGTGGACAACTCGGGCTCGCCCGTCACGGTGGACCTGAGCTATTTGGCCACCCGCACGACCAAGATGACGGGCAACCAAATTGCCGCTGAAATGACCAACTACCTGAACCGGGCATTTGGTGATGAGTCTTACTTTGACATCAGCACCGCGACCAGCCGCGAGTTCACGCTGCGCACCAGCCGTGTCACCACGACCACCAACGGTTTGACCACCCCTACCCCAGTTTCGATGGCCTTGAATGCCGCCGATTTTGGGCTGACCAGCGGCACCGTGGACTGGACCAAAATCACCACCGACAAACTTGAAGCCGCGATGCAAAAACGCATCAACAACACCCCCGCGCTGCGGACGGTGATTTCCACCACCACTTCGACTGTTGCAGCTGGCACCGATGGCACCACTTACAGCCCAGCCGCGGATGCCAACGGACATTTTGCTGCGGGTCAAATCACGGCCACCACCTTGTCTGGAACGACCCAAACCGTGACGGTTTATGCAGCCACCTCGCCAGTTGAAGTGAAGTACGACTACAACGCCCGCACTTTTAATTTCACCGACGGCACCTCCACTGTGAGCATCGCCCAAGGGGCCAATGGCCGAAATGAAGTGTTGGGCCTCGACACCAACCCCGTGGTCATGAACGAAGACGGCTCGAACACCTTGCAGGTGCTGCCCAATGGCAACATGATCCGCCCCCTGGCCGAGCAACGCTATGGCATTCAAGTGAGCTATGACGCGGGCACCAAGACCTTTGCCGTCAAGTCCGGCACGACGGGTGACGATTCGGGCATCAAACTCGATTTGGTCAAAGGCACCACCGGCGCGTCCGCGGGCTTGTCCTTGGGCGACAAATTGTTTGGCTTCAAGAACTCTGAGGTGTTGACCTCCAATGTGGCCTTGCGCGGTATCGCCTCCAAACCCGCTATTGCGTATGGCGTGACACCCACCACCAACGTGACCAACAACTTTGCGGTGGACAGCACCAACAACCGTTTTGTGGTCACCGTCGACGGCGTCAAGGGCACCGTGGTCATTCCAACCGACAGCGCCTACTCGGTTGAAAGCTTTGCCAACGCCCTTGAAAAAGGTATCAACTCTCTGGCCAACAACACCGACGGTGTGCCGCAATCGGTCAACGGCGTCAAAGTCAGCTATGACTACGCCAAGAGCCGCTTTGTGTTCACCTCGGGCACCACCTCAACCGACTCGTACATCAAGATTTCGGGCAGCTCGAACTGGGGCTTGGAGCAGGTGGAAGCCGGCCGTGGCGAAACCGCCACCTGGATCAAACCCACGCAGCACAAAGAACTGGTGGGCGGCCAATTGGTGCCGAAATACATCGACGGCAACGGCGTCGAAACCACCAACGGCGACGGCTTTACTGTGTTGCCCGCTTGGTCACCGATTTACCTGGATAAAGGCGAGCTGACCTTTGACACCGGCGGTAAGCTGGTTTCGCCTCAAGGCGGTACCCAGTTGGAGACGGTGTATCTGGCCGGTGGTAAGGGTGCATTGACGATCAACATCGACTACTCGGCCTCGACCCAACAAACCTCGCCCTTCGCGGTGTTGTCACAGTCGCAAGACGGTGCCCCTGAAGGTGACTTGGTGGGCGTGACGATTGGTAACGACGGTCTGGTCAGTGCCAGTTACTCCAACGGTTCACAAAAATCGCTGGCCAAAATTTTGCTGACCAACTTCTCCAGCCCCACCGGTCTGCGACAAATTGGTGACTCCAGCTTCTTGGCTTCTGCGGCTTCAGGCAACCCGATTCTGGGCACTGCCGGTACCGCCGGCTTCGGCACGATCCGTGCCGGTGCCACCGAGCGATCCAACGTGGACTTGACGCAAGAACTGGTGGAACTGATCACCGCCCAACGTAACTTCCAGGCCAACGCCAAGGCGATCGAAACTTCGACCACCATGACGCAGGCCATCATCAACATCCGCGGCTAATGGCCCAGCCTCTGACTGAGACAACACCATGGACCGTTTAGCCTTCAACGCCGTCGCTGCCATCAATGAGCAGCGCATCTCGCGCCAGATGACGACGAACGATCTGGCCAACGTCTCAACAGTCGGCTTCAAACGCAGCTACGAAGCGGCCACCCGCGCCATCAAGGTCGAGGGCGATGGCTTGCACACGCGCTACCAACCGCAATCGGTGGCCACCGACCACATCGACTTGTCACCCGGCGCCATCATGGCTACGGGCCGCAAACTCGATGTCGCCGTCAACGGCCAAGGCGTCATGGGGGTCACCACCAGCACGGGCGAACTGGCGTTTACGCGCCGCGGCGACCTTCAGCTGAGCGCTGGGGGCGTGTTGCAAACCGCCACCGGTGTGGCCTTGCGCGGCGAAAGTGGCGGCCCGATCACGGTGCCCCCGGGTTTTGAGGTGTCCATCAATGGTGACGGATCGGTTTATGCCCAAGACCCTGCCCAGGCCGGCAACGCCCCAGCGGCATTGATTGACCGCATCCTTTTGCGCGAAGCCAGCCAAGTCAAGCTCGAGCGCCGAGTGGACGGCTTCTTCAAGGTGCAAGGCCAGCCAGATGGCACAGATATTGCTGCTACCGGAGAGATCGCTTCTTTGACACCCCGTGCTCTGGAAGGCAGCAACGTCAACGCCATCTCTGTGATGGTCAAGATGATGGAGCAAAGCCGCAGCTTCGAACACCAGGTTCGGATCATCAAAGAAAGCAAATCAGGTGATGAGTCGGGCGCCACCATGCTCAAGCTCTCATGACCTGACTTTTGAAATTGCAAGGAGATCCTCATGGATGCATCAATGTGGGTAGCTAAAACCGGTCTGGACGCCCAACAGACACGGATGAACGTCATCTCGAACAACTTGGCCAACGTCAACACGAGTGGCTTCAAGCGCGACCGCGCGGTGTTTGAGGACATGCTCTACCAAAACATCCGTCAGGCCGGCGGCCAAACCGACGCCAACTCGCAGTCGCCCACCGGCATGATGCTCGGCACCGGCGTGCGCGTGGTGGCCACAGAAAAGTTGCATGGTCAGGGCAGCATGGTCAACACCCAAAACCCCCTCGACATGGCGGTAGCAGGCGAAGGCTTTTTTCAGATTGCCCAAGCCGACGGCTCGATTGCCTATACCCGCGACGGCAACTTCAAGATTTCGGCCACGGGTCAAATCGTCACCGCTTCAGGTGCCGCTTTGCAACCGGCCATCACATTGCCTGCGGGCACCGCCTCGATCACCATTGGCCGCGACGGCACCGTCAGCGCCCAATCGGCAGCCGGTGCGCAGGCGGCGATTGGCCAAATTCAAATTGCGCGTTTTGTGAACCCGAGTGGCCTGCAAGCCATGGGCCAAAACCTGCTGAAAGAAACCGCCGCCAGCGGCGCGCCCCAAGTGGTGGCCCCCGGCACCGCAGGCGCCGGCTCGCTGCAACAAGGCTCGTTGGAAGCCTCTAACGTGAACGTGGTGGAAGAAATGGTCAGCATGATCGAAACCCAGCGCGCCTACGAAGTCAACTCCAAAGCCATCTCTGCCGTAGACGGCATGCTGCGCTTCATCAACAACAACATGTGAGTGCACACCATGCAACGCTTTGCTTTCGCCGCCATGGCCGCCCTCACCTTCTGGCTCTCGGGCTGCTCGGTGGTGCCACCCCAACCCCTCAAGCACACCACCGGGTTCGAACCGGTGTTTCCGGCGCCTGTGGTGTCCACCAAGCCTTCCACTGGCGGCATTTATGTGGCGCGTCAAAGCGACAGTTGGTTTGGCCGTGGCCGCAACTTTCAAGTGGGCGATGTGATCACCGTGTTGCTCAACGAATCGACCCAGGCCGCTCGCACGCAAAGCTCTGATGTGAGCCGCACGTCAGAGAACGACGTAGCGCCTGCCGGCATGACCAACAAAATGAATGCCCTGGGTGGTCTGCTGAACGGCACCAACCTGCTGGGCGGCAGCATCAGCAACAAAGGCACCGGCGTGGCCGACCAAAAAGCCAGCCTGAGTGGCTCGGTGGCCGTCACGGTGGTCGAGATTTTGGCCAACGGCAACTTGGTCTTGCGCGGCGAGAAACAACTGGCACTGAGCGAAGGCTCTGAAGTCATTCAGGTGGCCGGCATCATCCGCCCCGAAGACATTGCCCCCAACAACACGGTGCAGTCGCGCCGCTTGGCCCACGCCCAAATTGCCTACCGTGGCACGGGGGACTTGGCGGCAGCCACCCGTCCTGGCTGGGGCACCAACGCGTTCATGAAGCTTTGGCCTTTCTGAGCCTGAGCCGACCTGAACCTCACGAGACATCGCTATGAAACGCCTTCTTCTTGCTCTGCTTGGCTTTTGCCTCACGGCCTCGCCTGCCATGGCGGACCGCATCAAAGACCTGACCACGGTGGCCGCCATGCGCAGCAACCAGCTGATTGGTTATGGACTGGTGGTGGGCTTGCAAGGCACCGGTGACGGCGCCGATGTGTCGTTCACGGCCCAAAGCATGAAGACCATGCTCAGCCGTTTGGGTGTGTCTTTGGAAGGCCCACTGTCTGACTTTGAAACGGCCACCAGCGCGGGCAAGATCGACATCAAAAACGTCGCTGCCGTCATGATCACGGCCGAACTGCCGGGCTTTGCCAAGCCAGGTCAAAAAATCGACATCAACGTGGCGGCCATTGGCAAAGCCACCAGCCTGCGCGGCGGCAACTTGTTGCTGACCAGCTTGCGCGGCGTGGATGGCGAGATTTATGCCTTGGCCCAAGGCTCACTCACCGCCACTGGCATCGATGCCAACGCCGCAGGCTCTAAAGTGGCCATTGGCGTGCCCACCTCGACCCGCATTCCGGGTGGCGCTCAAGTTGAAAAAACCGTGGACACCCCTTTTGACAAAGCCGAGCGCGTGGTGCTGAACGTGCGTGATGGCGACTTCACCACCACCAACGCGATCGTCAGCGCCATCAACACCCGCTTTGGTGCCGATGTGGCGCGCGCCCTGGACGGTGTGTCCATCACGTTGCAAGCGCCCCAAGACCTGAGCCAGCGGGTGGCCTTCATGAGCATGGTCGAAAACATGGATGTGCAGCCGGGTGAGCCCCCTGCCCGCGTGGTCGTCAACGCCAAAACCGGCACCGTGGTGATCAGCCGCAATGTGCGCATCACGGCCGCTGCGGTGACGCACGGCACCATCTCGGTCTCGATTGCGGCCACCAACGAAGTGTCGCAACCCGGCGCCTTCTCTCAAGGGCAAACCACCCCGGTGCAAAACGCCGACATCAACGTGAGCGAGCCCAACAAACCCATGTTCTTGTTCCAACCTGGCGTTGATTTGCGCCAGATCGTGGACGCCGTGAACCAAGTGGGCGCCAGCCCCTCCTCGTTGATCGCCATCCTCGAAGCCCTCAAAAGCTCGGGCAGCTTGCGCGCCGAATTGATCGTCATCTAACCCGAGCGAACCATGGCTACCCCCGTCAGCTCCACCGTCACGCAGTCAGCACTGGACTTTCAAGGTCTGGGGCAATTGCGCGGACAGGCTGCGCAAGACGGCAACAAAGCCATTCGCGAGACGGCACAGCAATTTGAGTCGATGTTCATCGAAATGATGATGAAGTCGATGCGCGAGAGTGTCGAAAAAAGTGACCTGAACGAATCGTCTGCAGAAGACACCTTTCAGGGCATGTTTGACAAAGAAGTGGCACACCAAATGGCCAAACGCGGCACTGTGGGCATTGCCGACATGCTGGTGCGCGACCACGAACAACGCAACGCCATGCGCAGCACGGCAGACGCCTTGCAGCAGATGGGCAGCACGCCGAATGCGCCGGGCATTCCCCTGAACAAACCCGACAAAAGCTGGCCTTTGCCGCAAAACAGTGCGCCTGCGGGCTTGCCACTGCCCGCGGCGCCGGCCATCAAGCCGCTGCAAAGCTTCATGCCTTTGTCGGCCCCAGCTCAGCCCGTTGAACGGCCGGCACGCAAAGCACTCGACACCTATGGCCAAACCGGGGGTGACTCATGAGTGATCTGTTAGGCATCAGCAGCTCGGCGGTCAGCACCTACCAGCGCTCGCTGGCGGTCATCAGCAACAACATTGCCAACGCGGCCACCGAAGGGTATTCGCGGCAAGACATCAGCACCCAAGCCAGCCCCACTCGGGCCATGGGCAACAACTATTTGGGCACGGGTGTCTTCTTTGATGGCATCAAGCGTCAGTACGACAGCTTTGTCGACTCCAACTTGCGCAACAGCAGCAGCGACCTGCAAAGCCAAAAACCCGTGGTGGACTACACCAACCGGGTGATCGATGTGATGGGCGGCCAAACCTCAGGCCTGACCAGCGCGCTGGACCAATTTTTCTCATCGGCTCGCTCTTTGTCGGCCGACCCTGCCTCGACCGTGTTGCGTGGCAGCTTTTTGCGCGACGCCGAAGGCATTGCCTCACGCTTCAGCCAGTTGTCGGCACAACTCGACTTGGTCGATGCCGAAACCAAAGAATCGGTCGAGTCCAACGTCAACCAAATCAACGCTTTGTCGCAGCAATTGGCCAGGGTGAACACCCAGCTGAGTCGCGTTCAAAGCGTGAGCAAACAGCCTCCCGAGCTGCTGGACCAGCGGGACAGTATTTTGCTGTCGATGTCCGAGTTTGCGAAAGTCAACACGCGTTTCGAACTCAACGGTGTCGTCACCGTCGGCTTGGGCGCCACTTCGGACCAAGAAGTCATCGTCAGCGGTCGTGATGCGCATTTGTTGGGCGTGAGCTTTGATGCGGCCGACCCCGAAAAGTTTCGTTTGGTGTTGGACCCCTATGGCAACAACACCCCCGTCATGGGCATCAACAGCGGCGAGCTGGCGGGGCTCATGGCGTTTCGTGAACAAGTTTTGGGCAGCACCCGCGCTTCTTTAGATGCATTAGCCCAAACGCTGGCCAGAGAAATCAACACTTTGCACCAGTCGGGCGTAGACGCTTATGGCCAAACGGGCAAAGCCTTGTTTGAGTTTGACCCCGCCATGGCGCATGCCAGTGCAGGTTTGCGCATCACCACCAAAGACCCCTTGACCATTGCCGCTGCTGCAGCCTTCCGTGTCATCGAAAACGCCAGCAACACCGGCACTGCCGATGCCATGGTCCGCTACCAAGCCCCCGCATATGCCGGTGCAGCCGCCTTGGACCAAGTGTTGGTCAACAACAGCAACACTTTGGCTGGAGCCAAACTCAATGTGGCGGCCAATCCAGGTGCCCTCCCGGTCTCCTACATTCCGGCCGGCATGCGCAACACCACCATTTATTTGGACACCCTGAATGAAGGGCAAAACCTACAGATTCTGACCCGCGATGGCCGCCACTTGGTGGGCCAAACCCTGGGCGACGAGCTGCAAGACCGCATCATGACTGAAGCCAGTGGCATGGAACTCAATGCCACTTACAGCAACAGCTTGTTGAACATTGAAGACGACACCGGCTACCGCAACATGCCCGTGTTTTACGGCGCGCGCGCACAGGCCGTGGCGATTCAACAGTTTGACAGCCAAGGCAACGCCATCACCCCCCAATACGAAACCCCGGTGCTGAGCAGCGGACGCATTTCAAACAACTGGGCTGGCTTGCCCGCCGAAAAGCGCCTCAACCTGAATGGCGTTCAACTGGGCGCCCTCACCCCCTCCAATGGCACCAGTGTGCAGGCCAAAGACGTGGCCGCCTGGGTGAACAATGCCAATGTGCCCGGCGTGCGCGCGGTGGCCGAAAACAAAATTGAAGTGCCCGCCTCGCAACTCCGTTTGCGCGAAACTTTGTCGTTGAACAACATCGCCATCACGTTTCCAACGGGCGGCTACAGCTCAACACAAGACTTGGCCGACGCCATCAACAACCAAAGCAGTGCCACCCATGTGAAGGCCACTTTGGGTGCGCAAGGCGAGTTGATTTTGAACAACGCCTCAGGCCACACCGGTGAAGACATCTTAATCAGCGGATCGAGTGGCTTGACACCCAACGCACTGGGCTTGAATGGCGGCAACTTCACGGGTCAAGTTCGCCTGGAGCGCACCGATGGCACTTTAAAAACCATTGGCCTCAGCATTGGTGCAGAAGGCTCTGCCGCCGACCTGCAGCGCTTGGGTTTCAGAGCTGCGGCTTATATCGATGGCCCTGCCGCTGATGATTTGTTGGTTTTTGTGAGCGGCGCAGGTGCAGCCCAAATTGCTGCCAGCTACACCACCGAAAATTTTGACGCCAAAGAAAAACTGCGCAACAACCCGATGACGCTGAAGTTTGTCACCGCGACACGCTTCACCCTCACCGACCAAAAAACCGGCACCTTGTTGGCCGAGCGCGAATTCAACAGCGCCCTGCCCGACGCCAGCATCCACATTCAGGGCTTGAGCCTGACGTTTTCAAAGCCGCCTCAAATTGGCGACAGCTTTGTGCTGGACGGCAACCGCGACGGCACGGGCAACAACGAAAACATGCTGGAGATCGTGGCCCTGGAATCCAAGCCGGTCATGGGCAATGGCAAGACATTGGGCAGCGCCTACATCGACCATGTCAACGACATGGGCAACATCTCCCGCCAAGCCTCGATTGTTCAGTCGGCCTTGACTGTGGTGCACGACCAAGCCGTGGCCAGCCGCGATGCGGTGTCGGGCGTCAGCTTGGACGAAGAAGCAACCAACTTGATCCGTTTTCAGCAGGCCTACCAAGCCTCGGCCAAGGTCATGCAAGTGGCCAGCCAGTTGTTTGACTCGGTCCTCCAAATCCGCTGAAGTGAGCACAGACCATGAAAGTTTCAACCACCTACTTGTTTGACCGCGCTGTGGACCAAATGGCGCAAGGACAAACCCGCCTGGCCAAAAGCCAAGCGCAATTGGCCAGCAGCAAACAAGTCAATGCACCAAGCGATGCCCCCGACCAGGCTGCCACCATTGAGCGTTTTAAATCGATGATTGGCCGACAGGACAGCTATGAAACCGCTTTGAACATGGTGGGCAACCGCCTGCAAGCCGAAGAATCGGCTTTGAGCGGCGTCAGCGATCTGATGCTGCGCATGAAAGAGCTGTCCATTCAAGCCGCCAACGACACCATGGGTGCGGAGGACAAGCGGGTGCTGGCCATTGAAATGCAAGGCCTGCGCGACCAAGCTCTGAGCTTGGCCAACACCCGAGACACCAGCGGCAACTACATTTTTGGTGGCAGCCGCGTGCAGGCCCCACCCTTTGTGTCCGATGCCGATGGCCGGCCGGTGTACCAAGGCGACCAAACACAAATGCGCGTGCCCGTAGGCGACCAGCGCACGGTGTTGCTCAACCGTTCGGGCACCGAAACCTTCACCAGCGTGGTGCGCACCAATGAAAAAGGCGAGTCGACTGCGGTCGGGTTTTTCCAAGTCATTGACGATGTGATTGCCAGCATGAAAAACAGCAACGGCCCCGCTTTGCGTCAAGGCATTGGTGAGCTGGACCAGCTGCAAAACAACATGAGCTTGGCCTTGGCCGAGGTGGGTACCGACCAAAACGTGTTGGAGTCACAAAAAGAAGTTTTGGAAGACACCCGCTTGAGCCTGAAAACCGTGCTGTCTGACATCGAAGATTTGGACTACGCCAAGGCCATCACCGAGATGAACAAACAAATGCTGTCCTTGGAAGCTGCCCAAAGCAGCTTTGCCAAGATTTCTCAATTGAACTTGTTCAACTACATCAATTGAGCTCAAGGCTAAAGACACCTCGTCGACAACCTCGTTTGAACTATTTTTGCAACTGGTAACGCCATGGCTTCTTCTTCGTCCAATTTGATTTCTGCTCTGGGAGCCGGCTCGGGCGTGGATGTCAAAGCTTTGGCTGAAAGTTTGGTTGAAGCTGAACGTGCGCCACGCAAAGAAATCATCGATACAAAAATAAAGCAAACAGAAGCCAAGATTTCTGGCTATGGTGCGCTCAAATTTTCGTTATCGACGTTGCAAACCGCCTTTAAAAAACTGAACGACACCAGCGACTTCAACTCTGTCACGGCTGCCAGTAGTCAACCCACAGCCGTCGGAATCACCACCAGCTCCAGTGCGACTCCAGGAATTTACAACGTTGAAGTCACTCAACTAGCCAAAGCCACACGTTGGGCAACGGGATCGATTGCGAGCTCGACCACTTCATTGAATTCAGGCTCTTCTTTCGACTTGACCTTCAATGTCAATGGCACCGCAACTGCCATCAGCGTCACCACTGACACGCCCGCCGGGATTGTTTCTGCTGTGAACGCTCAAACCGGAGACACAGGCATCAGCGCTCAATTGATCAATACGGGCAATGCCTACAAAGTGGTTTTTTCTGGGCAAGAAGGTGCGGACAACGACTTCACCGTGACCAGCCCAGCAAGCAACTTGACGATAGACGGCGCAGCCTTACAAACGGCACAAGATTCAGCCTTCACCATCAACGGCATCGACATCACGTCATCCAGCAATACCGTCAGTGATGCATTGGAAGGCATCACTCTCAACCTTTATACGGTCACATCCAGCGCCGCTCGCGTCACGCTGACGCAGGATGCGACGAGCGTCAAAACAAACATCAAAGATTTGGTGACGGCCTACAACGATTTTGTGGACAGCGTCAATATTCTGGGTGATCGCGCAAGCGAGGTGGAAGAATTTGGTGGCGCATTGGCGGGTGAAAGCTTGTTGCAAAGCATCAAGTCCCAAGTCCGCAGCATGATCACCGGTGACTACACTTTGTATGCCGATTCTGTCAATTTGACGGACCCACAAAATTCCAACATCAATGCCGCTTGGCAAGTTGGCTTGGGGTTTGATCGTGATGGAAAAATGACACTCGATGAAACCAAGCTGGATACCGCTTTCACAACATATCCAGATGAAATCATCACGCTGTTCACTGCCGACACGAACAATTTGAGCGCTTATTCGACCAGTTCTGCAGGACTTGCGGGCACCGCTGTGCGCAGCATCGACACCATGCTGCGGTCCACGGGGTTGATTGCCGAGCAAACGACCAATGCCAATAAGAAGCTGGATCTTTACAAAGACGATTTGCTCAAAATTGAAGAACGCATGACCGCGCTCATGGATCGCTACATGAAGCAGTTCTCCCTCATGGAAAGCATGGTGGGCAGCAGCAACAGCATGCGAGACAGTTTGAAAAGCAGTTTTGAAGGAATGATGGCCGCTTACACCAAGGGTTAATTGTTCTTTGCAGGCTGATACAGCATGACGCACTGAATTTAAAAGAATTCATTTCGCGTCAATTTGAACTCAATCCATTTCATGGATTGGGTTATTTGCGCTTTTCGAAAAAAAATTCCTCAAGTTTTTGATCTCGATTCCGATTCCCTTAAAGCCAAACCAGAACAAGCAAGTGCAGTGATTGCTTGATTTGGTGTTTGAAGCAAAACAAGCTTAAAGGAACGCATCATGACCACAGACATTAACGGCTCCGCCCGCATTCAATCGCAAAGTGCAGCGGCTATGCGTGCACAAGAGTCCGCAGGTGCACGACCCACCCCAGTGGCATCGGCGGTAGAAAAGAAAACGCCACCCAAAACAGAGGCCCAGCCTTTGTCTAAAGCAAGCCAAGACGCACTCAACGAAACGGTGGAACGCCTGAATGAACAAATGAAAAGCCACATGAGCTTTTCAATTGACAAAACGACTGACCGAACCGTGATCCAGGTCGAAGACGTCAAGACGGGTGAAGTGATTCGCCAAATTCCCAATGAGACAGTGCTCCGGGTCTCGCACAACCTGGAAAAAGTCAAAGGTTTGCTGCTGGATGAAAAGCGCTGATAAATAAATTGCACAAATTTTTTCAAGTTTGCGCAACAGCGTCCGATTCATAAACCATGCAGGATGATTTTGATCTTGCTTTGCAAGTGAAACCTCAAACTTAATTGTCATCAGGAGAATATCCATGTCAGTGATTAACACCAACATCAAGTCCCTCATTGCTCAGCAGTCCTTGACCGTGAACAACCGTGCCCTGGGCAAAACCATGGAGCAGTTGTCTACTGGCAAGCGCATCAACAGCGCTTCTGATGACGCTGCTGGCTTGGCGATCAGCAACAAAATGACCGCTCAGATTCGCGGCCTGAACGCGGCAGTTCGCAATGCGAACGATGCGATCTCGATGATTCAAACCGCTGAAGGCAGTTTGGGTGAAGTCACCAACATGCTCCAGCGCATGCGTGAGTTGGCAATTCAGTCTTCTAACGGCACATACAGTTCCACTGACCGCACTTCTTTGGATGCCGAGTACACCGCTCTTGAAGCTGAAATCACCCGAATTTCTACCAAGACAACTTGGAACGGCATGAACATCGCCGGTTCTGCTACCGCAGCCAGCTTCCAAGTGGGCAATGCAACCGGTGATCAAGTTGCCGTTTCCTTTGTGGATGTGGACGCCATGACTGGCGTTGCAAGTGCAATTGCTGGCGGAATTGCTAACGTTACTGCTGCTGCGAGTGCAATTACTCACATCGATGACGCCATCACTACGGTTGACACCTACCGTTCAACATTGGGTGCCATGGTCAACCGTCTGAATTACGCCGCGGACAACTTGACCAACGTGGCCACCAACACCGCGGCGTCTCGCAGCCGCATCGAGGATACCGATTACGCAGCTGCCACCACCGAGTTGGCGCGCAGCCAAATCATCCAACAGGCTGCAACAGCCATGCTGGCCCAAGCGAACCAGAGCCCATCGGCAGTGTTGTCTCTGCTCCAGCAATAACCGCATAAAGCGTTAATCAATTCGCTTTATAGCAACTTTCGCAACTTTTTTTGGAGTCAGTCATGTCCGTTATCAATACCAACGTCAAGTCCCTTATTGCCCAGCAATCGCTCACGGTCAATAACCGTGCCTTGAGCAAAACCATGGAGCAATTGTCGACAGGTAAGCGCATCAACACCGCTGCAGACGACGCTGCTGGTTTGTCCATCAGCAACAAGATGACTGCTCAAGTGCGTGGGTTGAATCAGGCCGTAAGAAATGCGAATGACGCTATCTCCATGATTCAAACGGCCGAAGGCAGTTTGAATGAAGTCAGCAATATGTTGCAACGGATGCGCGAATTGGCGGTTCAGGCTTCTAACGGTACCAACAGTGCCGATGACAGGCAGGCAACCAGCAACGAATACGCTGCCTTGGCTGCAGAAATTGCGCGGATCTCTGACAAAACCACCTGGAACGGCGTTGAAATCATGGGATCTGCTGCTGCTGCTACCAGCTTCCAAGTGGGCAATGCTTCTGGCGACCAAGTTGCCTTGACTTTCACTGATATCTCCGCTTTGGGTGGCATTGCTGCAGTGAGTGCAGGGGCGACCAGCACCGTTGCCTTGGCTCAAACCGCCATTACCAATACCGACACAGCCATTGCTGCTGTCGACACTTATCGCTCAACTTTGGGTGCCATGGTTAACCGTCTCAACTATGCGGCAGATAACCTGACCAACGTTGCCACCAACACTGCTGCATCGCGAAGCCGAATCATGGATACCGACTATGCATCGGCCACCACCGAGCTAGCCCGTAGCCAGATCATCCAACAGGCAGCGACCGCTATGTTGGCGCAAGCGAACCAGAGCCCATCGGCAGTGTTGTCCCTTCTCCAGCAGTAATCATTTGATTACTGGCGTGAATAAAGAATATTGATTTTTGGAGAACCCGATGTCCGTTATTAACACCAACGTTAAATCACTCATCGCACAACAAGCTTTAGCTGTGAACAACCGTGCATTGAGCAAATCCATGGAGCAGTTGTCTACAGGAAAGCGCATCAACAGTGCTTCTGACGACGCTGCTGGCTTGGCCATTGGCAACAAAATGACGTCCCAGATTCGAGGTTTAAATCAGGCAGTTCGGAATGCCAACGACGCGATTTCGATGATTCAGACTGCCGAAGGCAGTCTGGATCAGGTGACCAACATGTTGCAGCGCATGCGAGAACTGGCGGTCCAAGCTTCCAACGGAACTTACAGTGCAACTGACCGCGAATCGTTGAATACTGAGTTCTCAGCACTCGAGAGTGAAATCACCCGAATTTCAGATAAAACAACGTGGAACGGCACCACCATCCTGGCGACTTCTGCCGCTACCAGTTTTCAAATTGGCAACGCATCAGGTGATCAGGTCGCCTTAACGTTTCAGGATGTTGTAGGCAGCACCATTGCTGCATCTGCCACCGGTGGTGCAATTTCGACAATTGCAACTGCTTCAAACGCCATCACGGACATAGATACGGCTATTGCGTCTGTGGACACTTACCGGTCAACACTGGGGGCGATGGTTAATCGCTTGACCTACGCGGTGGACAACTTGACCAACGTATCGACCAACACCGCCGCTTCACGCAGCCGCATTGTCGATACCGACTACGCCGCAGCGACCACTGAAATGGCGCGCAATCAAATCATTCAACAAGCGGCGACAGCGATGTTGGCACAGGCCAATCAAGGTCCGGCATCGGTACTGTCACTCCTTCAGTAAGTTGAAGTCAGATCGCCCTTGCCACCAGGGGCGATCTGGACGATTTCGCGATCAACTGGCGGCAAGTTAGTGCCGCATTGGATTCAATTGATGGGCAAATCATTGCCACTCTTTAATTTGAAATAGTTAACCCACCAGTCCCGCAGAATTGGCGCATTTTTTGCTGATGGTATTCACATGCTGAACAGGAGTGAATATGAAGCTGCAAGTTTTTGTAGGTTGGGATCCTCGCGAGGACATCGCTTGGGAAGTTTGTCGTCATTCCATCCTGAGCCGAACTGACGCAAGCCAGGTCACGGTGACACCCTTGGTTCAATCCGACCTCCGGGCAAAAGGTTTGTACACACGTGACATCGACACACGCGCGGCAACCGAATTCAGCTTGACCCGTTTTTTGACCCCTTATTTGGCCGGCACAACGGGATACGCTATTTTTGTCGATTGTGATTTCCTTTTCTTGAACGACATCCAGGAAGTTCTGAAAGAAGTCGACCCCAATAATGCGATCTCAGTCGTGAAACACGACTACACACCGCAACCCGGCATCAAGATGGACGGCTCTGTCCAATACCCCTATCCCCGAAAGAACTGGTCATCTTTCATTGTGTTCAATTGCGAACATCCTGATGTGCAGGCATTGACCCCTGACATCGTCAACACCGCCGAGCCTGCTTTTCTTCACCGATTCAATTGGGTTCAAGATGAAGCCATTGGTGAAATCGACAAAGGTTGGAATTACTTAGAGGGTTGGTACGGCCCTGAATACGACAACCTGCATGCCATCCACTACACCTTGGGCGGTCCATGGTTTGAGCACAAAGTCGATTGTGATTTCGCAGGCCTTTGGATCGACGAGCACCACAAGTTGATGGCCTCTCAACAGAAAAAGTACGCCGCCTAAGGCCAGCTTTTTTTGAAAACTTGAGAGAAATGCTCTCAAGTTAAGTCAAGTGCTGCCGATACCAAAGTGGGGACACTTTGGTGAAAGGCTGTGCATGATGATTGTTGAAAAAATTGAATTACAAAGCATTCGCACCAGTGAGTACATTTCAATATTGAGCGCGTTGGATGTCGGGGAATGCATTTTTTTTGATGACTTCAAAAAAGCTCAAAGCCTTCGGTCGCTGGCCTACTACATGAAAAAGTCTAGAAACCTAGACAGGAATTTCATGTTCAGAAAAATGGACAACGGTTGGCGGTTGATCCGCGTCGCTTGATTCCTCCTGTCGGAGGATGGCGAACCTAATGAACTGTGGCGAAGCTCTTGGCTTGCCAAGCTGTCAACGGCATTGCACGCGTTGGTGATAACTTCATCCACGCATCCGCCAATATTCTTGTCAAAACTAAAACCTCAGCAATCGCTTGATGGTCCCCATGAACATGGGCCTGCCATAAGCGTGCACCCATGTAATGGTAAAGCTCTGACAATTTTGAACCTAACGTAGGTTGGGCCGATTGACCCAATGTCATTTGCAAACCTTTGAGGGTTCTCTGCGCACGCGTGAGTGATTGATTTTTACGCTCGGTCGCTTGATGAATTCCATGCCCCTGCGCCGCAGACAGGCTGGCGCACAAATCTTCAAACAAGACTTGAATCATCTTTAACTTGCTGCCACTCAGCAAGTCAGCATCACGTTGAACTGACACATACAAATCAATGTGTTGTGAACGTCTGGACATGTCAAACCTCCTTGACGAATCAGTCAGGGGAGCATGCCCTAAAAACTTGAGCGCAAAGAGGTGTAAATGGCGTAAAGAGTGCAAATACTGAAAAGCTTGTGAAGGCTGCAAAACATGCAAATGAAGTAACGATCACTCAAGTTATTGAAAGACTCAGCTATGGTTCATCTGTAGCAAAAACCAGAACCCATTTCTCTGGTCTGAGGAACCACAATGACAACCATCACCAACATTGACAGCTTGCGGGCCATGAGTGGTTTGAACCAGGCTAACGCAAAAATCGCGCAGGCTTCAGAGCGAATCAGCACAGGTTTTCGAATCAACCGCGCTTCAGATGATGTGGGCGGCATGATTGTCGCCAACGAACTGAAAACCCAGATCGGATCGTTCAATGCGGTTTTGAAGAATGTCTCACAAGCCAGCGCTATCACAGAGACGATCGATTCGGCGCTGTCAGAGATTGTGGATATTCTGGGCTACATGCGCGAGGCTGCAGTCGCTTCCGAAAGCAGCAGCCTGAGCACTTCCGAACGGGATGCCTATCAAGACGAAATAGACGCGTACATCACAACGATCGACACCATATCCGCAAACGCGACCTGGAACGGCACCTCGTTGATGACTTCGGCATCGACCATGGCGATTCAAACAGGTGTGAGCTCAGGTGACACAACAACGCTGACTTTTAACGAAATCAGCAGCGACATTTTGTCAATTGACAGTCTCTCAGTGTCAACAACCGTTGCAGCCGGCACGTCCGTCGACGCGATTGACGATGCATTGGATACCGTCAATACCTACCAAGCCTACATTGGCTCCATGTCCAATGTGATGGATGCGCAATACAACGTGGCCAACAGCACCATCATCAATTACTCGGCCGCTTATGGCACCATCATGAATGCCGACTATGCAGCGGAAACTGCCAAGCTGGCTGCGGCAGAGATTCAGCGCGATGCCGCTGCAGCCATGATGATTCAAGGAAATGAGCTCAATCGTGCTTTTGTGGATTACTTATTGGGCTCATTAACTGATTGAATAATTTAACCACTGAAAAAATCCCACGTTAATTAATAAGAAAATAATTTAGCATAGTAGTCGTTCATTAATAATTTTCTTTGTGCACCCTTAAAATGAAGGCAATATTCCGCATCTTTTTTATAATATTCCGGCAAGCATGCAACCTCCGACTCGTTAAGATACTGACATGAAAATTCGCCACTTTTAGCTATTTCCCGCATAGCCTCTTGGTCACCATACCAAAAGTGGAATTTCTCATCCATACTATACAATTTCTCCAGACAAGCCCCCCAAAATGCATGTGATTTAGCGATTGTAAAACATGCCAATATAGGGTATACATCCTCTAAAGTTTTATTTTTATACTCCGATAAATTCATTTTTTTAAAATTAGTATTTAAAAAATTATCCCTGCCGAATGAACGATGGCAAAGTGCAACATCGGAATCACCCAATAATTTATCCACAGGGATATCTCTAAGAACCAAAATATCTGTGTCTAGATAAATCGCACTATTTGTCAATGATAATTTCGAAAACGCCTCAAGTCTAAATGTCATTAAATTTTCTTTATTTGAATCGATTCTGAAAACATCAGAAACACCTTCGAACTTTTTCGTTTCATAATCTGAACATTGAATAATTTTCGAATCGATATTAAAGGCTTTGATTGATTTAATCAGCATATTAACCATCGGATCATCACCAACCTGCAAAAAAACAAATGTATTCATAATTATCCGCCAATTTAATTATTCAAATTTTTAGTTCCATCAATACACCACCTATTGAGATTACTCTCAATTAATGCTTGCTGGTTAATCACTCTTTGAACACCTATTTTTCTTAACAATTCTATAATTTCGCTTAAAAATTTAATTGAAGCCTGAATTCCAGGCAAAGCAGATTTGTATATATCACAATTTTGACTATACACACCCAAGGGATTTAATGAAACTTTATTATCAGAAATTATTTTTTGCTCAGAAATCATAACGGAGTTCTGCCCCATCATTTCAATTATTGTTAGTAATTTCCAGTCGCCATTTTTTAATTTTTTATTTATTTTTTCTATTTTTTTAATCACAGAATTTTTAGGCTTTTTATTGACGCCTTCAATTAATTTGATTCCAGATATTAGCTCAGCCTGCAAATCAATGATGTCTTCTTTGATTTTCTTTAAATGATTAGAATAGTCGTTTATGTAATCAAAATCCAAATTCCATGATTTTGAAGGACAAGCAGGAAATTCACCAATATTTGTAATCGACAATTCTTTACATACAAGCTCAAATGGAATCTGAACTGCTCCGTGAATCCTTGCTCCACCCTCAGTTGCATTAATCACCATAGTTTCCGGCATCGCTTGAATTCGCTGCTCAAACCAAGTTTTATAGCCCATCAACTGCTTTTCTGTTCTAACAGGCTTGCCGTCGAAACCCTCTACCTCAAAACCTCGTTCGTATCGTGCATTTAAGGTTGCTTGGTTGTATTGACTGACATAACCTTCAGCGTGATCTTTACCTTCAGTCCATGCCAAGTCTTGTCCAATCATGACGATTGGATTAGCCCCGGTGAACGTAGCGAAGTTAAAGGCGCAAGTGGCCACTGAACCGCCATTGAGCATTAGTGGGACTGGTATACCCATAGAGTTCAACAAACGATGAACATCCTTGTGACAACTGGTCACCAAGTAATTGTGATTGCTGGACCAAGCAACATCCGGGCAACATCCGATTTCGATCAAGAATGTCGTGCTTGGATCCAATTCATTGTGTTGCCAATACGGGCGTTTTCTTGGATCAATAGAAACAACGTATTGAGGAATGATGCCGTATTTCTTTAAAATAGGAACCGCTGGATCAACCGCAATAATGATAAATTGATCTTTGTTTGCTTTTAATGTTTCAAGTTGCTTGTTTAATGATGGGCCAGTTGCAACAATCAAAACAGGCTTGTTTTTATAAATATCTTTGTAGTCAATTAATTTATTGATTTGCTGCGCAAAAACCGCATTAACCAAGGCGTTGGACAAAAACAAATGCGAGGAATGCAAGCGCGTTGATCGATCAATCGCTTTAAGATTGATAAGCGGCGTAAAGTTTTGATAAAAATCTTGTAGATGCTTGATGCCCGTGGCATCAATCGTTTTACCCAAAATGGGTTTCCACTCGGTAAACAATCGGACATCAAAAAGCGTATTGACCGCTTGCGCTTGCTCAACCGGTGTTCCTGGGGTGACGAGATAAAGCCGGTCATCACTTGTGAGGCTCGACAATTTCCGCTTGTCTGTATTTCCCTCCCAAGCTGTTAACGGATCGACGACCAGCACGATGACCCGCGAGCAGGGACTGACAGAATGAAGAATGGCTTCAATGTGATCGAGATTGACGCAACCTTGCACCAACCAAATACGTCGCTGCAACGCTTTATCAGCTTGTGAGACTAACCGTGCTTTTTCAGCGGCTTTGTTCACCGTATCTTCTTGCAAGCCGATGGCCGCACCAGAAGCTTGAATACCAAGCCAGTTATTGAGCTCCAAGCCAGTAAGGACGATTCCACCCTTGGCTTGGGCTGTTTCTGCTTTCGTCACTGCCGGAAAAACAGACGGCTGAAGGACTGATGGTTCTGCATGCATGGTCGACACCTCTACGTGATTGCCAAAAATTTGACAACTCTTTGGGTGTTCTTTAAAGCAAGCTGCATGCCAAGAAATCACCTATTCGCCTTGACTTCGATGAACAAAAAATACTTCATAAGTAAACATCAAAGACCAATGAATCCAATGCATTTCTGGCATGGAATCTGCTTCGTTCGGCTTGCTATGTTCAAGCGGTCAAAAGTTACCGCATCAACCTTCTGTAAAGGCCATTTATGAACTTCAATCTAGAAAATTCCGGCGAATCGACGGCAAACAGGACAAATCTTGCCGCTCTTGATTTACCCATTGAGCCAGGCACGATCTGCGAAGGGATCGCATTGCTGGTTTCAAAAGACATGACCGCTGAAGCGGTGGAAATGGCCGACTTGGCCGTCGCTCTGTTTCCCCAAGATCCCGCTATCTTGTGGATGGGCTCTTTAATGGGTCAGCTCGTACAAGATTGGAAAAAAGCCCATGATTTGCTCCAGCAACTCAAAGTCATTCAGGGCGACGAAGTAGAGTTGCAAACCTACCAGCAGCTCGTTCGCGTTCTTCGCTGCATGGAAATGGAAGCAGAAGCCATTGAAACCATCAAAGTGGCCATGAACCGCTTTCCATCTGATGAAGCCTTGCAATCGGAATACGAGTTCTTGATTGCACTGAACTCCAAAGCCGCGCAGTCCGCCGCCTAAGCTGAGGCCCGGAAGATTGAAGGCGACTGACTTTCATCGCTTGAAGAAAGCGATGAAAGTGTCTCTTTGCACTTTGAAAGCTCAAAGTCGCTTTGTTGTGTTCAAAAAGTTAAATGCCGCTGCCCCCAACAGCTGGCCAGACAGCCCTTGTATGACGTGACCCGCCTGGTGTCGACGCACTCTCATATACCCGCATTTCCTCTGGGCTTGCCCATCACCACATTCATTTGACCGATTGACTGTTGAACACGGCTTCAAGTCTCTTTGGCCTGCTGCAAACAAACGACAAGCTCTGTTTGTTGCATTGACGATCAATCCTCCTCCAGCATTTCAGCCCTCCACGGCATTGATACGCGATTTGCTTTCGCGCTCCATGGAAACGGGACCATGGCCAACTTTTGTTGCAGCCATGACCAAACCCATTTAGATGCCGCAACCTCGCAAGAGCCAACTTCTGTGATTTCGGCCTGGGCCTCACATCCATCCTTTCAAACCACAAGGACTGATCGGATCAAGAAAGTTGGCATTGCTTTTGCTTAATTGAAAGCCATAAGCCAATCAACCATTGAAATGGCCCAACGTTGAATAGAAAACAAGGAACCAATGTATGCAAATGTCGATCACACACCTGATGGAAAAAGCCCTTCCGGCCTATGTTGGCCGCTTGCCGCAAGATCCTGTCAAATATTCGCCATCTGACATCCGCCACGGCATTCAGCAATTGGTCAACAACAATGAAATGCCATTGGCTCAAGCATTGGTCGACGCTGGCCTGACCCTGCACCCCGACAGCGAAGATCTGCTCGCCATGGGCGGCTTGATGGCCCTGACGCAAGAAAGCTGGGCTGAAGCTGCCCAATTACTGGAGCACCTGTTGCGTGTTCAAGGCGCTAAAGCCCCCGCCATGACTTACATGATGCTGGTCCGCGCACAGCGCTGCAATTTGGACTTGGCCCGCGCCCAGCGCATCTTGGCCCAAGGCTTGGCTCAATGGCCTCAAGACCCCTCTCTTTTGAAAGAACAGGACGATTTCTTGGATGGCCCTGTGGTTATGCCCTCCCCTGAACTGACCAACTAACCCTTCAAAAACAATTAACAGGCAAAACATTGCCGATCAACGGCAAAAGTTCACCGATCAAGCCCGTTGCATCCTGGAAAGGAAGACACCATGTCCGTTATCAACACCAACGTGAATGCGTTGTACACACAAAACGCTCTTCGCAACTCCGAGCGCAGCCAAAGCATTGCGATGCAGCAGCTGTCCACTGGCAAGCGCATCAACTCGGCACGCGACGACGCGGCGGGTCTGGCGATTTCTCAAAGAATGACCCAGCAGATTCGCAGCTTGGAGATGGCGGTCAAAAACGCTGGCGATGCGGTGTCATTGATTCAAACGGCCGAAGGTGCAACCGCCTCCATCAACAGCATGTTGCAGCGCATGCGCGAATTGTCGGTGCAGGCCATCAACGACACCAACTCGGTCGACCAACGCGGTTACCTTGACCTGGAATTCCAGCAACTCAAGCAGCAAATCACGTCGATTTCTGACCAAACCCAGTGGAACGGTTTTGCTATTTTGAATGGCACGGCCGGTGAACCTGTGGGCACTCGTCCAGTTTACAAAGCCACATCGGCAGGTTCGCTGAACGAAACACTGACCTTCACGACAGGCACACCTACTACTTCGGTATCGGCCAACTCGGTTGCCGCGAGCGGAACATTCATTAAGTCTGGCGCTCTGAGCGTGACCTTTGGATCTGGCTCCACCATTTCCGCCGCTACTTTCACTATGGATGACGGCCGAGTGGTAACGCTGGACGCGACCGACACCAGTGTGATCGAACGAGCCAGCAATGTCGTGACCTTAAAGGCTGGTTCTGGCTTGGTCAACGGTGACACAACCTTCACCCAAACCGTCACTGTCGGTGGCGCAGCTGCGGCCTATGCCAGTGGTGGCAGCATTGGCGTGCGTGTGACCCGCGCCATGCCCGACATCACTGCCATGCAGGCCAACGACTTGGTGATCAATGGAAAAACCATTCCCATCGCCTTGTCCAGCTACGACACCGTGTCGCCCAGCGCCAATGCCGATGCCAGCGCCATCTCGCGCGCCAAAGCCATCAACCAGATGACCTCCGAAACCGGTGTGGCCGCCACGGTCAACACCAACATCATGTCGGGTACGGCCATGACCAATGGCGCCGCCATGACGGGCACCATCAGCATCAACGGTTACACCACACCCGAAATCTCCACCACCCTGAACAACCTGCGCGAAAGCCGGGTCACGGTGGTCGATGCGATCAACGCCATCAGTGCCCAAACCGGCGTGATGGCCCTGAACACGGGCTCTGACAATTTGGGCATTCAATTGGTGGCCAAAGATGGCCGCAACATTGAAGTGGCCTTCAACACCGCGGGCACCGACGCCAATTTCTCAGCCCGCACCGGTTTGCGCCAAGGCTTGCAAATTGGCACTTATTCTTTGGAAAGCAGCGTCGAAGGCAGCATGGTCGTGACCAGCACCAACGACTGGAACCGCGCAGGCTTGCGCCCTGACGACTACACCACCAACACCTCGGTGTTCACTTCCATGACACGACCTATCGTGGAGACAGGTGGCACCATTCAAACCTTGGGCGATGGCGACCTGAAAATCAATGGCATCGCCATTCGCGGCGCCACCGATGCCGACGACACCCGCTCATCAACGGTCAGCACCACCAGCTCTCGCTCGGGCAGTGCCATTGCGATTGCCAAGGCCATCAATGCCAGCTCTGCTGACACCGGCGTGACGGCAGTAGCCAGCCCTGCCAGCATGGTGGCCACCTCGGCTCCCACCACCACCAGCAGTGCCTCTGCCAACCTGTTCTTGAACGGCATCGCTGTGGCAGTGACCTTGACGGCCGGTGAATCGGCGTCCACGCGACTCAACAAGATCATTGCTGCCGTGAATGTGCAGCAAGGCCAGCATGGCGTTGAGGCCAGTGCCACCAGTGACGGCAAACTGATGCTCGAAACACCCGACGGCCGAAACCTGTCGGTCTGGACCTCCACCACATTAGCTGAAATGGGTCTGGACGGAACTGATGCCACTGATAGCCAAAACAGTGCCACCTATGCAAGCGCTTCAACCGTTTACGGCTCGGTGTCATTGAAGTCGGACAAGCCTTTCAGCTTGACGCCTGGCGACAACGGCTTCAATGCCGATGGCGACTTCAGCACCTTGGGCTTCCAAGAAGGTACCTATGGCGGCGAAGTGGCCGATGCGGTCAGCAAACTCACGCCACCCCGCACGGGTCGCTTGTCTTTCCATGTGGGCGCAGGCGCCACACAAACCATTCATATTGACCTTGCCGATTACGGCAGCAAAGGCCCCATCACCAGCGAAATCACTGGCGATGTGGATCTGTCGGGCACCGCCCAACGCACCAACCGCATCGACACCGCAGATGCTGCCCGAGACATGCTGGGCAAGCTCGATGTCGTGCTCGACCGCGTCAACGGTGACCGTGCGCGCATGGGTGCCGTGATGAACCGCTTGGACTACGTGATGGACAACTTGACCAACGTGGCCACCAACACGCAAGCCTCACGCAGCCAGATTGAAGACGCGGATTACGCCAAGGCCAGTACCGACTTGGCCCGCACGCAAATCATGCAGCAAGCGGCCACCGCCGTGCTGGCGCAAGCCAACACCAGCCAGCAAAACGTGCTGAAGTTGCTCCAAGGCTAAGTTGTGGGTCTTTGAGCCATGACTTCGCCGGGATCACCCGCAACGCAACGCGGCCCGAATTGCTGGCAATGCCAGTTCTTTGCCGTGAGCTGGGACCCTCGTCTGCCCTATGCCTGTCAGCGCATGGGGTTCAAAAGTGCCGTATTGCCGGCGCTCGAAGTGCTGCGCGCCGACGGCCAGTTTTGCCAAAGCTTTCAAGCGAAAAATACCCCCAAAATCGCCCCCACTCAGGCGGTGCCCGCTCGGCCCCAGCCGCCAAAAACCTGGGCTTGACCCTGTCGAGTTCTCGTCAAACTGTCAAATTTCACAATTAAATTAGTATTTATTGCGTATTTATAGATTGGCACAACTATTGCATCGAGGTGTCTGTTACTTATTTTTAACAGGTCACCCATGCAAGCCCACATCAATGCCCACGAAGGACTCTGGCTCGACACTCACGAGCCACTGACGTCGTCCCAGCATCACGCTCTGGTTCAAGCCGGATTGGGCGTGCGTGTGATCAGCAGCTGGCAAGAACTGCCCCCGACCCGCCCCGGCCAATGGTTGGCCGCCCGCATTGCCAACGAGGCCGATTTGCAAGCCCTGAGCGTGTGGCTGCAAGGCGATGGCAAAGCCACCCGCGTGATCTGCCGCATTGACCGTCACTTGATGAAGCTGGTGGTTGCCGCCATGCGCTGTGGTGCTTGGTCGGTCATGTCTTCAGACGACATGTCGCCTGTGTCTTGGCGCGAAGCATTGCATGCCGGTGACATGCCCGAGGCCGCGCCGACAGACACCGTGCGCGAAACGTCCACGGCAGCCGCCCCCATTCCTGAACTCAACACAGCCCCTGCAATGGCGGCCGCCCCAGCATTGGCAGCCGCCCCTGCACCTCGCAGCGCCGTGTATGTCGACCCCACCAGCCGCCACCTGCTGGCGCTGGCGCAACGTGTGGGCCAAGCCGGTGTCACGGTGTTGATTGAAGGCCCCACGGGCGCTGGTAAAGAAGTGTTGGCCCGCGTGCTGCACGAGTCTTCGGCCCGTGCCCGCGGCCCGTTTGTCAGCTTGAACTGCGCGGCCCTGCCTGAACAGCTGATTGACGACATGCTGTTTGGCCACGAAAAAGGTGCCTTTACAGGCGCCCAAAAAGAGCACCGCGGTTTGTTTGAGCAAGCCCACGGCGGCACTTTGTTCTTGGACGAAATTGGCGAAATGCCCATCCATTTGCAAGCCAAGTTGCTGCGTGTGTTGCAAGAGCGCCAACTGACCCGCTTGGGCAGCGAGCGCAAGGTGGAATTGGATGTGCGCATCGTGGCTGCCACCAACAAAGACCTGCGCGTGGCCATGCAACAGCGCGAGTTCCGCGAAGATTTGTATTTCCGCATCAGCACTTTCAAGCTGCACATTCCTGCCCTGCGTGACCGCACGGGCGACATCTTGCCCTTGGTGGCTTGCATGTTGGCCCAGCACAGCCCTACACCGCCCGCTTACAGCGTGAGCTTGCAAGCCCAGCAAATGCTGTTACAGCACAACTGGCCTGGCAACGTGCGCGAGCTCGAAAACGTGGTGCACCGCGCCATTGTGTTGTGCCCTGACCGCCAAATTCGCCCAGAGCACCTGATGTTTGACCGCATGGAAGACGCGGTAGCAGGATGGGCCAACGCCCCCACCCCGGCCCCCACCGCTGCCCCCACACCAGCCCATGCTGCACCTGCCTTGCCGGCGTCAGCCCACGCTGCGGCTCCAGCCGTTCATGCCCCCACAGCCCCGCGTTATGCCGAGCGGCACGACGACGCGGCAATGGTCATGAACTGGGCCAACACCAGCCACACGGCTAGCAGCGTGCCGATTGAAATGCAAGCCGCCGGATTATTTGAAGCCGTGAAAAGCAACGAGCACCAGCTGATCATGGCCGCCATCGAGGCCACCGACAGCCGCATGGAAGCGGCCCGCAAGCTGGGCATCAGCCCACGCACCTTGCGCTACAAGTTGGCCAAACTGAAAACGGCACCCCAAGCCATGACCGGTACCTGAGGAGCAGACCATGATTGACCGCATCAACTCCCAAGGCAACATCGCCTCGATGTTGCAAACCCTGCGCAGCCACCAAGCCCAAGCCGCTGGCGGCATGATGGACATTGCCGACATTGGCAGTGCCGGCAGCACACAAAAAACCAGTTTTGGCAGCAGCATCAAGTCGGCCATCGACCAGGTCAATGACTTGCAGTCCAAAAGCCGTGCCCTGACCGAAGCTTATGAACGCGGTGAAAACGTGCCCCTGACCGATGTGGTGCTGGGCATGCAAAAGTCATCGATTGCCTTTGAAGCCACCTTGCAGGTGCGCAACAAAGTGCTCAAAGCTTACGAAGACATTCTGAACATGCCCGTCTGATCCGGCATACAGAAACTGAAAGAACACACCCATGGCCACCACCACCGCGACCTTCCAGCCCGGCTTGACCGCCCCTCAGGGCAAAGCGCCCGGCAATGCCAGCTTGCCCGCCACTGCCAATGGCAATGGCAATGGCAACACCAACACCGCCAGCACACTGGCCTTGACCGACGGCGCCGCGATGCAGCCCGCCGGTGCGTTGGCGCCTCTGCAACAGTGGATGCAGCAGCCGCAAATTCGCAAAGCACTGCCCTTCATGTTGATGGCCGTGGCCTTGTTGTTGTTTGCGCTGACCTACACCTGGATCAATGCCCCCACATACCGCCCCTTGACAGGCAACATGAGCGAAGCCGACCAGCAGACCGCCATGGAAGCCTTGAAGCAAGCCGAGTTCAAGCCCGTGCTGGACCCCGCCACAGGCCAGATCACCGTGCCCAGTCAGCGTTACCACGAGGCCCGCATTTTCTTGGCCTCCAAAGGCTTGCCCAAGTCTGGCCCTGCCGGCTTGGACGGCATCAAAGACCAATCGGCCATGACCACCAGCCAGTTCATGGAGCAGGTGCGCTACATCCAAGCGATGGAGCAAGAAATGGCGCGCACGATTTTGCAGATCGAATCGATCCAAAACGCCCGTGTGCACTTGGCCATGCCCAAGCAATCGACCTTTGTGCGCGACCGCACGCCACCCAAAGCCTCGGTGGTCATCACCCCATTCCCGGGCCGCAGCGTGACGCCCACCCAAGTGCAGGCCTTGATCCATTTGGTCTCGTCCAGCGTGCCCCAAATGACGCCTGACCACGTGACCGTGGTCGACAACCAAGGCAAGCTGTTCACCGACACCGCCGCCGAAGCCACTTTGGGCATGACCGGTGCGCAAGCGCAACACAAACAAAAACTCGAAGAGCTGTACCGCCAACGCGTGGTGCAAATCCTCTCGCCCATCGTGGGCGACTCCAATGTGCGTTCGCAAGTGAATATGACGCTGGATTTCACCCAGACTGAAATCACCAGCGAAGACTTTGACCGCGGCGAAAAAGGCCCCAAGACCCGTTCTGAGTCGTTGAGCCAAGACAACAACACCCTCAAAGACGCCCAAGGCGTGCCCGGCGCATTGTCCAACACCGCACCTCAGCCGCCCACCACGACCACCGACACCGCCACCAACCAAACCAACGAAGCGGGCACCAAAACCGCGACCAACTCGCGCAGCACCCGCAACTACGAGATTGACCGCATGGTGCGCCACGTGAAAGAGGCCACCGGCAAAGTCGAGCGCCTGAGCGTGGCCGTGGTGCTGAACGAGCGCCCACCTATCCCTGGCACCAAAAACGACAAGGGCGAAATGTCTGAGGCCAAACCCAACCCCTACACCCCCGAAGAGATCGAGCGTCTGCAAAGCTTGGTGCGCGGTGTGGTGGGCTTTAACCAAGAGCGTGGCGACGTCGTCACCGTGGTGCCTGCCAAGTTTGAGCCCGAGCCTGTTTACGACCTGAGCACGCCTTGGTACAAAGACGACTCGATCATGAGCAACATCAAATCTGGTTTGCTGGGCCTGGTGTTTGTGGCCTTCTTGATGATGGTCATCCGCCCTGCCGTGATGTATGTGTTGACTGCCGACGAGCGTCAAGCTGCCGCTGCTGCCGCTGCCCTGTTGGCTGGCCCGAACAAAGACATGCTGCCTGATGGCGAGCTGACCGAAGAAGAGATGGCCAACATCCAGCTGGGCGAAGGCGAAACCTTGGAAGACATCAAGGCCAAACTCAAGCCCAAGAAGTCGAATATTCCTCTTGAAATGTTGGACACTGCCAACACTTACGACGACAAAGTGGCTCTGGTCCGCATGATCGTGGCTGACGACTCGGGCCGCGTGGCCAGCGTCTTGAAGAACATGATCAAAGCCGTCTGAACTGGAGAAAACCATGGCTGACACCGCCCTCACCGATGCCGCAGCAGCCGCTGCTCTACAAGCCGAAATGGCCAACCTCAGCGGCGTGCAACGCGCTGCCGTGCTGATGTTGTTGCTGGGTGAACAGCAAGCGGCCGAAATCATCAAATACATGGACCCCAAAGAGGTGCAAGCCTTGGGTGCGGCCATGGTTTCGGTGGCCGATTTGTCACAAGAAGCCGTCAACACGGTGCTCGACCAGTTTGTGGCCACCATCAAAAAGCAAACCAGCTTGGGTTTGGGCACCACCGACTATGTCGAAAAAGTGTTCAAGCGCGCCTTGGGCGACGACAAAGCCGCCTCCGTGTTGGGCCGCATCATGCCGGGCCAAAGCAGCAAGGGCTTGGACATCTTGCGCTGGATGGACGCACGCTCCATTGCCGACATGATCCGCGGCGAACACGCACAGGTGATTGCCATTATTTTGTCGGTGCTCGAGCACGAAGTGGCGGCCGATGTGCTGAACTTTTTGCCCCCCGCAGCGCGCCCAGAAATCATCCAGCGTGTGGCCAGCCTCGAAACCGTGCAGCCCTCGGCCATGGAAGAGCTGGAGGCGATCATGAAGAAACAGTTCGCCAACAACTCGAGCGCCAAGTCGTCCAGCTTTGGTGGCATCAAGGCGGCCGCCAAGATCATGAACTTCACCAAGACCGACCTGGAGTCGTCCATCATGTCGGGCTTGGGCGAGATCGACGAAGACCTGATGCTGAAGATTCAGGACAACATGTTCACCTTCGAAAACCTGATGTCGGTGGACAACCGCGGCATCCAAGTGCTGATGCGCAACGTCGAGCCCGACCTGTTGATGATTGCCCTGAAAGGCGCCAACGACGGCGTGCAAGCCAAGTTCTTTGACAACATGTCTGAGCGTGCCCGTGGCATGTTCCGCGACGACATGGAAGCCAAAGGCCCGCTGCGCATTGCCGATGTGGAAGACGCGCAGAAGAAGATCATGCGGATTGCCCGAAAACTCTCCGATGCAGGCGATCTGGTGCTGGGTGGTGGAGAAGATTTTGTCTGATCCCCGTCGCCGCGTTCACGCGCCCAACACCACCGACTTCAAGTCGCTGGCTTTCTTAAAGTCCAGCGACAAAGACAAGGGGTTTGCGCACCAAGGCATCAAGCCGTCGGTCGCCTCGGGTTTTTTGCTGGCCCGCATCGAGGCCATGCCGAACAACACGTTTTCTGCGCCGCGCCGCCCTATGGGCTTCAACGCCACTGCGGGTGTGTCCCCGGCAGGCAACGCCCTGCCCCCAACACAAGCCGCAGCGTCATTGCCGGCCGACCCCGAAGCCTTAGAGGCGGCACGCGCACAAGCATTTGCCGAGGGTCTTGCGCAAGGCCGCGCTGAAGGCTTGCAACAAGCGGCCGAGCAACAACACGCCCGGCAACAGGCCACGCAACAGGCGCAAGAACAGCAAGTCAAACAACTGCTCACGGCCATTCAAAACGGCATGTCGGAGTTCCGCCAAGACCCGGCCTCTTTGTTTGAGCCGCTCAAAAAGCTGGCCTTGCGTTTGGCCGAAGAGCTGGTGCTGGGCGAGCTGAGTGTGAGCCCGCAAGCCATCGACCGCTTGGTGCAGCGCTGTGTCGACACACTCGACACCTCGGCCTCCACGCCCTTGGTGATTCAACTGTGCCCCAGCGATTTGGCGCTGTTGCGCGAGCACCCAGAAACCGAATCTGATCGCCCCGACCACTGGACCTGGGAAGTCGATGCCAGCTTGCTGCCCGGCAGCGTGCGCATCAAAGCCAACGACACCGTAGTCAGCGATTTTGTCGAGACCCGCTTGACGGCATTGGCGCAATCGCTGCTGCAGCCCGAGACCGCATGGACCTCGCAATCGGCCTTCAACCCGGCCCGCTTTGCCCAACGCCCAAGCACCAGCTTGGTCGAAGACGTTGAACCACGCTCTGCGCCGGCGTTTGCGGATGCGTCTTTTGCAGGAGCAAAAGATGCCGAAGCCGCAGCCGAGATCCATGCAAATGCAGATGCAGATGCAGATGCAGATGCAGATGCAGATGCAGTGTCCCCTGCTGACTTTGCGCCAGTCGATTTTTCATCAACCGATGGCGACGAGCAAAAAAGGGCAACAGAACCCACCGGGTTCTCGCAGACAACCGATGCCGCAGAGCCTGCCGAGGCCGCGCCAAAAGCCATCGATTCGGTGTGGGACAACCTGCCCGACTTGGCGCTTGAACCCGAGAGCCCTTCGGCCAATCCAGCCGCCCCACAGGACCCTGAACATGCATGATTTTGGTCAATCGGTGGACGAGCTGTTGCCACAACTCAAAACCCGCGCCCCCGAGAAATGCGGCACCTTGGTGCGGCTGGTGGGCTTGCGGCTAGAGGCCCGCGGCATCATGGCCCCCGTGGGGTCAAGCTGCATCATCACCGGCACCGAAGGCCAAGAGGTCGAAGCCGAGGTGGTGGGTTTTCATGACCAAACTTTGTTTTTGATGCCCTTGACCGAGCCCACCGGCATCGGCCCGGGATCGACCGTGCGGCTGGCGCAAGACTTGGGCACCGCCGGCTTGGGCCCAGAGCTTTTAGGCCGCGTGATTGACGGCCGTGGCGAGCCCCTGGATGGCCGCCCTCGCCCGCAATACGAAACCCGTTTGAGCCTGCAAGGCTTGCCGCTCAACCCGATGGAGCGCGGCCCCATTGACACCATTTTGGATGTCGGGGTCAAGGCCATCAACGGCGTGTTGACGCTCGGGCGTGGCCAACGCATTGGCTTGGTGGCCGGTTCTGGCGTGGGCAAAAGTGTGTTGCTGGGCATGATGACCAAGTTCACCAAAGCCGACGTGGTGGTGATTGGCCTGATTGGCGAGCGCGGCCGCGAAGTGCAGGCCTTCATTCAAGAAACCTTGGGCCCTGAGGGCGTGGCCAAATCGGTGGTGGTGGCTGCGCCGGCCAACGTGTCGCCGGTGCTGCGCCTGAAAGCCGCGCACATGACGCATGTGATTGCCGAGTACTTTCGCGACCAAGGCAAAAACGTCTTGATGCTGGTCGACAGCCTTACCCGTGTGGCCCATGCGCAGCGCGAAATTGGCCTCGCCATTGGCGAGCCGCCCACATCCAAAGGCTACCCGCCTTCGGTGTTTGCCTTGCTGCCCAACTTGATTGAACGCGCCGGGGTCGGCCGCCACGGCCATGGC
>JACCDS010284726.1_pt1 | contig 34659 bp, 31 predicted proteins | sample 7446441 | NCBI WGS metagenome assembly JACCDS01 (sample SAMN15323445, study PRJNA562643) | freshwater metagenome | isolation source: river surface water | place: USA:Blue River Watershed | collected 2017-08-17
CCCGATCCCCGCACCGAGGGCATCCTGTCCGAGACCTACGGCATCATGGTCTATCAGGAGCAGGTGATGCAGATGGCGCAGGTGATCGGCGGCTACTCGCTCGGCGGCGCGGACTTGCTGCGCCGCGCGATGGGCAAGAAGAAGCCTGAAGAAATGGCAGAGCATCGCCTGATCTTCCGTGACGGTGCGGCGAAGAACGGGCTGTCGCAAGAGAAGGCTGACGAGATCTTCGACCTGATGGAGAAATTCGCCGGCTACGGCTTCAACAAGTCGCACGCCGCCGCGTATGCGCTGCTGTCGTATTACACCGCTTACCTGAAGGCGCACTATCCGGCTGAATTCATGGCAGCCAACTTGTCGCTGGCGATGGACGACACCGACAAGGTGAAGATCCTGGTCGAAGACGCGCTGGATACTTGCAAGCTGACGCTGCTGCCACCGGACATCAATCTGTCAGTGTATCGCTTCACTGCCGTCGCCGATCCGGGCAAAAAGGCCGACCGCATTCGCTATGGTCTCGGTGCGGTCAAGGGTACGGGTCAGAATGCGATCGAGGCGATCATTCAGGCCCGGCAGTCGGGGCCGTTCAGGGATTTGTTTGACTTCGTCAAGCGCGTCGACAAGAAGCAGATCAACCGCCGCTCGATAGAATCGCTGGTCAAGGCCGGCGCGATGGATTGCTTTGGCATCGATCGTGGCGTACTGATGGCGTCTGTCGGACTTGCAATGGACAGCGCCGAGCAGGCAGAGGCAGCGGCCAATCAGGTGAGCCTCTTTGACAGTGCCGACAGCGGTTTCGACGACAGCCCCGAGTACGTGAATGTGCCGAGCTGGAGCGAGAAGCAGTGGCTGACGGAAGAGAAGACGGCGCTCGGCTTTTATCTGTCCGGCCATCTGTTTGATTCGTATGCCGCCGAGGTGCGCAAATTCATCCGCGTGAAACTGGCCGATATTTCGCCGGCGCGCGAACCCAAGCTGCTGGCGGGCATCATCGCCGGTCTGCGAGTGCAGATGACGCAGCGTGGCCGCATGGTGATCGTCACGCTCGACGATGGCAGCGCGCAGGTTGAGGTGACGGTGTACAACGAGGTATACGACCCGAATCGTGCCTTGTTCAAAGAAGACGAATTTCTGGCGGTGCAAGGTAAGGTGTCGGAAGACCGCTTCTCCGGCGGCCTGCGCGTGACGGCCGAGCGTGTCATGGATATCGCCGCTGCGCGTGCAAGTTTCGTCAAGGCGTTGCGGCTGTCCATGAATGGCCAGGCCGACGCGAGAAAGCTGCGCGAGATGATCCAGCCCTTCCAGCAGACCGAGACCTCGTGTCCGATCGTGGTCGAATACACAAAGAATGGCGCGCTGGGTGAGCTGCGCCTGTCCGACGAATGGCGCGTGCGCGCCGATGATGCGTTGCGTGCGAAGCTGTCTGACTGGCTGAGTGCTGATAATGTTTGGTTTGAATATTGATGAGTTACGCGATGATTTTCCGGCGTCTTATTGGACTGCTTTCCCCCTACAAGGTGCGGATCGCAGTCGCGTTGACTGCAACGGCCATTACTGCAGCGACGGAGCCGGCGATTGCTGCCCTGATGAAGCAGTTGCTTGATGATGGCTTTGTGAATGCCAAGTTCCCGGTTTGGTTAGCTCCGTTGATCGTGGTCGGCATATTCGTTATTCGCGGATTAGCGACATTTTCTGCCGCATTTCTGATGGCCTGGGTTTCGGGTCGACTGGTTGCCCATTTGAGGCTCCAGATGTTCTCCCGCCTGATGGATGTGCCGCTTGAATATTACGACAGAAAATCGACTGGCCAGGTATTGAACACGATGATGGTGGAAGTACGTCAAGTGCTCGACCTTATGCGCGGAGTGCTGTTGACGCTGATTAAAGACAGCCTGACCGTGATGGGTCTTGTTATTTATCTTTTTTGGGTGAATTGGCAACTTACTCTGGTGTCGTTGGCTTTGGTACCTCTGGTAGCGCTCGCTGTTCGGTTCACTGCGCAGCGGCTTAAGCGCTTGATACGTGAAAGCCAGCAGCTGAACGGCGAGTTGATGCAGGCAGTTGATGAAGCGATCAGGGCGCGACACGTTATCAAAGTATTCGGTGGTCAGGCTTACGAGGCGAAACGCTTCGAGCGTCGATCAGACCGGTTGCGTAACTTCCTGTTGAAGCAGGCGAGCACAGCAGCCACCACAGAACCAATTACCCAAGTACTGAACTCTATCTCGGTGGCCGTGATTATTGCGATCGCGCTGCTGCAAGCGGGTGAGGGTCAAATGACGGTAGGCGGTTTTGCATCATTCATCATTGCGATGCTGTTGTTATTGACTCCGCTCAAGCATTTGGCCAACCTGAGTGGTCCCTTGCAGCGCGGTATTGCAGCTGCCGAGCGAGTGTTTTCTATGGTGGACGAGTCGATCGAGCGAACTGGCGGGCTTCGTCTATCTGGGCGTGCGCGTGGCAAGTTGGAGTTTCGCGATACCAGTTTTAGGTATCCCGGAGCGTCCGAATTTGTTCTGTCAAATGTGAATCTCTCCGTCGCACCGGGTGAAACTGTGGCACTGGTCGGCACGTCCGGCGGTGGTAAGACAACGTTGGTTAATTTGGTGCCAGAGTTTTATTCGCTGTCGTCAGGTGAGATCTTGCTCGATGAAACGCCAATCTCGCAGCTGGATCTGACATCGTTACGCTCGCAGATCGCCATAGTCAGTCAGAACGTTATCCTTTTCGACGACACGATTGCGGCAAATATCGCGTACGGTGACCCCGAACCTGACCGAGCGCGCCTTGTGGCTGCAGCTGACGCGGCATATCTGACAGAAATGATCGCCGCACTTCCCGATGAGTATGAAACAGAACTGGGCGACAATGGTATGCGTTTGTCGGGCGGGCAGCGCCAGCGGGTTGCGATAGCGCGGGCCATCTACAAGGATGCGCCAATCCTGATTCTGGATGAGGCTACATCGGCACTTGATACGGAGTCAGAGCGCGCGGTGCAGCAAGCACTAGGTGCGCTAATGAAAGGCCGTACAACCTTGGTGATTGCTCACAGGCTGACTACGGTTGAGCATGCGGACCGCATTGCCGTATTAGAGGGCGGTCGTATTGTCGAAATTGGCAGCCACGCCGAACTTCTCAAGGCCGATGGAGTCTATGCGCACCTCTATCAGCTTCAATTCGCCAAGCAATCTTAGTGACAGTTTTACATTTGCCACCAACTCATGTGCTCAAAGAGTCATCGAGCTGAAGTTTGGCAGTTCGACGTTTCATGCCACTGACAAGGTAAGCCGTCATTATCGGATCGAATCAATCAAGTAGTTCATAACGTAAGACTTGCAGTATGCGGACGCCTGCCGAACAAGCTTTCACGCTACGAGCAATAGATTTATGGCTGGCTTCCGTCTGCGTTGCCAGGCAATATTTGGTGGCCTGACCTATATAAAGAATGGAGATGTAGAAAATGCCTGCGCTTTCAGTAGTTATGTCCGTCTTCAATGGCTCAGATTTTCTCAATGAATCTATTCAAAGCATACTCTCTCAAACCTTTGAGGATTTTGAGTTCATTATTGTAAATGACGGGTCTGTTGATAACTCCAAAGAAATAATTGACGCATTTGCGCGGAGAGACACCAGAATTAAAGTTATTGAGCAAGCGAATATGGGGTTGCCAGCATCACTGAATAGAGCCATTGGCGAAGCAAATTCGAACCTGATCGCGCGAATGGACTCGGATGATATTTCATTGTCGAATCGTTTCGAGAGGCAGTTGGAAGTGATAAAAAATTCCCGCTATGATCTTGTGGGAACGGGTATTTTCAAGATAGATCAATTCGGGTCAGTAGAAAGAAAGTGCTTTTTTCCGGAAAAGCATGAAGAAATCGCGCATGAGCTTCCAATGAGAAATTGTATATCTCACCCGAGTGTCATCTTCTCCAGAAAGATTTTTGGTGAGGCCGGTGGTTACGATGTCCGTTATAAGAACAGTCAGGACTATGACCTTTGGCTTCGAATGCTCGGCAAGGGATTAATGTGCAACATAAAAGAACCTCTTCTAAAATACAGGCGGCATAGTAATCGAATAAGCTCGGTTTCTAATCGGATTCGACAAACAAACTACAGCGTTTGTGCAGCTCTGAATTTCTTTAATCGTGGTGCTAATTTACCAATTCTGATGCCGAACTTCTCTCCCGGCGAAATAATTAATAACATAGAATTGCTTTTGAGCCGGATTAATGATAAATATTCTCGCGACTGTATTTTGAGGCATGCAACTCGATACTTCCGGTATTGCCTCACCGACGAAAATCAGCGCATTACCCTGAAACGCCTGGTTTTCGAGACGGCAAATATTTCTCAGCGCTTGAAATTCATGGTTTACGAAAGCCTTGGATGATTTTCAGCAGTAAAGATGATTGGGAAAATGCCGTTTATCAGGGTGATCCCAATGCACAGGTTAATCATATTCAATGAGATGTTGATCCCACTGCCCGTAAGCGCTGATCAGACAGCGCAAACGAAATCGCCAAGCAAGCATGCAATAGTCCTGTCTATTCCACGGACAGACCAACAAGTCCTGTTGTTCTAGCGTCAGCCTTTTGTAAAATATTCTTTACTCAAATGATATGAGTGTGTGCGGATAATTCTCTTTAATCCAATTGATATCAGAATCGTAATTCCTATCAAGGAGCGATTCAGTTTCCAAGGAAAAAGGCCTGAATTTCTTTACGCCGGTATCCCTCCTGGATAACTCCGCCACTAATTTGCGCTGCTGTGCCTTCGTTTTCCACTGCACTCCATTTTCTATCTCAACCAAAGTTTCAGCAGAGAGAGATTTTGTGCTGGCCGGAGCGAGAATTTTTTTGAACTTAATTTCATTAGAATTTAATCCAGCAATGCTGGAGAGAATCTCTTGTGAGTGATAAAAATAATCCTCATATCTATAAATTCTGACTCTGTCCTCAGGAATGACGCTAAATAACCTTGTAATAAAATCCTTCCATGTCCGGCCATTAATTAAAATGCTTCTGGAAACATCATCGAGAAAACCTTTCTGAATTTTCCCCTCCCTGACCATCTGCGAATAGGCGGAAGGAATGATATCTTTGAAATTTCGAATGGCAATGAAAATAATATAATCATTATTATGCACCAGAGTGCGAATTGCCCTTAGATTTGTTTCCAGATCGGGATATATTTTCGGAAGCAAGATATCTCTTGAAGTTCCGATTAAATTCTCTTCCGACAATAAGACGCAGGCATCATCAGGCTTGGTAAGCTTTTCAAAAATCGCCTGCATTCTTTTTCCGACAGTTTTTTTTCTGAAAAAAATAAATCTATCGAATCTTGATATGCAAGAAGTGAATCTGTAATCCTTGCTTCGTAATGTTTTTCTCGGTATGTATCTGATATTTTTATTTTTCAAATCCTCGGAATGAAATTCAAAAGTATCCTGGATGTGTGTTGTGGCTGTTTTGTGAGCGCCAATATGAAATATCAATTTCATTGCAGAATTTTATGAAATTATTGAAAATACTGCCAATTTGCGGTTTTGAAATAAGAATTCAATTCTTTGTAATGCGAGCGCATCGAAAAAAATAATTCTTTGACTTGTCAGGTTTTTGGGCAAAGTTAGCTCAAGTAAGACTCATGTGATCAATTTTCCTGTTCGGCTTAAGGACGGATGCGTACCCGGTCCAATAGTACCTAGTGCTATGTATGAAAAACCGGAGCTGGGGTTGCCGCGTGCGCAGGGAAGTGCGTTGTAGTGATGCAGTTAAAACCTTCTTGAATCACAATGCGGAGCAGAGTATGACATGCGGGCGGTTACTAAAGAAAACCCGGACTATGGTAGCCGGGCTTATGATGAGATCAATGGAGCGTGGAAGGAGTAACGCGACGCGCGCCGAGGTATCCTATAAAACGAATCACAGCCTGCCGGAAGAAGACCGCAGATGACAGATTTTACTCGCTGGCTGTGGCGGGTGAGTGCTTGAGGGTTTGAAAAGAAATTTTACTAGTACCTTTGTCGAGTGTCTCTTCCAGTACACATAATAAAAATCCATTGAATCACATTCAATTTGGATTAGTCAGTTTCAGATAGCATTCCGCTATCCCTTTTGCCTCGTGCTCAATCGTGAATTTCTCCGTCACTCGATCCCGTCCACGCTTGCCCATCGCATGAGTTCGCGGCGGATCTTTCATAAGCAGCCGTAATTTTTCTGCAACCGCATCGACATCGTCTGTGGGAACCAAATAGCCGGTTTCTCCGGGCGCGACGATATATTCGAATGCTCCGGTGCGACTTGCTAAGACTGCGCACTCGCTACCCATCGCCTCAAGCGGTGTAATGCCGAAGGGTTCATAGCGCGGGCACGCAACCATGATGGATACGTTTTGGTACCAGATCGGAACCTCATCAATCGGAACCTCGCCCAAAAAAACAATACGCTTACTCAGTCCGGCTGCAGCAATTTTTTCGTCGAGCGAGCGCTTGAATCGTTCATGCTCAGCTGCATACCTTCCTGTGATGATCGCCGTGAATTCCGGAAACTCAGGCAGAACTTGAATCATCGCCTGAACGAAAATATCCGTACCTTTGCTGGGTCGAATCCGACCGAACACACCTACGCCGTACACTCCGGGGAGTCCCGTTCGCTGCCATATCGTACTTTTGTCATCCGGGGGGCGGAACCGCTCAAGATTCGCCCCATGAAAAACCACGTTTGTCGTGTTGGGAACATAGGTCGCGGCCTCCGGTGTCGTCGCAATTACGCCATCCATCTTGCTGATGAGCCAACGGGGAAACCAGGAGTGTCGGTGTTTCGCGGCCGAAGTGAAGACGATTCGTATTGGGAAGCGCAGCACGTCCCGCAGAAAGATGGCAAGTATCATCTCGGGATCCCGCCGGACATGCCACAGACGGTGTTGACCGTTTGGCAGGCTTTTTCTCGATACGCAGATCGCCTGCCACAGGGACAGATGCCTGAAGTTGTCCGGATGGCTATTTTTGGCCAGCTGTGCACCCGGCAGGTCGGTACCGACAAATCCAATTTTCAAGGTACGCACTTGTACCGGGAGAAGGGCGTTGATGGTGCCCGAAACGCCGGTATAACGCCGGTGCAGGTTGGTGATAATGACTTCAGGATTCATGCTATTCATTCGAAGTGAGTCGCAGTGTATGGGTAATTTTCTCGCACTGATTTGGCGTCTGGTTTCGCGATTGATTAACCCGCACGTCCGTAGGTATCCTCGAATCGAACAATGTCATCCTCGCCCAAATAACTACCGGACTGCACTTCGATAATCTCCAGAGTGGTTTTTCCCGGATTGCGAAGTCGGTGTTTGACGCCGAGCGGAATATAAGTCGACTCGTTCTCGCCAAACAGCATCACCCTGTCACCGTTGGTCACTTCGGCCGTACCCTTGACGACAATCCAGTGTTCGGCACGGTGGTGGTGCATCTGCAAACTCAGCGATGCACCGGGATTCACGCCAATCCGCTTGACCTGAAAACGGTCCCCGCTATCGATGCGGTCATACCATCCCCAGGGACGCGCGACCCGGCGGTGCATCGTCGCTTGTGAAAAACCTCTGGATTTCAGATGCTCCACCGCTGTCTTTACGCGTTCGACATGATCTTTTCCAACAATCAGCAGCGCATCAGGCGTGTCGACGATCAGTAAATTTTTAGTTCCAATGGCAACGGTTAGCCGAGAAGACGCATTTACATAAGTATCCGTTGCGTCCATCAGTACCGCCTGACCTTCGATGCGATTCCCATCGGCATTGGCCGGAGTCAGTTCAGCGACTGCGTTCCAGCTTCCGACATCGCTCCACTGCCCGGAAAACGGCACGACAACGAGCTTATCCAGATGCTCCATGACTGCATAGTCAATTGATTCACTGCGACAGCCAAGGAAGGCCTCGGTTGCCGGTCGAACAAAACTACCGTCGCGAATCGCGCTGGACATTGCAGCTTCGCAGGCTGCGAGGATGTCTGGGGCGTGAGCGCCAATCGCAGATTTAAGCGTGGAAGCTGAGCACAGGAAAATACCCGCGTTCCAGAAATGCTCACCGGAGAGCAGCAGTTGGCGCGCCAGCTCAGCATCAGGCTTTTCAACAAAGCGCTTGACGGTATGTGCGTGGCCATCGGGCAGCGACGCGCCCTTTTGAATATAGCCGTAAGCAGTGCTGGGGAAGGTCGGGGTTACGCCGAAAGTGACGACGGCACCGTCCGATGCGTGCGGCAAGCCCGAACGTATCGTATCCAGGAAATTGGGTGTATCCGGAATGTAATGATCCGCTGGAAGAAACAGCAACATCTCGTCCGGGGATGCCATGATGGCGGCACAAGCCATAGCGGCAGCGGTATTGCGGCCCTCAGGTTCGAGCAATTGCTCGCCGTCGATTCGGGCCAATTGCATGGCTTCCTGAACGAAGAAACGGTGCTCATGATTGGCGACGCACAGCACAGGACTGAAGGCTGCGACGCGTTCCAGCGTGTTGTGCAGCAGGCTTTTTCCATGGATGAGCGGCGCGAACTGCTTGGGCAATCCTTCGCGGCTCAAGGGCCAAAGTCGGGTGCCGGACCCGCCGCACAAAATCACGGGCTTTATTGTGGAAACCGTCATGGTTGAATTTTCTGAAGTGATGCCTGTTCAAGGCAACGTTCGGCCCAGCGGCGACTGCTCTTTTAAAAGCATTTTTAGCTACATCAGGATGACGTCGTACTGCTCCTGATGAAACGTACTCTCCACCTGCAGCGAAATCGGTTTGCCGATGAAATCGCCCAGCATTGCCAGATGCTGCGACTCTTCCTCGAGGAACATGTCGATCACGACCTGTGACCCCATGATGCGGAACTCGCGTGGGTTGAACTGCTTTGCCTCGCGCAGCAATTCGCGCAGGATCTCATATGCAATCGTACGCGGAGTCTTCACCTGCCCCTTGCCCGAGCACGCAGGGCAGGGTTCGCACAATACATGGGCCAGTGATTCACGCGTGCGCTTGCGGGTCATCTCGACAAGACCCAGCGCAGAGAAATCCGATACCGTTACCTTGGTGCGGTCGCGGGCGAGCGCCTTGTGCAGCTCCGCTAGCACCGCCTGTCGATGCTCGGCGTTCTCCATGTCGATGAAGTCGAGGATGATGATGCCACCGAGATTGCGTAGCCGCAGCTGCCGCGCGATCGCGTGCGCAGCTTCCAGATTGGTCTTGAAGATGGTGTCATCGAAATTACGGCCGTTGACATAGCTGCCGGTGTTGACGTCAATGGTCGTCATCGCCTCGGTCTGCTCGATGATCAGGTAGCCGCCAGACTTCAGGTCCACTCGACGTCCCAGAGCCTTCTCGATCTCGCCCTCGACGCCGTACAGATCAAACAGCGGACGCTCGCCGGTGTAATGCGAAAGTCGGTTCAGCACCGACGGCGTGTAAGTGGTCGCAAACTCGGAAAGCTTCTGGAAGTTTTCCCTCGAGTCGATCTGTATGGTCGAGGTATGCTCGCCCACGAAATCGCGCAGCACACGCTGCGCCAATGACAAGTCTTCATGGAGCAGCGACGGCGGTGGCACGGCCTTCGAACGCTGCGCAATATGCTGCCAGGTGGTGCGCAGGTAATCGAGGTCCATCGCCAGGTCAGCTTCGCTCGCGTCTTCCGCCATCGTGCGAACGATGAAGCCGCCTTTTTCCTCGGCAGGCAGCAGTTGCTGCAGCCGCGCGCGCAGCTGCTCGCGCTCAGCCTCATTCTCAATGCGCTGCGAAACGCCGATGTGCGGATCCTGCGGCAGGTAGACCAGCATGCGGCCTGCGATCGAGATCTGCGTCGACAGCCGCGCACCCTTGGTGCCGATCGGGTCCTTGATCACCTGAACCATGATGGCCTGTCCGTCGAAAAGCTGCTTTTCGATCGGTATCGGGGGCGCGCCGTTACTGGTCGCAGTCTTCGCTTCCCAGATGTCGGCCACATGCAGGAACGCTGCCCGTTCGAGGCCAATGTCGATGAAGGCCGATTGCATGCCGGGCAGCACGCGCACAACCTTGCCCAGATAAATGTTGCCGGTGCGTCCACGCGAAGCGGTACGTTCGACGTGCAGTTCCTGCACCGCGCCCTGCTGTATCAGCGCAACCCGCGTCTCCTGCGGTGTGATGTTGACGAGTAGGTCTTCGGTCATAGTGTTTTTATTCCAGCCAGTCGCAGCAGTTTCGCGGTCTCGAACAGCGGCAAGCCCATGATGCCCGAATAGCTGCCGCTGATGTGTTCGATGAATTGCGCCGCATGCCCTTGCACTCCATAGCCGCCGGCCTTGTCATAGGGCTCCTTGCTCGCGCAGTACGCGCGCAGGCTAGCGTCGCTGAGGGCCGCGAACCGGACTTCGGAGCGACTGAAGGCTTCGTGCATTTCGTCGTTGGCGATCACCGCAATCGCTGTCAGCACCTCGTGCGTGCGCCCCGACAGCGAACGCAGCATGTCCATCGCTTCGCTGGCGTCGGCTGGCTTGCCGAGGATGTTGCCGTCTATGGTCACGGTCGTATCCGCGGCCAGTACCGGCCGGATCGGGAGCTTGCGCCATAAAAGCGCGCTCCAGCCCGCTTCAGCCTTTTCGCGCGCGATACGCTTTACATAGACTTCCGGATCTTCACCCTGATGCGGTATCTCGGTTACGGCACCGGGACGGCCCGGCTCTTCACGCAGCATCAGGATCTCGAATTCGACGCCGATCTGCCGTAGCAACTCTCGCCGGCGCGGGCTCTTTGAAGCGAGGTAGATTTTCTGGTCGGCGTAGATCATTCGGCCCCGCTAAATCGACGCCCGGTGGTAAGGATGATTGCGGGTGATCGACCAGGCGCGGTACAGCTGTTCGGCCAGCATCACCCGCACCAGTCCGTGTGGCAGTGTCATGCTTGAAATGCGCAGCAGCATGTCGGCGTTTTTCTTGAGTCCGGCGTCGAGTCCATCGGCGCCACCAATCACGAATGTTACATCGCCACCATTTTGTTGCCAGCTTGTCAAATGCTTGGACAGCTGTACCGTGGTCAGGTCCAGCCCGTGTTCATCGAGCGCCACGATACGACCGCCTTTCGGCAGCACGGCCTCGATGCGGGTGCGTTCCTGCGCCATCACGGTTTCGGCGCTGCGCCCGGACGAGCGTTCTATCGGCTTGATTTCCTTCAGCACCAGCCGGCACTCAGCCGGCATCCGCTTCGCGTACTCCTGGAAACCCGTCTCTATCCACGCAGGCATCTTGTGACCGACGGCTGCAACAATCAGTTGCATGGCCAGCGCGGCGTCAGCCTGCCTTGGTGGCGCTGCGCCGCGGCGCTGCCTTCTTGGCTGCAGTCTTGGCCGGAGACTTAGCCGGTGACTTGGCGGCGACTTTTTTTGCGGCGGTCTTCGGTGCAGACTTTGACGCAGTTTTCGCAGCAGTCTTTGCTGCGGTCTTCGTCGCCGTCCGGGACGGAGTCTTGGTAGCGGTTTTAGTTACAGTTTTGGCCGCCACTTTCTTCGCGGGCGCTTTTTTCGCTACCGTTTTTCTGGCCGCCGGCGCCTTGGCAGTTGCGCGCTTGGCGGCCGCCAGCGCCACTTCCTTGTCGCCCCAGATTTCTTCGAGGCGGTAGTAGGCGCGGATCGCAGGCTGCATGATGTGGACCACCATGTCGCCGAGGTCGACCAGCACCCACTCGCCGGTGCCTTCGCCTTCCATCTTCACGTTGTCGCCGCCAGCGGCCTTGAACTTGTCACGCACCGATGCGGCCAGCGCCTTGGTCTGGCGGTTTGATGTGCCGGACGCGATGGCGATCCGGTCGAACATGCTGGTCAGGTGGGTCGTGTCATAGATGCGGATGTCCTGCGCCTTGACGTCTTCCAGCGCATCGACCACGAGCGCCTGCAATTGTTTGATGTCCATTAATGAGTCTGATAAAGATGATGTCGTTGAATATAGTCTAGCACCGGTGCCGGCACCAGTCCGGTCAGGCGCGCCAGGTCGCGTTGAGCCAGGGCTTCCCGGATCGCGGTCGACGATACGTCCACCGCCAGCTGGGTTGCGACAAAGGCCAGTCCGTGCGGTGTACTGCGCAGCTGTTCCGGGCTGGCGAGCCGGCGCGACAGCTGTGTCGCAACCTCAGGACCGAGGCTGCCGCCATTGATAACGAAGCCGGGCCGCGTTGCGAAGCACAGGTGCGCAAGGTCGAACAGCTGCGTCCAGTCGCGCCAGGTGGGCAAGTTCAGCAACTGGTCGGCGCCCAGCGCCCACACGATGGACGTTTCGTCACCCAGTTCGGCGCGTAGCGCACGCAGCGTGTCGATCGCGTAGCTGGCGCCTTCGCGCCGGATTTCCTGTTCGTCGATCACGACCGGCACTACCCAGCCGGCAAACGCGTCGCGCAGCATCGCGATCCGGTGTTCCGCCGGTGTCTTCATGCCGGGCTTTTGCCAGGGCTGGCCGGCCGGTATCAGCCTCAGTACCTCCGGATGCAGCAGCGTGCAAAAGTAATGCGCAAGTGCGACATGCCCCTGATGAACCGGATCAAAGCTTCCGCCGATCAGCAGGACACAGCTTTCGCTCACGCAGCCAGCCAGTCGCGGTGCGGCAGGAAATCAGTGTAAAGCTTGCTCTCGGGGCTGCCCGCTTCGGGCTTCCAGTCGTAGCGCCATTTGACGACAGGCGGCATCGACATCAGGATGGATTCGGTGCGGCCGCCCGACTGCAGCCCGAACAGCGTGCCGCGGTCGAAGACGAGGTTGAATTCGACGTAGCGTCCGCGACGATAGGCCTGGAAATCGCGCTCACGCTCGCCATACGGCGTATCCTTGCGACGCTGCAGGATGGGCAGGTACGCGTTGATGAAATGGTCGCCGACGCTCTTCGTCATGGCGAAGCTCTGCTCGAAGCCGGCGGCATTGAAATCATCAAAGAACACGCCGCCTATACCGCGCGCTTCACTGCGATGCTTGAGGTAGAAATAGTCGTCGCACCATTGCTTGAAGCGAGGGTGAAGCCCGGCGCCGAAAGGCACCAGCGCATCATGGCAGGTCTGGTGGAAGTGTTTTGCGTCCTCGGCGTAGCCGTAGTACGGCGTCAGGTCCATGCCGCCGCCGAACCACCAGACCGGCTCCTGCCCTTCGCCCGTCGTGGTGAAGAAGCGCACGTTCATGTGGACCGTCGGCGCATACGGATTACGCGGGTGGAAGACCAGCGACACACCCATTGCTTCCCACGGACGACCGGCCAGTTCGGGGCGATTCGCCATCGCTGACGGCGGCAGCTTGCTGCCGCGCACATGCGAGAAACCGACGCCGCCGCGCTCGAGCACATTGCCTTCTTCGATCAGCCGCGAAACTCCGCCGCCACCTTCCGGACGCTCCCACGCATCTCGAAGGAAGGGCTTGCCATCGACTTCCTCGACCGCGGAGACGATGCGCTCTTGCAGGGACAGCAGCCAGTTCTTGACAGCGTTAGGATCAGTCGTGCTCATGGTTGGTTCTCGCAGGTAATCAAACGGGACGCTTCAGCGCACGCCACCCGATATCGCGCCGGCACTGCATGCCATCAAAGCGGATCTGGTCCACGGCCTCGTATGCGTGCTTCTGCGCGACGCGCACGCTGTCGCCGAGGCCGACCACGCACAACACGCGACCACCCGATGTCTTCAGCTCACCCTTCTCAAGTACGGTGCCGGCATGGAAGGTCATGCTGTCAGCGGTCTCGGCGGGAATGCCGGTAATCACGTCATCTTTCTTCGGTGCGTCCGGATAGCCGCCGGCAGCCATCACTACGCCCAGCGCAGTGCGACGGTCCCAGTCGAGTTCGATCTCATTCAGGGTTCCGTTCACCGCGTGCTCCATCACGGTCACGAGGTCGGTCTTCAGGCGCGCCATGATCGGCTGCGTCTCCGGATCGCCCATGCGGCAGTTGAATTCCAGGGTCTTCGGATTGCCCTGTGCGTCGATCATCAGGCCCGCATACAGGAAGCCGGTATAGGGTATGCCATCCTTCTCCATGCCCCTGACCGTCGGCTGGATGATCTCGCGCATCACGCGCGCGTGCATCTCCGGCGTGACGATGGGGGCAGGAGAGTACGCACCCATGCCGCCGGTGTTCGGGCCTTCGTCCTTGTCCAGCAGCCGCTTGTGGTCCTGGCTGGTCGCCAGCGGCAGGATGTTCTTGCCGTCGACCATCACGATGAAACTGGCCTCTTCGCCGTCGAGGAATTCCTCCACCACCACGCGTGCACCGGCATCGCCAAAGCGGTTATCCGACAACATCATGTCGATCGCTGCATGCGCTTCGGCTAGCGTCATGGCGACCACCACGCCCTTGCCAGCGGCAAGGCCATCGGCCTTGATCACGATGGGGGCGCCCTGCTGCTCGATGTACTGGTGCGCCTGCGTGGCATCGGTGAACGTCTGGTAAGTGGCCGTCGGGATGCCATGCCGGTGCATGAATGCCTTCGCGAAATCCTTCGAGCTTTCCAGCTGCGCGGCTTTCTGCGTCGGGCCGAAGATCTTCATGCCGCGCTCGCGGAACATGTTGACGATGCCGGCTGCCAGAGGCGCTTCGGGGCCGACCACGGTCAGCGCGATGCCTTCCTTCTGCGCGAAGTCGGCCAGTTCGGCCGGGTCGCTGATGGCGATGTTTTTCAGGCGCGGATCGAGTGCGGTGCCGCCATTGCCGGGCGCGACCAGCACCAGCTGTATGCGCTTGGACTGCGCCAGCTTCCATGCCAGCGCGTGTTCACGACCACCGGAGCCTACGACGAGAATCTTCATCTGCTGATAGGGGGAAAAGCTTGGACGCCTGCGTGGGGCAGGCGCGGGGACATCATTCGTTGATCACGGCGTTGGTGTAGACCTCTTGCACGTCATCGAGGTTTTCCAGCGCATCGATCAGTTTTTGCATCTTCGCGGCGTCGTCGCCGGTGAATTCCGTGGCGGTCGAAGGCTTCATCGTGACCTCGGCCAGTTCGGGCTTGAAGCCGGCCTTCTCCAGCGTTTCGCGGATGCGCGAGAATTCGTAAGGGTCGGTCACCACTTCGAAGCCGCCTTCATCGTCGGCGATCACGTCATCGGCGCCCGCTTCGAGCGCGGCTTCCATCAGCGCGTCTTCATTCGCGCCCGGAGCGAACATCAGCTGTCCGCAATGCTTGAACAGGAATGCCACCGAGCCTTCGGTACCCATGTTGCCGCCGAACTTGCTGAACGCGTGCCGGACTTCGGCGACGGTACGAACGCGGTTGTCGGTCATGCAGTCAACGATGATCGCCGCGCCGCCGATGCCATAGCCTTCGTAGCGGATCTCTTCATAGTTCACGCCTTCCAGGCCGCCGGTGCCGCGCTGGATCGCGCGGCTCACGTTGTCCTTCGGCATGTTCGCGTCGGCCGCCTTTTCGACCGCAAGACGCAGTCGCGGATTCGTTGCGATGTCGCCGCCGCCCATGCGGGCCGCGACGGTAATTTCCTTGATCAGCCGGGTCCAGATCTTGCCCCGCTTCGCATCAGTGGCCGCTTTCTTGTGCTTGATGTTGGCCCATTTGCTGTGTCCTGCCATGTCTGTGCTTCTTTCTGGTTGGGTTTTGCCGGCGTCGCGGGTTTCAGCTTGAAAATCAAGCGTTTGGGAGTGAAAGGCGGGGTACCGCAACGCCGTAACAGAGGCTTGATTTTATCACACCGCCCCTGCCGCAAATTTTGCGCCGCTGACCGCCATGCGCTGTGGGATGCGACCGTTATAATCCTGCGGTTCAATATTTCCGACGCCAGACCGGAATCCATCGGCGCGTCTCTCGAAAGGATAAGTTTTGAAAATCACAATTGCGGGCTGCGGCTACGTCGGCCTGTCGCTGGCAGTGCTGCTCGCACAGCGTAATGAAGTGGTGGCACTGGATATCAGCGAGGAGAAGGTTGCCAGGCTGAATGACCGTATTTCTCCGATTGTCGATCCGGACATAGAGCGCCTGCTGCAGACAGGCCAGTTGAATTTTCGCGCCACGACCGACAAGCACGATGCGCTGGCGGGTGCCAGTTTCGTAATCATCGCGACGCCGACCGATTACGACCCCGACACGAATTATTTCGATACGTCGTCAGTCGAGGCGGTGATCCGCGACGTGAAGGAAATCAATCCCGAGGCGCTGGCGGTGATCAAATCTACCATCCCGGTCGGCTTTACCGAGCGCGCGCGCCGCGAACTGGGATTCGAGAACCTGATCTTTTCGCCGGAATTCCTGCGCGAGGGCAAGGCTCTGCACGACAACCTGCATCCGTCGCGCATCGTCATCGGTTCGGATCGTCCTGAGGCCAGACGCTTCGCGCAACTGCTGACCGAGGCCGCACTGAAAAAGGATGTGGATGTACTGTTTACCGGATCTACCGAGGCGGAGGCGATCAAATTGTTCGCCAACACCTTCCTGGCGATGCGCGTTGCCTTCTTCAATGAACTCGACACCTATGCGGCGACGCACGGGCTGGATACTCGTCCTATCGTTGACGGCGTCTGCCTGGATCCGCGCATCGGCAATTACTATAACAATCCGTCATTTGGATACGGCGGATACTGCCTGCCCAAGGACACCAAGCAGCTGCTTGCGAACTACAAGGACGTGCCGCAGAACCTGATCCATGCGATCGTCGAATCCAACAGCACGCGCAAGGAATTCATCGCGAGCAGCATCCTCAGACGCAAGCCGAAGGTGGTCGGCATGTATCGGCTCACTATGAAAGCTGGTTCGGACAACTTCCGTTCGTCCAGCGCGCAGGGCGTGATGAAGCGGCTCAAGGCCAAGGGCGTCGATGTCATCGTGTATGAGCCGACGATGAAGGAAAGCGAATTCTTTCATTCGCGCGTCGTGAACGATCTGTCCGCGTTCAAGCGCGAGGCGGACGTGATCGTCGCCAATCGCGTCAGTGGCGATCTGGAAGATGTGCGCGACAAGGTGTACTCGCGCGATCTGTTTGGTTCAGACTGATCACTGAAAATCATTCATCCCGGGTTTGGGATGCTTGCCTGAATGTGCGCCGGAATGGCGCTATCATTCCTGACTTTCGCAGAACAAGAATTTGGAGTTAATGATGAGCAAGGCAATCCGGTGCTTCAAGAACGGCGGCCCCGAAGTGATGGAATACGTGGACGTCGAGGTCGGCGAGCCCGGCGCCGGCGAGGCGCGTGTGCGCCACCATGCGATCGGCCTGAATTACATTGATGTTTATTTCCGTACCGGCCTGTATCCGCAAGCACTGCCGTCCGGCATCGGCATGGAAGGTGCTGGCGTGGTCGAGGCGATCGGCCCGGGCGTCACTGAGGTGAAAGTCGGCGACCGCGTCGCCTATGCCTGCCGTCCGCCGGGCGCGTATGCCGAAGTGCGCGTGATGCGCGCAGCCGATCTGGTGACGCTGCCGGACGCGATCGACTTCGAGACCGCCGCTGCGATGATGTTGCAGGGGATGACGGTGCAGTACCTGTTCCGTCGCACCTTCCGTCTGCAAGGCGGCGAGACCATCCTGTTCCACGCGGCCGCCGGCGGTGTCGGCCTGATCGCCTGCCAGTGGGCGAAGGCGCTGGGCGTGACCATGATCGGCACCGTCGGTTCCGACGAGAAGGCGGCGCTGGCGAAGGCCCACGGCTGCGCGCACACGATCAACTACAACAAGGAAGACTTCGTCGCGCGCGTGAAGGAGATCACGGGCGGCAAGGGCGTTCCAGTGGTGTATGACTCGATCGGTGCCGACACCTTCATCAAGTCGCTCGACTGCCTGTCGCCGCTGGGCATGATGGTCAGCTACGGCTCCGCTTCCGGCCCGGTGCCACCGTTCTCGCTGCAGGAACTGGCTTCTCGCGGTTCGTTGTTCATCACGCGCCCGACCCTGTTTGCGTACACCGCGTCACGCAGCGACCTGGTGGCGACGGCAAACGAACTGTTCGAACTGGTCGTCAGCGGCAAAGTGAAGATCGACATCAACCAGCGCTATGCGCTGAAGGATGTGCAACAGGCGCATATCGACCTGGAGTCACGCAAGACGACGGGCTCGACCATCCTGCTGCCGTAAGCACCGGATCGGGATGAGGATGCCTATTTCTTCATCTTCATCTCGATCACCCTCGGCGCTCCGTTCACGCCGGGGAAATCCCTGAACGCCGCCTCCACCAGGTAGGGCATCAGTACCGCCAGATTGCCCTGCTCGCCGTCGCTCCTGACCGTTACGTCATACAAGGACTTTTTGCTGCCAGCTTCGCTGATCTTTACCTTCAGCTCGCGGTGAAACACGGTGAAACGGCGTTCCTGCTGGCGCGCTACCGGCATGCTCGGCCACATCGGACCGCCGAAGTACGGGTGATAGCCGGGCATGCCCCAGTAGGGGTTGTAAAAACCCGGCCCGTGCCAGGGCGTGCCGTACCACGGGTCGACCAGCACGGTCTCGACCACACGCACGTCGCGCGCGCTGATCCCGAATTCCACCCTGACCGACAGTTGCGCAAGCTCGCCGGAGGCCGGGTCGCGCAGGCCCAGCCGCAGCAATTGTGCGCGCACCAGGTTCTCGTAAGTCTGGCGCTCAAGGTTTTGCGCTTCGCCGTCGCGGTGCGAAAACGCAAAGCTGCGACCCGCCGCATCCGTCGGCCATTGGTTGAATGCGGTCACTTCAGACCGGATCGTCGATGCGCAGCCCGCCACCAGCAGGGACAGCGCCACCAGCAAGCTCAGAAAAAATCCGCTGCGTAATCGCATGGCAAGCTCCGATTCATTTACGGGTTCATCTTACCGCGAGTCGGCGACTTGGTAGAATGCGGGACTGATTTCCCCCCGTTTTCCATCACGATCCCATGCGCCCAGATACCGCCGTCACCGTCCGCCGCCACGACTATGCGCCGCCCGCTTTCCGGGTGGATAGCATCGACCTGGGTTTCGACCTCGATCCGAAGGCCACCCGCGTTGCTGCGCGCAGCGTGTTGCGCCGCAATCCGGACAGCCGGCAGCATGAACTGGTGCTGCATGGCGAGGAGCTGCAGCTGGTCGCGATCCGGATGAATGGCAAGACGCTGAGCAAGCGCCAGTACTCGCTGCAGTCCGGTCAGCTGGTGATTCCTCAGGCACCCGATGAAGTGACGCTGGAAATCGAGACCCTGATCCACCCGGACAAGAACACCTCGTTGATGGGCTTGTATGTATCGAACGGGAACTTTTTCACGCAATGCGAGGCCGAGGGCTTCCGCAAGATCACTTTCTTCCCCGACCGACCCGATGTGATGGCGACCTACCGCGTGATGCTGCGCGCTGACAAGGCGCAGTACCCGGTACTGCTGTCCAACGGCAACCTTATCGAGCAGGGCGACATCGGCGACGGCCGCCACTATGCATTGTGGGAAGACCCGTTCAAGAAGCCTTCTTACCTGTTCGCCCTGGTCGCCGGCAAGCTGGTCTGTGAAGAGCAGACCATCACGCTAAAATCCGGCCGCGACGCGCTGCTGCAGGTGTGGGTCGAGGACGGCAACCTCGACAAGACCTCGCATGCGATGGAATCGCTGGTCAAGAGCATACGCTGGGACGAAGAACGTTTCGGCCTCGAACTGGATCTCGATCGCTTCATGATCGTCGCCGTCGGCGACTTCAACATGGGCGCGATGGAGAACAAGGGCCTGAACATCTTCAACACCAAGTACGTGCTGGCCAATCCGCGCGTCGCCACCGATGCAGACTATGCCGGCATCGAGTCGGTGGTTGCGCATGAATACTTCCACAACTGGACCGGCAACCGTGTGACTTGCCGCGACTGGTTCCAGCTGTCGCTGAAAGAAGGCCTGACCGTATTCCGAGACCAGGAATTTTCCGCCGACATGATGGGCAGCGCGAGCGGCCGCGCAGTCAGGCGCATCGAAGATGTACGCGTGCTGCGCGCGGCGCAATTTCCGGAAGACGGCGGTCCGATGTCGCATCCGGTGCGCCCTGATTCCTACGTAGAAATCAACAATTTCTACACGTTGACCATCTATGAAAAAGGCGCCGAGGTGGTCCGGATGGTCCAGACCCTGCTCGGCCGCGATGCCTTCCGCAAGGGCATGGACCTGTATTTCGCGCGCCATGACGGGCAGGCGGTGACCTGCGACGACTTCCGTGCCGCGATGGCCGATGCCGGCGGGCGTGACCTGTCACAATTCGAACGCTGGTACAGCCAGGCCGGCACGCCGCGCGTGAAAATTCGTTCCGACCACGATGAGACGTCGGGCAATTACACGCTGCACATCGAGCAATTCTGTCCGCCGACGCCGGGCCAGCCCGACAAGATGCCCATGCATATTCCGGTAGCCGTCGGCCTGCTCGATGCGCAAGGCCGCGACCTGCCGCTGATGCTGGCTGACGCGGGCGCGCCCGATGAAGTGCCGGTGCATGCGGCTCTGACGACGATGGTGCTGGAGCTGACCGACGCGAAACACAGCTTCACCTTCACCGGCATCGACCAGCGGCCGGTGCCGTCGCTGCTGCGCGATTTTTCCGCACCGGTGATCCTTGACTACGACTACCGCGACGATGAGCTGGCCTTCCTGCTTGCGCATGACAGCGATCCGTTCAACCGCTGGGAAGCGGGGCAGCGACTGGCGGCACGCCGGCTGCTGGCGCTGGCTGAGTCTGGTATCGATGCCGGGCTTACCTACCCTGCGACAGCGCTTGACCAGCTGATCGCCAACGCTTTGCGCAAGCTGTTGCGCGACGCCTCGCTCGACCCGGCTTTCCGCGATCTGGCGCTGACGCTGCCGTCCGAGGGCATGCTGGCGGAGCAGGTCGACGTGATCGATCCGCAGGCCATCCATCTGGCGCGCCGCGCGCTGCGCCGCCACCTTGCGCATGCGCTGCGTGAGGATCTGCTCGAGGTCTACCGCGCGAACCATGTTGCAGGCAGCTACAGCCCGGACGCCGCGCACGCCGGACGCCGCGCCCTCCGCAATAACGCGCTTGGCTATCTGGCCGAGCTGGGTGACGATATGGCGCATGCACTGATGCGGGATCATCTGGACGGCGCGACCAACATGACCGATCGCATTGCCGCACTGGCGGCCATGGTCAACAATGGCACGCCGGATGCCGCCGCGGCCTTGCACGCGTTCTACACAGACTTCGAGGATGAAGCGCTGGTGGTCGACAAATGGTTCAGCCTGCAGGCAGCCTCCCCGGCGATGACGGTGACCCGCGTGCGCGACCTGATGAAGCACCCGGCATTCACGCTGAAGAATCCGAACCGTGCGCGCAGCCTCCTGTTCTCGTTCTGCAATGCCAATCCGGCGCAGTTCCACGCGGCCGACGGCTCAGGCCATGCTTTCTGGGCCGAGCAGGTCATCGCACTCGATGCGATCAACCCTCAGGTCGCCGCCCGGCTGGCGCGCTCGCTCGATCGCTGGCGCAAATATGCGCCAGCACTGCAGGCGGGCATGAAGGACGCGCTGCAGAAAGTCGCATCGGCGAAGAAGCTGTCGAACGACGTGTCCGAAGTGATCGGCAAGGCACTCGCAAACTGAATTCAATAACGCTACAGGGAAAAGAATGAAACGCATCAGCCTGACGCAGCACCTGATCGAGGAGCAGCGGCTGCACAACACGATACCGTCCGAGTTGCGGCTGCTGATCGAAGTCGTGTCGCGCGCTTGCAAGACCATCAGCCACTCGGTTGGCAAGGGCGCGCTCGGCGACGTGCTGGGCGTGGCCGGCAGTGAGAACGTGCAGGGTGAAATCCAGAAAAAGCTCGACATCATTTCCAACGAGATCCTGCTGCAGGCGAATGAATGGGGCGGCCACCTGGCGGCGATGGCGTCGGAAGAGATGGAGTCTTTCCATCCGATTCCTAACCGCTACCCGAAGGGCGAGTATCTTTTGCTGTTCGACCCTCTCGACGGTTCGTCCAATATTGACGTCAACGTCACCATCGGCACCATTTTCTCGGTGCTGAAGGCGCCGGAAGGCATGAAAGAGCCGACCGAGCAGGACTTCCTTCAGCCGGGTACGAGGCAGGTCGCCGCCGGCTATGCCGTCTACGGCCCGCAAACGGTGCTGGTGCTCACGACGGGTAATGGCGTGAACTGCTTCACGCTCGATCGCGAGATGGGATCGTGGGTGATGACCCAGCGCGACGTCCGCATCCCCGACGAGACCGCAGAATACGCGATCAATGCATCGAATTCGCGGCACTGGTTCCCGCCGGTGAAGCTCTATGTCAGCGAGCTTGAGGCTGGCAAGGAAGGCCCGCGCGGCAAGAATTTCAACATGCGCTGGATCGCCTCCATGGTTGCTGATGTGCACCGCATCCTGAATCGTGGCGGCATCTTCATGTACCCGGCCGACGCGCGCGACCCCGACAAGCCGGGCAAGCTGCGGCTGATGTACGAAGCGAACCCGATGGCTCTTATCGTCGAGCAGGCCGGCGGCGCGGCCACCGACGGCAAGACCCGCATCCTCGACATACAGCCGACGCAGCTGCATCAGCGGGTGGCGGTGTTCCTCGGCTCGAAGACCGAGGTTGAGCGGGTCGCCGGCTACCATCAGGCGTCGTAATTCGTGTCTGAAGATGCCGGGTTTGCCGAGTGGGTGCCGGAATTGATATAATTCGGGGCTTCGCTGATGTAGCTCAGTTGGTAGAGCAACTGATTCGTAATCAGTAGGTCGGGTGTTCGATTCGCCTCATCAGCACCAAGCATCATGTAAAAAGCCCAGTTCACAAGACTGGGCTTTTTGCTTTTCAGCGGGTGGGGCGTGTGCTTGACTCCGCCACGAGCGTGACCTGTCAGATAATGCAGTGCGTTTGGCTAAGTAATAAATTTTCACCAAACAAAGAAATCTTCACTAGCGTCTAAATTTGTGATGCCAGTAAGTTTTGCAATCGCGATTGCCTTCCCTCTTCCACTGCCATCAGCATCGTAATACAAAGTATTATTTGCTAAATTGAGTATCAAATAATCGTTGCTATCGATAGTTTGAGTGCTGATCTTGAAATTATCAGTAAGGTCACTGTCTCCCGATAGCTTGGTAAAAATGCTGCTGCTAAGAATCAACCCATCAGTTCCACTAACAAAATCAGTAATGGTGTCGAAATTAGAAGGGCTAGGTTTTAAATTAAAAACGAATCCGTCTGCACCTGATCCACCAGTCAGTGTGTCATTTCCGTTGTCGCCATAAATCGTATCAATTCCGTCATATCCATAAATTGTGTCGTTACCTGCAAATCCTCTTAAAAAATCGGCAGAGTTTGAGCCGTAAATTGTGTCAGCTCCTGCTAGCGCTAAAGTATAAAGTTGGGTTGCTTGTCCTGACTGTACGTATGTATAGACGATCTTTGCGTTTAGTTTTAATCCAGTGACTGTGTAATCTGGATCTGAAAAATAGTTTGGATAGGTATAAGTATAATTTCCGTAGCCTGTCAGTGTGCCACTAGTGACCGCATAATTTTTGTACTTAAATCCGCTTCCGATATACAAACCAATTTTTGAATAATTGGTCAAAATAATCATTGACGTTGTTGCTGTGTCCACACTACCGTACCAGATAGTGGGGTTAAGCATGTCGATCGATTTGTAAGCTGTGACAGTAGCCATGAAAGTTAGACTAAAGAATGTTCATTTAAAAATTTTTCGAAAATCTTTTGCCAACCTCCGCCCCAGCCGCCGTCAGCTGCCGATCTACTTCACCCGCCGCTACCGCTTGCTTCAGTGCTTCGATCACTGGCACCAATTGCTTCTTCTCTCCGACTTCAATGGCAGATTTTTCTTTTGCGATTTCAATAACTTTTGTTCCATATCGCAGATTGATATAAACTTTACCATCATCTGCCGTCCAGTAGCAAGCTAGGGGGCGACGACTGACGATAGCTTCGACATACTCACCTGTGACGGGGTTCTTGAAGTGCCTAAGACGGGTTTTGAGATACTCGCGCCCGTCGGCTTCTACTCGAGCTAGCTCCAGCTGATCGTGCAGCGCGTTTATCAGCTTATTACGACGCTGGACGATGGCTGGCTGTTGGCGTGGGCGATTAGCGTTCGTGACTTTGAGTGAAGCGATGATAGTCATGACATTCTCCAAGACTGGTTGATAACGTCTTGAAGTCTGTATGAACGATCCTAGCTGTCGATCGATTTATTTGCGATCTTGGCAATCTGCGTGATGGTCTTTGAGCGATCTGCCAGATCACAGCCGCAGAAACACGAAAACAGCCGATATCGTGAAGATCGTGAGATTGGCTATGCGATGTGGAGTGGAGTCAAACAACATTAACTCGGCTGGTTCTGTATAAACCGAAAAAACCCGACTTTTCCGCATTTTCCGTGGTTTTCAGCTAAGCCATTCATGGCATTGATGATTATTTCTATGTCGATGATCGACAGCTAAAAACACCGTAATTAGTCCGTCCTGAATAATTCTGTTTTCAAGCAGCGCACGCGCCGATTGCAGCTGTCCGTCGCGACACTGCTGCAAGCACCTCCCTCAGCAGCTGCCGGATATCGGCGCAAAAAAGCCGCAGCTTCTTCATCAGCAGTCGCAGGCTGTGCCCCGCGCCGCACAGCACCGCATGCAGCGCGTCACCGAGCGCGCCTTTGAGCGGATTACGACCGAGTCGCCCGTCCATTTTCATGTGCCCGATCGTCGGCTCGATCGCGCTGCGTCGCAGGACCATCGCCTTCAGCGTGCGCGTGATCTCGCGCCGCTGTCCTGAGCGAAGAATGCGTACCCCATCGACCTCGACGCCACGGTAGCCCTTGTCAACGATCGCCGTGGTCGGTGCCCGCTCGGCCAGTATCGCAACCTGTTCGAGCGTCTCGGCCAAGGTATGGCCGTCGTAAGGATTGCCCGGCATCGAGCGCATGCCTGCTACCAGCCCTTCCTTCAACGTCGTCGCGATGCTGACCTTCACTCCAAACTCGTACGGCGTTCTCGCCTTGCCCTTGCTGATGCAGTCCACCTCGGGCGCGTGCAGCGCATACAGGTTGTGCTTGTCCTTCGTCTGCTGAGTCAGGATCCGACCGGTACGCGCCAGCAAATCATCGGATTTCTGTCGCGCTTGCGGTTCGACGCGATCAAGCTGCCGAGTGACTTCACGATGTACGCGACCCACGCGCGTCTTCAAAGTGCGTAGCGTCTTCTTCATCCGTTTGAACTGCTTCGCATGCGCATAGCGGCCGACCTGTGCGGCCAGCCCTGGCGCTTGCCGGTTGTAATTCTGCCGTAGAGACAGTCCTTGCTCCATGGCCAGCTTTACCAGTTGCTGCCGGCTTCGCTACAACAGCTGGCTGTCGGTGGGTTGCGCAATCGCCTTGGGCATCACGGTGGTGTCGACAATCACCTTGTCCACACTGGCGGCTTTGACGAAGCCAATGCGACGCGCCGCGTCAATCGTCACCGCCAGCAAAGTCTCGACGCCTTCTTCGCCGATGCGCTGGCGCCACGTAGTCAGGCTCGACGGGTCGATTGGAAGCTCGGTCTGGAAATAGGTCTCGCCGGTGACGTACTGGAAGTACGGGTTCTCGATCCAGGTGTTGACCACCGCTTCATCGGAGCAGTCATACGTATGCTGCAGGTACAGCAGCCCGGCGACGAGCCGCGGTGGCAGTGCCGGCCGACCGCGGGTACTGGCAAAGTGCGCGCCGAACGACTGCTCGATGGTGGGCCAGTCGATCACATCGGCCAGCTTCAACAGCGGGTGCTTCGGATTGAGCATCTCATCAACGGCTGGCGGAACAACTCAGTGGACGACGGATTGGGCGGCAACGGACCCATGAACACCTCACAGAATTTGCAAGAAAACCCGCCCGTATTATCTCGATCCTTGCAAATGCCATCACCTACTCTGCCGGTACAGACCGCACCGGCGCAGCGTTCTCGAATTATTCAGGACGAACTAACTATGAACCGAGGAATGATGAAGCACCAAGATGTGAGGCTGGGTGCCTATCTCCCTCAATGAAAAATCAAAGGCTGGGATTGCCTATCAGACACAGTGCAGTCCCATGACGATCTGCAAATGTCAGAGCAACTCAGCGCAGCAATAATTTATTTCTTCGAAAGTAATCAGTCTGAAGTAAATATTTCATTTTTTTAAAAAAATCATTAACTTCGTCTTGAAATAATAAAATTCTCGACGCCATACCCAACGCCACTTGGATAAATAAAAAAAATATCCTTTGCTATTCCATCGCCGACCCAAATAACTGTCTGTGTACTTTCGCGAAACCGAGGATATGTGATTGGTTCTAATATTCAATTTTTCTTCGATTGAGTCAGCTTCTCCATCGAATGCGTCTTCCGCTCCCGCCAAAACAAAGTAACGCTTTTTATCCAAGTTGCGCTGGTAGGCCTGCCAAACATTCTGTAGTAACTTGTACTGATATCTGTATTGCCACCTGCTAAAATTTGATTTTTTACTCTGGATTATCTTGATCGCCCGGTGGTAGCCGAAAACGTATGCTTGGAGGTCAGTGGGATCCGGCATGTGATCAGCCACGGGCCCTTCGCCTTTATATAATTTTCTCTCACCTTCGATCACTGGTGAAGGGTCAACAAAGAGCCGGTCGTTAGGCGTACCCCATTTCGCGCGATTTGAAAATGCATGCATGCCAATTATATTTGTTTCTGAAGCCCAATCGTAAACAGTAAAGATCGCATGATCCAATTTCATGTTGCCTTTAAAAATGGAAACAATACGGCCAATAACATCAGGCGTCCGAAGGATCATGTCAGCATCGACTTTCAAAAATAAATCATAAATATGCTGGTTGTCTTCTATTTTTTTGTATAGCTCGCAGTGCGCCTCGTAATTCGGCTTATTCTCGATGGAAAAAAGATCTACATACTTATAATTTTGCAGCCTTAAAGCACTAAGACATTCCTCATATTCATTTTCTCCGCTATAGAGCGTAATGACAAGCACCTTAAAATTTTCGTTAATCATGAAAATAATTTAAGCGGTCAGTTCTTTAATATGGCACACGCGTCATCCTCTGACGCTGTTGCAATAATATAATTATGTTCAGAGAGATATTCGAAGAGCCTATTTTTTCTATCTTGACTCAGCAAACATACTTCAAAACCAATCGCCTTTGGTTTGAACTGTGACATGTCGAGCGAATAGATCACGTCGTCGTCATATCCTTCGACATCAATTTGTAAAAAATCAGGAGTGTGCCCCCATTCCTTTATTAGCCTGGTAAGGCTGATGCATGCAATTTCTTGATTTTCTATGAAATTTTCGATATTTTTATTTTTTGTGAGGGACTTCGGGAGTTGCTTTTGGGCCTTCCTCAGAACGTGATCGTAGTTCATCGAAGATACTCCGGAGCCTATAATGCCTCTGTATTGCGGCCAGTACTTGCTCTTTATTTTATAAATGGTTTGAGTATTGCCACTGCCGATCAGTATGTTATATGGGTGGAAGTCTGAGTGGTTTGCGTATGTTTTTATTAGTAAATCAAATACTTCCGGGAGGGGTTCAACTGCAGCAAGCCGTACCTTGTTCTTTTCCAATATTCCACAAAAGTTAAAGACTGGATCTACTGTGTAACCATCATTGGCCCCAATCTGTAAAACATTGAACTTTTCAAATGGCTCTCTTGCCGTTTTTTGTGCAAGTAATGTATAAAGCACACCTTCGATAAAATGGTACCTTTGCGGTCCTTTGGTGCTATTTCTGGAATCCCGTTTACGGGCCTTTAAAAATAGAATTTTTCTAAAATTTTCAGTCGCTTGGCGGTAGAGATTTTTCAGAGGTTTGGTTATTTGATTAATATGAAATAAATTTTTATAATCCATATCGTTTTGCCTGCTCTTTGGTCTCGTTATCTAAAGAGATTTGCATTTTCCTGGATCTGTAACCTTCTTTTTTATTGAAAATCCGCATTTTTTTATTGTTGGTAGCGGTGAATTCTTTAGATAATTCTAGAAACTGGGTGACAACATGCGGATTCTCTATCATTGAATCTAGTGTTATTGTTTTGTATTTCGCGTTGGATAGCCTACTTTTTTCTTCAATCAGGGAGTTCCATTCCCGCCAATAAACTTCGATTCGTTTCGACTCGATTTTTTCTTCAAAAGAACTCGTGTGTTGCCGAACAAATCTCCTCATCATTTGCACGTAATTCCACCTATCAAGTGCATATTTTGGATCAAGAACGATTTTTTTTAGAAAATTAACTGGTTTACCTTTTGTTACCTGCCGTAATGGAGTCGGTGAGAATAGACCAACCTTTAGGAAGGAATTTATAACCATATTCGGATCGCGAACAATATGGATGATATGCGTCAAGTCGCTTATGCAATCGATAAACGGGGCTGACATCCATGAACTTTCATATGAAAATAGGGAAATCGATTTTGGGTTTGTTTCTGGGTGAAAAACTTTTTCATGGCTGCAATCATGTCCTGCGTCTTTCAGTATGTTTGCGGCAAACCCTGTGCCGGACCTTCCGCACCCTACGATCAAGCACTTGATTTTTTTTTCGTCCATTGTCGGAGTACCAATTGAAAATAAAGATTCTTCCAACACTTTCCGGACCAAACCTGCAGGGTCGCTGCGTCCGCAGCGCAGGCATACGCTGACGGCAGCAGCCTCAGGGAATTGTCACTTTTATACCGCCGTATCCTGAACCGAAGATGAATACTGTGCCGGCTCCATGAGCGCGAATGCACTCGTGTTGCAACCTGTTACGACGATGTAGGCGTTCGCCTCATCGGCACCAAGTTTCATGTAAAAAGCCCAGTTCACAAGACTGGGCTTTTTGCTTTTCCGAGGCTGCTGCAGGTGCTTGGCGCTCGGTAGGGGGGGGGGCAGGTATCGAACTTGTTACTCGCGCTGGGCTTTCGGTGCCCGGTGCCAGCCATCATCTGACGTTGGCTCAGATTCGTCGCGGCGGAAGTACGCGTGAGTGCTGCCCGACTCGAACAATACGCGGGCGAGTACCTCGGCGAGCACACCGGAAGTGATCATCTGGACTGCGGCGATTACCAGAAAAAAGCCGGCGAACAGCAGCGGCCGGGTACCGATGGACTCGTCAAACAAGAGTTTGACGCCCACCAGATAGGCCAGGATCAGCGAGCCCATGGCACCGAGCGCAATACCGATGCCGCCGAAAAAGTGGCCCGGACGGCTGCGGAAGCGCATGAAAAAATAGACGAATACCAAGTCGAGCAGTACGCGAAAGGTGCGCGAAATGCCGTACTTGGACACGCCATGTATGCGCGGATGATGGACCACTACTTCTTGCGCAATGCGACTTGGTTGCGTGACAGTCGACAGCCAGGCGGGTATGAAGCGGTGCATCTCGCCATAGAGCCGCAGCTTCTTGAGTGCTGAACTACGGAACACCTTCAGGCTGCAGCCATAGTCGCGCAGTTGCACGCCGGTCAGGCGTGCGATCAGCCGGTTTGCGATACGCGAGGGGATCTTGCGCAGCCACAGCCCATCCTTGCGATCTCGTCGCCAGCCCGCGACTAGGTCGAGATTTTCATTTAGCAGACGAGCGACCATGCGCGGTATGTCGACAGGATCATTCTGCAGGTCTCCATCAAGAGTGGCGATAACATCTCCGCGGGCAGCGTCGATACCCGCCTGCATGGCCGCAGTCTGCTTGAAATTTCGCATCAATTCGACCACTCGGACATGCGTCCCTCGCGCAGCCGCCTCAGCCCGCAGGGCGTCTGCAGTGCCATCACTGCTGCCATCGTCGACCAGCACCAGTTCCCACGGATGCGGATAGGCGGCCAGCACCTCGTGCACGCGAGCCGCCAAGGGCGCAACATTGTCGACCTCGTTGTACATCGGGATCACCAGCGATAGTGAGTGCGGGGGAAGTTTATGCATCAGGGATTCCAGGGCGGTCATGGTTTCGATATGGGCTAGTTCCGAGTCGTATCAGAGGATGCGGTACGGTCTTTGAAAATTATGGGTAGAACCTGCGCTATGCCGGCAGCTGCCAGCGCGCTGGCAAGTACCAGCAGATGCAGGGAAAACGCGGACTGAAGTGCCTTCGTCCAGCCGATGCCGGACAAGGCGAGCGGGGCAGTCACCCCCGCCTCGTAGCTGCCGAAACCGGCCACGCCCTGAACCGGCAGAATCGCCGCAAGTTCGCCGCCGACAGCGCCAGCAAGGCCGGTAAAAAAATCGGTTCCCAACAACAGTGCAAGCACCTCAGCCAGAACGGCTAATTTGACGCACCAGTTCGCCAGAGTCCACAGCCAGCCGGTGCGGGCGGGGCGTGCCGATTCGGCGAGCACCTCGCACACCTTGCCGATCACACCCTTTGGTGCCCATGCCAGCAGCCAGTGCGTCAACCGTGGCAGGCCAGCCCCGGTAACGACCAGCGATATGATCATTGCGGCCCGCACTGTGATGGGCAGACCGGGCCAACCGGCGGCGGCCAGTGCGGCAAGCACGATACCGTCCTGTATTCGCAGCCACAGCAGAGAGCCAGCTGCGCGTTCGATCCGAACGCCAAATTGCCGCTGCAGCAGTATCGGAAAGGCCAGTTCGCCACTGCGCATCGGCAGCAGATTAACCAACGCGTTGTGGGTCAGCACCAGCCTCAGGCAAGCCCAGAATCGGCCACGCGTCGCATCGCTGAATTCTTGAAAAACACGAAGCGCTCGCAGCAAGTAAGTGACCGTTAATCCAGTGAACAGGAGTACCAGCGCAGAGAGCGGCAGGGAGCGCAGTGCTGCTGCCACATCGGCTCCCTTTCCTGACCAAACCAGCCACACGGCGAACGCTGCAGTCACTGCAGCCATGGCTAGGTGTCTCATGCGATGAATCTCGATGCAATAGTGGACGAGGAGGGGTAGCGCGAACAAGGGACGCTGGACAAGAACAGGCTGCAAACGATACCACCAAACCTGAACAGCATTGCTGCACTACAACAATTTTAATGGACAAAACCGCGCAGGCCTAACTTCTTGCTGTTCGGCAGTTGCCGTTTTGTCTGCGGGATCCGGATCGGCAGCCTGGTCAGTGCGGGCTATTTTGCAGATCGATGTGTACGTAGTCGAAGGCCATGCTTCCCCTGCCGCCAAATCGGTACGGAAGACCGATTTTTCCTTGTTCAAGTATCAGCCCGGCCGGGTAGGCAGCACCTACTCGTGCCAGCCAGTCATGCCTTGCGTTATCTGAAACGACGAACAAGACTTTCCCGTAAACGCGCTCCGTGCGGGTCAAGGCATCTTGCAGCAACACCGTCTGCAGTACGGGCCGTTCAAAGCGAAGGTTGCCAGCCATGAGAGTGCCGTCAGCGATGACCGTGGTTGTTGCAGGAAAGCGTTTCTCCAGTTCGCGTGCCAGTTCAGGGTAGGGGTGGTGCGGTGGAGCGACCTTCCCGAGCATGGGGCCAACATAGATCCGCAGTGGCAATGCAGTGAGAACGATCAGAGCGAATGCGACAGCAATGCGTTGGATATTCCGGACGACCGCTGGCTGGCGAAATGTCGGCACTATGACAAATGCCGCCAGAGGCAGGGAAAACAGCAGCGGCATCATCCAGCGGTCCTTGATCTTGCCAACTTCGCCGGTGAGGATAACAACCATCAACATTGCAAAAAAACTGCCGTACAAACACCAGAAGAATCGGCTCTCTGTCGACCGAAAAGAGGGCATGGCTTTCTTTCGGAAGCTCCACAGTGAAGCCGCGTAGATGACAGCAGGTAGTGCGGCAAAGGCAATGGCGGCGACAACAACGCTCTTCAGGCCGGTGGCAACATTGTTCAGATAGCCTGCGCTTTCGGTGCCCTCGGCCAGCTTGCGCAGCGTGCCGGTTGCAGCCTCGTCAATATGCTGGATAAGCCAGATCCCATGAGGCAGGAAAACAATGATTGCAACCGCTACTGCGAGAAGGCTTTTCCGGTTCCAGAGCAAGGAACGATGCTCTCGCACCAGCAGGCTGGCGCATATCAAGCCGGCTACAAAGATGCCAAAATTGTACTTGGTCTGCATGCCCAAACCGATGAGCAGGCCGAGCAGTGCGTATCTCGAAGCATTTTGCTTGTTCAGGAGTGCGAAATAGCACCAGAGGGTCGCGCAGGCGAGGCTAGTCAGCAGAACCGAGTGGGTCAGGTCGCGCAACGACTCCCAGCCGATCTGGGGGAACAATACGAGCGAGGCAGCGGTGGCCAGTGCTGCAGGCACTCCCAGCAGGGGGCGAGCGGTGCGATACATTCCGACATACATGCCGACCAGGATCAAGTCCTTCAGCACTGCCAGCGAAAAGCGGCTCAGTCCGAATAAAGAGAATACAAGCCATTGAAGCCACGCATAGAGTGGAGGCTGGGTTCCGTATCCAAGCTGCAGGTGCTGCGTTATGTGAACAATTTCGGCCTCATCGCGTTCGAGTGAACCGCCGAAGTTAATGCGAACCAGAAGGTAGGCAAAGAAATAAACCAAGAGAGCGGCCAGGAAAATAATTGGCCGCGGCGGTGAGTTGAAGTCGCTATCAACTCGAATTTTTTCTGTCATGGAAAGTATCTACGGTCAGACAGCTTTCCATGGTATCACCAATTATTTTTCGTCAGAAACGATAGCGATCACCCGGCAACATGATTTTCATGCGGCGGCGATTTCCTGACCGGCTCAGCGCCGCCAGCTAACCGCTTCCGCCAGTTCTTCCAGCGCCAGCTTCGGCGCCAGCTGCCGTATGAAGTCAATCGCGTATTCCCGCAGGAAGGCGCCGCGCCGGACTGCAACGCGCGTGACGTTGGTGGCAAACAGGTGGCCGGCCTGAATCGGGTTCAGGCCTTTGGGCAGATGCTCGGCCGCCATTGATGCGACGATGCCGACACCGAGGCCCATCGTCACGTACTGCTGGATTACATCCGAATCCATCGCGGTCAGCACAATGTCAGGCGCGATCTGCCGTGCGTCGAACGCATCGTCGATATGGCTGCGGCCGGTGAAGCCGACGTCATAGGTGATCAGCGGATGCTCGGCCAGGTCTTCGAGCGTCAGCGTCTTCAGCGACAGCAGCGGATGCCCGTCCGGCACCACGATTACGTGATGCCACTCATAGCAGGGGAAAGACACCAGCCCGTCGAAGCGCGACAGACCTTCGGTCGCGATGCCGACGTCTGCCTTGCCCGACAGCACCCACTCGGCAATATGTTCCGGCGCGCTCTGCTGCAATGCGATTCTCACGTGCGGAAACGCAGTGCGGAAGTGCTGTACTGCGTTTGGCAGTACATAGCGTGTCTGCGTGTGCGTGGCCGCGATCGACAGCGTGCCCGTCGTTTTTCCTGAGAAGGTTTCGCCGGCACGCTGCAGGTTTTCGGATTCGAGCAGCAGGCGCTCGACGATCTGCAGCACTTCCTTGCCCGGCTCGGTGAGGCCGGTCAGCCGCTTGCCGTTGCGCTCGAAAATGTCCACGCCCAGCTCTTCCTCGAGTTCGCGTATCTGCCGGCTCACGCCCGGCTGCGACGTGAACAGCGCATTCGCGACTTCGGTCAGATTGAAGCCGCGCCGCACTGTCTCACGCACCGATCTCAGCTGCTGGAAATTCATTGACACTCCTGCTCAGACCGCTTCATCGAGAAACACGCGCACGCGTTTCGGCTTGACCCGCACGGTGGCGCCCGCATACAGCTGCAGCTGCAGGTAGCGCTCGGATGGCAGCACTGCCTCGATCAGTCCGCCACCGTCGGTACGTTCCAGTTCCAGCTGCGCCAGCGGTCCGATCGCATGCGCGCGCTTCAACAGCGCGACGATGCCTTCGCCGTCTTCGGTAAACGGTTCGACATCAAGCTCATGCGGACGCACATAGCCGACCCCGGCCGCATCGCGCGCATGGCTGTGGTCGGGCACCGCGATGGCCGCGTCGCCGGCCGCCAGCACGCCTTCATGCACGCGGCCGTGGAACAGGTTCACGTTGCCGAGAAATCCGTAGACGAAGGGCGTGGCCGGCTGGTTGTAGACATCGTCGGGCGTACCCACCTGCTCGACCTTGCCGCGGTTCATCAGCACCACGCGATCGGCGACTTCGAGTGCCTCTTCCTGGTCATGCGTGACGAAGATGCTGGTTACATGCAGCTCGTCATGCAGGCGGCGCAGCCAGCGGCGCAATTCCTTGCGCACCTTTGCATCGAGCGCGCCGAATGGTTCGTCGAGCAGCAGCACGCGCGGTTCGACCGCTAGTGCGCGCGCCAGCGCGATGCGCTGCCGCTGCCCGCCGGACAGCTGCGCCGGATAGCGATCGGCCAGCCAGTCGAGCTGCACCAGTGACAGCAGCTGCATCACCTTGTCGCGAATCTGCGCCTCGCTCGGACGAATCGCGCGCGGCTTCACGCGCAGGCCGAACGCGATATTGTCGAATACGCTCATGTGCCGGAACAGCGCGTAATGCTGGAACACGAAGCCGACCTGCCGCTCGCGCACGTCGCGCCGCGACGCATCCTCGCCGTCGAGCATCACCTGTCCATGATCCGGCTGCTCGAGGCCGGCGATCACGCGCAGCAGCGTCGTCTTGCCGCAGCCCGACGGGCCCAGCAATGCGGTCAGCTCGCCGGTCGGAAAATCCAGCGATACGTTGTCGAGTGCGACAAAGTTGCCGAAGCGCTTGCCGATCTGGTTCACTGCGATGCTCATGCCTGTTCTCCTTCGGCGGTCGCGACCTGATAGCCGACGCGCCATTCAATGAGGGACTTCACGGCCAGCGTCACCAGCGCCAGCAGCGC
>JACCDS011101141.1_pt1 | contig 34657 bp, 27 predicted proteins | sample 7446441 | NCBI WGS metagenome assembly JACCDS01 (sample SAMN15323445, study PRJNA562643) | freshwater metagenome | isolation source: river surface water | place: USA:Blue River Watershed | collected 2017-08-17
ATTATCAAGTTAGGTAATCGTTTAGGTGATAACGCAGAGATCTGCTTCATTGAATTAGTTGACTTCAACGAAACAATGTTAGCTGCATCAGCGGAGAAAGCGGGTAAGACTCGTCGTAGCCGTCGTGGTGGCGCTGCAAAAGCAACTGAGGCTGCGGCTCCAGTAGCTGCTGCTGAGGTACCATCTGCAGAAGTTGTTGAAGAAGCTCCAGCAGCTGAGGTTGTAGCTGAAGAGGCTGCACCAGAGGTAGCGGAAGTAGAAGCACCAGCAGAAGTTGTAGTGGAAGAAACTACTCCTGAGGTAGCTGAGGAAGCTACTCCAGAAGCACCTGCAACTGAGGAGTCCACTGAAGAAAAAGGAGAAGACGCTTAATCTTTCTCTTACAATTTTTTTAAAGGGCTTCAACTTTCCGTTGAAGCCCTTTTTTTAGGTAATGAGTATTTGACCCTTATTTTATAACAGCATATTATGAGATTTACCGAGTCCACACCAGCGGTTTTATTATTACAAGACGGAACTATATTCCACGGGAAAGCACTAGGAAAAATAGGAACTCACGGAGGTGAGATCTGTTTTAACACCGGTATGACGGGTTATCAAGAAATCTATACGGATCCGTCTTATGCAGGACAAGTGATCATCAATACGACGGCTCACATCGGGAATTACGGGGTGATGCAAGAGAAAGAAGCGGAATCCAATAAGGTCCAAATCGCCGGTATGGTGTGTAACGAATTTGCCAGCGTTCACTCCCGTGAAACGGCTGATGGATCGTTGCAAGACTATTTAGCTGCTGCTGGAATTGTAGGAATTTCAGGCATTGACACACGCGCTTTAGTACGTCATATTCGTACGAAAGGGGTGATGAACTGCCTAATCTCGTCTGAAATCTTTGATGAGGCGGCGTTAAAGGCGGCTTTGGACAAAATTCCATCCATGGAAGGCTTAGAATTATCCTCTCAAGTATGCACACAAGAAGCCTATTTTGTGGGGGATGAAAAAGCAGATCGTAAAGTCGCTGTTTTAGATCTCGGCGTGAAAAGAAGTATCTTGTCGAATATTGCAGAGCGTGGATGCTATTTAAAAGTATTCCCTGCGAAGACAGCGTTTTCTGAAATTGCGGCTTGGAATCCGGATGGTTACTTTGTCTCAAACGGACCAGGGGATCCAGCGGTGATGTCCTACGCGATTGATACGGTGACGGAATTCTTGAATAGCGACAAGCCTGTTTTTGGCATCTGTTTAGGTCACCAAATTCTAGCACAAGTGGTGGGTTTATCTACTTATAAAATGCACAATGGGCACCGTGGTTTAAATCATCCGGTGAAGAATTTAATCTCAGGTTTATCAGAAATCACATCCCAAAACCACGGTTTTGCAGTTAAAATGGATGAGTTAAAATCTTCCGATAAAGCTGAATTGACTCACATTAACTTGAATGACCAAACAGTCGAAGGTTTACGTGTGAAAGGACGTAAAGCATTCTCGGTGCAACATCACCCAGAAGCGAGCCCGGGACCTCATGATTCACGTTACTTATTTGATCAGTTTATTGATCTAATGAACTAAAAAAAGCCCTGAGAAATCAGGGCTTTTTTGTTAGACTTGATAGCCGAAGAGGGAATTCTCTTTAATCATTTTAGCGACGGATTTAGGTACTAATGGCACCCATTCATCACCGCCGGATTGAATCATTTCGAGCACCTTATCGGTACGAATATTCATTAGCTTTTCATCGTAGTTTTGAATTTCTGCTAACTTTTGATTTTCTAGTAAATACTGGAATAACCCGTTTAAATGAACCTCTGGTTGAAAGTTTTTGAGGTGAATAATCTCCCCATTTTCATCGATGGTAGGGTAGAGGTATAATTTGATGTTTTGGCCAAATAAACAACCAAAAGCACTCATAATTCCCCCAGGCACCTCTTTGTAATGTTTTTCCTCGAAAATGTACTCTAAGTTAGGCATACCCATGACTAAGGCCATTTTTAACTTAGAGAATTGACTTAAAAAGTCGACTAATTTGAAGTATTCGTGGAAGTTAGAGATTAATACCGTTTGGCCTAAGGAACACAAAATATCCACCCGGTCTAAGAAGTCTTTCTCATCGATCTTATGGGTTTCATTCTCTAAGCTCTTAAGCGTCAATTCAGACAATACACAGATTTTATCATCGTCCACATCTGGCTCTTGCTCAAATTGCGCGACGCCTTTCTTTAACATGTCCGAGAAGATATTTGTCACCGGACGGAAACGACCACGAACCGCTACGATGTGCTTTTTTGACAAAGCGTCATAGGGTTGCATCACCTTTCCATCAGGACCAAAAACGGCCGCTTGCGTATACCCGTGCTTCACTAAATACAGTGACATCAAGCGATTATCCACTTCTTTGAAGTCCGGCCCCTCGAAGCGAATCATGTCGATTTCGATGCGGTCTTTGGACAAATCATCTAATAAGGATAAGAGTAATTTCTCTGGATTATCGTAATAATGGTAGCACCCGAACAACAAATTCACCCCAATCACCCCTAAAGCCTGTTGTTGCAAGATATTGTCATTGTCAAGCATATTGACGTGGATAACCACATCATTAAAACCGCCATTTGGTGTTAACTGAAAACGAAGTCCGATCCAGCCATGCGCGTCATTGGTTTTTTGAAAATTTAAGGCAGAAACGGTATCTGCAAAAGCAAAAAAGCGTTTTTCTGAAGCAGATTCGGTTAAGCGTACATTTAATAACTTGAATTCCCGATTTAACATTTTCATCAAACGGGGCTCGCAAACATATTTTCCTGAGGCCTCTTCGCCATAGATGGCATCTGAAAAAGCCATGTCATAAGCAGAGATGGTTTTAGCAATCGTACCAGATGCACCACCTGCTTTGAAAAAGTTAGCCGCTACATCCTGGCCCGCCCCGATTTCCGCGAAAGAACCGTAGATACTGCGATCTAGATTGATTTGAAGTGCTTTTTGCTTTGTTCCTATGGATTTAATGTGCGATGTCATAGGGGTTGTTTTAGTTTGTTGTCTTAGGCTTTTTTAAAAGTGCCGCAATTTACGAATTTATGGCCAAAATTCCCCCTTGTGATACAAGCAAAGTCCAGCCATCGGCTCCTCGCTGATATGTCCTATGGTCAAACCATTTCTTTTCATGATTTTCTTTAAAATATCGGAATAATAAAAGGCCACCGAACCGGTGAAGTGGAAAGTCTGACCTTCTGGATAGCGTTTTAAATACAAGCTAATAAAGGCTTCAAAGGAATGCTCAATCACACTATAGCAGAAGCCATCCCTGCGGTGATCAAAAAGAAACTTAGAAAAACTCGCAAACCAGCGATTTGGAAACGATTGTTTGTAGGCCTTATCTAATACCGTTAGCCGGTCCAATACCCCGTATCGCTTTTCAAAAATGGCACGTAAATCTGCTGGCATTTGCCCATGCAAATAGCTTAGCACTAAACTTTTGCCTAAATGCCCTCCACTACCTTCATCTCCTAGCCAAAAACCCAGCGGAGGAATTTGAACAGAAATTCGTCCGCCATCCCAATAACCTGAATTAGAACCAGTCCCTAAAATACAGGCAACTCCAGCTGTTTTTCCACAAAGCGATCGCGCCGCCGCAATGAGGTCATTTTGAATATCGAATTGACAAGAATCGGAGAAATAAGGCTGAAAAGCCTCTAAAACAACCTTTCGCTGCTCATCCCCTGTTACACCTGTTCCATAATAAAATACGGCTTCTATGGGATAGCTTTCAAATCCAGCTAAGACCGAAGCTTGTGACGCCCTAATCTCTTCACTGGTTTGATAATAGGGATTAATGCCATCGCTCGAAAAACTTTCATAAGGAGCATTGGGATCCTTAATGAGCCTCCAAGCCGTTTTAGTCGAACCACTTTCAATAATTAATATCATCATTAGGCTAGGATTCCAATAGGGGTGAATTTTTCAAAGACTTTCTCAGAATGTGGCGCATCAGCGAGCTCAGGGGTTAAATCTTGGCCTGCCCAATGCTCATAGTGCTTCCCATTTTTCCACAGCTTTGAATCAGTCATATCATAGATGAGGCCTTGGAAGGCAACCCAAATTTCAGGCTTATCTTGCCCATTCCGTAGGGCTAATTGTCCGCGTGTATATGTCTTCATATTTTACACGAAGCTAAATAAAAAGGGACAAACCCGCCTTTTTTTCAGAAAGATTTTTAATTTTACACTGCAAAACTTTCGAAGATGAAACAGATTCTTTTAGTATTATTCACTATTACTATGCTGGCATGCGGCGGCGGAGATCCTGCCCCTACTCCCACTCCACCACCACCCACTGTTAATGTGGCTACCCTAGTAAAAAAGGTATGGACTGCGAGTTCCGTTCAATGGGATGGGGTGACTAAATACGAAAAGTCAGGTACTTCGAATGTTGTGCAAGGTTACTCACAGTATAAGTTAGATTTGTCTAATGCGAGTAATGTGACCTTGACTGAGTTTGATGGTAAAATTTTCACTGGAACCTATACGGTTGCTACAGATGGGAAAAGCCTAACTTTAAGTGGTTTAACTAGTGCGGAAGGCGCGCCGACCGGTTCGAATGGAACAATAGTCTATACTATTTTATCTACCCCAACAGCTACAGCCTTAAGTTTACAACAAACAACAGCCTATGTAAAAGCAAGCAGTGCAATTGTTAAACTAGGTTTAGTTGCTCCTTAATAAGTATTTATTTTATTGAAGCCGTCCCTCGGACGGCTTTTTGTGTTATATGGAAAAGAGAACAGAAATTGGCGAAATTGGAGAGTTTGGTTTAATAAATCGAATTGCTGCTGCGTTTACTGAAAAACAAGATTGGACAGATCTAGGTATCGGAGACGATACAGCTGTTTTAGATCCCCAAGGGAATAAGGTAGTAACCACTACCGAATTATTCATCGAAGGAGTTCATTTTGATTTAGGCTACACACCGCTACAGCATTTAGGGTTTAAAGTGGTTTCTGTTGTGCTTTCTGATATCGCTGCTATGAATGCGATTCCAGCCCAACTCACTATTGGACTAGGTCTTAGCAATCGTTTCTCCGTGGAATCAGTAGATGCGCTCTATGAAGGCATTAAATTAGCCTGTGATGAATACAAAGTAGATTTAGTGGGAGGGGATACGACTTCTAGTCCACAAGGCTTGATCATTTCTATGACAGCAACAGGCGTGGTGGAAGCGGAGAAATTAGTCCAGCGGGGCACGTCTAAGCCCAATGATGTACTCTGTGTTTCAGGTGATTTAGGTGCGGCGTTGATGGGTTTGCATTCTTTGGAAAGAGAAAAACAAGTTTTCTTAGCTAACCCTGATATGAAACCGGAGTTAGAGGGCAAAAGCTATGTTGTGTTGCGTCAGCTGAAACCGATGGCCCGATTTGATATCATCCACGAACTAAGAGAATTAGGGGTTGTACCTACTTCGATGATCGATTGTTCCGATGGTTTAGCCTCTGAGATTATTCATTTATGCAATGCATCAGGCTTAGGGGCTCGTATTTTCGAGAAAAATATCCCTATCGATGATGAGACCTATCTTTCAGCCACAGAATTTAATGTAAGTCCCTTAACGGCTGCTTTGAATGGAGGGGAAGATTATGAATTAGTATTTACGGTTTCGCAGGAGGATTTTCCAAAAGTGGAGAAGATCGCTGATGTTACCGCTATAGGCTATATGACCAATGTAAGTCACGAACGTGTAATGGTTATGAAATCAGATGCAATTGTTGATTTAACGGCACCTGGATTCGGAAAGTCCTAATCCGTTTGTCGACATAATTTGCCGTTTGATAAATTTGTGCTTGGTTTAGGGATTTAATTGGTAATTTTGAATGTTGGAAATTGTCTGACATTAATTTAGTAGTTAATCCGTGTATTTGTTTTAGAGATTACCACTTATGACGAAATCTTCCTTCATCCGGAAATATTCGAATCGCTTTCTCTCGAGATGGCTCGTATTGGTCTTTGATTCACTCATTGTACTTTTCTCATTTTCTATTGCTACGCTTTTGCGAATGAATTTCCAATTATCGGAAATTGATTTCTCCATTTTTGCCTCTCAGTTAATCTTTGTGTTAGGCTTGCGTCTTTTAGCTTTTTTGTATTTCCAATCCTACGCAGGAATTATTCGGCATACCAGTATTGAGGATGCCATATTGATATTAAAAGCGGTATTTGCCGGTTCATTCGGTGCTGTACTTGTTTCTGCTGTTATTAGAAATACGATGGGTTTTGAACACGTATTTAATTTATCAGCCTCTATCTTAATTATTGACTTCTTTATTTGCCTATTCTGGATGGTCATTCTTCGCTTTTTTGTGAAGAGCTTTTACGAATCCTTTATTAATCAATTCAAACCAACTATAGGGGTCTTGATTTATGGAGCAGGTTATACGGGAATGTTGACGAAGAATGTGTTCCAAACCGATCGTTCGACTAATTATAAAATCTTAGGTTTTATTGATGATAATGAATCTAAGATTGGTAAAACCATCGAAGGGATTAAGGTATACAGTTTGCCAGAAGTATTAGATAAGTTTGTAGGCTCTAATGAAGGCTTAGAGGTGATTATGGCCATTAACAATATGTCTGCTAAGTCTAAGCGTAAAATATCTGATATTTTCTTGGACCGCGGCGTAGTGGTAAAGGCCCTGCCTCCGGTAGATAAGTGGGTGGAAGGCGAGTTTGCCATGAATCAGATTCACAATGTGAAGATTGAAGATTTGTTAGGCAGGGAGGTTATTCAGATGAATAATAAGCGCATAGGGGAGGAGATATCCGGTAAAGTCATCTTAGTGACCGGAGCGGCAGGTTCGATCGGAAGTGAAATTGTACGTCAACTCATTGCATATTTCCCATCAAAATTAGTCTTAGTCGATCAGGCAGAATCAGCCTTGTATGATTTAGAGTATGAATTAGCTGGAAAAGTTCCTACGAATGTGCAGTTAATCGTTAATGTAGCAGACGTCTCAGATACGAGACGCGTAAGTAAGATTTTCAATAACCACCAACCAGATATTATCTTCCACGCTGCGGCCTATAAGCATGTGCCTTTGATGGAAAATAATCCGTACGAGGCGATTAAAACCAATGTAATCGGGACACGAATCTTAGCCGAATTAGCCTCAGAGTTAGGGGTAGAGAAATTTGTCATGGTGTCTACCGATAAGGCAGTTAATCCAACGAATGTGATGGGTGCTACGAAGCGATTAGCGGAGATGTATACTCAGTCGATGAACCAGTTAGAAGGGGTGAAGACAAAGTTTATTGCGACCCGTTTTGGAAACGTATTAGGATCTAATGGTTCTGTCATTCCTTTATTTAAGAAACAAATTGAGCGTGGAGGCCCGGTAACGGTGACACATCCAGAAATTACGCGTTATTTTATGACCATTCCAGAGGCCTGCGAGCTGGTTTTGGAAGCGGCGACCATGGGTCAGGGTGGCGAAGTTTTTGTCTTTGATATGGGCGAATCAGTGAAGATTATTGATTTAGCTAAGAAGATGATCACGCTGAGTGGATTGCGCGTAGATAAGGATATTGAAATCAGATACACCGGTTTACGTCCAGGCGAAAAGCTCTATGAGGAGTTGTTGAACAATGACGAAAATACGCTTCCTACACACCATCCTAAGATTTTAATTGCGGAAGTGAATACGCCTTCTTATGCTTATATGGAAGTGGCCACGAATGACTTAAATCAATTGTTATCCGCAGGTGACAACAATGCGATTGTTTCCAAAATCAAGGAAATTATTCCGGAGTATAAATCAAACAATTCGGTGTTTGAGACATTAGACAAGAAATCGTCTAAATAATCCCTGTCTTTTTGACTAACCAGATTGCCGCACCTGTAAAGAGTGGAGCTGCTGCTATGTCCACACTGTAATGCACGTGTTGGATCAAAAGTAAGGCTACTAATACGAGGCTAAGGATAATGGCAATCCGCCTTTCTCGCTGAGTAGGAAGAAAGAAGCAAACAAAAACCATCGTGGCTGTATGGCCTGAGAAAAATAGGTCTTTTGTGATGGCCATGTTTTCTCCATAGATGAAAATTTCTGCAAGGGGATCATGTAAATCAACTAAGCCGGCTGGTGGATTCAAGGCCACTAAATAGATGGTCAAAAAGCGGAATCCAGTCTCTAAGTTAAAGGCCCAGGCGAACCAAAGGAACCTTTTAGGGTCATGCAAGAGACGATACAATAAATAAATTACCGACATATAGATGATTCCAAAAATTGGGTAGGAAACATTTAGGGCCGGAAGGATGTTAAGTAGTGGATCGTTCCATTGTATACCCTCTCTTTGTTGTATCCATTGGAAGTAATCATCCGCCTTAAATGGGAAGATGAGAAACACGGCAAGAGCCCCTATAAATGGGAGAACAAAAGTGCGATCTTCAAAGGCGGCTTTCCAGGATTGTTTCAAGTTTGAACGAAAATTAGGTAATTTGGGAAGCGAAATTAGTGCTAAAAATGAAATTAAGATGAAAAAAATCTCAAAAATTACAGTTATTGTGTTGAGCATCATCACAAGCGCTTTTCATTTTTCTTGTGGAAGTGCCGCAGAAAGTAATGCAAGTAAGACGAGTAAACAGACAACAAATATGGATCAGAAATTAGAGAAAATTACTTTTGGGGCAGGATGCTTTTGGTGTGTGGAAGCCGTTTTTCAACGGGTGAAAGGAGTGAAATCAGTAACATCCGGGTATATGGGAGGAAAGATGAAGAATCCGACCTACCGCGAAGTTTGCTCGGGACTTACTGGGCACGCTGAGGTTTGTCAGTTGAGCTATGACCCTGCGGAGGTGAGCGTGGCTACCTTGCTAGAGATATTTTGGCAAACTCATGATCCTACGACTTTGAATAGACAGGGGGCAGATACGGGTACACAATACCGCAGTGCGGTGTTTTTTCATACCCCTGAACAGCAAAAAGAAGCGGATGCTTGGAAGCAGAAATTGAATGAATCCCGTGTTTTTCCAAACCCAATCGTAACGGAGATCACCCCAGCCTCGGAATTTTATGTGGCAGAAGACTACCACCAGAATTATTTCAATGAGAATGGAACGGAGCCTTATTGCCAAATCGTCATTAAGCCCAAAATGGACAAATTCTTAAAGGCGTTTAAGTCTAAGTTAAACTAGAATCCCCCTCTATCGTAGAAACTGCGTCTACGGGAAAGTTTCAAGTCTTGTAATAGTGTTGATTTAACGCGGAGATCGAAGGAGTAATTACTCGCGCGACCAAAAAATGGACTAGCGATAGGGGTCCAGTTGAAGTTCATTTCCCAGCAATGTAAGTCGCGGTGAACGGACATATTCGTATAAGTTAGGCCCTTAAATTTAAAGTCATATCCGGATGAAACGGTAAACTTCCATTTTTCCGAAAGACTTAGATCTCCTTGAAAGGTAAGTCCACTGACGTTTTGGGCCGCAGCTAAGCCCGTTTTATTCATACTGTATTGGTACGAAAAAGAAAAATTCCAAGGCACATTCCAGTCGACATAGTCGTCTAGATTTCGGTTAATTTGGTTCATTTGTGCAGCACTGGCATTTTTATTTTCTTTCGGCTTGGGCTTACCAGGGGAGAACCGACGACCTATGGAGAAGTTGAATCCTTGTAATCGAGCTAAACCTGCACCTTGGCTAAACATGTATTCAGGTGTTCTGCGGCCGACATCAAAAAATAGGGGATCAGCTACATACAAGTAAGGGTCGAAACTTCCGCCCATGTTGATATCAAAATCTTTTACTCTGGAAGCAAGATTAAATCCGATATTGGAGAGGGCATATTCTTTAGCGAGCAGATTGTAACTACCGTTTAATCCGAAGTTATCAATAATTCGTATTTTTTCGGTCAAAACGCTCGCTGTGTCAGACTTCGTTTTCAATTTCGCTTCTAAGGTATTTTGGAATCCAAATGAAATTGCACCCGTGGCACCTCCATAACTGATCGTCCGCGGGTCAAAAGTACTAATGCGTCGAATATCCCCAATTTGCTCTTTTCCGTCTGAATTGATGAATTTACGGTTATTAATTCGGACATCTTGAAAATAGCCTAAACTAGGATCCGAATTATCTGGCGTATAACTTAAGCTTATCGAGGGCACCAAAGTGTGTCGAACGGCTTCTAAACGCCCTTTTTTAAATCGCAACGTACCGAACAAACGCGTGTTCATACTGGCCGAGAAAGACAATTGCGAATTGAATTTAGGCAAACCACCTATGGTATCAATGCGAACCGTTGAATCAGCGGCTACATAAGAATATTTGTAGGATCTGGTAAACATATTTCCCGACCACGAAACGCCTGGAGTTAAGTTAATGTCCTTTGTTAACTTCAAGTTAGGTAGGGCTAAAGGAATGCTGTAATTGAATTTCGTCTGCGCTTTCTCCCAGAGCATGGGAAGTGTATTCGCATTTAATGGAACCACCCCAGCAGGCACATCATTCGCTCCTGTGGGTATAAATGGTCGCTGAATGGTTCCGCGCAAAGCATTGGACGATCGGGGATATACATCAAATTCATAACGTGTGTAGGGATCACCTACCTGGTTAGTCATCGAAATACCTCCTGAAAAATCTAAACCGATCCGAAATTGATCAATGAAACGATCCCCTAACGCATTTTTCTTTTTAAATGGTTGTATTTGGTTGAGGCCAAAGTTAAAGTCAGTTCCAGCATCGAACACTCGGGTACTCATGTTTTGGTTGATACGGAGGTTAACACTTGTGCGGACACTTTGGCCAAAACTACGGGAATATTGAACCGAGGACCCAATCGTATTCGAAAGGTATTGCTGTGTATTGAACGTGTTGAATTGATTGTAGGAATTAGAAGCTAGGTTAACTGAAGCGGAGAAACTAGAATTACCTAAACTACGAGGCGCATGCGACCATTGTAGGGCAAAGTCCGTCCGTTTAGTAGGGTCAAATTCATCCCCGTTACTGTTGCGGTTAAAGGCTAAATTAAAGCTTCCGTTATACCGATAGCGCTTGTTATATTGAGAATTAGCGCCTAAACCCCATCCGCCTTTGGAATAAATTTGGCCGGTAAAACGGATTCCAATGTTTTCGCTAGCCGCCCAATAATAGCCTCCCTCGCGTAGATAGAAACCACGTCCTCTAGGTTCTTCCCCATAGGTAGGCATGATTATACCCGATTTCCCGGCTTCCTTGGGTTGGGAATACGGGAAAAAACCAAACGGTAATCCAATAGGCAAGGGAATATCATTTAACTCAAAATGGAAGGGGCCAGAGATAATCTCTTTCTTCCCTACAACCTTGATTTTATTGGCCTTGATGTGAAAGTGTGGGTGGGTTAAGTTGCAGGTAGTATAAATGGCATTTCGGATATAGAGGTTTTCCTCCTCGTCCTTTTTGACATTTTTTCCCTGGACAAAGCCTTCGCCCTGTTGCGTTACGATGCCTTTAATAATCGCTCGTTTTGTTTTGAAATTATAGCGAATCTCGTCTGAATCGTATTTGTCGCTACCTTGTAAGAAAACAGGTAATCCAATCATCTTTTTAGTCAAAGTATCTTTCGTCCCGATCGCATATACCTCGTTTTTAGCCCAATCTAGGCGAATGTAGTTCGCTTCAAGGGAGATATCACCGTACTTGACTTTGGCTCCTCCATACAAATTAACAACTTGAGCATCCGCATCTAGAATGGTAGAGTCGACCGCAGAATAGAATACGGTGGTCTGTAAATCAGCGGCAGTATCCTTCGGGATAGATTTTTGTAAAGTATCCGTGGAGATTACCCGCTGCGCTCTTACTTCAACAATGGAAGCAAAAAAGACAAACAGCGTAATAAAAAGGTAATATGTGGATTTCTTTACCAAATGGAATTTAAAAATTATATTTGTACTTATATAGACAAGCCTACAAAATTACATTTTTGCTTGTTATCAACGTGTAACATTTAGAAAATAATGTTTAATCAGCTAAAATCTATCAGTTTAATTTTCGCGGTGGGTTTCTTACTGACAGCTTGGACTCCTAGTGGTTTTCAACAACCGGAGGGAAAAAATCGCATCAAAGTAGTTTGCTTGGATGCTGGACACGGAGGCAAAGATCCAGGATGTATGGGCCCTAAGGGTTCTCATGAGGGCATTGTTACCTTAAAAATCATTTTAGAGCTTGGCAAAAAGTTGAAAGAGGCTCATCCGGACCTTAAGGTAATTTACACGAGACAAACGGATAATTTTATTGAATTAAATGAGCGCGCTAATATTGCTAATCGCAATAAAGCGGACCTATTTATTTCTGTTCATTGCAATGCGGCTCTAAATAAAAGCGCTTATGGGACAGAAACTTACACCATGGGTTTGCATAAAACGGATGGTAACTTGAATGTGGCGAAGCGGGAGAACTCTGTTATCTTGCAGGAGAAAGATTACGAGAAGACCTATAATGGTTTTGACCCGAATTCCCCGTTAGCGCATATTATGATGGCTAATTACCAAAGTGCCTTCATGGCTAGCTCGGTAAAATTCGCCTCAAAAGTGGAAGAGCAGTTTACTAAGACCTATAAGCGTAAGAGTTTTGGGGTTAAACAAGCGGGATTTTTGGTTATTTGGCGTACGGCCATGCCTAGTGTCTTAATAGAGACGGGATTTTTAACGAACCCAGAGGAGGAGAACTATTTAGCTTCTTCCACCGGCCAGTCAGAGGTTGCAACAGCCATTGCATCCGCATTTAAATCATATAAAGAAGAAATCGAAAAATAAATACAATGTTCAAAAGCAATGAATTAAAAGTAGGGTTTTTGGCATTGATCGCCTTCTTAATCCTTTATTTTGGGTTTAATTATTTAAAAGGGAATGACGTATTCTCTTCAGCTCGGGTCTATTATGTAGAATACGAGAACGTGGATGGTTTGATGGTTTCAAACCAGGTCATGGTTAATGGAATTGAGGTGGGTAAGGTAAAGAAGGTCGAGCTTCAACCTACTAAATCGAATAAAATTTTAGTGACTTTACAATTCAGTCAAGCTATCGTTCTTCCAGATAAAACAGTGGCAGTACTCTCTGATGGAGCTTTATTAGGGGGTAAAATTATCCGTTTGCGCTTAGAGGGGAAAGGAAATTTGCCAGAGGAGTCCTTTTTAAAAGGAGAAACGGAAGTGGGCGTCACGTCCTTATTAAAGGAGCGTGCGATTCCGGTTATTGCTAATGCGGATTCTTTGCTCGTTTCTTTCCGCCAAATTTCTACTAAGTTTGATAATACTGGAACGTATTTGAATACCCTATTGAAAACATCTAATGAGACGGTTTCAAATATTAATGGTTCCGTAAATGGAATCGTTGCAGATAACCGCGCAAATGTGGCGCAAATTTCTGCTAATATGAAAATATTGTCTGCAGATTTGATGGAGACAGAGAAGCAATTGCGTCCCTTATTGACGAAATTCAATACAGTAGCGGACTCTTTACAGGCTTTAAGAATCGGCAAAACGTTAAAGGAAGTGGATTTGGCCGTCGTTTCATTGAGGAAAATTGTACAAGGTTTAGAACAAGGAGAAGGAACTGCGGGTAAATTAATCAAGAATGATAGCTTGTATCTAGGATTAAACAAAACGCTAGTGGATCTGGACAAACTTTTGCTTGATTTTAGATTACAGCCTAAGCGCTATATCGGTATTTCTGTTTTCGGAAAGAAAAACACCCCGCCCTCTAATTAATTTCTATGTCTACGATTCAAGTGAAAATTACAGCCAGTCCTGAGCTGTCTGATATATTAGTCGCTGAGCTAGGCGAAATTCAATTCGATATTTTTGAGGATTCGGATACAGGGGTCATGGCCTATTGCCCAGAGGTAGACTTTTCTGAACAGGCTTTGGTTGAAATTATGTCCCGTTATGGGTTGGAGACCTACGAAACGAGTCGCATCGAGAAGCAAAATTGGAATCAGGTATGGGAAAGTAATTATGATCCCATTCGCATTGAAGATTTAGTGTTAATTCGCGCCAGTTTTCATCCGTCAGAGCCAGGATTTCAGATGGAAGTAGTGATTAATCCCAAAATGTCTTTTGGAACTGGCCACCATGAAACGACTTCGTTGATGACCGCAGCACTATTTGATTTTGATTTAGCTGGCAAAACTGTGTTAGATGCTGGAACGGGAACAGGGTTGTTAGCTTTTGTGGCAAAGAAGCGTGGTGCTGGTTTCGTGCGTGGTTTTGATATAGATGAGTGGTCGGTAGAGAATTCGATAGAGAATGCCGGCTTGAATGACTGTTCCGAAATTCCTTTTGGGCTGGGCACTATCGTGGATGAAGATGATACGCAATACGATGTTCTTTTAGCTAATATCAATCGCAATATCTTACTTGCCGAAATGGCCGAATATGCCGTTCGCATTAAGCCCGGAGGCCTACTGTTTTTGAGTGGTTTCTATACCGAAGACATTCCACTTTTACTGGAATCCGCTGAAAAGCAGCAACTTAATTTTATAGCACAGGCATCAAAAAACAACTGGGCTTGCTTGCAATTGAGAAAAAAACCTTAATTTTAAAGGTTTGACTCTTGTAATCCGAGAAATCGGGTGTTTTAAAAATGAAAATCTCCCCTAACAAACCTTTTCAGGTTGTTTATTCTTTGTTGTCTCATGAATGCCTCGGATATTTATTCGAAGTCTTTGTGGTGCAATTAAATGAGAAGAATCAATTGACTTGGGAGTATCAAACGCTTACTTCTCGGAATTTCCATGAATTTGAACACGCCTTAGACGATCGCGATCGTACGGCGGTGGGTTTGATTGAAAGTATGAAGCCGGTCGCGGTTTATGAAAAGTTTAATTCATCGAAGCGCAAGACGATGGAGGAATTCTTTTTAAAGACCTGGGATGCAGAAAAAGGAGAAAAGGAGATTCAAGAGGCGGTGATGTCCGTGATTGAGAAGAAAAGAGGTCAGGTTTTTGGATTAATTTGTCCAGATAAGACGCTTTTCATCATGGGAAATGACGGGAATCCGATGCGCCAATCGGTGCAAATCGAGGCGGAGGCCGTGGATGTCTTATTCCATTTCATGCGCAATGAGGAAAATACCCATTATTTTCCTACGCTTAAATACTTAGGTAATAAACTCGAATTCCAGTACAAAGACGCGGTTGTTTTATGTGACGAGCCGGCTTGGATGCTGATGAATCAAAAATTATACCACTTCAATCCGGAACTAGAGGGTAAGAAATTACGACCGTTTTTGAACAAGAAGTTTGTTGCCATTCCGAAGAATATGGAAGAAGATTACTTCCGCAAATTCGTGAAGGCGATGGTAGGACGCTATCCTGTTCATGCCAAGGGATTCGAAATAACGAATACAGAAAAACCAGTTCAATTCTTACTCTCCTACGGCCCTTTAGCGCCTAAGTTAGACGAATCAGAATTGATGAAAAAGAAGGCAGCATTAGAGGCAGCAGATCGCTGGCATTTTGTGCTCTCCTTTCAATACGGCAATAACCGTTTTCCTTGGGATGGACTTTCATCTGAAGCAAACGTGCTTTTTGAGAAGAAAGCGGATAGTTATGCCTTCCAAAAAATTATGCGTTCTCACGTAAAGGAGAAGCGGGCTTTCCAGCAGCTCAAGACATTAGGTCTCAAGATGGAGAATGATGGCCGCGCCTTTATGCAACGTGGGGATGCTGTTCAATGGTTAACGGCGAACAAAGAGGCACTAGATCAGGCAGGATTTGCCGTACAGTTCAAAGGCGACGGACAAGCGCCACGTTATTTCTTAGGAAAGCCAGAAATCAAGATTCGCATTGGTGAAAAACTAGACTGGTTTGATATTCAGGCTATTATTTCGTTTGGTGAGTTCCAAATTCCGTTCCTGAAAATTCGCCAACTAATCTTACAAAAGAAAAAAGAATTCCATTTGCCGGATGGTTCCATCGCGATGATTCCAGATAACTGGTTCCACGATTACCAAGATTTATTCTACTTCTCCGAGACGCGTCCCGGTGAAGAGGGCGTTTTCTTACGTCGTCAACATTACCAGCTCGTGCAGGAATGGGAGAACCAGGATTTAGTGAAGACTGCCTTGCGGTCTAAAACGGTGAATGATTTAGCGCTTGAAGCGAAAGAATTCCCTGTCCCTAAGAATTTCAAAGGAACTTTGCGTCCGTATCAATTAGAAGGTTACCGTTGGATGCGAACGCGTCAGGTAGCGGGCTTAGGGGCGTGTTTAGCGGATGATATGGGTCTGGGTAAAACCGTACAGACCCTTTGTTTATTACAGAGTTTAAAGGAACAAGGCGAGACCTTGCCTACCTTGCTCGTAATGCCTACTTCCTTATTGTATAACTGGGAGATGGAGGCGAAGAAATTTACGCCGCAGTTACGCGTTTTAGTATACAGCGGGCCACAAAGAGAGAAATTGCAGGCGCAAATAGGGAAGGTAGACTTACTATTGTGCTCATTCGGGATGGTGCGTTCGGATATTGATTGGTTCGAAAAACAGGCGTTCTCGTATGTGATTTTGGATGAGTCGCAGGCGATTAAGAATCCATTAGCTAATATTACCAAAGCCGTTCAGAAGTTAAACGCGAAATTCCGCTTGGTGATGACGGGAACTCCATTGGAGAATTCGACGATGGATCTTTGGTCTCAAATGAATTTCGTGAATACGGGATTACTCGGAACTCAACGTTATTTCAAAGATCATTTCCAACTGCCCATCGAAAAGAAGGCAGATATGGAGAAGAAAAAACGACTTTATTTCTTGATTAAGCCTTATTTATTGCGTCGCGAAAAGCGTCAAGTAGCTGCAGATTTACCAGAGAAAATGGAATCAGTGACCTACTGTTCGATGACCGATGAACAGGAGCGTTTGTATGATAAGACAAAATCGTTCTACCGTGATGTATTGCTAAAACAGATTAAGGACGAAGGTTTACAGAAATCTCGATTCTCTGTTTTGCAGGGTTTGACGAAGTTACGTCAGCTAGCAAACCATCCATCACTTTGTGAGGACGGTTATGCGGGAGATTCTGGTAAGATGGAGGCCGTTTTAGAAAAATTAGAGACCGTTTTAGAGCAGCACCACAAAGTATTGATCTTTAGTCAATTTGTGCAGCATTTGAACTTGATTAAAACGGCTCTAGATGAGCGTGGTATTGCGTATGCGTACTTGGATGGTAGTACGGTAGACCGAAAAGGGCAAGTGGAGAGTTTCCAAAAGGACGATGGACAATCTGTCTTCCTTATTTCCCTGAAAGCTGGAGGGGTAGGTCTAAACCTGACCGCAGCAGATTACGTTTTCTTGCTAGATCCGTGGTGGAATCCAGCGGCGGAGGCACAGGCGATCGACCGTGCGCACCGCATCGGCCAAAAGAAAACCGTATTCACCTATAAGTTCATTTCAAAAGAAACGGTGGAAGAGAAGATCCTTGCCTTGCAACAACGTAAAAAGGATTTAGCCTCAGAGCTAGTGACGTCTGATGAGAGTATTTTACGCGCCTTAAGTGAGGACGAAGTACTCGATTTATTAAGCTAAGATTTTACCAGGATGTTTTTAGCCACTTCATGGCTAATGAAGATAGGCGCAGCGTCATTAATGGAAACAAAGATCGAGCGATCGAATTCGTTAATCTCTTGGATGTCTAATTTTGCCCCAAGACTCAAATTTAATTTCGTGAGGAGCTGAAGAAAGACCGTTGAATCTTGTGCCACCCCCATTAATTTGCAGGTCTTGTTTGCTTTGATTTCCGAAAGTTGTGAATAGGCAAGCTCAGGTAAAATTCCGTCCTTGTTCGGGATAGGATCCCCATGTGGATCAGTCTTTGGAAAGCCTAAATATTCATCTAATTTATTGACTAACTCATCGGATTCGATGTGCTCTAATTGTTCTGCGATCTCATGCACCTCATCCCAGTTGAATCCCATTTTTTCGACTAAGAATAATTCCCAAAGACGGTGTTTACGCACTATCGAGAGAGCTATTTTCTCCCCTGTCGGGCTAAGTCGTACGCCTTGGTATTTTTGGTAGTTCACCCAGCCTTTATCGGCTAGTTTTCGAAGCATGTCTGTCACCGATGCAGCTTTCGTCTGCATTTGCTCTGCCACCGCATTGGTGGAGATGTCTTCCTGGGTCGCCTCAGATAGGCGGTGGATAACTTTTAAGTAGTTTTCTTCGGTGAATGAAATAGCCATGTGGTAAATATAGCAAATTAAATTTTTAGGTTAATCTAAAAATTATTTTTAAATTTGACAAAAATCAGTCTTATGTCGAGTCCTTGGCGTTCTAGTCCTAAAATGAAGTCTCTCTCCGAGGTGTTTGGTACGATTCCAGTACCAGCGGGGAAGGGTTTTTGGCAGAATTTGCGGGCCTTTATGGGGCCAGGTTTTTTAGTGGCCGTAGGTTATATGGATCCGGGCAACTGGGCAACTGATTTAGCGGGAGGGGCCTCTTTTGGGTACACTTTATTGTCTGTTATTCTCGTTTCAAGCATTTTTGCGATTGTATTACAGCATTTGGCTTTAAAGTTAGGGGTTGCTTCTGGACGGGATTTAGCGCAGGCCTGTGGGGATGCTTTTTCTAAACCGGTAGCTATTTTTCTTTGGGTAGTCTGTGAAATTGCGATTGCCGCCTGCGATTTAGCTGAGGTGATCGGTTCGGCATTAGCGCTACAATTGTTGTTTGGGATTCCTATTTTGGCGGGGATTGTCATCACCATCTTAGATGTATTTTTGATTTTGTATTTCCAAAACAAGGGTTTCAAAGTCATTGAGTCCATTGTTCTCTCTCTCTTGATTGTGATTGTTTGCTGTTTTGCCTATGAATTGTTCGTCTCTCAGCCATCTATTTCAGGTATTTTAAGTGGTCTAGTTCCGCAAACGTCGGTTGTGATGAATCCGAGTCAATTGTATGTTGCCATTGGTATTTTAGGGGCCACGGTGATGCCACATAATTTGTATTTGCACTCAAGTATTGTGCAGACTCGAGCGATTAAAGATACGCAGGAGGACAAAGCAAAGGCCATTAAATTTGCTACTTGGGACTCTACGATTTCTTTAGGCTTAGCCTTTTTTATCAACGCAGGCATTTTGATTTTAGCAGCGGCCGCTTTCCATGGGAATAATTTGACTCATGTGGCGGATATTCGAGATGCTTACCAGTTATTGGATCCGGTGTTAGGAAGTAAATTAGCTAGTATTTTATTTGCGGTTGCCTTACTCGCTTCTGGTCAGAATGCTACGTTGACGGGTACTTTAGCAGGCCAAATCGTCATGGAAGGATTCCTAGATCTTCGCATTGCTCCCTGGTTACGGCGTCTAATTACCCGTTTAATTGCTATTATTCCGGCCTTTTTTATCACCTGGATTTACGGGGAATCGAAGATAGGGGAGCTATTAGTTTTCTCTCAAGTTATTTTATCGATGCAGCTAAGCTTCGCTGTGATTCCTTTAGTTATGTTCACAGGGGATAAACAGAAGATGGGGGAATTTGCGAATTCACCACTTTTACAAGGAATCGTTTGGGTGATTACTTCGATTATTTTAGGCCTGAATATGTACTTGCTGGGCCAGGTGTTAGGACTGCTTTAAACCAGGTATCATCGCCTAAATAGTCGATAGCTCTCCATTTTACGGGTAGTTTAGGCTCCGGAATTCCCGCTTGTATCAATTTAGGACTTCTGATTTTCCAAATCTCATCCACCAGCCCGTCTGCAAATAATCGTTCCATTGTTTTTGCACCTCCTTCTACTAGGATAGATTGAAGAGCTAAGGCTGAAAGTTCAGCAGATGATCGCAAAACTAGCGTTTCTCCGCCATCTTGTTGGACTTTTGCCGTTAAGGGCATTCTACCAGACGGATCTAAGACAATTCGGGTGGGATTCGCACCAGCTACTAACCGAGTCGTGAGTGAGGGGTCATCCGTTAGGATGGTTTTCACGCCCACTACTATCCCTTGGTGCTCTGAGCGCATTTGATGCACGCGAATAGCTGATAATTCATTGGATAGTTGAACCGGAGAGCCATTTGTAGCAGCAATGAATCCATCGGCTGAACAAGCATATTTAAAGGTGATATAGGGTCTTTTCAGGCGGTGATAGGTAAAGAAGTGGCGGTTTATCCATTCCCCTTTTTCTGCTCCCACTCCGATATGGCAAGTAATACCGGCAGCTTTCAGTTTCTCGACTCCTTTACCCGCTACGAGTGGATTAGGATCTAAGTTTGCGACATAAACTTCTTTGATGCCTGATTCGATTAGTAAATCAGCACAAGGAGGGGTTTTGCCAAAATGGGAGCAGGGCTCTAAGGTCACATAGGCGGTTGCGCCTTCGACTGATGCGGTTGCATTCTCGATAGCATTTACCTCTGCATGAGGACCGCCATATTGTTGGTGATAACCTTCCGCTATAATTTGGTCATTTTTGACAATCACACAACCTACTAATGGATTAGGTGCAACGCGCCCTGAGCCTAACAGGGCTAGGTCGAAAGCGCGTTGCATCCAAATTTCATTATTCGGCATGTACTGGTTTGCGGTTACTCGATAAATAACTGTAAATCGCAGGAATGATATACAAGGTCAATGTAGTGGAGAATAACATACCTCCCACTACCGCGATACCCATGGAAACTCTACTTTGTGATCCTGAACCTAGGGCTAAGGCGATAGGTAAAATACCTAAAATCGTACAAAGCGAAGTCATGATAATAGGACGGAAACGCGCAACGGCTGCTTCTTGAACCGCGTTTGTTTTTTCCGAACCGCTTTCCTTCCGCTGGTTTGCGAACTCCACGATTAAGATACCATTTTTAGTTACCAAACCGATGAGGACGATGATACCGATTTGGGAGAAAATGTTCAGCGTTTGGCTGAAGTCCCATAGCGTTAACAAAGCTCCAGCTACCGCTAGAGGCACGGTGAACAAGATAATAAATGGATCAATAAAGCTTTCAAACTGTGCCGAAAGGATTAAGTAGATCAATAAAATAGCAAGTGCGAAGGCGAAGAGTAGCGAAGAGCTGGACTCTTTGAATTCCTTACTTTGGCCATCATACGCCGTGGAGAAGGAAACGTCAAACGTCTCTTTCGCTAATTTGTCCATCTCATTCAATGCTTCACCTAGCGTCACCCCTTTCGCCATCTGTGCCGTTACGGTAGCCGCCACGTAGCGGTTGTAACGGAAGAGTTGCGGCGGTGTACTTTGCTCCGTGATCTTCACTAAATTGTCTAATTGGATCAAATCTCCGCGGTTGTTTTTTACATAAAGTGACTTTAAATCGGATACGTCATTCCGCATCGGACGGTCGATCTGACCGATGATTTGGTATTGCTTTCCGTCCATCACGAAGTAACCAAAACGTCTACCAGATAGTCCTAATTGAAGTGTGGTGGCTACATCTTGAATCGAGACCCCTAGGTTTTGGGCTTTATCGCGGTTGATTTCTAGGCGCAATTCTGGTTTCGTAAATTTCAAATTTACATCTGCCACCTCAAATTTTGAACTCTCTCGAACTTTGGCCATAAACAACGGAATATTCTTCTTCAAACTCTCAAAGGTCGACGCTTGAATCACGAAAGCCACTGGTAATCCACCTCCACCACGTTGTCCCGTAGACAAAGTCGGTTCTTGAATCAAGGTGGCACGTGCACCGGTAAATTTCTTGATCTTTGGTTGAAGTTCATCCGCAATTTGTTGCTGCGTTCTACGACCTTCTGGATCGGCTAAAATGACACGCATACTACCCGTATTCGATCCACCACTACCAAAAGGAGGGGAGGTGATCGAGTAAACAGCATAGCGTTCTTTGGCAGGAATATCCGTCATCAAGAACTTAGCCATCTGATCAGTATAATTCAACATGTATTCGAAAGTAGCACCCTCTGGAGCCACCGCATTCACCCGCAGACCACCTCGATCTTCTAATGGAGCTAATTCTGAAGGAATTGCTTCGAATTTAAACAGCGCATAAATAATGCCAAACAAGGAGAACATAATGACCCAAGCCATCCAGCGAATCTTAATAAATGCAGCTAATGAGTTTTCATATCCTTTTGTCAAAGCCACAAAGAAGGGTTCAGTGACCGTATAGAACCAAGGTTTCTTATGGGCTCCTTTCAATAAACGCGAGCTTAGCATCGGGGTTAAGGTCAAGGAAACAAAGGCAGAGATAATCACCGATCCTGCCACGACGATACCGAATTCACGGAATAGACGCCCGGTAATCCCTTGTAAGAAAATCACGGGTAGGAATACCGCAGCTAATGTCACCGTAGTCGAAATAACGGCAAAATAGATCTCTTTCGATCCTTCAATTGCCGCTTCCCAAGGACTGAGACCTTCTTCAATTTTGGTATAAATGTTCTCTAATACTACAATCGCATCATCCACCACGAGTCCGATGGAAAGAACGATACCTAACAAGGTCAACACGTTGATAGAGAAACCCGCTAAATACATAAAGAAGAATACCCCAATTAAGCTGACCGGAATAGCTGTCAACGGAATGATGGTCGATCTCCAATCACGAAGGAAAAGGAAGATAATGAGGGTTACGAGTAAGATCGCTGTAAAGATCGTCTCTTGTACCTCTTCGATGGATTTACGTACATAACGCGTATTATCGAAACCTTCTTTCATCTCCACGTCTGCAGGTAAAGTCAAGCGAATCTGTTCCACCTTTTTGTGAATAGCATTCACGATTTCGATCTGATTCGAACCTGGTTGAGGAATAACGGCGATGGAAATCATCGGTTTTAAATCCCGCTTAAAGAAGGTCTTATTGTTCTCCGGTGAAAGTTCTGCCCGTCCTACATCCGAAAACTTCACAGATCGATCACCTTCTTCTTTGATGATCAAATTATTAAAATCTTCTTCGGTGGTCATACGGCCTTGCGTTCTCACCGTTAATTCGGTGTTCGCTCCTTCGATACTTCCAGAAGGCAACTCGATATTTTGTTTGGCTAAAGCATTCACAATATCGGGAGCCGTCAAACGGAAAGAGGCTAAGCGTTCTGGATCGATATGTAAGCGCATCGCATATTTTTGCTCCCCCCACAATTGAACAGAACTAACCCCCGGAATCGTTTGGAATTTCTCCTTGATATTACGTGTCGCTAATTCATTTAAAGAAAGTAAGTTACGCGTTGCAGAGAATACGTTAATGTTATAAATCGGGTTTGCATCTGCATCTGCCTTCGCAACGATAGGCGGATCTACGTCTTTAGGTAATTGACCCATGGCACGCGATACCCTGTCACGCACGTCGTTCGCCGCATCTTCGATATTAACCGACAAGTCAAACTCGACAGTGATACTAGAACGTCCATCGCGGCTCGAGCTGGAGAGGGTACGAATACCCGCAATTCCATTGATGGACTCTTCTAAAGGTTCCGTGATTTGGGATTCAATAATATCTGCGTTAGCTCCCGTGTAGGACGTTTGCACGTTTACTACTGGCGGATCTACCGAAGGATATTCTCGAACACCCAAATAGGTATATCCAATGACACCAAATACAATGATCGTGATCGACATCACAATCGCCAGTACCGGTCTTTTTATACTAATTTCTGAGAAAGATGCCATAGCTAGATTATTTTACGACTTCTTTAATTTCAATGTCGCCATCTGGTTTAACCTGAAGGATACCGTTCGTAATCAAGGTGTCTCCGATCGCTAAACCATCTAAAATTTCTACCGTTTTTTCACCGCGTGTTCCTAAGGTCACTTTTGCAGAAACTGATTTGCCGTTTTTCACTACAAATACCTTGCTTCCTTTTGCTTCTGGAATAACTGCTTCTGTCGGAATCATGATCGCAGAGCCTTTCGTTTTGAGGATCAAATTCACCTTAGCAAATGCTCCCGGAACTAACTGGTTGCCTGGGTTAGGCGCTTGAGCTCTGATTTGTAGGGTTCTTGTTTGAGGGTCGATTTTAGGGTCGATAGCATACACGCGACCGATAAAGGTTTTTTCCTCATTCTCCGTCATAAATTCGATGGTCCCCCCATTTTTCACCTGTGTAGCGTACTTGGCTGGGATCGAAAATTCTATTTTGGCCGGATTAGTATTCGTTAAAGTTGCGATTTGTGTACTTGGAGAGATATAACTTCCCATACTCACATAGCGGAAACCTATTTTTCCTGCAAATGGAGCACGTAAAGTAGTTTTTAAAATCTGTGCCTTGAGATCTTCGATGTCCGCCGAAATGGTATTAACCGAGTTTACGGCAATATCATATTCACGTTGTGAGATGGCTTCTTTTTGAAGAAGGACTTTTTGGCGAGCCTCATTGTCCTCTGCTAATTTCTTGTTGAAACCTAACTTACGTAGACGCGCCTGTAAGTCATCATCATTGATACGAAGTAAAACGGTGCCTTTGGCCACTACATCACCCTCTTTTATGTTAAGCGCGATGATTCGTCCAGCGATTTCAGAACGAATTTCTACTTCTTCATTAGGTAAAATAGAACCCGTCGAACTAATCATGTCGTCTAAACGAGTTGATTTAACAACGGTCACAATCACAGCCGTCTTGCCACCTTTCCCTCCCGGGCCGCCTTTTTCTTTCCCTTTCTCCTTGGTTTCAGTAGAGAAAAAAGTCTTTTTGATTTTCGGATAAAATGCCAAACCCAAGACTAAGGCTATGGTCAATATCGACAGTAATGTCTTTGTTATTTTATTCATGGTAATAGGTTTACATACTAAGGTAATCAAATCTGTAGAAATGTTTACCCTATCTTATAGGCTTAATTGGTTAAAGAATTCGAAATCCAGGGCATAAAATGTTCATTTTCAACTTCGTTCATGACGAAATGACTCTGTGCATTTCCAATATTTTTTATGCTCGCAAGTTTGTGCAAAATAAATTCGCGGTACTCATCCATATCGGTTACGACGATTTTTAGCAGAAAGTCGCTTTGGCCCGATACACAATAACATTCTTGCACTTCGGCTAAATTCATCACATCCTTTTCGAACTGATTCAAATATTCTGCCGCGTGTTCCTTAAGTGAAATATCACAAAATACGGTTAATGTTTTTCCTAATTTGGCTGGGTTAATCATTGCACGGTAACCCGTGATTACACCCTCTTTTTCCATTCGTTTAATGCGCTCATGGATAGGAGTTGCACTCATTCCTAGGCGGGCTGCCATTTCTTTATTGGACAAAAAAGCATCTTCGTGCAGAAAAGCGAGGATCTTTTTATCGATGTCATCAATTTTTGCCATGCGCTTTTTTTTCTAAAAATAATCCCATTGAAACGATGCCTGCGAGTGTATCTACTCGCATGGATTGTTCTAATTGAATTTGGTATTTTCCCTTGTTTGGGAATTTCAAATCGGAATAAATCAGGAACTTTTTCTCATAAATGTCTCCAAATCCATCGCCTTTGGGCTTTCCCGTTACCGGGTCATATAAAATCGTTTCAGCTAGGCCCTTTTGAATGGTCTTCCCTTTTGCATTGATGATACTTGGGCTGAAATATAAGTTATAAAAAGGATAGGCGTTGTTTTGACGAACGACCACATACATGGCATAGTTTGCTAATGAATCTTCTACGTTTACCTCGAACCGAATAGGCTGTTTTTGAATCCAACCTAGCTCTTGCTCGAAACTTACCGTTTTATCTACTAAAACACTCGGATCACTACAAGCAAAGAACAACAGCTCCGAAAGGAAAATTAATCCTAGACTAAGCTTCAGGGGTAGGCGCTGCACCATCTCTCGGAGGTCTTGGTTTAAACTTCTTTTTCTTCTTGAATGGCTTCGGTGTAGCCGTTGTACCATCTGCCGAAGGTGTACTGCCTTCCGGTCTTGGTGGTCTGTTTACTCCTTCAGGACGCGGTCCTCTGTCTGGGCGTGGCCCTCTATCAGGACGCGGCCCTCTTTCTGGACGTGGTCCTCGGTTTTCACCCTCCGGTCTCGGTCCTCTATTATCACCTTCTGGTCTTGGGCCACGTTCTGGACGCGGTCCTCTATTCTGACCTTCCGGACGTGGTCCACGATTTCCTCCATCTCGGTTTCCGCCAGATTTGCGGTTATTGCGATTGCCTGATTTTACGCCACCATACTTCTTATCCATCCGCTCTAAATCAGAATTTAGCTCAGATAAGGTAGGTTTTTCCACCGCTGGAGCATCTGGATTCAGATCCTCAAACGACTCAGGAATAATTCCTTTCTTATTTAAATCAACGATTTCAGCGACGCGATCACAGCTCACGGGAATCCAGATTGCCTCTTCTCCCACAATGCCAAACCACATCATACGCTTGAAAATATCCGTCTTTTGCAAGATGGCCTCCCCACGTTTAGTTTTTAATCGACCCTCAATCGTAGGGATGCTCTTTAAAGCATCCATGTAGGTCTCTAACTCGTAATTCAAGCAGCATTTTAAGCGTCCGCACTGGCCACTTAATTTGACTGGATTGAGCGATAAGTTTTGATAACGAGCCGCTGAGGTGGTCACGTTTTTGAAATCTGATAACCAAGTCGAGCAACATAATTCACGTCCGCAAACTCCGATTCCGCCTAATCGACCCGCCTCTTGGCGTAAGGAAATCTGTTTCATCTCCACACGAATCTTAAATTCGGTCGCTAGCAACTTGATTAATTCACGGAAATCGACGCGGTCTTCCGATGAATAATAGAAGATTGCCTTCGAACCATCGGATTGAAATTCAACATCCGAAAGTTTCATATTCAGCTTTAAATCGCTGATAATTTGACGACCGCGGTACATAGTAGGTAAATCACGGGCCATCGCTTGCTCGTGCTTCTCTATGTCTTTCTCTGTGGCTAATCGGAAGATGTTTTTGACCTTATCGTCGTCTTTAATGTTCTTCTTTAACAATTGAAGTCGAACAAGTTCTCCCTGAAGAGAAACTACGCCTAATTGAGTTCCGCTGCTGGAATCGACCATCACCGAGTCCCCCGTGTGGAGTTCTAATTGATCTACATTGCGGAAGTATTCTTTTCGTCCTCCTTTGAACTTCACCTCCACGATGTGAAAGCGTTGAAAAGAGGGAACGTCTAAGTCTGATAACCAGTCAAAAACGTTCATTATATTGCAACCACCTGAGCCACAACCGCCATTGCTTTGACAGCCTTTTACCTCTCCGTCTGCGCTGCTAGAGCCACATGACCCACTGGAACACGATTTACATGCCATATCTTAATACATCTAATCCGATGTCTCGTCTAAAGTTTTTGCCTTCGAATTGAATAGTTTGAGCAGCCCGTTGTGATTTTTGGATTGCTCTTTCTAAGGTATTCGAAGTCCCAGTTAAAGCCATAACTCGGCCACCACTGGTAATAATTTCGCCGTCTTTTGACGTCGTTCCTGCGTGGAAAACGATTGCGTCTTCTACTTTTTCAAACCCTGTTAGCACATCGCCTTTGCGGTATTCCTCTGGATAACCGCCAGCGACTAACATGGTAGTCACCGCATATTGATCCCAAATAGAAATCGTTTGCTCGCTTAGCGTGCCATTAGAGGCCGCAATTAACAAAGATAGGAAATCTGATTCGATTCTAGGTAAAACGACCTCTGTTTCCGGATCCCCCATTCTTGCGTTGTATTCGATGACATAGGGCTCACCTTCGTGGTTCATTAAACCAATAAAGATGAAACCTTTGTAGTCAATATTTTCTGCTTTCAAGCCTTTCACTGTCGGTTCGATCACCTTTTGCTTCACTAATTCCATGAATTTCTCATTCGCAAAAGGGACAGGTGAAACAGCACCCATACCACCGGTATTCAAACCTTCATCATTTTCTCCTATGCGTTTATAGTCTTTTGCTTCCGGCAAGACCACGTAGTTTTCTCCATCTGTAAGTACAAAAACGGATAATTCGATACCGCGAAGGAATTGCTCGATCACCACTTTAGAACTCGCATCCCCAAACTTCGCGTCTAGTAACATCTCGTTTAAGGAGGTCTCTGCTTCAGCTAAAGTCAAGGCAATTATTACCCCTTTCCCAGCTGCTAAACCGTCTGCTTTCAACACAATGGGTAAAGATTGTGTCCGCAAATAGGCTAAGCCGTCCGCGATTGTGTCCTTCGTGAAGGTTTGCGATGCGGCAGTCGGAATGCCGTATTTGTGCATGAAGTTTTTGGAGAAGTCTTTGCTTCCTTCGATTTGGGCACCTTCAGCTCCAGGGCCTACGATCCCTACGTGCTTTAAGTCTGCTTGAGATTCGATAAAATCACGTATTCCTTTTACCAAAGGCTCTTCTGGCCCCACCACCACTAAGCCGATATCGTGTGTTCGAATTGCCGTAACAATTCCTTCGAAATCGGTCACACCGATTGCTAAATTAGTGCCGCACTGAGCAGTTCCCGGATTACCCGGCGCAATGTATAAATTACCTAGTATAGGGCTTTGGCTAATCTTCCAAGAAAATGCATGTTCACGGCCACCAGCACCTAAAATTAAAACGTTCATCTATTTATTAATTGGCTAATTCACTTAAAAATTTAATGCGCATTAAACGAAGTTCTTCCTCGGTCACATCTTCTATATCACAATTTTCTAATGCCTCTGCAATATTATCTGTATCTGCCGACATGAAGTATTCGTAGATTTCTTCTTGTTTATCAAGCTCCATGACTTGATTAATGTAGTAATCGAGGTTTAGTTTTGTTCCTGAGAAGCAGATAGTCTCAATTTCTTCGATTAATTCCGACATACTCACCTCTTTTTGCTCGGCGATCAGGTCTAAATCGATTTTGCGATCGACTTGCTGAATGATGTAAATCTTAATTTTGGACTTATTAACCGTAGATTTAACCACCACTTCTTTTGCGGTCTCGATCTCGTTTTCTTCTACGTAGCGATTAATTACCTCAAGAAATGGCTTGCCAAATTTCACGACTTTACCCATTCCCACTCCGTTGATTTGGGCCATTTCGTCCTGTGTAGTCGGATAGGTAGTGGCCATTTCTTCCAAAGAAGGATCTTGGAAAATCACATACGGGGGCAAGTTTTTCTCTTTCGCAATTTTCTTGCGGAGGGTTTTGAGAATTTCGAAGAGCGCATCATCATAGGCTTTTGCACCTAACGCTACACCTTCGTCATCATTTTCAGTAGGCTCCGCCTCTTTTTCGTAATCATGGTCTTTGTAAAAAGTGACCGGGAATGACTCTTTCAAGAAAGCCTTACCCGCATCACTTAGACGAAGAACACCGTAGTTTTCAATGTCCTTATCTAACAGACCAAAAATAGCCATTTGCTTAATAAACGATATCCAAGCCGATTTTTCATCTTCGATGGGCACCGGTTTCGATGCTGTTTTACGCATCTTTGGCTTCTTAGGAACGTCCTCGTCTCCATCTTCATCCTCGTCATCATCCTCTTCCTCGTCGACCTCCGGCGTCATCCAGGAAACCACTTTACCTGACCCGAATAGGGATAACTTTTCCTGCTCGTGGCTTTGAATAAAGGAATTCGATTTGCCTTCTAAGAAGTCAGCGATATGTTCTGCATCAAATTGTTCGCCAGTTTGCTGCACCGCTTTTAAAACTAAACTTACTTCATCCTCGGCCTTAAAGGTAGGTGTTGGATGTAAGCAATTATCGCAGAAACCGCAGTTCTCCGCCATATGCTCCCCAAAATAGTGAAGCAATTGCTTGCGACGGCAAACGCCTAAATTCGTATAGTAGACCATTTCAGATAAGAGAATTTTGGCATTCTCCTTCTCGGTCACAGCCTTATCTTTATTAAACTTGTCTAATTTCAGGATATCATCATAGGTGTAGAACAAAATACACGTTCCATCTAAGCCATCGCGACCTGCACGCCCCGTTTCCTGATAGTACCCTTCTAATGACTTAGGGGCATCGTAGTGAATCACAAAACGCACATCCGGCTTATCGATTCCCATCCCAAAAGCGATGGTCGCCACCATCACATCCACTTCCTCATTCAAGAAAGCTTCCTGGTTTGCCATGCGCACCTGGGGCTCTAAACCAGCATGGTAAGGAAGCGCCTTTACGCTATTCACGTGCAATAATTCTGCAATTTCCTCCACACGCTTTCTCGAAAGGCAATAAATAATACCCGCCTTGCCGTTATGCGACTTAATAAAACGGATTAATTGCTTGTCGATATCCTTCTTCGAACGAATCTCATAGTAGAGGTTCTTTCGGTTGAATGACGATTTGAAAACGGTTGCATCTTCCAGATTTAAAGTCTTTTGGATGTCGATCTGCACCTTAGGGGTGGCCGTTGCTGTCAAAGCGATGATAGGCATCTTCTCATCGATGCTCTCGATGATGGTGCGGATCTTGCGGTATTCAGGTCTAAAATCGTGTCCCCATTCCGAGATACAATGTGCTTCGTCGATTGCGACGAAGGAGATTTTAGCCTGTTTTAAGAAGTTTAGGTTTTCTTGTTTATTCAGGGATTCAGGAGCGATATATAATAATTTCACAGCTCCTGAAATCACTTCAGCTTTTACGCGATTGATTTCAGCGCGCGTTAAAGAGGAATTTAAGAATTGGGCATTAATGCCAAAAGCCACCATTTGATCCACTTGATTCTTCATCAAAGCAATCAGCGGCGAGATGACAATCGCCGTTCCTTCCATCACGATCGCAGGCAATTGGTAGCAAAGCGACTTGCCAGCGCCGGTAGGCATTAACACAAAGCTGTTTTTGCCTTGGATGGTATTCAGAATGATGGCTTCTTGCTCCCCCCGAAATTGACTAAATCCAAAGGTTTTTTTTAGCTGTTCCTTCAAGCTATCGATGGTCATTGGATGGGGCATATATTGATTAATGTGTTGTTTCGGCGATTGTTAAAGTCTGAGGGCTTCTACTTATCTTTGCCCTACAAATTCTTCTAACATTGAAATTAAGCAAAAATATCCAATCCACAGCAAAAAAAGTTTTAACTCAGGAAGCAGAGGCCATTCTGCAAGTGAGCGCCGGAATTAATTCGGATTTTGAGGCTTGTGTGGAACATTTGTTGAGTATTCCTGGTCGTATTGTCTTTACAGGGATTGGAAAATCTGCCATCATTGCACAAAAAATTGTGGCCACTATGAATTCCACCGGTACGCCTGCCTTGTTTATGCACGCGGCGGATGCGATTCACGGTGATCTAGGAATGATTCAGGAAGGCGATGCGGTGATTTGTATTTCGAAGTCAGGGGATACGCCGGAGATTAAGGTGTTAGTTCCTTTAATTAAGCGTTTACAAGTGAAATTGATTGCGATGGTCTCGAATACGAATTCGTATTTAGGCCAGCAGTCCGATTATATTTTGCACGCTTTGGCGGAGCAGGAGGCGGATTTGCTGAATTTGGCTCCCACGACATCTACTACCGTGGCACTCGCTTTAGGAGATGCTTTAGCGGTCTGTTTGTTAGAGTGTAAAGGATTTACGGCTCAGGATTTTGCCAAATACCATCCAGGCGGCGCCTTAGGCAAACGTCTCTACTTAAAGGTGGGCGATATTTATCCAACCCATGAATTTCCAGCAATCTTCCACACTGCTTCTATTCAGGATGCGATTCATGAAATTTCGTCAAAGCGCTTAGGTGCTACGGCGGTATTAGATGAGAAAGGGGATTTAGTGGGAATCATCACCGATGGGGACGTTCGTCGTACTTTGGAGAATTCAAAGGATTGGTCTACGATTGTTTTAGCGGATATGATGAATACAAATCCTAAAACCATCGAAGCGGAGGCATTTGCCACGGAGGCTTTGGCGATCATGCAAAGCAAAAATATCACACAATTGGTCGTGATAGCAAATAAAAAGGCCGTGGGATTTGTACATCTCCACGACCTGTTGAAAGAGGGTATTGTCTAAAAATTAGCGCATACGGTTCGAAGATTGCACTAGCATCTCGTCCTTGCGGATGAGGCGGTTCGCAATCATGTTTGCCAGCAAGGAAACCACTAAGGCATAGAATCCATAGCCATATTTGCCCTGAATCTCTGGTTCAAAAGTAGGCATCGCCTCCTTGAAAATCACCCAAAATGCATAGCCCATCGCTCCCGCTAAAACCAGGGAATTGACCAGGCCTAACATCATTTGACGCATGCGGTTTTTAAATGAGAAAATCGTTATAAGCGTGATGATCGTCGATAAAGTTACTAAAAGGGCAATCGCGATGTTGCTGTGTGCGGCTACTTCTTTCCCATTTTGGAATACTTGCCATTGGTTGGAGAAAAGCTCTGCTTTTTGGCCTGAAGTGCCTATTTTTTGCCAAATAGAAGTTCCCGATGTAGCGACGGCATTGCCAATAATCGCTAAGGCTAAGAAAAGGGTTTGTGGTCTCTGAATAGTCATATTTTTATCAATTAATTGGCGAAATTACGCATTTTCTGCAATAAGTTTCGCCGCAATTTTTGCCGAAGATAAACAAAGTGGAATTCCCCCGCCGGGATGAACGCTGCCGCCTACCCAATACAAGTTTTTTATCGCCTTTCGGTAATTCGGGTGGCGTAAAAAGGCTGCGAAACGATTATTTGACGCATTTCCGTATAGTGCACCGCCGGCAGACGAGGTCCTTGCCTCAATGCTGCGCGGATCCAATAAGTCTTCTGCGACGATGTTTTTCTCGATGTCTACGCCTAAGTTGCGCGATAATTTTGCCATCACATTCTTGCGCATTTTCGCGACTAAGGCATCCCAATCTTGACCTTCATTTGCCGGAACGTTCATTAGAATGAACCAGTTTTCGCCGCCTTCCGGGGCATCTGATTTCTCCACTTTCGAAGAGATATGTAGGTAAATGGTGGGGTCGTCGTTGATGGTTTTGTCTTCGAAGATGGCCTTGAATTCGCCCTGGTAATCGTCCGAGAAGAAGATGTTATGCACACCTAATTCATCAAAGCTGCGGTCCATTCCCCAATAGAAGATGATGCCGGAGCTGGACTTAGGCTGGTTTAATAACTTTTGTGGTTGAGGTTCCTGTGCTAGCAGTTTTGTATAACTAGGGCGAATGTCCGCGTTGCAGGCGATGTAATCGAAGATATAGGAGCCTTTTTCTGTTTCTAATCCGGTCGCAGTATGATTTTGAGTGGTAATGCGTGACACTTTCTCGTTGAAATGGAAGACCACACCCAGTTCTTCGGCGAGACGGTGCAGCGCTCTAGGAATGCTAATAATGCCTCCTTTCGGGAAAAAGGCGCCTATGTTGTATTCTAGATGGGGAATGATCGATAAAGTTGCGGGCGTTTGGTAAGGATCTGAGCCGTTATAGGTGGCGTAGCGGTCAAAAAGTTGGACCGTTTTCGGATTCTGAAAACGCTTTGCATGGGAGCGGTGCATGGTGTTAAAAAGGCCTAAGCGGGGGATATTCAGGTATCCTTTCAAGGCTTTTGGTCCTGTCCAAGTCGAAAAAGAATGCAGTGAGTTGTCTAAAAATAGCTCACTAATGATGTGGTAGTTTTCTCCAATCTGGCGCAAGAAACTAGCTACATTTTCCTCCGATTCACCTAATTGTGAAGCAATTGCTGCCGCTGTTTCTGCGGGAGCAGCATTCGTTTGTAAGCGCGTGCCATCTTCCCAAAAATACCGACAAATCTCTGGCAAACGCTCATAAGAGAAATAGTCCCGTGGATTTTTGCCTGCCAGCGTGAACAGTTCGTCCACTAAATGTGGCATGGTGAAAAGGGAGGGTCCGGCGTCAAAGCGAAATCCGTTCGTTTCGATTTGGGCTAATTTGCCTCCGGGATAGGAATTTGCTTCGAAAACACTGACTTGGTGACCCGCCACTGCACTTCGTATGGCAAAGCCCAAACTTCCCATTCCTGATCCGACAATTCCTATTTTTGGCATAATTCAAAATTAAGTAAAAAAGAATAAAGCCCTAAATGTTTTTCTCTCCCTGCGCTTTTCCGTAATTTTGCCCGAATTTTAATATTTTCTATGCTACGTACACATACAAATGGCGAATTGCGCATCGAACATGCAGGCACCGAGGTAACTCTTTGTGGCTGGGTTCAGCGTTCACGAGATAAAGGAGGGATGATTTGGGTGGATCTTCGAGATCGTTACGGAGTCACTCAATTGATGTTAGAGGAGGGGAAATCGTCTGCGGAGTCTTTGGCATTAGCGAGAGGATTAGGCCGTGAATTCGTGGTAGAAGCGAAAGGAATCGTGGTAGAGCGTTTATCCAAAAACGACAAAATGCCGACCGGCGATATCGAAATCAAAGTAAAAGAATTACGCGTGTTGAATCCGGCGAAATTGCCTCCCTTCTTGATCGAAGACGAGACGGATGGCGGCGATGATATCCGCATGAAATACCGCTACTTAGACTTGCGTCGTAACCCGATTCGCGAGAGTTTACAATTGCGCCACCACGTGGGTCGCGAAGTACGTAATTACTTAGATAAGCAAGATTTTATCGAGGTGGAAACACCCGTTTTAATTAAGTCAACACCAGAAGGTGCGCGGGATTTCGTGGTACCTTCTCGGATGAATCCAGGTGAATTTTATGCCTTGCCGCAGTCTCCGCAAACCTTTAAGCAATTGTTGATGGTATCTGGTTTCGACCGTTACTACCAGATTGTGAAGTGTTTCCGTGACGAAGATTTGCGTGCGGATCGCCAGCCAGAATTTACCCAAATCGACTGCGAAATGTCGTTTGTGGAGCAAGAAGATATCCTGAATATGTTTGAGGGATTAATTCGTCATTTGTTCCAAAACGTGAAAG
>JACCDS012332445.1_pt1 | contig 34655 bp, 29 predicted proteins | sample 7446441 | NCBI WGS metagenome assembly JACCDS01 (sample SAMN15323445, study PRJNA562643) | freshwater metagenome | isolation source: river surface water | place: USA:Blue River Watershed | collected 2017-08-17
GCCGAAACCGGTCACCTGTGCCTGGCCACCCTGCACGCCAACAGCGCCAACCAGGCGCTGGACCGCATCATCAACTTCTTCCCCGAGGAACGCCGCGCCCAGCTGCTGATGGACCTGTCGCTCAACCTGCGCGCCCTGGTCTCGCAGCGCCTGATCCCCAAGCAGGACAGCAAGGGGCGCGCCGCCGCGGTGGAGATCATGCTCAACTCGCCCCTGATCTCCGACCTGATCTTCAAGGGCGAGATCTCCGAGATCAAGGAGATCATGAAAAAGAGCCGCAACATCGGCATGCAGACCTTCGACCAGGCCCTGTTCGACCTGTACGAAGGCAACGCCATCACCTACGAGGATGCGCTGCGCAACGCCGATTCGCTCAACGATCTGCGCCTGCAGATCAAGCTCAACAGCCAGCGGGGCAAGTCGCAGGACCTGTCCGCCGGCACCGAGAACTTCGCCATCGTCTAGCGGCTACTGCGCGGGCGCATGGCGGCGTTGCGGGGCCCGTCAGGCCCTCCTCACGTACCCTGAGGTACGTTCCGGGGGCCTGCCACCCGCGCCTTGCCCTGCACCCGCTCGCTACGCCGCGCTACACCCTTGCTAACGGAGCGTTTCATGTCGAGCATCCATCCCAAAACCTACGAACCCAGCCCCGCGCGCAAGGTCGCCTTCCTTGGCCTGGGCGTGATGGGTTACCCCATGGCCGGGCACCTGGCCCGGGCAGGACATGAGGTCACGGTCTACAACCGCAGCCCCGCCAAGGCACAGGCCTGGGTGGCGGAGTTCGGCGGCCGCGCCGCGGCCACGCCACGCGAAGCCGCCGCTGGCGCCGATGTGGTCTACGCCTGCGTGGGCAACGACGATGATCTGCGCAGCGTGACGCTGGGTGCGGACGGTGCCTTTGCCGGCATGAAGGCCGGCGCGGTCTTCGCCGACCACACCACGGCCTCGGCCGTCGTGGCACGCGAGCTCTATGCCACCGCCCGCGCGCAGGGTCTGCACTTCGTCGACGCCCCGGTCTCCGGCGGTCAGGCCGGCGCCCAAAACGGCATGCTCACCGTGATGTGCGGCGGCGATCAGGCCGCCTTCGACAGCGCGAAACCGGTCGCCCTGGCCTACGCGCGGGCCTTTACCCGCATCGGCGACAGCGGGGCCGGCCAGCTGGCCAAGATGGTCAACCAGGTCTGCTGCATCGGCGTGATCCAGGGCCTGGCCGAGGCCGTGGCTTTCGGTCAACAGTCCGGTCTGGACATGAACCTGGTGCTGGAGGTGATCGGCAAGGGCGCGGCGCAGAGCTGGCAGATGGACAACCGCGGCAAGACCATGGTAGCCGACCAGTTCGACTTCGGTTTTGCCGTGGACTGGATGCGCAAGGACCTCGGTCTGGTGCTGGACGAGGCACGCCATAACGGCGCACGCATGCCGGTGACGGCCCTGGTGGACCAGTTCTACGGGGACGTTCAGGAGATGGGCGGTGGACGCTGGGACACCTCCAGCCTGGTGCGCCGCCTGCGCAAATAAAACCGGTCCACGGCGGGACGGGTGTGGGTACGGCCGTTACAGCGACCGGCCGGGAGGCGGGGGAGCAGCCTGTCCACCCGTCGTGGACGGAGACTGCATCTCCAGCAGATCTTCCTCGCTGACCATTTCGAAGAGGCGCACGACCTTCTGCACACCGCTGGTCCGTCGCGTGATCTCGGTGGCCCGGTCCGCCTCGCGCGCGGTCACGCGACCCAGCAGAAAGACCGTGCCGCGTTCGGTCACCACCTTGAAGGCGCTGGCGCTGAGGTCCCTGGCGTCGATCAGGTTGGCCTTGACACGCCCGGTGACCAGCGCATCCGAGGAGCGCTGCGTCAGGGTGGAGTGGCCCTGCACGGTCAACTCGTTGACGATGGCACGCACGTTCTCGATGCGCGACACGACCTGCTCGGCCAGCTGTTTGTCCTGCTCGCTCGGCACTTCGCCGGACAGGAGCACTTGACGGTTGTAGCTGGTGATGTTGATGTGCACGCGCTCGCCCAGGTGCTCACGAATACGGGCGCTGCCGCGGGTCTCGATGCGTTCATCCTCCAGCTGCGATCCCGTGGTGCGACGGTCGGCCGCCGACATGCCGGTCATGACGGCACCCCCGACGAGCAGCGGGGCACAGGCGCTCAGACCAGCCCCGGACAGCACGGACAGCGCGGACAGCGCGGACAGCAGCAGGATGCGGCGAAGACGAGAGGCATGCAACTGCATCATGGGTTGTTTTCCTGTTCCCCAAGCAGCTGGTGATCCACCGCATCACAGATGCAGTGCAGGGTCAGAAGATGGACTTCCTGGATGCGCGCCGTGCGCTCGTGCGGCACGCAGATGTGCACGTCGGTCTCGCGCAGGGCGCCAGCCATCTTGCCGCCGTTGCGCCCGCTCAAGCCGATCACCACCATCTCGCGTTCGTGCGCGGCATCGATGGCGGCCAGTACATTGCCCGAGTTGCCGCTGGTGGAGATGGCCAGCAGCACGTCGCCGGGCTGGCCCAGGGCGCGCACCTGGCGCGAGAAGATCACGTTGAAGTCGTAGTCGTTGGCGATGGCCGTCAGGATGGAGCTGTCGGTGGTCAGCGCGATGGCGGCGAGCTCGGGGCGCTCGCGCTCGAAGCGGCCGACGAACTCGGCCGCGAAGTGCTGGGCGTCGGCGGCCGAGCCGCCATTGCCGCACACCAGCACCTTGCCGCCGTTGGTGACGCAGGCCAGCACGGCCTGGACGGCCGCCGCGATGGGTTTGCTCAGGACCTGCGCCGCCTGGTACTTCAGGTCGGCGCTGTCGATGAAGTGTTGTTCAATGCGTTGCTCAAGCATGGTGCCTATGATAACCGCCACCTACTATGCTTAGGAATAATGTCTCAATTCCAGCAATAGAGTCCGTCTTTTTGCCCTAATAGAATCAAGCACTTACTGACGCCCCGGCCTCCGTATGGGAAAAAGTTGTGCGGGGTTCCCTGTGCCCATCGAGCCCTGCAACGGGCATCTTGATGGTCGGTCCGTCACTAAAACGCCTGAAGCGCGAACACCCAGTCGGCATATGACGCGCCCGCTTCAAAACGCCTGTACATCTCCGGGAATCCACTTCTTTTGATCGGCGTCTGTGTCGATAGGCTGTACACCCCGGAGATGCCCCCGCCGGTTCGAACGAAGGCCCAGACCACCTGGCCCGTCATCGGGTCCGGGTAGGCGCGTCGCAGATGCTGGATGGGCGTGGGGAAGCGCCGGTCGTTCAAGAGATCGTCGATGCTCCTGGGCAAAGACCGGGCACCGCCCGGCGGGGTCACCCCGTAGTACGAGGCGATGGCACGCCGGTACTGGTCACCCACGAAGAGCAGCTGCTCTTCCTTCTCCCGCCGCGTCTGGGTCTGGTGCATCTGCACCATGCTGCTGGCACCCAGGGTGGTCAGCAAGACGAACAGCAGAACGATCAGCAGCACCGCTCCCTGCTGCCGATGCATCTCTGGTTGGCGGGGGCTAGTCTTACCAGTCACTGAGCCGGCTCCCGTCCAGCGCCGTGCGCTCGGACCTGGATGACACGTCGAACACATCCGCCCCGGCGCTGTAGTCTCCCGGCGGCGCCCCATAGCGCCGGATGTTCCAGGTCTCGGCCGCGGGGGTGGTCCTGTCCGGATGGAAGGGGTCACGCGGGATGCTGCGCAGAAACACCATGGGCGTGCTGCTGAAGCCAAAGACGGTGGTGCGCGGCACCCCCGTCACCAGCACATCCAGGTTGGCCGGGTAGCCCGAGCTGCCCGTGGTCTTGCTGATGACGCCGGCGTCGGCCGCCACCTTGTACTCATCGATGGCCTTGCGCAGGGTCCGCAAGGCGACTCGCAGCTCGGTCTCCTTGGCCCGGGTCTCCACCAGGGCCGTCATGGGCAGAACCACCATGGCAGCCACGCCCACCAATGCCAGGGTCACCAACAACTCGATCAAGGTGAAGCCCAGGCTGTGGCACCGCCGCCCTGGCTTTACCGAAGCGCTGATGCCCGTCAGAGCTGTTGCCACTTGCATGGGAACTATCGCGTCTGAGCCGAGGGTGTAACGGGAACCACGGCCGCCTCCGCAGGCAGCGCCGTAGCGGAAGGCGGCCCCACGTCGTACACGCCTTGCTCCAGACCTGTTGGGTGCGTCAAGGGCAGCCAGGCCTGCGTTCCCGTGACCGGGTCATAAGGCAAAGACCTGAGGTATTGCGCGCTCACCAGTTCCGCCAGCTCATTGGGGTAGCGGCCCTTGTCCGACTTGAACTTGTCCAGTGCGTCACGCAGGGTGGCCAGGTTCTGCTGGCGCACCTTGTCCTTGGAGTTGTCCACAGTGGACAGGTAGCGCGGCGCCGCAATGCTCAGAAGCAGCGCCAGCAAGGTGAAGACCACCAGCAACTCGATCAGGGTGAAGCCCTGGATCGGTCTTTGCTGCGGCTTGTGTTGTTTGTTGCTCCCTGTGCGCACCGGCGGCCTCTGCTTTATGTCTTGGGCTGATGTCGTTTCATTGCGGGGTGCCCAGGGGAGGTGGTCGCACCAGCATGGGAGGCGGCGTGGGCAACAGGGAACCTGTCTCGGGCATGTTCGCCGTGGGCTGGGCCGGCTGGGGGTTGAACAGGACCTGGCCCGAGCTGGGCGGCGCACCGGCCTCCGCGGGAGGGGGCAGACCCTGGAAGGTGGCTGCTCTTGCCGGGCCGGTATTGCCGCCACCAAAGGTGCCGGTGACTTTGAGCTCGGTCACCGGATCGGCCAGGATGGGCCGCTCGCGCACCATGTTCGCCGTACCCGAGAAGATCTCGCGGGACTCCATGGAAGCGACGGGCACATTGCGGATGATGCGCGGCGTGACAGCCAGCACGATCTCCGAGCGGCTGTCGCTGCCGTCATTGTTGCCAAACAGGCGGCCAATGATGGGCAGATGACCCAGGCCGGGGATCAGCGATGCGGTATTGCGGTCCTGGTCGGAGATCAGGCCGCCCAGCACCTGGGTCTCACCGTCTTTGAGGCGCAGATTGGTGTTGGCATTGCGGGTACCGATCTGGTAGGAGCGGCTGCCGTTGGCATCGTTGAACACTTGGGCGATGTTGCTCACCTCCAGGTTGATCTTGATGCCCACTTCGCTGTTGCCATAGACCTGGGATTCGAACTCCAGCTTCAGGCCCACATCCTGGTAGCTCACATTGCCCGTCACCACGGCCGAACCAGTGGAGATGGGGGTGACGGAGTTGGTGACGGTGGGCACCCGGTCGCCGATCATGATCTTGGCTTTTTCTTTGTTGCGGGCGCGAATCCGCGGGCTGGCCAGGATCTTGGTGTCGGCGTCTTCCAGCTTGAAGTTCAGCGTGGCCGAGAGGGGGGACACCAGCAGATCGTTGCTGGTGAGGTTGTTGAGCTGACCCAGGGTCAAGGGGGCGGTCGTGGTGCCAGGCGTTGTGACGGTGAAGCTGCCCGGGGGCTTGATGCCGATATTACTACTGCGGCTGCGGCTCACTTCCAGCACCTGCACTTCCAGCATGATTTCTGGGTCAGGCATGTCGTGCACAGCGATCAGCTTTTCTGCAAGGCGCAGGCGCTCCGGGGTGTCGCGGATGACCAGGACACCGGTTTTTTCGTCGGCGGCGACTTCCTTTAGCTTGAGCATGGTTTTGATCATGCTGCTCAGGTACTTGATGTCGGTGTTGGTGACCCGAAAGGACCGGATGCTCAGGTCTTCGTATTCGGCCTGCTTACCAGCATTGGCCGGGTAGATCAACAGGGTGTTGCCATTGATGACACGTTTGTCCAGCTGGTTCTGCAGCAGGATGAGGTCGATGGCATCCATGACCGAGACGTCGCGCACAAAGAGGGTGACCTTGGCCTCGGGCTTGACGTCCTTGTCCAGCAGGATGTTCAGCCCGGTGGACTTGGAGAGGGATTCGAAGGCCACGCGCAGGGTGGCGTCGCGGAACTGCAGGGTGACCAGGGCGTCCAGGATGGTGCGGGCGGCACGGGCCTTGTCCTGGGCGATCTGTTTTTCGGTGCGGGCGTCGAGTACGTCAGCCTTGAGCTTGAGGGCACGTCGGTTCTTGGGGTTGCTCTCAAGCACAAGGTTGACGCGCTCTTGGGCTGCGTCGAGTTTGCCCTGCTCCAGGTGGCGTTCGCCTTCGAGAAGGATCTTCTCGTGACGGGCGTCTTGCTGCAGGGCGAGCAGGCCGTCCAGGGCACGGGTGTTGGTGGCGTCCAGGCGCAGGGCGCGTTCATAGGCAGTGTGGGCTTCTGGGAGTTTGCCGTCAGCGCGCATGGCGTCGGCTTCGGAGAGGAACTCACGCACGTACTTGTCGCGCTGGGTCAGGTAGTCGATCTGGTAGTCGGGGGAGCGGGGGGATTTTCTGGCAGCCTTACCCAGAGACTGAACGCCGTCTTCCGATTGGTCTATGGCAATCTGAGCGTTGCCTTTGGTGTTGTGATAGCTCGCGCAGCCGCTGAGCAATAAGCTAACCAACAACAGAGATACGCTTTCACGGAACCCGCTTACCCCGTGTAGGTTCCTTTGGATATACATCATCGTTCATCCTCAGCTCTATTGCTAAGCTTAGGCGATTTCCTTTCATAAACTTCACTATTCGAGAGACCACATGTTCTGCAACTCTTTTCGGGAATTAATCTATTTGAAAATTTTCTATTTTTAATATCCCAGAGGAGTGGACTACCACATCGGGGACAACAAAACATCAACCCCCAGAACATAAATGAACAAACTGCAACAACCATAAATGTCACAGCAATCCAATCTGGTAAACGAAAATTTAGAACAATGCTTGGAATTCCAAAAAAACCAATAGCAAAAAGAATCAAAGCAAGAATTCCTTTTTGGCGAATCGTCATAACGAGACTCTCATTCAAAAATTACTTACAACCGCATCGTCCGGCTGGATAAAGCGTCGTATTTGTTTCACCTACTGCAGCCCCCATAAAAAATATGTCAGGTGAGCCGCGCGTATAGCCAGCGGTCATTGCCGCAAGCTTACCGCCAGAAAAGGACATCGTGAAATTAAACCTAAACAATGAAAGACTCACAAAATTCCCCTGACCTTCAAGCCTTGAAACGCCGTCACCAAAGAATAGCCCTGCCATAACTGTCGCACCCGCCGAGAATCCTCGGCCATCCGCCAAATATGTAAAACCACCCGCGCAGTCACCATCGGGCGAATAGAAGCCGCCAGCTCCAGCACCTTTACCACCAAAAGGCAAGTAGTAACCAGCATCCGTATTCACCATGTACCCCCATAGCCCAGCTGGATCTACCAGGCTCAACGGGTCCCCCTCCACATAGGCGAAGGTATTGATGCCTCCTGCCAGCCCGATGGGATCGGATTGGATGTACCTGCCCTGTCTGGCGTTGTACTCCCGATTCCAGTTCTGGAACAGGCCTGTCTCCGCATCGAAGACCTGGCCCGGGAACCTCTGGTTGTAAACAAAGGTGCCTTGGTTGTTCGGGTTCTGATCCGGCACCGTCCCCCCAAACGCCTCGGCCGTATCCCACCGCCACACGATGGTCTGGTCTTGTTTGGTGATCACCCGGGCCGTCGCAATGTGATCCGCATGCACGTTGTACACCGTGGTCGCGATGTCGCTGGTGGCCGCGCTGCCGGTCTGCTTCATCACCCCCACCGGCAGGCTGCCCAGGTAGATGGTCTCGTAGACCGGGTTGCCTGCTGCGTCGTACTCCCCCAGCAGTTGTCCCGCTTCGTCATACAGGTAGTAGGCCGCCCCCGTGGGGATGAGTGCGGTGGGCCCGCTCTTGGCCACCCGCTGGTTCAGCCCGTTGTACAGGTAGTTCACCGTGCCCCCCGCGTTGGCGGCACTGGTCATACGCCCGCGGTCGCTGTAGGTGAAGCTGTTGGTTCCATCATTCGTGATGTGCCCAGCGGGGTCGTACTGGACCGTGGCCGTGCCGTTCACATCCTGGGTTTGCGTCAGTTTGTTGCTGGTGGCCGCTACCGTGTTGCTGTAGGTGGTGCCGGCAATCGTCTTGCTGGTGCGGTTGCCCGTCTCGTCGTAGCTGTAGCTCGTGCTGCTGTTGTTCAGGCTGGCGCTGAGCAGCCGGTTCAGGCTGTCGTAGCCGAAGCCTTGCTCCAAGGTGCTGACCGGGCTGCCGTTGTTGGTGTGGCTGTAGCCGGTGATACGGCCTGCCGCGTCTCGGGTGACGGTCCTGAGCGTGCCGGCCGCGCTGCCCGTGCCCAGGGGGTCGCCCAGGTTGTAGGCGGCCACCATGCCGTTGCTGTCATAAGCGATGGTTCTGGCCTTGCCGTCCACCCACAGCCAGCCGGTGACCTTGTTCTCGGCGTTGTAGCTCAGGGCGCTGAGCAGGGTGACGGTGGTACCGCTCACCCCTACCCCGTTGGCGTTGACGGGGTTGACGGTGATGCCGCTCACGTACCCTTGTGCGTCGTAGCTGTAGTTGACCCGCGTGCCGCTGGGGTAGGTGATGCTGGCGAGCTTGTCCATGGCGCTGCCGGTGTCACCCCAGCCGTAGCTGGTGGTGAAGCTCTTGCCACTGATGACCGTGGTCTTGCCGGTCAGGCGGCCCCAGGCGTCGTGGGTGTGGGTGGTCTGGCCAGACTCGTCCGTCATCTTGGTCAGCTCGCCCTTCTGGGCGGGGGTGCCGCCGCTGCCACCGTCGTACTCAAACGTGGTGGCCGTGCCCGTGGGGTAGCTGATGCTGGTGACGCGGTCCAGGCTGTCGTAGGTGTAGGTGGTGGTCTTGCCGCGCGAGTCGGTGCTGGTGAGTACATTGCCTTTGGCGTCATAGGTGTACTGGGTACTACCGGTGTCCGGGCTGCTCTGGCTGGTGACGTTACCCAGACCGTTGGGGGTGTAGTTGGTGGCCAGGTTCCTGGGGTCGGTGACCTGGGTCAGGCTGTCGGCCAGGTTGTAGCTGTAGCCCGTGACGGTGGGGCTGGCGCTGCCGGTGTTGGGCGGCTGCTGGGTCTGGATGGGGCGGCCCAGGCTGTCGTAGTAGATGTAGCTGGCCAGGGCATTGGGGTCCACCATGGTGTTGATGCGGCCCATGGCGTCGTAGCCGTACTGCCAGGTCATGCCCGCGCGCGGGTTGACGGTGAGGCTGACGCTGCCCGAGCTGCTGCCAATGTTGTTGACGTCGCCGCTGTAGGCGGCGCTCAGGCTGTGGCTGCCCTGCCCCAGGCTGTTGACGCTCAAGGTGGCCACTCCGCCGCTGACGCTGGCGCTGCTCAGCGTGCCGCCGCCGTCCAGGAAGGTGACGGTGCCCGTGGGGTTATAGCCACTCAGGCGTGCGGTGAGGGTGACGTTTTGCCCCAGGCTGGCCGGGTTGGGGGTGGCGCTCAGGGTGGTGGTGCTGGCCGCGAGGTTGACGCCTTGCGCCACGGCAGCGGAGGTGCTGGTGGCGTTGTTGCTGTCACCCGCATAGACGGCGGTAAGGTTGTGGCTGCCGCCAGTGAGTTTGTTGGTGATCAGGCTGGCCACGCCGGCCGTGATCGTGCCGCTGCCCAGCGTGCTGGCGCCGTCCTTGAAGGTAACGCTGCCGCTGGGGCTGGCGCCGCCCGTGACACTGGCCGTCAGGGTGATGTTTTGGCCGACGTTGACAGGGTTGGGTCCGGAGGAGCTCAACGCCGTGCTGGTGGGCAGCTTGGCAACGCTCTGGCTCAGCACGGCCGAGGTGCTGGTGGCGTTGTTGGTGTCGCCGTTGTAGACGGCGGTGAGACTGTGCGTGACGCCGGTGAGCGTGCTGGTACTGAAGCTGGCGCTATTGCCGCTGAGGTTGACGGTGCCCAGGGTCGTTGCGCCGTCCTTGAAGGTGATGCTGCCCGTGGGGCTGTAGCCGTTATTGACGGTGGCGGTGAGCGTGATGCTTTGGCCGTAGTTCGAAGGGTTTAGGCTGGAGCTCAGTGTGGTGCTGGTGGGCACCTTATTGACGGTCAGAGTGGTGTAACAGCAATTGCCGCTGGTGTTGTTGCTGTCACCTTCATAGATCGCGATCATGCTGCCGGACGAGCTCAAGCCGACGCTGGAAATAGTGACGGTGGCGGTGCGGGTGTTGCCGGTGCCAGTCAAAGTGGCGCTGGCCATAGTAGTGTTGTAGTAGAGCCATGCGTAGAAGTCCCCGAACCTGACGGTACCGGTGGGGTTGACGCCCGTGACACTGGCTGTGAAGGTGATGTTTTGCCCAATCGTGACGGGGTTGGGGGTTATGACAAGACCACTGACGCTCGCGGTCACCTTGTTGACGGTCTGGCTCAGCGCGGCCGAGGTGCTGCTGATGTTGTTGCCATCGCCTTCATAGACGGCCGTCATGCTGTGGCTGCCGACAACCCGATTGCTGCTGGTGATGGTGGCGGTGCGGGTGTTGCCGGTGCCGGCCAAAGTACCGGTGCCCAACACGGCGCCGCCATCCTTGAAGGTGACGGTGCCGCTTGGAGTCTTGCCGGTAACACTGGCCGTCCAGGTGACGCTCTGCCCGTAGGTCGAGGGGTTCAGGCTGGAGGCCAGGGTGGTGGCGCTGGTCGCCGGGTTCACCACTTGCGTAAGCGCCGCTGAGGTGCTGCTGGCGTTGTTGGTGTCGCCGGCATAGACGACGGTAATGCTGTGGCTGGCCACACTCAGGCTGGAGACGCTCAGAGTGGCCACACCATTGGCCAGTGTGCCGCTGCCCAACGCCGTGGCCCCGTCCATGAAGGTGACGCTGCCGCTGGGGGTTTGACCGGTGACGGTGGCAGTCAAAGTAATGCTGGCGCCAAAGGTGGAGGGGTTGGCGCTGGAACTCAGCGTGGCAGTGCTGACGGCCTGGTTCACCACTTGGGTCACGGCGGTTGAGGTGCTGCCGGCGTTGTTGAGATCGCCACCATAGACGACGGTAATGCTGTGGCTGGCCACGCTCAGCGTGCTACTGGTGAACGTCGCCACACCAGCGGTGATGGTGCCGGTGCCCAGGGTGGTGGCGCCGTCCATGAAGGTGACGGTGCCACCTGGTGTCTGCCCGGTCACAGTGGCCGTCAGTGTGATGCCGGCGCCGAAGGTCGAGGGGTTGGCGCTGGAAGTCAATGCGGTGGTCGTTGTAGCCTGGTTCACCACTTGAGCAAGAGCGGGCGAAGTGCTGCTGGCATTGTTGGCGTCACCGCCATAAATGGCCGTGAGGCTATGACTGCCCACGCTCAGGGTGGAGGTACTGAAGGTGGCCACACCGGCGTTCAGGGTACCCGTGCCCAGCGGCGTAGCGCCGTTCATGAAGGTGATGGTGCCACCAGGAGACTGGCCGGTGACGGTGGCCGTGAGGGTGACGCTTTGGCCGTAGTCGGCAGGGTTGGGCGTGGCCGACAGCGCGGTGCTGCTCTGGGTTTGCGCCTGCGCGGCCAGCACGGGCAGCAGCACGAGGGCCAGACCGAGGGTGCGCAGTGCCGCGGCAGCGCGGCGGGCAATTCCCGTTTGTGGTTTCAATTGACGCTCCCCTGCGGCCTGCGCCTGCCCGCCGCTCTTGTTGTGTTGTGTGGTGACGGAGAGGCTCGGATGCGTGGTTGTCATTGCGCCGCTCCCGTGACTTGCTGCACCCGGTTGAGCGCGTCAAAGCTGCGGCTAATTGAGCGCTGCAGGGTGCCCATGGGGTCCTTGATGTCTTCGACGATGCGGTTGCCTACGTTGTCCAGGGTGTAGTTGACCGAGTTGCCTTTGGCGTCAGTGGCACCGATCAGGCGGTGCGCGGCGTCGTAGCGGTAGGTCAGGCTGGTGCCGTCGGGCTGGCTGACTCCGATGAGCTGACCGGCGTTGTCGTAGCTGTAGCTGGTGGTGCGCGCCGTGCCGCCGGTTGGGGTGGCGGTGACGGTGCTGACCCAGCCCCGAGGGGTGTAGCTGATGTCTGTCACCACGCCCTTGGGGTCTGTCATTTGACGAATGCGGCCAAGAGCGTCGTAGCTGTCGAACGTGGTTACGTGTCCTAAAGCATTCGTTACGGTTTTCAAGTCTCCAGCGGTGTGCCCAACAGACGCGCCTGTGTAAGTTACCGCACTGCCCGAAAACGGCGCGGTTGGTGGCGTGAAGTTATCGGTATACCGTGCCACACCCTTGGTGATGCGAAAATCATCAAGATACCCATTCAACGGGGCTTCCCACCCCCCAGCAAAGTATCGTCGCCCGATATTGAGATTGGCGTCGCTGGACATATTGACTGGCTGCGTGATGGCGCCCGCCGTGTATTTGACTCCATCAAGAAAGAAGTACGTTGCAGTCCTTGTCTTGGACATGGCGATATGGTGCCATGTGTTCTTTGACACGGAAACGCTCACGCCGACACCTTTGCTTACGCTATTAAAAATGGCTTCAAAGTGAATTCCTGTGCCGCTGCTGCTGGTGTTACCCAGAAGAAGCAGGTTCCAATAGCTTCCCTGCGAATTGCTCTCCGGGCCCGCGATGCCAACATGCTTGGATCCGTCAGGGCTGGCCACTGAATCTGCGTTCATGTACAGCCATGTTTCGATCGTGAAATCATCGTCCCCGAAGTTAAATGCCTGATTCGCCTTGACTCTGAAATATGACGCGCCGGTTCCATCAAAGCTCGCCGATGCACCGCCAAATTTGCTTTGGACGTTGCTGACTTTGGAAGCCGTACTGTTTGCAGTTGCAACCAGGCCATTCGGACTGGAATCCAACATGCTTGCGGCCCCATTTGCTCCATCTGCATTCAAGATCAAGCTTGTGAACGGCCAATATGCATCGCCACTTGGTGCCGGATTGCTCAACTCAGTATCCGTGTAGTAGGCGTAAGTCGTGGTGCGGCTGAGGGAATCCTTGGCGGTAAGCAAGCGGCCGGCGGCGTCATAGCTGTACTGCGTGACCAAGCTGGGTTGTCCGACACTGCCTGGCGTTGACAGCGGCGCTGTCGGCGGCGTGAACGCTGATGTATAACGTGCGATGCCATTGGTGATACGAACATCATCAAAATAGCTATCTCCATTACGAGTGCTTTGGCCAAAATATGCCCAGGAACTATTACCAATGGTGCCGGTTTTCGTGATGGCCCCCTGCGGGGCGCCATTCAGATAGAAGGTTAAATTTGAACCGACTCGTGTAAAGGCTAAATGGTTCCATTGGTTAATAGTAGGCAGGGTTGAGCCAGCAAGATGAGAGTAAGACCCATCTTTATTAACTATCAATACTGCTGTTGGTCCAGCAACGAAATAGTTAAATCCATCTTTGGCCCCATCGCCAAGCGCCATCAACACGGTGCCATTTCCATTGGGCGACGGCGTTGGGTACCACCACATCTCAACCGTGAAATCGCCAGCCAAGCTGTAATCACCCGGCATGAATACATAATCGCCTTGATCCGTTGATGCCGGAAAGAAATAGGATGCGCCACCAAACTTGCTTTGCGCTGTGCTTATCTTGGAATTCCGCACGAACGTGGTGCTATTGCCGTAAATGCTGTCGTCTTTTGTGGGCTTTGCGCCATTGGCACCATCGCCCTTGCCAAGAAAACGTACGTTCGCATAGTACGGATCGGTCGGGGTAGTTGCGCCATCTGCATTCGCCGTCGGCTGCACCACTTCTTTACAGACCAGAAAGGATGCCTTGCCATCGGGCAGTGCACCGGTTGGGGCACAATTGCTGATAGCACCTGCCGGAAAGACGTTTTTCTTGCCGTTGATCACCGTAAAACGGGTTGCCAGAGGCCCAGTCGAAGTGATGGGTACATCGATATCTGGGTCGTAAGTGATGGTGGTTTTTTTTGCTCCAGCAGGCAACGCTGCGTTGGCTTGCAGCAGTGGCGCGCATGTCGTGCTTGTTGACAAACCGCTCACAGATGTCAGCAGTAGATTGCGAAGCGGGTCAAAAGCCGTGCAGGTGCGCATTCCACTGAAATCATCGCTACTGGCCACATTGCCATTCGCGTCATACGTGATGGCGCTGGCACTGGCACTGCAACCGGACCCAGCGGGTTGAGACTGACCCGCGGAGCGAATGGATTCGTTCACCTTAACTGTGTTGACGCTGCTGGTCGCCCCATTGGGCAAGACCATCGAAAGGCCTACGGGAGCAGTCTGCGTTATACGTCGATAGACGGTGTTGGTGGCCGCGTCGTACGTATCTGTTACTGCCGTCTGAGGTGGCTGCGCCCACGTGAATGCGTAGTTATTCGCGTCATTAGCATGCGAGATGGCGGTCACGTTGCCTAGCGTGTCATAGGCCCAGGTGGTGACACGGGCGCCATTCTCATCAATCTCCCCGGTGATCAATAGTGGTTGCTGCGCATTTTCGTAAACAAATCGGCGCGATCTTCCATCTTGCCAGGTCAGGCTGGCAAGGTTCTTTGCGGCATCATAGGCAGCGGTAATCGTGGTGCCGTCCACGACAGTGACTGTGTCAACAAGATTATTGGTGTAATTCAGCTTGATGCTGCGGCCGTCGGACGAGACGGCATTGGTCAGTAGCGCGCCAGAGTACCTCAGCGTGACGCTGGATGCGTCGTAGCTTGTGATCCGTTTAACGAAACCAGTACTGTCAGATTCACTGTACTCGCCGCTTGAAACGTCCCGAAAAAGGTAGCCGCTTGTAGTGATCGTGAGTTTGTTGACATTGGGGGCCAGCGGGGTGAAGTTGCCAGCGCCGTCACCCTTGAATTGGTGGATTCGACCCAGGCCGACAGATACTTGCGCCTCCTTTTTGTCGGCGCTGACGACGATCCGGCGATGCAAGGAAGTCGTCCACAAAGTGCCGAATGACACCGGATCCGAAGCGCCAACCCGGCTGGCACCGGTGGCGGTCGGAACGTTCCTGGTGTCATAGGCCAATACGAATGGAATGCGCCCCAGGGTGATGCCCGTATCGGGAACGTCAATCTTGTTGGTACCCGTCAGCGGGTTGACCGCCGCGCCAACCGCACCGCAAACCACCAGGATGAGCGCAATTGCTGTGACATTTTTTAGGTAGTTCGTTTTCATAATGAACACTTATTACTTTGATTGACGGCAATACACTTCATGGGACTCGGTTTGATGGAACTCGGTTGGGGTCCGGGCATATGAGCGGCGTCTCTTTGCTGTGTGAGGCATCAACCTGGATAACAAGACGGCTACAAGTTCGATTTCCCGTGGGATTGTCGACGTAACCAACATCGCATACACAATTGCCGTTGACCAATGTGGAATTGACCGGGCAACTGCAGGCCGTCACTGCCTGGTTGTAAGTCTTGCCGCCATCGCAAGAACCCATTAGCAGAATCACGGAGAGCCAACTTGGAGGATTGCTTCCAGAATGCGCGTAGCACATGTGCTGCACGGTTTCGTATCCTGGCCGTGGAAGCGTGTAGTCAGCTATACAGGTCGTGGGACCGCAGTAATTTCCACCAGGACCAAGACCAAAATAATCTGCGGCGATAACACAAGCGCTCATCGGATCATCCGTGTAGTCCCCGTATGCTTGCGGATTCCATTTGATGATCGGCGTGTTTGGCCATGCGGCGAAAGCTGAAGATGCGAACACCACAAGAAGTGCTGCTGCGATAGTTTTTTTCAAAACATGCCACATATTGCGATCCTTGCTGTTGGGGCTTTCGATAGAAAACGTTCAAACATAAAACTTTCCGTATTGCCAGATTTATTCAGGGCGGCAAGGCCGGTGTGCCAACTAAAGAATTGAGGATCGTCACAAACCGCACTCGCAGGTATGGCAACACTCCGTGTGAAATTACGCTGAAGCCTGACGCAATCTTTCCATCAATTCTTGCCCCACACTCTTTGCGAGCAGCAAATGCCACGATGTGGATAAGTTCATGCTCTTCTCCCTTGTGTAGATTTGCTTCAGATTGCGCCGATGTTTTCGCAATTTTGTTTTTCGACGAAATTCAACACACCACCGGAAACGCATATCACGCCCCTCCCAGGCCAAGATGTGAAAACGCTTTCATGCCATCGCAAAGTGATCCGTATGGATACGCGGCGCGAGTCTATCTGCAAGCACCACTGTTGCCATATCCCCCAAATGGGGGATGTCAGTTTTTTGAGACAACAGGTCTAATCACGGCAGGGTGAACTACGATCCAACGTTTGCCGATCAAAATGAGACGTAGCGTTTGGTTACAACTCATTTATAAGCCAGTAGGCATGAATGCATGCTTGACGTATGAAGCAAGTAGTGACAACAGCCTTTGCTATTTACACGCCATGACTTAGGTCTTGCCGTAATCTGCCATCGATACCAACCATGTCTGTCTCAAATCCGGTCACTCCTGATGTCATGACTTTTGAACCTGCAACCCGATTGCAGCAACGTCCAAAGGTTTCTCGTGCCTTCTGCTCAAGCAGCGGTTTCACATTGCTGGAGCTTCTGGTGGTCATCGTCATCATTGGTCTGCTCTCCGGCCTGGTGGTGCCGAGGTACTTCGACACCGTTGGCAAATCCAAAGCCAAGATTGCCAAAGCACAGATGACGTCGCTGGAACAGGCCCTGGACCAGTACCGGCTCGATGTGGGCAGTTACCCGGCTCCCGAGCAAGGCCTGAATGCCTTGGTCATCCAGCCAACCGGTGTGACGAAATGGCAGGGCCCCTATCTCAAAAAAGATGTGCCTAAAGACCCTTGGGATCAGCCCTATATCTACAAGCTGTCAGGGCCTCAGAAGGACGTGGATATCGTTTCTCTGGGCTCGGATGGTCAACCAGGTGGCAGCGGTGAAGCCAAGGACATTGCCCTGTCCGACAAAGATTGAGCCTGACCAAGTTCTATTGAGATGTCGAGTTCCCAAGTGTTGAATTCCTATCGAGTCGTTGCCATCGACACGCAGGGCCTTCTGCAAGCGAGCCAGGTGGAGGCTGTGAGTGTGGAGGCTGTACGCGAAATCACCAGCAGCCAAGGACAGACCGTCATTCAATGCGAGTTGGCCGCATCAACTCACGAATCTGGTGCAGGGCTCAGAAGGTTACTGGGGTGGGCACGACCGGCCACCAGCATGGACAACGTGGCCTTCTCGCAAGATTTGGCCACCCTGATGGATGCCGGTGTGACGGTCAAGGAAGCCATTCACGCCCTGTCCCTGAAAGAGCTGTCACAGTCCCGCCGACAAGTCCTGGCACAACTGGACAAGGCGGTTTCTGAGGGACTGTCTTTCTCTGCGGCAATGCAGCGCACTGGCGCCTTCCCTGAGCTGCTTCTGGCCACCGTGGCCGCCAGTGAACAGACCGGAGACCTGGCAACTGGTCTGCAACGCTACGCACGTCACCAGCAAAGTCTGCGCGCAGTACGCGATCGGGTGGTCGGCGCTAGCGTCTATCCCTTGCTGTTGCTGGTGGTCGGCTCGCTGATTGTCGCTCTGCTGTTGGGCGTGGTCGTGCCGCGGTTTGCCACCTTGATTGACATGAATGGCCGGGAGCTTCCCTTCCTGTCGCAATTGCTGATGCGTTGGGGGCGATTTGCAGGAGAGCACACCACGGCCGCCTTGGCCTTCTTTGGCTTGATAGCGCTTGGGATCGCCATTCCCCTGATCAAGCTCAGAGACCCGCTTACACGCAAACGCTGGCTGGAAAAGATCCCTGGTTTCTCCAGATTGGCCCGCGAATTTCAGCATCTGCAGATGTACCGCACCACCGCCATTCTGACGTCGCGCGGCATCACCATCCACAAGGCGCTGCTCTACAGCGTGGAGTTGCTGGGCCCGTCCGATCAGCCTCGCCTGCACGCGGCACTGGAGGCGATGCGCGAAGGGGTCGACATCAGCTCGGCTTTGTCCACTACCGGCCTGTCCGATGTTGTAGCCACCAGCATGCTGAATGTGGCGGAGCGTACAGGCTCGCTACCTGAAATGCTGGATCGCATCGCCGATTTCTATGAGCGTTCGCTGCAACGCAATATCGATATCGTCAGTCGCTTGATCGAGCCGGTAATGATGATCATCTTTGGCATCCTGATTGGCGGCATTGTGATCCTGATGTACCTGCCGATCTTTGATCTGGCCGCCAGCATTTCTTGACCAGACCATGGCTTATCAGCCTATAGCCACCAGACAGGCCACCGCATCTCCGGCGACCCAGCAGCATGGCGCGCTGATGGCCGAGGCCCTAAGCTCTGTTCCGGCGGAACAGCATGTCGCTTGGCTGGCAGAGAAGTTGAACATCTCTGCATACGGTGCACTCACCATCTGGGCAAACTATTTTGGCATGCGAGCCATGGATCGCTCGGACATCGATCAGATCGAGCCGGATTTTGAGTTGGCCAGTTTTACGGAATGTCAAAAGCGCGGGGGCGTACTCGGACACCCCAAGGCGAACACCGGTGAACAGAACTTAGACGCCTCGGCGATGCTGTTTATCACCTATTCCCCGGCCGCCTTGGACAGCCAACAGTGGTTCGAAGCGCTGATGGAGAAGCATGCGCCCCGACGGCTGACACGTGTCCTGGTCACTCAAGAAGACTTCCGGCATTGTCTGAGCGGTGCCGAGGAAGGCATGCGAGCGATGGATACCGTCCAAATTGAAAGTACCGAGACGGACGCACAGGAAGCATCCAGCACTCTGCTGCTCTCCATGGCCACCATTGAAGCGACCAGCAACCCCACGGTGCGTCTGGTGGACTCTACGCTTTATGACGCTCTGAAACTAGGTGCTTCGGACATTCACTTCGAGGTTCAGAACAAGACCCTGCATATCAAGTATCGGCTGGATGGTGTGTTGCAATCCATCAAGCGCATCGAGAACATCGAGACAACCCATCAAGTCGTATCGCGCATCAAGGTCTTGTCGGATCTGGATATTTCCGAACGCCGCATCCCACAGGATGGGCGCTTTAGGGTCATGCTGGACCAGCGTGAAATTGACTTCCGCGTTTCCATCATGCCCAATATCTCGGGCGAAGACGCCGTCTTGCGTATTCTGGACCGTAAGCATTTGACCGGTCAGTTCCAGTCCTTGACGTTGGACACGCTGAGCTTTGAGGATGAGGTGAAGTTCTTTATCCGGCAGTCTTCCCACCTGCCTTATGGGCTGTTGCTGGTTACGGGCCCAACCGGCAGCGGCAAGACCACCACGCTGTACGCCGCCATCTCCGAAATCAACACCGGTCTGGACAAGATCGTCACCATCGAAGACCCGATCGAGTACCAGTTACCTGGGGTTCTGCAAATCCCCGTCAACGAGCGCAAAGGACTGACTTTCGCCAAAGGGCTGCGCTCCATCCTGCGCCATGACCCGGACAAGATCATGGTCGGCGAGATCCGCGACAGCGAAACAGCACAAATCGCCGTACAGGCGGCCTTGACTGGTCACCAGGTTTTTACCACTGTGCACGCCAATAACGTCTTCGACGTGATCGGTCGTTTCTCTAATATGGGAGTGGACAGTTACAGCCTGGTGGCGGCACTGACCGGCATCATGGCCCAGCGATTGGTTCGAACCGTCTGCCCGCGTTGCGCCCAGGATGTAGCCCCATCCCGCGAAGACTTGCAGCATCTGCCCAGTTCCCTTGCTGGTAATAGCGCGCTTCGCTTAAAAAGAGCGCAGGGCTGCGAGCATTGTCGCGGCACAGGTTACAAAGGGCGAGCGGCCATCGCCGAAACCCTGCCAATCGACGACGAAATGAAAGACCTGCTTGTACAGCAAGCACCCATCTCCACGCTCAAACGTGCTGCCCGCGAGAAAGGGTTTCACAGCTTGCGAGATTCTGCGGTCGCGCTGGTGCTTTGCGGCAAGACCACGATCGATGAGATCAATCGCGTGACACCGGTTCAATAAGATGCGAGCGCAACTGACATTGGCACTGACCGGTGAAACGCTGACGCTGCGTCTGAGTCCGCCCAAACGTCCTAAGGGATGGCTGTCTCGCCTGCGGACTTTGGCATATCGGCACTCAGATCCATCATCTACCCCGCCCGTTCGCGCGGCGGCAGACTCCGCCCTCGCCTTGCCTATCCAGCAACTGAGTGAAACACTGGAGCTTGCTTGGGGCGCTTTGGTCAAGCAGTCCCCGCAAGATCTCAACGCAGTGGATTTTTACGTGCAATTGGGCCTTGCCTATACACGCCTGGGCTTGCTGCATCAGCCCGCTGAGAGCAGTCAAACAGAGTCTCGCCCTGCAGTGATCGATCGCTATGTTCATGCCTGGATACTGCAAATGTGGGGCATGGACCCTGCCACGCAGATCGTCCGCTGGAGCCGCGTGGTCGGCGGGAACGACATACTGATTTCATGTATCGATCGTCTGGTTTTCGTCGAACTCGAAAACTTTGCAAAACGCCATGACCTGCGTTTTGTCAGCTGCAAGCCCGCCGTACTGAGCGAACTGGAATTGCCAGCATCTTCAACAGAAAGCAGCGCCACTCTACGCACGCTGGTCTGGACTGAACCTTCGGCCACAGTCCAACGCGCTCCTCAGGTCCAATTGCTGCATTGCGTCGGCTCTCAAGTTCAGGCGCTCTGGCGTGGCTGGATCCCAGCGCCTGAGAACGCAGACGCCCCGGATGACGCATTGCACGGCGCTATACGCAGATTCGCCGCCACCAGCGCGGTGAATCTGGATACCCAGCTGGTTTTCAGGCATTGGGACCAGCCGCTGCAGCAGCCTGCCCCCATTGGAGCCGGCAAATGAAACGATTCCACTTCAGGAACGCTCCTTTTGACATCGCCCCTGGGGCCCAGCGCTACACCCCCGCCGCCTGGCGTGTCTTTGGCATCGGCGCGCTTTTTCTACTGATCTGTTCTGGTCTCCTGGGCTACACCCTGCAAAAGCTACAAAGTGCCAGGACGGCGCAAACGAATGTACGCGCAGAACAGCAAGCGCTTGCTGGCGCGCAACGTGCAGCCCTGGCTAGCCAGAGTGACCCTCGTACCGTTGAAAAGGTCAAGGCGCAGCAACGTCTGCAGCAAATGATACGTATGTCCTGGTTTGGTCTGTTTGATGCCTTGGAAACAGCCGCTCGGGATGTGCGAGGAGGCGTCAGCCTGCTTTCCTTGGTTCCCTCACAGGGCCAGGCAGACGCCACACAGGTGAGCCTGACCGCAGTGGCCACCAATACCCCGGTCATGCTTGAGTACTTGCGCCTCTTGCGCAAAGACCCACGCATCCTTTCTGCGGAGCTCCATTCTCAGCAGCCCGATGTGAACGTCGGCCCCGGTGTCATTCGCATACAGTTCACCGTCTTGTGGAATCCCCAAGCCCTGCTGCAAGCCCCGCTCCTACCTGCAAACAAAACCCTCGATCGCGGCCTGGTAGCTAATGCTACGGTTATGCGGGATCCTGTTGCCAAGGTGGTGGTTGGCAAGGAGACCCGATGAAGTTTGGTCACCTGGATTTTCTGTCGTACGCGAGCACCAAACGCTACAGCGCCTTGACTGGATTTATCAGACAGGCCGGATGGCCGACGCTTGGTGGCCTGTTTGCCGTTGTCATCGGTTTGGCCCTGCTGTTGGCTGCATGGCACTATGACCAGCAGGCCAGAACTCTGGGAGTGTCGGGCACAGCTGGACCACAAGGACCAGCAGGCGACGCTATCGTTAGCCGCCAGTTTGCTCGCGCTACCGAGGCCATCTTCACCGTGCCTGAAGATAGTATGCATATCGATGATCTGAACCGGCTGTTCAAGCTGGCCAAAACCAAAGGCGTGCAAATCGGCACGGTGGAGTATCGCCAGACGTCCAATCCTTCGCTGCAGGTCCTGGTCCGCACGCTGGACATCCGCATCCAGGAGGACTATCCCAAGCTCAAGAGTTTTGTCGCCGAGCTGCTAAGCACCACCCCGCATGTCTCTCTGCAGGAAATTCGCGTCGAACGCAAGGATGCGACCACGGCGCAAGGGCAGACCCTGTTGAAGCTGGCCTTTGTCTACCGCGCACCCGGGACATCGGCCATACAGTCAAGGGTTGCACCATGACCAACCATCCTTCTGCCAACGCTCAGCCACGCTGGTACCAGACCGTTTGCCTGGTCGTGGCCGGGCTCTCCAGCTTCGCGCTTGCCGCGTACTGGGGAACCAGCAAGGAAAACAACGACCTCGTCCACCCTGTCATTCGCAGCCAGTCGTCGGCCGAAACAGCGTCCAAGGCTGTTTCTGTGCAGGTTTCGCTGGAGGCGCCACAAACGCCAGGTGACAACTCGCTGCAAATGAACGCCCGTTCGGAACAATCCAATGGCGCGGTCACGCACAACCCGTTTGGTCATTTGAACCTGTTGGCAGGCGTGGAGCTGGCTACCGGCCATAACGCTGCTTCAGCACGCCGAATACCGACCACGACCAAAGCCCCCAAGCCGAAGATTGAGCCAGCGCCAGCCATCGTGGTGGTGGAAACGCCGCCACCACCGCCTCCGCCGCCCACGGCACCATCCTTGCCGTTTGCCGTCGTGGGCGGGATCAGCGGCGAACAAATCGCTGAGGGGCGCCCTGTCGCATTCCTGCGGCAACGGGATGAAGTGCTAGTTGTTCGACCAGGGGATGAAATCGACAAGACTTACCGTGTCGAGATAATCACGCCCGAGAAGATCGAATTCATGTATCTGCCGCTTCAACAGCGGCAGACATTGAACCTACGGCCCTGACTGCAATACCGACTGGCCGGGCTCTCATAAGCACGGGCTTGCTGAACGTGCCTGGTTTACCGAGCTGTTCAGCTTTCGAATCTGCGCTTGCACTCAGCCGGCCAGGCGTGCTGCCGCGCCACGCTTGCCGAGCTTGCGCACTTCGGCAATGCTATGCAACTGTTGGATTCGCGGCTTGGACTGCCCTTTTTCCCAGTGGTAGATGGTTTGCAGCGACACGCCAAGCAGTTTGCCCATATCGGCAGCCGACAGGCCCAGCTTCTTGCGTAAGCTGGCGAAGCCATCGGCACGAAAACGGAGCTTCGGGCCTTCATCAGCAGCAACGACTACGGCCACCGGCTTGCTCTTACCCAGTTTGCCGATCTGTCGTTCCTGCTCAACCAGACGCCGTTTGAGTGTCGCAATATCGCTGCGGAGCTGGGCCGAGACCTTCTTCAGAGCCTGAGTTTCGGAGCGGAGCTCTTTGCGGGCAAAGTGTGAAATTCATCCCGAAATTCACTCCAAGATGATTCGTAACTTGCTGAATTTCTTAACTTCTATTCGCTAACTCAATTACGGTGCACGCCGACGCCCCCGCACCCTCTGGGGCCACTGCGGCACGACCGGTCGCTCAGGCCGCATCAAAGGCCGCCTGCAGCCATTGCAGGCCCTCGCCATCGAGCGCGACCACGTCGAAGCGGCAGGGTGGTGGCGCCTGCCAGCGCAGCAGGTAGTGACGCGCCGCCAGCACGATGCGCCGCTGCTTGGTCGCGCTGACGCTGGCCGCGGCCCCGCCATGCCGCGCGCCGGCGCGCTGGCGCACCTCCACGAAAACCAGGGTGCCGTCGGCCGCGCGCATGATCAGGTCGATTTCGCCGCCGCCGCGCCCGGGCGTCCGATAATTGCGTTCGAGCAGGCGCAGGCCGGCCGCCTGCAGATGCCGCAGGGCCTGCGCCTCGGCGGCCTCGCCGGCCTGCCGGGTGCTGGGCTTGCCGGCTGCCGCCGGCCACTTGGGGAACACCATTGTTGAATGCTACTTACGCTTCCGCCCTGTCCGCCGCGCATGACGCGGCCGCTGCCCAGCATTATCCGCAGGGCGCGCTGTACGTGGTGGCCACGCCCATCGGCAACCTGGCCGACATCACGCTGCGCGCGCTGCACGTGCTGCAGCGGGTCGACGCGCTGGCCTGCGAGGACACGCGCCACACCCAGAGCCTGCTGCGCGCCTATGGCATCGAACGCCCCTCCTCCGCCCTGATCGCCCTGCACCAGCACAACGAGGTCGAGGCCGCGCAGCAGGTGCTGTCCCGGCTGCAGGCCGGGCAGCGGGTGGCCTATGTAAGTGACGCCGGCACACCCGCCATCAGCGACCCGGGCGCACGCCTGGTGGGTGTGGTGCGCGCCGCCGGCCTGCCCATCGTGCCCCTGCCCGGCGCCAGCAGCGTGACCACCGCGCTCAGCGTGGCCGGTGTCGTGGACGAAGCGGGCGCTTTCGTCTTCGCCGGTTTCCTGCCGGCCAAGGCTGGCGAACGCACGGCCGCGGTACAGGCCCTGGCCGGCGAGCCCCGGGCCGTGGTGCTGCTGGAGGCGCCGCATCGCATCGGGGCCCTGGCAACAGCGCTGTCGGCCCTGGGCCCGCGCCCCCTGACCGTGGCGCGCGAGTTGACCAAGCAGTTCGAACAGGTCATCACCCTGCCCGCGGCTGAGCTGGGTGCCTGGCTGGCCACCGACGAGAAGCGTGAACGCGGTGAATTCGTGCTGGTGGTCCATCCTCTGCAGGCACAGGTGAGCGAAGGCGGCCCCGACCTGCGCGTGCTCACCCTGCTGCTGGCCGAGCTGCCGCTGAAGACGGCCGTGCGCCTGGCTGCCGAAATCACGGGCACGCCGCGCAACACGCTGTACGAGGCCGCCTTGCAGCTGAAGAAGGACGAGGAGGCATGAAGGAATACGCCGTCCTTTTCGTCTGCATGGGCAATATCTGCCGCAGCCCCACGGCACACGGCGTGTTTCGCCACCAGCTGCTCGAACGCGGCCTGGCCACCCGGGTGCAGGTCGACTCGGCTGGCACGCACGGCTACCACGCCGGCCGGCCACCCGATGAGCGGTCCCGGGATCATGCGGCAAAACGCGGCTACGATCTGTCGGACCTGCGGGCGCGCCAGTTGCGGCCCCGTGATTTCGAGCAGCACGACCTCGTCCTGGTCATGGACCATGACAACCTGGAGCGCGCGCGCGAACTCTGTCCTCCAGGTCAGCGGCACAAGATCCGCCGCTTCACCGAGTTCTGCCTGCAAGGCAAGGCGCAGGTGGTGCCAGACCCTTACTACGGCGGCGACCAAGGCTTCGAGCAGGTGCTCGACCTGGCGGAGGACGCCTGCGCCGGCCTGCTGCTGCATGTGCAGCAGCAACTGCCCTGAACTCAGGGGTAGAGGCCGCGCAGTTCCCGTGCTTCCAGCACACGCGTGCAGGCGATCACGAAGGCCGCCGTGCGCAAGGGCAGCTTGCGCTCCTGCGCCAGGTCCCAGATGGCCCGGAAGGCCTCGCTGAGCGCACGGTCCAGGCGCGCGTTGATGTCGGCCTCGGTCCAGAAAAAGGACGAGGCGTTCTGCACCCACTCGAAGTAGCTCACCGTCACGCCGCCCGCATTGGCCAGCACGTCGGGCAGGATGAGGGTGCCCCGCGCCAGCAGCAGATCCTCGGCCTGGGGCGTGGTCGGCCCGTTGGCGCCTTCCACGACCAGGCGTGCGCGGATGCGACCCGCGTTCTCGACGGTGATCTGGTTTTCCAGCGCGGCGGGCAGCAGGATCTCGCACTCCACCTCCCAGAACTTCGCGGGGTCGATGGACTCGATGCCCGGAAAATCCAGCAACGTGCCCTGGCCCGCCGCCAGGAATTTGATCAGCGCATGGGGGTCGATGCCCGCAGGGTTGTAGATGGTGCCGGCCACGTCCTGGATGGCCACGATGCGCGCGCCATGGTCATGGAAGACACGCGCCGCCGCATTGCCCACATTGCCGAAACCCTGCAGGGCCACGCGCGCACCCTTCATCTCCATGCCCAGACGCTGCATGGCCTCGCGCGCCACCACGAAGCAGCCGCGCCCCGTGGCGTCGCGCCGGCCCAGGCTGCCGCCCAGGGACAGGGGTTTGCCCGTCACCACACCCGGGCTGGTGGCGCCCACGTTCATGGAATAGGTGTCCATCATCCATGCCATGACACGCTCATTGGTGTTCACGTCGGGGGCGGGGATGTCGCGCTCGGGGCCGATGATGATGCCGATCTCGCTGGTGTAGCGCCGCGTCAGGCGCTCCAGTTCGCTCAGCGAGAGCTGCTTGGGATCCACGCGGATGCCGCCCTTGGCGCCGCCATAGGGCAGGTTGATCGCGGCGTTTTTCACCGTCATCCAGCCGGCCAGGGCCATCACCTCCGACAGCGTCACGCCCGGGTGGTAGCGCACACCGCCCTTGCCGGGCCCGCGCGAGACGTTGTGCTGCACGCGGTAGCCTTCAAAGTGGTGCACCGTGCCGTCGTCCATGTGGATGGGCACGTCGACGATGAGGGCGCGCTTGGGCCGGCGCAGGGTGTCGGCCCAGACGCTGAGCCGCCCCAGATGCGGCAATACCCGATCGACCTGTTCCAGGTAGGTGGCCCAGGGACCCAGTTCAAGGGGGTTCAGGTAGGAGGGAAGGGCGTTCGGGCTGCTGCTCATGATGGGCTCCTGTGGATGCGTGCAATGAGGACCTGCGTCGTGACGGCCACGCTACTGTAGTCCCATATGCAGCCCTTGCCACGGCAAATCTGGAGGCTCGGACAGCGGCGGCCGCAGGCCCGGCATCTCATGCGCCATGCATGTGCGCGTAGCCGTAGTCCCTGGGCGGGACGCGCGTCTCCTTCACGGTCCGCGGCGAGACCCAGCGCAGCAGGTTCAAGACCGATCCTGCCTTGTCATTGGTGCCGCTGCGCCGTGCGCCGCCGAAGGGCTGCTGCCCCACCACCGCGCCGGTCGGCTTGTCGTTGATATAAAAGTTGCCGGCCGAGAAGCGCAGGGCCTCCATGGCCTCGTGCACGGCGGCGCGGTCCTGCGCAAAGACCGCACCCGTCAACGCGTAGGGGCTGGTCTGGTCCAGCTGGCGCAGGGTGTCGGCCCAGCGGCCGTCCTCGTACACGTGCACGCCGAGCACCGGGCCGAAGATCTCCTCGCTCATCAGCGCGTGTGCGGGGTTGTTCACCTCGATCACCGTGGGTGCGATGAAATAACCCGAGGCATCGTCGCAACGGCTGCCTGCAACGATCTTGCAGCCCGGATCACTCTTGGCCGCATCGATATAGCCCTTGATGCGCGCATAGGCCTTCTGGTCGATGACCGCGCCCATGAAGACACCGAAGTCGCGCACGTCGCCCATGCGCACCGTGGCCAGCATCGCCTGCAGGCGCTCCTTCACGCGCGGCCAGATCGAGGCGGCGATGTAGGCCCGCGAGGCCGCGCTGCATTTCTGCCCCTGGTATTCGAAGGCGCCACGCAGCAGGCCCACGGCCAGCGCGTCCACGTCGGCCGAGGCGTGCGCGAGCACGAAGTCCTTGCCGCCGGTCTCGCCGACCAGACGCGGATAGGCGCGGTATTTGCCGAGGTTCTGTGCTGTCTGCAACCACAGACGATCGAACACCGCCGTGGAACCCGTGAAATGGATGCCCGCCAGATGCGGGCTGGCCAGCACGGCCGAACTCACGCCCACGGGCTCGCCCGGCACGAAGTTGATCACGCCCGGCGGCAGGCCCGCCTCTTCGAGCAGCTGCAGCACCAGATAGTTGCTCAGCGCTGCCGTGGCCGAGGGTTTCCACACCACGGTGTTGCCCATGAGCACGGGCGCCGTGGACAGGTTGCCGCCGATGGCCGTGAAGTTGAAGGGCGTGATGGCATAGACGAAGCCTTCGAGGGGGCGATAGTCCGTGCTGTTGCTCACGCCCGGGCCGGGCAAGGGCTGTTGCTGCACGATTTCCTGCGCGAACTGCACGTTGAAGCGCAGGAAATCGATCAACTCGCAGGCCGAGTCGATCTCGGCCTGCTGCACGTTCTTGCTCTGGCCCAGCATGGTGGCGGCGTTCAGGCGGTCGCGCCAGGGGCCTGCCAGCAGATCGGCCGCCTTGAGGAAAACCGCCGAACGCTCCTCCAGCGTCCAGCGCGCCCACTCTCGCTGCGCGCCCACGGCTGCATCGATGGCCTGCTGGGCCTCCAGTCGCGTGGCCTGGTTCAGGGTGGCCAGCACGTGGCCGTGCTCATGCGGGCAGACCACCTGCTCACGCTCCACCGTATAGATGCGCCGTCCACCGATGACCAAGGGGATGTCGGCGCGCTGCTCGTGCTGGCGTGTCAGCTCCTGTTCCAGCCCGGCCCGTTCCGCCGATCCCGGACGGTAGGACAGTACAACTTCATTGCTGGCCTTGAAATTCTTTAGGATACAAGTCATTTGCCATATGATCCATTTATTAATAAATTGGATCCAATTTTAGACCCAAGGATTCAAACTGACAATCCTGCATCCAATAATTTCCAGAAAAACTTGGCGCCATGACCACGGACCACACCCAGAAGGCCCTGCACGAGACCATCCGCACCCAGCTGCGCTACGAAATCCTCAGCGGCATCCTGCCCGTGGGCCAAGCGCTCAAACAGGACGCCCTGGCCCAGCGCTTCAAGGCCAGCCGCATCCCCGTGCGCGAAGCCCTGCGCCAACTGGAGTCCGAGGGGCTGGTCATGCACCACCTGAACCGCGGCGCCGTGGTGGCGGGCATGAGCATGGACCAGATCTGCGACATGCTGGACATCCGCATCGCCCTGGAATGCCATGCGGCCAAGCTCTCGGTGCCGAATATGGTCGAGCAGGACTTCCAGACCATGGAGAAGATCCTGGAGGCCTATTCAAGAGCCGAGAGGGTGCAGGAATGGGCCGAATACAACCGCCGCTTCCACCTGGCGCTCGGTTCTGCCTCCAACAACCGCCGGCTGCGCCGCCTGATCGAGGACTTCTGCCTCAACACCGACCGCTACACCCACGTGCTGATGTCCAAGGCCACCGGCAAGGAAGGCCCGCAGTCGGACCACTACCGCATCCTGGAAGCCTGCCGCCGTCGCGACGTGCCGGGTGTCGTGCGGCTGCTGGAAGAGCACATCACCGAGACCAAACGCGAGTTGTTGGCCATCGCGCGTGCTGGCGACGACCGGCCCACGCTGGCGCAGCCCACGCCGGCAGGGGCGTGAATGAAAGGGATGCGGGGGGAATTGGTGCGGCTGGCGGGGATCGAACCCACGACCCTTGGCTTCGGAGGCCAATACTCTATCCACTGAGCTACAGCCGCGTTCGGTGGAGCCTGGCATTGTAGGCGGTTTCAGCCCGGGCGACCGTTATAATCAGCGGCTGATTTAGATCAAACCATCAGAATTACCGAGGACACCATGAGCGAGCAGCAGCACGAAGACCATACCGGCCCGATCAAGACGCCCCAACAGATGATGTGGGTTTCCATCTTCTCTTTCGTGGTGCCCGTGTTCGTCATCATCGGCCTGGTGTTTTTCGTGACGGCGGACAAGCAGCCCGCGCCCGGCGCCGCCAATATGGAAAAGTCGGTATCCGAGCGCGTGCAGAAAATCGGCACCGTCGAGATCCGTGATGCCAACCGCCCGCTCAAGGGCGGCGAGGCCGTCTACCAGGCCCAATGCGTGGCCTGCCACGGCGCCGGTGTCGCCGGCGCGCCCAAGCTGGGCGACAAGGGGGCCTGGGGCGCCCGCATCAAGACCGGTCTGGATGGCCTGGTGAACTCCGCGCTCAAGGGCAAGGGCGCCATGGCCCCGCAAGGCGGCGGCGACCACTCTGACGTGGAAATCGCCCGCGCCGTGGCCTATATGGCCAATGCCGGCGGCGCCAAGTTCGCCGAGCCCAAGGCGCCGGCTGCCGCCAAATAAGCCACGCATCCTCTGCCCATCAAAAAAGCCGGTCGCTGACCGGCTTTTTCATGCCTTGCGCGGCACGACGGGTTCAGGCGCGGTACAGCTCGCGCAACTCGCGCTTGAGCACTTTGCCGATGGCGCTGCGCGGCAGCTCGTCGATGTAACGCAGGTCCGCCAGACGCTGGGTCTTGCCCACGCGCTCGTTGGCCCACTGCCGCAGCGTTTCTGCTGCAAGATCCTGATCGCTCTTGCACACGACAAAAGCCACCGGCGTCTCGCCCCACTGCTCCGAGGGCACGCCCACCACGGCAACATCGTGCACAAGCGGGTGCTGGCGCAGCACGCCTTCGAGATCGCTGGGGTAGATGTTGAAGCCGCCCGAGATGATCATGTCCTTGCGCCGATCGAACAGGGTCAGAAAGCCTTCCGCGTCGAATCGGCCGATGTCACCCGTGCGGATGAAGCGCTTGCCCTGCGGGTCGAACCACTCGGCCTCGCGCGTCTTCTCGGGCTGCTGGTGGTAGCCCTTCATCATGCCCGGCGAGTGCCCCACCACTTCACCCGCTTCACCAGGCGGCGCCTCATGCCCGGCTTCGTCGATGAGGCGTATGTCGTGCCCCTGCGCAGGCCGGCCCACGGTGTGCAGCTTGTCCGGGTGCAGATGCGCTTCCAGGATGCAGGTGCCACCGCCCTCGGTCATGCCATAGAACTCGACCAGGCCACCCGGCCAGCGCTGCAGCACATCGGCCTTGAGCGCTGCGGAAAACGGCGCGCTGGTCGAGAACTTCATGCGAAAGCTGGACAGGTCGTACCGCCCGAAGTCGGGCCGCGCCATCAGGCGCTGGTACTGCACCGGCACCAGCATGGTGTGCGTGACGCGTTCCTGCGCCGCCAGCATCAGGTAGGCGGCCGCATCGAACTTGCCCATCAGCAGCACGGTGCCGCCATAGGCCAGCGTGGGGAAGAACACCACCAGCGTGGTGTTGGAATACAGCGGGGTGGACAGCAGGGTCACCGTATCGGCGCCGTAGCCGTAGCTCGCGCCGCGCTGCACGTGGGCCCAGCGCATGCCGTGCGGCTGCACGATGCCCTTGGGCTGCCCCGTGGTACCCGAGGAGTAGATGATGTTGAAAGGCCACTGCGCTTGGACCTGCATCGCTCGCGGGGGCACATCGGGCGCGCTCAGCCATTGCGTCCAGGGTCGCCCCGCCCTCGAATCATCCAGCGCGATGCGTGGCACGGTGGCGGCATGGCTGCCCAAGATGTCCGCCACAGCGCCATCGGTGAACAACAGCCGTGCACCGGCATCTTGCAGCATGCCCGCCAGGCTTGCGGCGGTGGCCCCGGGGGCCAGCGGTGCCACCACCACGCCGGCACGCAGGGCGCCGAGGTAAGTCACCGCGTACGCGATGGATGTGCCGCCACAGATGGCGATGGCTGCGCCCGGCGGCAGACCCTCGCGCTGCAGGGCGGCGGCCACCCGATCCATCAACGCATCGAGTTCCGCATAGCTCAGGGACTGGCCATCCTGCGCCAGCGCCGGCCGCAGCGGCCCCTCCTGCGCATGCCGGTGGATCAGGTCGGCGATGGTGCCAAAGGGCTCCGCCAGTGCCTGTGCCAGTTCACTTTTCATTTGCGCGCGAGTTCCTGCTCCTGCAACTCGCGCCACAGGATCTTGCCCGTGCCCGACTTGGGCAGGGCGTTCACAAACGCCACGATGCGCGGGCTCTTGTAGGCCGCCATGTGCTCGTGCGACCAGCTGATGATGTCGTCCTCACTCACTTTGCCCCGCGCCTCTTCCTTGAGCACCACCAGGGCCTTGACGGTCTCGCCGCGTTTGGCGTCGTGCGCACCGATCACGCAGGCCTCGTGGATGGCCGGGTGCCTGTACATCAACGCCTCGACCTCGGCCGGCCAGACCTTGTAACCCGAGGCATTGATCATGCGCTTGAGCCGGTCGACCATGAAAAAATAGCCATCCTGGTCCACATAGGCCAGATCGCCGCTGCGCAGAAAGGGCTTGCCCTCGATCTCCATGAAGGCCTCGGCCGTCGCCTGCGGCTGGCGCCAGTAGCCCTGCATGACCTGGGGTGCGTGCATCACGATCTCGCCAGTCTCCCCAGCGGCCACCTCCTGCAGGGTCACCGGGTCCAGCACGCGCGCGTCCACGTCGTAGACCGGGATGCCCAGGCACTGGGGCTTGGGACGGTGCGGCGGGTTGATGTGCGTGGCGGCCAGGGTTTCGGACATGCCGTAACCCTCGACATAGTCCAGCCCCGTCAGGTCCTTGAGCTTCTTGGCGATGGCCTCGGGCATGGCGGCACCTCCGCCGCGCACGCCTTGCAGGCTGGAGAGGTCGTACTCACCCAGGCGCGGATTCGAGAGGAAATCCACCACCATGGTGGAGATGGCCTGCCAGATGCCGATGCGGTGGCGCTGGATGCACTGCGCCGCCACGTCGCGATCCCAGCGCGAGAGCAGCACGATGGTGGCGCCGGCAAAAAGCGGCCCGTTCATGCTGCCCGACATGCCCGTCACGTGAAAAAAGGGCAGCGCGGACAGGTACACGGAATCCTGGGTCCGATGGAACCACTGCACGCCGCCCACCAGCGTGCTCATGGTGCTGCGGTGCGTGTGCATGCAGCCCTTGGGCTGGCCCGTGGTGCCCGAGGTATAGGGCATCACGCACAGATCGTCCGGGCCGGCGGTGTGCGGGCCCGGGTGCAGATCGCGCTGCAGGATGTCGACCCAGAGCGTCACGCCCGGTGCAACGATCCTTGCGCGCGCTGCCGCCACGAAGGGCGGCAGGGCCAGGTCCGTGGGCTGGCTCAGGTAGTCGCTGTAGGCGGCCACGCCCAGATGCCGCAGGCCCAGACCGGCGGCTTCGCCCTGCAAGGGCGCGATCTGCGGGTACAGATCCTGCGCCACCAAGGCCACGCCGGCACCGCTGTCGCTCACATAGTGCCGCAGCTCCTCGGTGCGGTTCATGGGATTGATGGGCACCACCACCGCGTTGGCACGCAGGATGGCGTAGTAAGCGAGGACCCATTGCGGGCTGTTCTGCATATAGAGCAGCACGCGGTCCCCGGCCTGGACGCCGCAGTCCTGCTGCAGCCAGCCGGCGATGCGCTCGCACTCGTCACGGAACCGGGCGTAGCTCAGCGGCGTGTCGTAATAGACGATGCAGGGCTTGTCGGGGTAACGCGTGGCCGAGACCTCGACGTTGTACCAGAGGCTGGTCTGCGGCAGGGTCAACTGTCGTGGCAGACCCGGAGGCCAGTGGGCAAAATGCCGGGTGGTGTGGGCTTGGTGCATGGTGTGCGTCCTTCAGACGAAGCCGCCGTCGAGCCGGAACAGATCCTTCACGCTCATGCGGTCTCCTCATCAACTCCCATGCGCGTACACGCCACGGGGGCAAGGGCATTATCGGCCGCCGCCCTGCCCCGGCCTGTCGCGCTGTGGACTGCGCACATAGCCATAACGCCCGGGCAGGCTGGCCGCCTGCTCCGGCTCGGGCACCCAGTGCCCGGCTTCCACCCTCTCTGCGGCGCGCGCCACATCCTGCGTGTGCACCAGACCCAGGCCACGCTCGGTCTGCAGATAGACCCGCCCCTGCTCGTCCAGCAGGCAGCGCTGCACCGTCACGCGCTCCCCGCTGTGCGCCCGCACCGTGCCATCGTCCTCGATGCGCCAGATCCAGGGCGTTGCTTCGAGTTCCACATAGACACGCTGCGGTCCGTTCTGGAAATACCAGCGCCCCTGGGCGTCGGCCGCATAGTTGCGCTGGATGAAGTCGATCAGCTTCTCGTGCTTGAGCAATGATCCCTTCGCCCCGGGGCCACCACTGTCGAAGGCGCCGGCCGCCTGGGCGCGATCATCACGCATGTACCAGTTGCCCCGTGCGTCCAGGCCGAGCCAGCCGTAGCAGTCGGGCACGTTGGGCCATTTGGCCATGGCCTGACGGACGATGTCATCCATGGCCCGGCCCCTGAAGCCCTGCGGCCTGCAGCAGCCAGCTGCCCACCGCCTGGGGCATGGTGCGCACATGGGCGGGCCAGCGCCCGGCGGGAAAACCCACGTGTCCCCCGTGCTCGGGCTGCCACAGGGTCACCCAGGAGCCCACCTCGCCGGCACGCGGCAGGCTGTGGGCCGGCACGAAGGGGTCGTTGCGGGCGTTGAGCGCCAAGGCCGGAATGCGGATGCGGTGCAGGTGCGGTTGGGCCGAAGCCCGCGCCCAGTAATCGTCGGTGCTCTTGAAGCCGTGCAGGGGCGCGGTGAACAGATTGTCGAAGGCGTAGAGATCGCGCGCGCGCAACAGGGCCTCCCGGTCGAACAGGCCCGGATGCTGATGCCATTTGGCCAGGGCCTTGGGTTTCATGGTGTTGAGGAACATGCGCGTGTAGACCTGCCGGTTGAAGCCCCGCCCGATGGCGTGGCCGCCAGCGGCCAGGTCCAAGGGCGAGCACACGCTGGCCACGGCGCTGAGCACCGCGGCGGCGGCCTCGCCCAGCTCGGCCGCCCAGCGCATCAGGGCGTTGCCACCGAGCGAGACGCCCAGGGCCACGATGGGGCCGGCATGCCGGCTGCGCAGCTGCCGCAGGATCCAGTCGATCTCCTGCCAGTCACCCGAGTGGTAGGCGCGCGGGGCGCGATTGAGTTCACCGCTGCAGCCGCGAAAATGCGGCACGGCATAGGCCAGACCCTTCTGTCGGGCAAAGCCGGCGCAAGCCTGCGCGTACTGGCTTTGCGAGGAGCCCTCCAGCCCATGGAACAGGACCAGCAGGGTCTGGCCGGGCGGGCCCTGCAACCAGTCGACGTCGATGAAATCGCCATCCGGCGTGTCCCAGCGCTCGCGCCGGAACTGCGGCCGGGGTCCATGCCCACGGCGGGCATACAGCGCAGCCCAGATGGTCTGCAGATGCCCGCCGGGCAGCCAGACGGGGGCGTTGTAGTTCATGGGGACAGATGCCATGCGCCAATTCTCCTCCAGCACGCCGCGCCATGGCGAGCAGCGGTGTATCCCGCAGCGGCGCACACGGTGATGTACCGGCCCGCGCAAAAAGAAAAGCCCTGCGTACATAAGGCAGGGCTTTTGCAGCAGCGCGGCCTCCAGGGCCGCGACGGCATGGCGCTTATTTCTTCTGCAGGAACTTGCGTGCGGCCGCCATTTCGGCCACCGCGATGGCCAGTTCGGACGTGGCACGGGCGA
>JACCDS012167188.1_pt1 | contig 34628 bp, 37 predicted proteins | sample 7446441 | NCBI WGS metagenome assembly JACCDS01 (sample SAMN15323445, study PRJNA562643) | freshwater metagenome | isolation source: river surface water | place: USA:Blue River Watershed | collected 2017-08-17
ATTTTGAAATCTGCGTAACCGCAGTATATTTGCAGCCCTTCTGGTGCGGTAGTTCAGTTGGTTAGAATACCGGCCTGTCACGCCGGGGGTCGCGGGTTCGAGTCCCGTCCGCACCGCCAGAAGTTTTTAAGCCTGCAGAAATGCAGGCTTTTTTATTGCCGTTTATCGGGCGCAGTTTCGGCCCGTGCGCGGCAGCGCCCCGCTCAGTTGCCGCACTCGCCGGGCGACCAGGACTTCACTCCGGCGCATTCCGCCTCGCAGCTGTTGCCGTAGGTTTTGCTGTCGCAGCCGCATACCGGGTCGTAGACCGCGGGACAAATGCACGCGGCGTTGCGCTCGCCCTTGCAGTCGGGGTCCACGGGTTTTTCGCATCCCCAGAAGGTCAAAAAGCAAAAAGCGGCAGCGATGGATTTTTTCATACTTCAAAGATGCCAATTTTACCCAAATCGCTGCACGTCCCTCAAGGTTTTTGGTGCCAAATGTTCCACAAAGGGCTCCTGAAATTCGTATCTTTGCCCCACTAAACAACTGTACCATGGCACTCGAATTGACCACCACCAACTTCCAAGATCTCGTACTGAACTCTGACAAGCCTGTGCTCGTTGACTTTTGGGCCGAATGGTGCGGACCTTGCCGCGTAGTTGGCCCCATTGTTTCAGAACTCGCCGACGATTTTGAAGGCCGTGCCGTGGTTGGCAAAGTGAACGTTGACACCGAGGGCGACCTTGCCACCCAGTTTGGCATCCGCAACATTCCCACGCTGATGGTTTTTAAGGGCGGACAAGTCGTCGACAAGCAAGTGGGCGTGGCCCCCAAGAACGTGCTCGCGGCCAAAATCGAAGCCCAGCTCTAATTCGCATGACCGGAGTTTCCACCGCAGTCGTGTTGGCGGGCGGCAAGGGAACCCGGCTAGCGTCGGCCTTCCCCGACCTGGCTAAGCCCATGGTTCCGGTGGACGGCATTCCGATCGCCGAACACCTCGTGCGCACCTATGCGGCTCAGGGTGTTCGGCGCTTCATTTTTACGCTAGGGTACCGAGGAGACCAACTTCGGGCGCATTTTGGCGACGGTTCCGCCTGGGGCGTGAACATCAGTTACTACGAAGAATCCGAACCCCTCGGCACCGCCGGGGCTCTGGCCGAACTGAGCGACGAACTCAAGTCCGCACCTTTTTGGGTTTTTTATGCCGACACACTGAGCGACATCGACCTCGGCCGCATGGAGGCGTTTCACCGTCGCCACGGGGCCGACGCCACCTTGCTCGTTCACCCCAACGACCACCCCTACGACAGCGATCTTGTCGAATCAGACCCGAATGGCCGCGTTCGCGCGGTGCACGGCAAGCCGCATTCGGCTGACCTCGAGGTGAGAAACTCCGTCAACGCAGCACTTTACCTCATTGAACCTCAGCTTCTTTCGGCTATTCCACGCGGAGAAGCCAGCGACTTCGGGCGCGATCTTTTTCCGCGTTGGGCCTTGCAGCACCGCCTGTTCGCCTACTCCTCTCCGGAGTACATCAAAGACATGGGCAAACCCGAGCGGCGTGCCCAGGTCGAAGTGGCGCTGCGCAACGGCAAGGTGGCGGCCCGCAACCTGAGCAAGCGCCAGCGCGCGGTTTTTTTAGACCGTGACGGGGTGATCAACGTCGATTCCGACCTCATCAAGCATCCCGACGAGCTTCAGCTCATACCGGGGGCGGCAAAGGCCATTCACGCGCTCAACCAGAGCTCCTTTATTGCGGTCGTCGTCACCAACCAAAGCGTGGTCGCCCGCAACCTGACCGACGAAGCCGGCGTCAACCGCATTCATGCGCGCATGGAACGCTTACTGGCCGACCAGGCCGGTGCCTTGGTGGACGCGATTTACTACTGCCCGCACCACCCGCACGGCGGATTCCCCGAAGAAAACCCCGCCTACAAGATCGAATGCAGCTGCCGCAAGCCCAAACCCGGTATGCTCCTTGAGGCCGCCGAGCGCTTTAATATTGACCTGAGCACCAGCTACATGGTCGGCGATTCGCCGCGCGACATTGAGGCAGGCCATGCTGCAGGCGTGCTCGCGACGGTCCGCGTGCGCACCGGCCACGGCCTCAAGCCAAGCGCCGTCCAGCCCAGCGTGCAGGTCGACGACTTGAGTGCCGCGGTTGACTGGATCTTGGAACGAGAAAAGTCCCGAACTTCGCCCCAATGATCATCAGCCGCACGCCCTTTCGCATCTCCTACGTCGGCGGAGGTTCTGACCTGCCCGCCTACTACCGCGAGCACGGCGGAGCGGTCCTTTCGAGCACCATAGCTAAGTACTTGTATGTCAGCAGCCACGACTACTTCGAGGCCGGGCAAATCCGCACCAAGTACTCGAGTACCGAAACCGTTTCGAGCGTAGCGGAACTTCAGCACCCCCTACTCCGGGCCATTCTCACGCGGCTCCAATTGAGCACCGGGCTCGAAATCAGCTCCATCGCCGACGTGCCGGCGGGCACCGGCATGGGCTCGTCGTCGTCGTTCACCGTCGGAACCTTGCACAACCTCATGGCCCGCATTGGGCGTTCTGACGAAGCCACCAAAGCGTGGTTGGCCGAGCAGGCCTGCGCCGTGGAACTCGGCGACTTGGGCGAGCCCATCGGAAAGCAAGACCAGTACGCTGCCGCTTTTGGCGGGTTCAACATTTTTAGGTTCCACGGCGACGAACGCGTGTCGGTCGCACCGGTGGACCTGCCCGACCCCGAGGGCTGGCTTCGCCACCTTCGGCTCTACTACCTGGGCAACCAGCGGTCAGCTTCAGCTATATTGGCCGAACAAAGCCGTGAAAGCGCCACGCGCAGCAAGCAAGAGGTCCTTCGCGACATGGTTGGCCTGGTGGACCCCTTGGCGGCGGCCCTGGGCCAGAGCAATTGGGCGGAATGCGGCCGGCTGATGCACGAAAACTGGCTGCTCAAGCAGAGCCTCGCCAGCGGAATCAGCGACCTCAGCATTCGCGATGCCTACGAGCGCGGACTTCGCGCGGGCGCCCTGGGCGGCAAGCTTTTGGGGGCCGGCGGGGGCGGATTCATGCTCTTTGTCGCCCACCCCGAAGACCACACGCAGCTCGACAACGCCTTGAGCGACCTGCGCCCCTTCCCGTTTCAGTGGGATTTTGAGGGGTCGCGCATTATTTATTCCGACGAAGCACCGAACTTTCTGAGGTAAACCCGTTTTTGCTATGAATCCGACCGAATACCGCCAACTCCTGACGCAAACGCTTGAAGCGCTCGACATGGCCGCCGTCGACCGCCTGGTTGAACTTTTTGTTGACGCCCACGCACGGGGCGCCCAAATCTTCACGATGGGCAACGGCGGGTCGGGAGCAAGTGCCAGCCACGCGGCGGGCGATTTTCTCAAGGGCGCCTCCTACGGGCTCGATCAGCGTTTCAAAATGATCTGCCTCAACGACAACCTTCCCAGCATGATGGCGATTGCCAACGACATTGGTTGGGACGACATTTTTGCCGAACCCCTTAAAAATTACCTCAAGCCGGGCGACCTCGTGATCGGAATTAGCGGCAGCGGAAACTCCCGCAACGTGCTCAAAGCCGGAGAATTCGCCAAAGCCCACGGCGCCACCCTTGTGGGTATGACGGGCTTCAAGGGCGGCAAACTCCGCGAAATGGCGGACCTCAGCATTCATTCCGATGCTATGGACATGGAAGTCGCCGAAGACGTACACATGGCCGTGTTTAACATGGTCAAAAAAGCCTGCATGGCACGGCTTATGGGCGACGCGCCGAGCATGGGCGGAACCTACGACGCCCGCATTGCCTAAGCCGTTCGGCCCCACATTTTACTACCCCAATACCGATGAATACTGAATTAGCTGCCCGCAGCGAAGGACGCTGCGAACTTTGCGGCGCAGCTGCACCTTTGACCGAACAGGCCGTTTCGCCCAAAAAAGGCCAGAGCGCCGAAGAATGTGTGGCCGTGTGCGCCACCTGCGATGCTGCTACTGCAGAACCCACCGCTCATGCCGACCACTGGCGCTGCCTGAACGACAGCATGTGGAGTCCGGTTCCTGCCGTTCAGGTTCGGGTGTACCGCCTGCTGGGCGCCTTGAGCACCGATTGGGCCAGCGACCTCAAAGACCGCATGTACCTCGATGAGGCGACGCTCGAATGGGCTGATGATGCGCCGACCTCGGTGGTCCACAAAGACGCCTACGGCGTGCTGCTGCAGCATGGCGACACGGTGGTGCTCACCGAACACCTCGACGTAAAGGGCACCAACTTCACCGCCAAAAAAGGCACCGTAGTCCGCAACATTCGCCTCGACCGCAGCAATGCCGACTACATCGAAGGCCGGGTCGAGGGCCAAGAAATCGTGATTTTGACCAAGTTTGTCAAGCGCCAAGCGCGCGACTGAGCTGGCTACGTGCCCCGCCGCAGAAGTGCCTCACACATTAGGGCGGTTTCGCGCACCACGTCAGCGGCTGGCTTCAGTTCGTTGATGCGAGCGACCACCTGGCCAATTTCGAGCTCCCCATCGACGAGGTCGCCCTCGCGCATGCCCTTTTTAGCTCGACCGCGGCCCAAAAGGGCTGCGAGTTCTTCGGCTTGGGCGCCGCGCGCGTAGGCCGCGGCGACCTCTGCATAAAAGGGATTTTTCAGCAAGCGAACCGGAGCCAGTTCCTTAAGCGTCAGCTGGGTCGAACCTTCGCCTGCGTTCAGCACCTCGCCCTTGAAGGCTTCGTGGGCCGAGGCTTCGGGGGTAGCGACAAAGCGGGAGCCCATTTGAACGCCTTCGGCGCCCAGCATTAGGGCGGCCGCCATGCTGCGGCCGTCAGCGATACCTCCAGCCGCCACGACCGGTATTGACACCGCGTCGACCACCGCCGGAACCAAGACCATTGTGGTGGTTTCGTCGCGGCCGTTGTGTCCGCCCGCCTCAAAACCTTCGGCTATCACCGCGTCGACGCCAGCCGCCTCGGCTTTGACAGCAAAGGCGCTCGAGGCCACCACGTGAAGCACCGTGCGGCCCCGCTCCTTGAGCCAGGCGGTGTGCAGCTTAGGGTTGCCCGCCGACGTGATGACCACCGGCACGTCAAAATCGATGCAGGACTGCATGTGCTCCTCGATGTTGGGGTAGAGCATCGGAATGTTTACAGCAAACGGTCGGTCCGTGGCCAAGCGCAAGGCTGCGAGCTGCGCCCGCAGCTCGTCAGGGTACATGCTTCCCGAGCCCAGGGTTCCAAGGCCTCCGGCGTTGGAGACGGCTGCCGCCAGCTCCCACCCGGAGCACCAAATCATTCCGCCCTGGATGATGGGATGCTCGATGCCCAAAAGTTGGGTGAGGCGCGTGGTCATGCGGCGCGTCAGTTGGCGGGAACGGTGACGACCTGGTTTCGGCTTCGCACGGTGCACCAGAAGGAGCGGGCGTCGATCCGGACTTCGTTTTGGCCCGAAGGCACGTCAAGGCGGTCCAGGAGGCGGCCGTCGACCGCGATGATCTCGAGGGCGTCCGCGGAGCGGGCGTCGGAACGGCGAAGCACCCAGCCGCCCTGGTTGAGGGAGTGAAGGGTCCAGCCGTGCTGGGCGTCGGGCTGCTCAATTCCGAGTCCGTTGAGTACCGTGGCAAAATTGGGAATTCCGTAGCCTAAAAAGGAATCGGGCGCAAACGAACGGTGCGCCGACATGCGCACCCGGTGAATCAGGTCGTTTGCCGTGTATCCGTTGGGAAGCGTTTTAGCCGCTTGAACCAAGCTCGCCATCGCCCCGGCCATTATGGGAGACGAGAAACTCGTGCCCGACGAGGTTGCTACGTTGCCCGTGGAATTGACAACGGTTGCGCCCAGTCCGCGTGCAGCTACGTCGGGCTTGACCCGGCCGTCGGCCGACGGACCTTGGCTGCTGAAGCTCGCACGCACCCCAAACTCATCGACGGCACCCACGGCCAGAATGGAATCGGCGTCGGCAGGCGCAGAAATGTACTTCCACGACGCCGCGCCTTCGTTTCCGGCCGAAATGCAGAGAATCATGCCGGTGCGCGCCGCGGCGACGGCGGCAAGCGAAATCGGCGTGGTACGACCGTCCATATCGGCGTAGCTGTGGTCCCCCACTCCGTTGTCAAACGTGGTGTAGCCGAGCGAAGTGTTTATGACGTCGACACCCAGCGAGTCGGCGCGTTCCGCGGCCATAACCCAGTTGTACTCTTCGGCAATGGTCTCGGTGAGTTGATTTTCGGTTTTAAACAGGTAAAACGACGCTTTGGGGGCAGTGCCCACGAAGGTGGCGTCTAAGTCCGCACAAATGGTGCTCCAGACGCTCATGCCGTGGCTGCCCAAGTGAAAGACGTTGGTGTCGCCGTCGATGTAGTCCCAGGTTCCGAGCACGCGGCCTTGCTGCCAAGCACCCTGAAAGGCCGTGTAGGTGTCGGCACCGGTAAACCCCGCATCCATCAGGGCCACCTTCACCCCGGCACCGTCAAACCCCGCGTCGTGCAGGGCGTTCACTTGAATTTGGTTGACCTGCTGGGTCGAGGCTCCATACTGGTAACCGTGCACCCCATCTTCTTCGCTGCCTAGGGCGGACCGGGGCGCTTCAGACCCCAAATCTGGGGCTACGCGTGTGGGCGGAACTCCCGGCGCTTCGGTAAGGCTTCGCCTCATGATTCCCACGGGCTGGGTGGACTGAACCCAAGGGAGTGCGCGGAGCTGCGCAAGCTGCGCCGCGTCGGCTTCGACCACCAGGGCGCGCAGCCAACGGCTCCGGCCGACCGTAGGCGCAACGTGGGCAACGGCGGCAACGGCCTCGGGCTGCAGGGCAAAATCCGAGTTCCGCAGCGCGATTCCTTGGGCCGCTCGGCGCGTCAACGCGTCGGCCCCCAGCATCGGCTCCGCATAATTAACGCTGGTTTCGCGCAAAAAAACCCAGTGCTTCCTCGGTGCATCCTGGGCCCAGGCAGACATTGAACCAATACTTAAATAAAGAAAAAGTAGATTTTTCATAGTCAGTTTGTTATAACACCCGAACCCACCAGATCGTCGCCGCGGTACCAGGCCGCAAACTGGCCTGGCGCCACCGCCTTCATGGGTTGGCTGAAGGTAATCCAAAGTCCGCCCTCGTCGGCCCGAAGTTGGGCCGGGACGAGCGTTTGGCGGTAGCGAATTCGCACGAGGTAGTCTGCCTGCTCGCCGGACTGAAGCGACTGCCAGGGCTGAACCCAGTGCACGTCGTCGGCCGCAACCCAGAGCACCGAGCGGTAGAGGCCCGGGTGGTCCTCGCCCTGGCCAACGTAGACCACGTTGCGCACCACGTCCGTAGCCAGCACGAAGAGCGGCAGCGGTTTTCCGCCCACGAGCAGGCCCTTGCGCTGCCCCACCGTGAAGTAGTGGGCGCCCTGATGCTCACCCACCGCTACCCCGTCTTCAGGTTCAAAACCCCAGGGCCGGCCGGGCGCCACGGCCTGAATTTTGGCGGAATCCCGAGGAATCTCCACGATCTGGCCGCGCTTGGGCTTGAGCTGCTGCTGCAAAAAGTCGGGAAGGCGCACGTGGCCAATGAAGCACAGGCCTTGGGAATCCTTCTTGGCGGCCGTCACGAGCCCGGCTTCTGCGGCAATCCGTCGCACCTCAGACTTCTGAAGTCCGCCAATGGGAAACACGGCGTGGGCCAGCTGCTCTTGGTTGAGCTGGCATAAAAAGTAGGACTGGTCCTTGCCGGCATCGAGGCCCGCCCGCAGGTGCATGCGGCCGTCGGCGTCGCGCTCCACCCGGGCGTAGTGGCCCGTGGCAACCAAATCAGCGCCAAGGCTCCGAGCAGCATCGAGAAACAGGTCAAACTTGATTTCGCGGTTGCACAGCACGTCGGGATTGGGGGTGCGGCCGGCCTGGTACTCGGCAAACATGTAGTCGACGATGCGCTCCTTGTAGGCCACCGAGAGGTCGAGCACCTGAAAGGGGATTCCGAGTTTTTCGGCGACGAGCAGGGCGTCGTTGGAGTCTTCAATCCACGGGCATTCGTCTTCTAAGGTGGGCGACGCGTCGTTCCAGTTGCGCATGAATATTCCGATGACCTCGTGGCCCGCCTGCTGCATCAGCAAGGCGGCGACCGATGAATCCACTCCGCCCGATAGACCAACGACCACGCGCGCCATTAGGGCATGGGCTTTTGCAGGATTCCGCGCCGGTAGCGCTCCGTGCGCACGACGCTGCCGCGCTCAAGGTAGGTCCAGGTACCGTGGCGCAGGTCGTTCACGTAGCTTCCCGTGACCGCCACGCGGCCGTCGGCATCAAACTCCGTCCAAGCGCCGTGCAGCCGGCCGGCCGCCCAGGTCGAGCTGCGCTCCTTGCTGCCGGTATCTGAAAACCGAATCCAGGTGCCCTGCTTCGCGCCGTCGACGTATTCGCCGCGCTCCATCACCTTGCCGTCGGGGTAAAACATCGTGTAGGCCCCGTGCAGCGCGCCCTTGCGGTAGGGCGCATGCTCGAGCTTGGTGCCGTCAAAGGCATAGGTCACCCAAAGGCTGTCGCGCTGCCGCTGGACGTTGTAGATTCCGCGGGCCATGAGCTTGCCCTTTTCGTCGTACTGTTCCGTGGCGCACACCCCGCTGCGCCCGCGGTAGTCCATTTGGGCGCTGCGAAACCCGTTGTCGTGGTAGTACACAAACCTTCCGACCGGAACACCCGCATCAAATTGCCCTTCGTATCGGGGCTGCCCGTTGGGGTGCTTGGCCGACCAGGGTCCGGTTCTACGCCCTTGGGCGTCTACCGCATTTTGCCCAACGGCCACCGTGGCGAGGAACCAGAATCCGAGTGCTGCTATGGCCTGCTTCATGCTAATCAAGGCGTACCGCCGCGTGAAAGTGTTTGAGTTCGTCAAGGTGACCTAAAAGTTCGCGGCTAATCTGCACTCCGCTCCCGCGGCTGGGCAGGCGAAGCTGCGTTTGGCTCGCCGCGTCGCCAATGTGGAACTGCAGGCGCTGCTTGCCGGGATGCGCGCGCAAAATCTGCGCCAGCTCGCCCCAGGTGGCGGGCGTGATGTCTTGAACGGCCGCAAACAGCGTCAGTCCGCGCGCTTCGCGATCAAACAACTCGCTGAGCAGCTGAATCTTGTGGATGTCGGCAACCAACTTAGCTTGATTGTCGTCGCGGGCCCAGGCGGGGCGCTGCACGCGTCCGCGCACCAGCACCATGAGGTCGTTGACAAAAAAACTGCGCAGATCGAGAAACTGCTGGCCAAACAGCACGAATTCAGTGGCTCCCTCTTCGTCTTCAAGCACAAAACTGCCCATTTCGCGGCCCGTGCGGGTGGTGCGAACCTGCGCGTTGGTAACGATTCCGGCGACCACAAAATCGCGGGCGCCCTTGCCCTGAACAAACGCGTCGAGCGACGAAAGTTCGCCGACCGATTGCTTGCGGAACGTTTTAAGCTCAAACCGAAAGGCGTCGAGCGGGTGCGCGCTCACGTAGATGCCAATCACCTCTTTTTCGCGCTTGAGCAGCTCGAGGTTGTTCCAGGTCGGAACCTGCGGCAGCGCCGGCTCGGGCGTGTCAACCCCGCTGTCTTCGCCAAACAGGCTTACCTGGGCGGAATTTAGCTGGTCCTGGTAGGCCTGGCCGTAGCGGCGCAGGCGCTCGACAAAAGGTCGGCCATCTGACTCCTCGGCAAAGAACATCGCTCGGTGCACGCCCTCAAACCGGTCAAAGGCGCCCCCGAGTGCAAGCGACTCCCAGGTGCCCTTGTTGACCACCCGCAGGTCGAGGCGGCGGGCGGCGTCAAACACGCTGGCGTAGGGTCCGTGGTCCGCGCGATCCTGCAGCAAAAAGTCTACGGCTGCCGCCCCTACTCCCTTCATGCCCAGCAGGCCAAAGCGAATGGCCCCTTCGCGGTTGACCGTAAAGGGCCCCTCAGACTCGTTAATGTCGGGGCCGAGCACGGGAAGCTTCATGCGACGGCACTCCTCCATAAAAAACGTCACCTGCTTGATGTCGTTCATGTTGTTGGAAAGCACCGCCGCCATGTACTCGGCTGGATAGTGTGCCTTGAGGTAGGCCGTCTGGTAGGCAATCCACGCGTAGCAGGTCGAGTGCGACTTGTTGAAGGCATACGAAGCAAAGGCCTCCCAGTCCTTCCAAACCTTTTCGAGAATGGGTTCGGCGTGGCCGCGCTCGATTCCGCCCTGAACAAATTGGGGCTTCATCTGGTCGAGGACCGCCTTGATCTTCTTACCCATCGCCTTGCGGAGCATGTCAGCCTGCCCCTTGGTGAAGCCCGCGAGCTTTTGCGACAGCAGCATCACCTGCTCCTGATAGACGGTGATGCCGTAGGTCTCGCTGAGGTACTCCTCCATGTCGGCCAGGTCGTACGAAATCGGCTCCACGCCGTGCTTGCGCCGAATGAAGCTCGGAATGTACTCGAGCGGACCCGGTCGGTACAGGGCGTTCATGGCGATCAGGTCGCCAAAAACCGTCGGCTTGAGGTCCTTGAGGTGCTTCTGCATCCCGGGCGATTCGTACTGAAAGATGCCCACGGTGTCTCCGCGCTGAAAAAGCTCGTAGGTGGCGACGTCGTCGAGCGGAATCGCCTCAATATCAATCTCGACCCCATGGCGCTTGCGCACGAGCTCAAGGCTGTCCTTGATCAGCGTCAGGGTTTTGAGGCCCAAGAAGTCCATCTTGAGTAGGCCCGCAGACTCGACCACAGCGTTGTCAAACTGGGTGGTCCACATCGCGCTGTCTTTGGCGGTGGCCACCGGAATCAGTTCGCGAATGTCGCTCGGGGTGATGATGACTCCGCAGGCGTGAATGCCCGTGTTGCGCAGCGAGCCTTCGAGCACCTTGGCCTGCTGCAGCGTTGCTGCCTTGAGGTCGTTGCCCTTGGCCATTTCGCGCAGCGCCACCGCCTTATCGTAGTCTTCGTTGCGGAACTTTTCGCGGATCGTCGCGTCGTCGGCGTCGAGAATGGCCGGGAGGCTCGAATTGTCGGGCACGGACTTGGTCAACCGGTCGGCCTCGTCAAACGGAAGGTCCAGGGCACGCCCCGCATCTTTGATGGCCGACTTGGCCGCCATCGATCCGTAGGTAATAATCTGGGCGACTTGGTTGGATCCGTACTTGTCGATCACGTACTGAATCACCTTGTCGCGACCCCGATCGTCGAAGTCGATATCAATATCGGGCAAGCTTACCCGGTCCGGATTCAAAAAACGTTCGAACAGCAGGTCGTAGGTGATGGGATCCACGTTGGTAATTCCGGTCGCGTAGGCCACTGCCGAGCCCGCCGCTGAACCGCGCCCCGGCCCCACACTGACGCCCATGTCGCGCGCCGCTTGGCAGAAGTCCTGCACGATCAAAAAGTATCCGGGGTAGCCGGTGCGCTCGATGGTTTCGAGCTCAAAATCAAGGCGTTCCGCGATCTCGGTCGGAACCGGGTCGCCCCAGCGCTTTTTGGCTCCGACGTAAGTCAGGTGCCGCAGGTAGGCGTTTTCGCCGCGCTTGCCGCCGTCGGTGGCGTCGTCGGGGTGCACAAACTCCTGCGGAATCTCAAAGGCCGGCAGCAGCACGTCGCGGGCTAGCCCGAAGTTTTCGACCTTCTCGAGGATTTCGCCCAAATTTTCCAGCGCCTCGGGCCAATCTGCGAAGCGTTGGCGCATTTCGGCCTGGGTGGTGAGGTAGAACTTGCTGTTGGGGAACCCGTAGCGGAATCCGCGTCCGCGCCCAATGGGGGTAGCCTTTTTCTCGGACTCCTTAACGCAGAGCAAGATGTCGTGGGCCTCCGCCTGGGCCTCGTCGAGGTAAAACGCGTTGTTGGCCGCCACGGCCTTTACCCCGTGCGCCGCGCAAAACCGCCGCAGCACCTCATTGACGGCATCTTCTTCAGGCAGTCCGTGGCGGTTGATTTCGGCATAAAAGTCCGCACCAAACTGCGCTTTCCACCACAAAAACGCCTCTTCGGCTTGCTTTTCGCCCACGTTTAAAATGAGCTGGGGCACCTCCCCCATCATTCCGCCCGTCGTGACCATCACGCCTTCTTTGTGGGCGAGCAGCAGGTCGCGGTCAATACGCGGAACGTAGTAAAAACCCTGAATGTAGGCGATCGAGCTCAGCTTCGCCAGGTTGTGGTAGCCCGTTTTGTTTTTGGCCAGCAGCGGAATTTGGTAGCCGTCGTCTTTTTGGCTGCGGTCGAGGTGGTTGCGGCACACGTAGGCGTCCATGCCCATTATTGCCTTGAGTTCGGGCGTTCCCTCTGGGCGGTTTTTGTTGTGGGTCTGCACCCCCTGCACGAACTGAAACGCGCCCATCATGTTGCCCAGGTCGGTCAGCGCCACGGCGGGCTGGCCGTCGGCGGCGACGCGCTTAATCAGTTCGGGAACCTTGGTGGTCGCTTGCAGCACACTGAACTGGCTGTGCACGTGCAGGTGAAAAAAGGGCGTATCCTGACCAGCGACGGCAGCAACGGGCGCTTCGGTCGGAGCCGCAGGGGCCGAAACGCGGGCCTTGAGGGCTGCGCTTGCCGCCTTGAGGTTGCGGTGCGTAAGCCCAATGGGCGAAACCAGGTGCGGATGGGCCGCAATAAACGACTCGAGTTGGTCGGGCTGCAACCCAAGCTGGGCCGGCTGCCAGTGGCGAATCCGAACCAATTCCCAAAAGCAGCGTGCGGTGGCTTCGACGTCGGCCGTGGCGTTGTGGGCCTCGGCGAACTCCTGGCCAAAAAGCTTGGCGTGCAATTCCCCCAACTTCGCCGACTTGAAGCCGCTGCGTCCCGGAATTCCCACCAAGGCCGCCGTCTGGGGCGTCATGGTGTCGAGTACCGGCTTGGTGATCCACGACTCGTCCCAGCCCAGCCTCACGTATTCCGCACCCAGGGCATTCAGGTCAAACTTGAGGTTGTGGCCCACCATAAACTGGGTCCGATCTAGGGCCGATTGAAACGCTGTAAGCGCATCTGAGGCCGAAACGCCTTCAGTACGAGCGAGTTCTGTGCTGATGCCGTGGATTTCTTCGGCGCCAAACGGAATGTTGAATCCCTCGGGCTTAATCAAGAAGTCGCGCGCCTCAATCAGGGCTCCGTCGGGGCCGTGCAGCTGCCACGCCACCTGAACCACGCGGGGCCAATTGTCGACGTCGCTCAGCGGCGCGTTCCAATCTCTGGGTAATCCGGTGGTTTCAGTGTCAAAAACGAGGTACATGGTCGAATCCTAAAGGTAAACCACGGCCCCAAGCCGTGTGCAAACGGCTCGCGGAATTTATCCACAAGTTGGCTCGTTGGCGAACCGGTAACTGTAAACTAGTAACAGGTTTCTGGTTTCTAGTAACTCATTGCAAGAAACGAGGCGGCCCTAGCGCGAAGCGCCCAAAGTGCACGTTCCGAAACCACGAAGCGTAACAAGAAACCAGAAACCAAAAGCAAGCGAGCCGTAGGCGAGCACCGCTACACCAACTCCGCCTCGAGGTCGTATTCTGTTGCGCCTACAATTTTGGCGCTGACAAAGGTTCCGCGCTTCAGGTGCAGGCCAGGAGCCTCAATGCGCACTTCGTTGTCGACGTCAGGCGAGTCAAATTCGGTGCGTCCGATGTAGGCGTCGCCCTCGGCCCGGTCGATGATCACGGTCATCGTTTGACCGATCAGGGCCTCGTTGCGCTCGAGCGAGATTTCGCGCTGCACCTCCATAACGGCCTGCTGGCGGGCCATTTTAACTTCGGCCGGAACGTCGTCTTCCAGGGCAAACGCGTGCGTATTCTCCTCGTGGCTGTAGGTAAACACTCCGAGGCGCTCAAAGCGCTGGGTGCGCACCCAATCGAGAAGCTCGTCGAAATCAGCCTCTGTTTCGCCCGGATACCCCACGATGAGCGTCGTGCGGACGGCGATTCCGGGCACCTTCTCGCGCATCGCTGCCAGAAGTTTGTCGGTTTTGGCGTGGGTGGTCCCGCGCCGCATGCTCTTGAGCACGTTGTCGGCAATGTGCTGTAGCGGAATGTCGATGTAGCGGCACACCTTGGGGTTTTCGCGAATCACGTCGAGCACGTCTTCGGGGAAGCCCGTCGGAAAAAGGTAGTGCAAGCGAATCCACTGGATGCCGTCGACCGCACTCAGGGCCGTAACCAGCTCAGCCAGACGGCGTTCGCCATAAATATCGAGTCCGTAGTAGGTCAGGTCCTGGGCGATCAAAATCAGCTCGACCACGCCCTTGGCGGCCAGCTTTTGGACCTCGGTCACGAGGTCCTCAATCGGCGTCGAACGGTGCTTGCCGCGCATGAGCGGAATGGCACAAAACGAGCAGGGACGGTCGCAGCCTTCCGAAATTTTGAGGTAAGCGAAATGCTGGGGTGTGGTGGTAAGGCGCTCCCCGACCAGCTCTTTTTTGTAGTCGGCCCCGAGGGCCTTGAGCAGCAGGGGCAGGTCGCGGGTGCCGAAGTACTGGTCGACGTTGGGAATCTCACGCTCCAAATCGGGCTTGTAGCGCTCGCTGAGGCAGCCGGTCACAAAAACTTTGTCGAGCAGCCCGGCCTCCTTCGCCTCGACTGCTTCGAGGATGGTGTTGATCGACTCCTCCTTGGCGTTTTCAATGAACCCACAGGTGTTAATGACGACAATTCGTCCCTCTTCTTCGTGCACGACGTCTTTGCCGGCGGCCTTGAGCTGGCCCATCAGAACCTCGCTGTCGTACACGTTTTTGGAACAGCCTAGGGTAATGACGTTGATGCGGTTTTTGGCCGCGGACTTGGTGCGCATATGCTTAACTTAAAACTTGAGGTGTCTAACTGAAAGACCTTGATTCTTAATTTCTTCGAGGGTCTCAATACCGATGCTGATGTGGGCTCCCACAAAGTCGCTTGAGACCTTGGCGTCGCTCTCGCTCGTCTTCACGCCCTCGGGGGTCATCGGCTGGTCCGAAACCAAAAGCAAGGCCCCCAAATGCAGGCGGTTGTGAAAGCCCGCAGAGAAAAGCGTCGCCGTTTCCATGTCGATGGCCATGGCGCGGGTCATGCGCAGGTACTCCTTAAACGCGTCGTCGTGCTCCCAAACGCGGCGGTTGGTGGTGTACACGGTTCCGGTCCAGTAGTCGTGGTTGCGGTTGCGAATGATGTGCGAGGTGGCGCGCTGCAGCATGAAGGCGGGCAGCGACGGAACCTCCGCCGGAAAGTACGAGTCCGACGCACCTTCGCCGCGAATCGCCCCAATGGGCACTATGAAGTCGCCAACTTTGGTGCGCTGCTTGAGTCCGCCGCACTTGCCCAAAAAGAGTATGGCCTTGGGCTGCACTATGCTCAGCAAATCGCTGATGGTCGCCGCATTCGGGCTGCCCATGCCAAAATTGATCATGGTAATCCCTTGGCCCTGAGCCGACGGCATGCTGCGGTTGGCGTCTACGATGTGTCCGCCGGTCATAGCCACAAAGCGGTGCAGGTACTCGTTGAAGTTGGTCAGAAGAATGTAGTCCGACATGTCTTCGGCCTTCACGCCGGTGTAGCGGGGCAGCCAGTTGGCGGTTATTTCTTCTTTCGTCTTCATTGGTTTAGCTGAGTAACGCGTTCAAAAATTCTTTGGCGTCAAACTCCTGAAGGTCGTCGACGCCTTCGCCGACACCGATGTAGCGCACGGGCACGCGAAGCTTTTCGGCAATCGCCAGCACCACCCCGCCGCGCGCGGTACCGTCCATTTTGGTCAGGACCAATCCGGTCAGCGGGGTGACCTTAGAAAACTCAACCGCTTGATTTACGGCATTTTGACCTGTTGATGCGTCGAGGACCAACCACGTCTCGTGGGGAGCGCCCGGCACGATTTTGTCCATAACCCGGCGGATTTTGCCGAGCTCGTTCATTAGGTTGACTTTGTTGTGAAGGCGTCCCGCCGTGTCCACCAGAACGACGCCTCCGCCGTTTCGCGCTCCGGCCTCTGCAGCCGCGTAGGCTACCGCCGCCGGGTCGGTGTTCATTCCTTTTTCAATGAAGGTCGCCCCCGAGCGTTCGGCCCAGATGCGCAGCTGGTCGACGGCTGCAGCCCTAAAGGTGTCTGCGGCGCCCAAAACGACGTGATGGCCCTGCTGCCGGAACTTCTTGGCGAGTTTGCCGACCGAGGTGGTCTTACCTACTCCGTTGACCCCCACGACGAGGATCACCCGGGGCTGACCTGCCGGTACGTCAATGGGCTTAACCTCGGCCCAAGCAGAAAACTGATCGGCTAACTCGGTGCGGATTAGCGCTTTGAGCTCTTCTTCGCCCACATAGGTGTCGCGCGCCACGCGGGCTTCGACAGCCTCAACCAGGCGAACCGCCGTTTCTACCCCGACGTCGGCGGAGATCAGGGCCTCCTCCAAAGCATCCAGTGTGGTGGCGTCGACCGTAGTAGAGCCCCCAAACAGTTTGCTCAGCCCTCCGAAGAGAAGCTCCTTGGTTTTTCCGAGTCCAAATAATGCCATTACGAAGGATTAAGGTATAAAAAAACCGCTCGGGGAGCGGTTCAGTTCGTAGGAGTCGGAGTGACTTAGGCCTTAAAGAAGTTAGCCACGTCGTCCTTCACCATTACTTTTTCTTCAAAAGCGTATCCGCCTTTGTCGGTCTTGACCATTTTGATTGCCTTCGCGTAGGTTACGCCACCGGCCTTCTTCAGGGTTGCAACTACTTTCTTTGCCATGGTGCTTACTTAATTTCTTTGTGAACGGTCATACGCTTGAGCACGGGATTGAATTTCTTAATCTCCATGCGGTCGGGCGTGTTCTTCTTGTTCTTGGTCGTGATGTAGCGCGACGTGCCCGCCATACCTGACTCTTTGTGCTCGGTGCACTCGAGGATCACCTGAACGCGATTGCCTTTTTTTGCCATGATTCCTTAAAAATTAAAGTGCTACGTTGCCGTTAGCGCGGGCCTCAGCCAGCACGGCTTCGATGCCCTTCTTGTTGATCGTCTTCAGAGCGGCGGCCGAGATGCGCAGGGTAACCCACTTATCTTCAGCAGCTACGTAAAACTTTTTACGCATCAAGTTCACGTCAAACGTGCGCTTGTTTTTCTTGTTTGAGAACGACACATGGTTACCCACCATGGCCTTCTTACCGGTAATCTCGCAAACTCGTGACATAATCGCGCGGTGTTAATCTTTTTCTCCGTTTCGCAACGGGAGTGCAAATGTACTGCGAATTTCTTAATATTTCGCAGCCTGAGTGGCTAAAAATCCGCGCAACCGATTCAAAACTTCCAAAACAGATTTGCGCACCGTGCGTTCGCGGTGGTCGCCCATCTGAAAACGCGCGGCCCACTCCACCCCCGGCCCGCTCACGGCCAACCAAACGGTACCAACGGGCTTTTCGGTCGAACCGCCGTCGGGACCCGCGACGCCGCTGCTGGCGAGGCCCCAGTCCGCACCCAACCGCTTGCGCACGCCCCGCGCCATGGCCCGAACCACCGACTCGCTCACGGCGCCGTGCAGCAGCAGATCTGCTTCATTCACCCCGAGCAATCGAACCTTAATGTCGTTGTGGTAGGCTACAACACCGCCCAAAACGTAGCGCGACGACCCCGGAATGCGCGTGAGTTGGGCCGCCACCGACCCGCCGGTGCAGCTCTCGGCGGTAGCCACGGTTTGGCCGGCCGCGGCGAGTAATTCGCCGACGACTTCTTCGATGGTCTTCCAGTCTTCGGCGTAAATGTCGCGGCCGAGTACGGCCCGAAGCCCTGCGGCGGCGGGCTCCAGCAAAGCATCGGCTTCAGCAGCAGTTGCGGTCCGCGCGGTAAGGCGGAGCTTGACGATGCCGGGCGACGGCAGGTACGCCAAACTCAAACCCTCGGGGAGGCCCGATTCCCATTCGGCGATGCGGGTGGCTAATTCTGATTCGGGAATGCCCTGAACCATAAAAAACCGGTGGGAAATGTGGGTCTCTGACTCGGCCTTGAGGCGCGGAAGCACGTGCGCTTCCATCAGGTGCTTCATCTCGTAGGGCACGCCGGGCATGCTCACAAAGCGCACCCCGTGGCGCGTGAAAAGCATACCCGGAGCGGTTCCCTTGGCGTTGTGCAGCGGCTCGCAGACGTCGGGAAGCTCCGCCTGACCGCGGTTCAGCGGCCCTGGCACGCGGCCCATGCGGGCAAAAAGGGCTTCGATGTGGGCGTAGACTTCGGGATGGAACACGAGGGTTCCGCCGAAGTAGTCGTTGAGCACGTTTTTGGTGAGGTCGTCTTTGGTCGGACCCAACCCGCCGGTAATCAGCACCCAACGCGTTTCGGGATGCAGGGCATCCAAGGCGGCACGCACGTCTTCGGGGCGGTCGGCCACCACGGTAGTGCGGCGCAGGGCCACCCCCATTTCGGCGAGTCGCTCGCCGATCCAGGCCGAATTGCTGTCGACGGTTTGTCCGAGCAGCAGCTCGGTTCCAATCGCAAGTACCTCAGCCTGCACGGCTTACTGAATTCGCTTGATGCTGCAGCCGAGGTTTTTCGTCTGCGGAACCTTGATCGGCTGCTTGGCCACCATCGCCGTCAGGGCGTCTTTGAGCCACGCTTTTTTGACTTTTTTGGCGGAATCCACGTTGTCGTCGATCGCACCGAGGTAAACCAGCGACTGCGTGGCATCAAACAAAAACACGTGGGGCGTGGTGCGGGCCCCAAAGGCGTCGGCCAGCTTATGGCCCTCGTCGAGCAGGTAGGGCGCCTGGTATTTGTAGGTTTTTGCGCGGACCCGCATCTCCTCGATGGATTCTCCGGCGTTGCGCTTGGCCTCGTTGGAGTTGACGAACACGATGCCCACGTTGAGTTTTCGGGCAAAGGCCGACAGGTCGCGGTAGCGGCCTTCCCAACCTTCTGATTTGGGGCCGTTGCCCACGACAAAGGGGCAGGTGTTGCTGGTAAACACGACCAGTAGTCCGCGCTCTGTGGCCACGGAGGCCAGGGTTTTGGCGGCGTCGTCTTCGCGGGTGGCGTCGGCCAGCTCGAGTTCGGGCAACGGAAGGCTCGCGCCCAGTTCAAGGGTTGGCGGAAGTTTCTGAGCGCCAGCTACTCCCGCAGCCAGCCCAAGGATAATCATGAAAATCTGTCGCATACTGCAAGGTATAACGCAAATTTGCCCCAATGTTTCGCACGATTCTTCTTCTGACCGCCAGCAACGTGTTTATGACGTTTGCCTGGTACTACCACCTCAAAAACCAGGGCTGGCCGCTGTGGAAGGCCATTGCGGTGAGCTGGTTCATTGCGCTTTTTGAGTACCTGCTGATGGTTCCGGCCAACCGATTGGGGTACGCCGACGGCCTGAGTGGCTACCAGCTCAAGATGATTCAAGAGGTAGTCACGCTCGTAGTGTTCGCTGTTTTTGCCACGCTGGTCCTCAAGGAGCCGCTCCAAACCAAGCACCTGATCAGCTTCGGGTTGCTTTTGGCGGCCGTTTGGGTCATGTTTAAGTAATCGGAATGGCACTCCGCGCGGTGGTCGCGGGCGTCCGCTGGGCTCCAATCTCGAAACCAGCGGATTAGCAAAAGGCTCCGCGCAGTAAACATTTAAAAACGCTTGAACGTTGCTACGGAGGGCCGCGTACCCTTTTACCAACCGTGAAAATTCTCCTTTCTCCATCCAAAACCATGAATCCCGCGGCGGCACCGGCGGCCCAGGGGTCCGCACCCATGCTCCGCGAAGCCGAAATGCTGGCCCAGCGCGTGCGCCGATTGGGGATAGACTGGGCTGAATGGTACGCCTGCAGCCCTAAGGTCGCCGACCAGGCCCAGGCCTATTGGAACGATTGGGATGCGCGAAAAACCGGCACCAAGGCGGCGTGGACCTTCACCGGGGAAGCTTTTGGGCGGCTGCTTCCGGCGACCTGGACCCAGCCGGAGCGCGCCGAAGACCGGCTGCGCATCCTGTCGGGGCTGTACGGAATCCTGCGTCCGAGCGACGGGGTGCTCCCCTACCGCCTAGACTTCGGGCAAAGCCTTGACGGTCAGCGCCTGGTCGGGCACTGGAAGCCCTTGGTCAGCGACTGGTTGGAGGCCGACGCGGCCGGCTCCGCGGTCATCAACTGCGCGAGCGACGAATACGCTGAGGTGCTCGATTCCGCCCGCTTCACGTGGATCGATTGCGTGTTTTTGCAGAAAGTGAACGGGCGAACCCGTTCGGTATCGGCCCTGAGCAAGCAGGCCCGCGGGGCCATGGCGCGCTTTCTGGCGAACCACGCGAGCGACGATCCCGAGGTCGCTAAAACGTTTCGCGCGGAGGGCTACCGATTTCGAGCCGCGGAATCGAACGAAACCCGCTGGGTTTTTGTTCGAACTTCATGAACCCCTCGCTGAGCGTCGTTTGGTTGAAGCGCGACCTGCGCTGGAGCGACCACGCTCCGCTGGCCCAAGCCGTCGCCTTGGGCGAACCGGTGGTGGGAATTTTGCTCCACGAGCCCTCGCTCTGGTCCCAACCGGTGTATTCGTCGCGGCATGCGCGATTTGAGGCCGAATCCGTTGACGATTTAGCCGCAACCCGGCCGGAACTTGGACCGAATCGGGTTCCGTTTCCCGTTTTTTATGTGGGGTCTGAAGCGGTTGAAGCGTTTGAAGCGCTTCGCGCGTCGGCGGACCTTCCCCTCGGGCGCATTTTTAGCCACGAAGAGGTGGGCATCGACGTTTCGTTTGCCCGCGACCGACGCATGAAGCGTTGGTGCGCGGAGCGCGGCGTCGCCTGGGTTGAATCGCCCTACGGTTCGGTTCGGCGCGGACTCCGGCAAAGGACCGATTGGAACGCGCACTGGAACGAGGTAATGTTCCGGGAGCCGCTGGCCGAGCCCGAATGGTCGCGTGGTACCGCCTGGGTGCCCACCCCCGCTTGGACAGAATGGGCCGAGAGGCACAAGGTTCCGCGCCCCGAACGCGAAGCGGGCGTCGCCCAGACGGGCGGGCCGACTTGGGGGCATCGCTACCTCCGGAGTTTTTTGGAGGGCGGCCGGGGGCGCGGATACATGGCCCACATTTCCAAGCCCGAGGGCGCACGAACCCACTGCAGCCGGCTATCGCCCTACCTCGCTTGGGGCAACCTGAGCCTCAAGCAGGTGGTCCGCGTGCTTTCCACCACCCAGGGCTCCAAAATCCTTCCCGCGCGCGACGCCCGTGCCTTCGCCAGCCGGTTGCGCTGGCGCGAACACTTCATCCAGAAGTTCGAATCCGAGAGCCGCATGGAGTTTGAGCACGTCAACCGCGGTTACAACCACCAGGAGTTTAGCCAAAATTCCGCCCACCTCGACGCCTGGAAAACGGGGAACACCGGGGTGCCAATGGTGGACGCCTGCATGCGGAGCCTCAACGCAACCGGCTACCTCAACTTTCGGATGCGCGCCATGCTCGTGAGCTACGGCTGCCACGTGCTTAACCTGCATTGGAAGGATCTGAGCGCGCACCTCGCCCAGCAGTTTTTAGATTTCGAGCCCGGAATTCACTACCCGCAGCTCCAAATGCAGGCCGCCGTCACCGGTGTCAACACGGTGCGGATCTACAACCCGGTCAAGCAGGCCGAGGAGCAGGATCCGCAGGGGGATTTTTTGGCCCAATGGATTCCCGAGCTGGCCGCACTCCCGATGCCCTTTCGCGCCGCTCCTTGGACCCTGACCGAGCTCGACGGGGTCGCCTTCGGCTTCGCGCGCGGAACGGACTACCCCGAGCCCCTCGTCGACCTCAAAAAAGCCCTCAGCGAGGCCCGGATTCGCCTGTACGGCGCCAAAAAACGCCCCGAGGTCCGCGCCGAAAAGGCCCGAATTCTCGAAACCCACGTGGCACCCGGCCGGCGGTTCAGCTAAACCGCTGGTTGGCGCTTTTAAAGCGCCCGCGCTCAAATTCCCGAAGGCTTAAGTGCTTGGTTTTGCGTCCCGTGACGCGCTTGCGCCACATGCGAAACGACGACGCCTTCATGTGGTGCCGCATCAGCGCCCGCACCTCATTTTCGCGCAGTCCGAATTGAGCAAAAATGGCCTCAAACGGCGTGCGGTCCTCCCACGCCATGGCCACCACGCGGTCAATTTGGTCGTCGCTGAGGCCTAAAACGGATTCTGGGAGGGACATATTAACCAAAACCCGAAAACGTTTGATTCGGTTCATTCGCGCAAAACGAATCATAAGTCATTACCCAACAACTAGTTATGATTTTGTGCGGAACCCCGCTCGTCGGAGTGACGAACGTCACACTTCGCTGGAAAACCCCCGCTATATTTGAACATCAACCATTATCACCCTCGACATGAACGACCTGATCCAAGCGGGCGCCTTTTTGGTGGACGTGCGCACCCCCGAAGAATTTGAAAGCGGCCACGTCCACGCTTCGGTGAACATACCCCTCGACCAAGTCGCCGAACGCCTCGACGAATTCGACGGAAAAAACCACATCATCGTCTTTTGCCGGAGCGGAGCGCGCAGCGGAATGGCCAAAGCCATCCTTGCCCAAAACGGCATCAACCACGTCACCAACGGCGGCACCTGGGAAGACATCAAGCAACATATCGACTAACCTTCGACGCACCATGTGGGAATTTATCGTACATCCCTGGCCCTGGTGGTTTTCGGGACTGTCCATCTCGGCCACCATGTTTGCCCTGATCCTATTTGGACGCAGCTTTGGCTTCTCGAGTAACCTGCGCACCCTGTGCGCCATCGCCTCGCGGCGCCACGTCAAGTTCTTTGACTTCGACTGGAAAAAAGAAGTCTGGAACCTCATCTTTCTGCTCGGCGCCATCCTCGGGGGCTTCTTGGCCCACACCTACCTGAGCGACGGAACCGCCGTGGCCCTATCCCCCGCCACCGTCAACGACCTGGCGGCCTTGGGCTTCGGCGAACCCAGCACCTCGGCCTCGGGCGTGCAGCCCGACGAACTCTTTTCGTGGGAACAGGCCCTGACCCTCAAAGGATTCCTGATCCTTGCGGTCGCCGGATTCCTCGTCGGCTTCGGAACCCGCTACGCCGGAGGCTGCACCTCAGGCCACGCCATCAGCGGACTTTCGGACCTCCAGCTCCCTTCGCTCATCGCCGTCATCGGATTCTTCACCGGAGGCCTCCTCATGACCCACCTGCTCTACCCCCTCATCTTTTAGACCATGCGCTTCCTTAAATACCTTCTCGTTGGGACCTTCTTTGGCATCCTCATGGCCAAAAGTGAAGCCTTTTCGTGGTACCGCATCCAGGAAATGTTCCGCTTTCAAGCTTTTCACATGTACGGAATCATTGGAACCGCCGTGGTCGTCGGTGCCCTGGGCGTGTACCTGATCAAAAAATTAAAAATCAGGGACATCCACGGCGAAAAAATCGAATTCCACCCCAAAGACCGGGGCGTTTACCGCTACTTCATCGGCGGAACCCTCTTCGGACTCGGCTGGGCCCTCGGCGGAGCCTGTCCAGGACCCATGGTCGTCAGCATCGGCTACGGCGTGCTGCCCATGATCATCTTGTTCTTCTTTGCCGTCGTCGGAACCTTTGCCTACGGCGAACTCCGCGACCGACTGCCCCACTAAGCGACGCATGCCCCGATCCACGCCGCCCGACCGCCAGCCCCAGACGCTCAAAGCCCTGGGGCAGATGCTTAACGTGACGGTGTTCCTGTCGTTTTTTGTCGTGGTCCTTGTCGCCTACATCGCTGTATTTACCCAGCCGAAACCGTGGATGAGCGCTTGGTGGGCCCGCATCACCGCTCCCCGACCTGAGGCCATCGCAGATACCGCCCAACTTAAACGGAGCGAAACCGCCTGGTCCGCCCCCGCGATTGAGGCCGTCGACGATCCCGACAAGCGGGATCAGCTGGCCTACGGCAAAGACCTGATCGCCCACACCGCCAAGTACTTTGGCCCTTCGGGAACCATCGAAAAAAACCGCAGCAACGGGCTCAACTGCCAAAACTGCCACCTTGAGGCTGGTACGAAAATTTGGGGCAACAACTACTCCGCCGTCGCGGCCAACTACCCCAAGTTCCGGGCTCGTTCCGGAGGCATTGAAAACGTTTACAAGCGCGTCAACGACTGCATCGAACGCAGCCTCAACGGGCGTGCCCTCGACACCCATTCCGCCGAAATGCGCGCAATGGTAGCCTACATCGAATTTGTGGGCCGCGACGTTTCAACGGGCATCACGCCCGAAGGGGCGGGCCTTAAAAAGCCGGCGCTGCTCACCCGCGCCGCGGATCCCCGCATGGGCAAAGTCGTGTACGAGGCGCAGTGCCAGAGCTGCCACCAAGCCGACGGCCAAGGTCAAATCGCGAAGGGCGCGGCGGAATACACCTACCCACCCTTGTGGGGCCCGCTCAGCTACAACGACGCCGCCGGGCTCTACCGCTTGAGCAACTTTGCCGGATACGTCAAGTACAATATGCCCTTGGGCGCCCGCCACGACGCGCCCGTGCTGAGCGACGAAGAAGCCTGGGACGTCGCCGCCTACGTGAACAGCCGGCCCCGACCGCACAAAGAGGTGCCTTCGGACTGGCCCGACGTCCGCAAAAAGCCGTTTGACCACCCTTTTGGGCCCTACGCAGACGGTTTTAGCGAAAACCAGCACAAATTTGGCCCCTTTGGGCCCCTAAAAGCCCAATTCTAGGCTATGAATCCGACCAAATGAATACGGACCGCCGCACCTTCCTCAAAAATGCTGGACTCCTGGGCGGAGCGCTCGCGCTGAACCCGTTGGACGTGCTGGCCGGTGGCGCAGCCGAGTCCGCGCCCGGCGCAGCCGAGTCCGCGCCCGCCCCCGCAACCTCGGCCGATTCGCCCTCAAACGAGCTCGAAGTATGCATTCTGCAAACCACCGACGTGCACTGCCAAATTCACCCGCACGACGAGCTGTTTTGGGAAGACGGACAGGCCGTGTTCCGCCCCGCCGGCGGCTATGCGCACCTCGCCACCTACCTCAAGCGCGAACGCGCCCAGCACGCCCACAGCCTGCTGCTCGACACCGGCGACATGTTTCAGGGAAGCGAACTCTCGGTTAAAACCACCGGAGAAGCCATGGTGCCCCTGCTCAACGCGCTCGACTACGACCTCTACCTTCCCGGCAACTGGGAAGTCGTCTACTACAAGTCGGCCATGCAGCACCTGCTCGGGTCGCTGCATGCGCCCAAAGTTTGCGCCAACATGTACCACGATTTGGGCAACGGCCAGCGGGGCGAACTGGTTTTTCCGGCCTACCACATTTGGAACGTACACGGCGTTAAAATCGGATTCCTCGGCTATACGGATCCGCTGGTTCCGTTGCGGCAGTCGCCCAACTACTCGAAGGGAATCATTTACACGGCACCGGAGGCCAATCTTGCCCACTACGTCGAGGTTCTGCGCAACCACGAACAGTGTGCCGCCGTGCTGGTGGTCGCGCACCTCGGACTCTCCCAGCAGATCCACCTCGCCAACCTTCCGGAGGCCCAAGGCGTGGACTACATCTTGGGAGGCGACACGCACGAACGCGTGCGAACTCCGATTCAGTGCACCTATGCCAAGGTGGTGGAACCCGGCGCCTTCGGTTCGTTTGTGGGCAAGCTCCGCTTGCGGTTCCGCGACGGAAAACTGCAGCACGATACCTACGAGCTTGTGGAGGTACGGCCCGAAGCAAACCCGGCCGATCCCGCCATGGCCGAACTGATTCGAACCCACGAGGCCCCGTTTGCCGCCGAGATCGGCACGGTGATCGGCTATTCCAAAGTTCCGCTTTACCGCTACTTTGTCGTAGAAAACACGATCGATACGCTGATTACCGACGCGCTGCGCTGGAAGCTTCCCGACGTCGATGTGGTGCTGAGTAACGGATTCCGTTTTTGTCCGCCGCGCGCCACACCCGACGCGACCGGCAGCATTCCGATCACCGAGGGGTACCTGTTTGACATGCTTCCCATCGATAGCCCGGTGCGCACCGCCGAGGCCACGGGCGCCCAAATCAAGGAATGGCTTGAAAAAGAGCTGCACAACGTGTTCGCCGAAAAAGCCAGCGAGCGTTTTGGCGGATGGGTGATCAAGTTCCACGGGATGCGGGTAACGTTTAAGGCCTTCGCGCCCAAAGGCCAGCGGGTGCAGTCGGTCGAGATCGGCAAAAAGCCGCTCGATCCTACTCGGGTGTACCGCCTGAGTGCGTGCGAGCGCGACGGCGATCCGGCCGACATGCTGTGCCGCATCAAGGGCGTGCGCAGCGCGCAAAACCGGCCGTTCGGGCTGCACGACGTGCTCCGCGAATACTTGGCCAAGAACAGCCCGGTGGCGCCCAAGCCGCACCGTAACGCCGTAGTGCTTGACGCGCCCCAAACCATGCTCACCCAGGTCACCGGGGTGCCCTACGAGTTCCGCTAGCGCATGCGGCTCCGCGAGGCCCACGAGGGCGATCTTGAATTTTTGCAGCGCATCACCCAAACGCCGGGTTGGCTCGCCAACATTGGTCCGCGCGGAACCGAAACGCGCGAGGGCGCCCTGGCCTACCTCGAGCGGAGCTTTTTAACGCCCTACCGCGACTACGGTTACGGACTTTGGGTCGTAGAAATCGAGGGGGTGGCCGTGGGCCTGAGCGGAATAGTACGCCGTCCTGCCGCGCCAAACCCCGACTTAGGCTACGCCTTACTCCCCGAATTTGAAGGCCGTGGATACGCGACGCGAGCCGGCGCCCAGGTCCTGGACTGGGCCCGCCGTCGGGCGGAATGGCCCGAACTCGACGCCTACACCGCAGTGGGCAACGAGGCCTCCGACGCCGTGCTTCGCAGGCTCGGGTTCACCGACCTGGGAATTGGATTTCCCGAGGCTTTTCCCGATGAGGAATCGCGGATTTGGCGGATTTCTTTGGCGTACTAGCCCTTGCGCGAGTAAATCCGATCCTGCAGTTCCTGCGTCTTTTTCATCAGACTTCGGCTCAAGTTTGCGTAATGCAGATGGTAGATCTGTAAATCCGTCAAAACATGGTTTTCGATGTACGGAACTTGGGTAAACGAATGGACCGGATACGCACCGTGAATGCGCAAAAAGTTGGAATCTAATGCATTAATCGGACGAGTACGGCCCGCGTACTTCGGATATACCTCGCGCGCGATTAGGTCCGCCATATAGGACTCAACTTGTCTCAAGAAGGGGTGCCGAGCGTACTTGCGGTGAATGGACTTAACCAGCGCCGAATCAGAAATCAATTCAAGCTGGCCGGAATTCTTGAGCGACTCGTACTCTTCTTCGTTGGGCACAAAAATGGTGTTGATCGAAAGCGCCGAAAGGTGGTACGAAAGGCTGTCCAGGGACACGTCGCGGTGTTGTCCTTGCTGGTATTCGATCATAAAACCCGCCGATTCCGATGCCACTTGGTGGGCGATGATGTTCTCGTTCAAGTCCTTAATGTCGTCGGTCAGCGTCGTCGCAAGCCGTTGAATCAGCTGTTCTCGGTGGTTGTTGAGCTCGCGCCGTACGCGGTACTCCTCTACCAAAAAGGACAGGCTGATGCCAACTACTACCACCAGCAAATCAAAGAAATAGTTCTTCATACGGCCCAAGATACGCCGTTCATTTCGTGGAATGCGCCGCACCCGACGCGCAGGTCACTGCCCAAGCACCCGCACCTCATGCGGGCCCAAAGCCAGCGAGGCCCCAAAAGTCTCGGAATAATTAGGGGAAACCAGGTCGTCCCACGTTGTTTCGCGCAAAGCCGTCGGAACATTAAAGGTCACCGCCGTGGCCCGGGTGTTGATTAGCACCAGCACGCGATCGCCGTCGAGCTCGCGCTCAAACGCCAGAACGTTGGGGTGCGCATAGGGCTTCAGGCTGCCGTAACGCAGGGCCTCGTGCTCAAGGCGCAAGGAAAACAACTGACCAAATCGCTCAGACAGTCCGGGGTTGGCCGACCAATTCACCGGGTCTTTGCCAAAAAAACTGGTGGTTCCCGCCTCGCCGACCTCTTGGCCCGAGTAGATGAGCGGAACTCCGCCCATCAGCACCGCCGCGGCCTGGGCGGCAAACGAGGCTTCCACGCCGCCAAAAAGGGTCACGGGCGTCGCTTCCCACGCCGACTGGTCGTGGTTGGTCGCAAACCGCAGCCGCACCGCTGGCGAGGCGGTCTTTTCGGCATTGTGGGCCGCAAAAAGCTGGGTCGCCGGCGCCTGCGCGTCGCCAAACACTTGCTGCAGCTGATAATTCCAGTTCCATCCGTACAGCAAAGGCATGCCCGCCTGATAGTGGTCGGGGCGCTCGCCCTCGGTCAGGAACAGCAGCTTGCGGTCGGTGATTCCCTTGAGGCTGTCCATCGCCGACTTCCAAAACGCAAACGGAACGTAGTCTGCCGCATCGAAGCGAAAGCCGTCGACGCCGACTTCGTGCACCCAAAATTTCATGGCGTCGATCATCGCGGCGTGCAGCTCGGGCTTGGCGTAGTTGAGGTCGGCCACGTCTTGCCAGTTGGTTCCCGGGGGGTGAACGATTTGGCCCGCTGCATTTTGTGTGTACCAATCGGGGTGCTGCGCAATCCACGGGTGGTCCCAGGCCGTGTGGTTGGCCACCCAGTCGATAATTACTGCCATCTTGCGGTCGTGGGCGGCAGCCACCAGTGCCTTGACGTCGTCGAGCGTGCCAAATTCCGAATCCACCGAGCGGTAATCGGCCACGCAGTAGGGCGAACCGACGGCCTTCAGGTCGCCCATCTTAAACACCGGCATGAGCCACAACGTGTTCACGTGCAGGGACTTGATGCGGTCCAAATCGGCCGTCACCCCGGCAAGGGTTCCTGAGGCCGAGTGGGCGCGCGGATTCACTTCATACAGCAAAAGGTCTTCGGTATCTACCACGTCGGTCAAAGAATTCCAAGGTTGGGGTTGGGGATCGGGGCGGCACGACGCCACAGCGGCAAGCGCCAAAATTCCGAACAAAAAAAACTGCGGCTTCACCCTCCAAACCTACGGCTAAACGCGCACCTTTATATCCATGAATGCTTCACCTAAAGTTTGGAAGATGCTCTTGCTCAACTGGCTCTTCGTTTACCCGTTAATTAACCTATTGATCCCCGCGGTTTTTCCGTTGACGGATGGCTGGCCCATGCCGGCGCGCACCTTGGTCCTCACCTTGATCCTGGTTCCCGTGATGGGGGTTGCGCTACCCCGCCTCCACGGCCGATTCGCTTCGTGGTTGCGCAAATAAGCCCTTAACTTAGGCCGCACGATGAAGCGCCTTGCCCTTTACCTCGGTCCGCTCGGCTTTGCGGCCCTCCAGTTTACCGGATTCCCACCGCAGCAAAGCCTGGTAATGGGCACCGCCTTTTGGATGCTGCTGTGGTGGTTTACTGAGGCTATTCCGCTCGGAATCAGCGCACTAATTCCCTTGGTCACTTTTGGCGGAACCGGCGTCCTTACCAACGAAGCGCTTGCCAACGCCTACGCCAACCCGCTCATTTACCTGTTTATGGGCGGATTTCTCTTGGCGCGCGGAATCGAGCGCCACAACCTGCACCGCCGGCTAGCTTTGGCCATCTTGCGGCGGGTCGGGCACCGCAGCGAAACCGTTTTGGCCGGGGTCATGCTAGCGACCTTCACCTTGAGCCTGTGGATGAGCAATACGGCCACCGCGGTCATGATGCTTCCGCTCACCTTATCGCTTCTCACCCACTTGCCGGGCGAAAACGCCCAACTCGAGCGCAGGGTGCTGCTGGGAATGGCCTGGGGTGCCAACCTCGGAGGCATCGGAACCCTCATCGGCACGCCGCCCAACCTGGTTTATGCGGCCTTTCGCCAAGAGGCCGTCGGCGTCCAAACCGGGTTTATGGAATGGACTGCGGTCGCTTTTCCGCTCGCCCTGGTGCTGCTGGTCGTCGCCTACCTCGTGCTGCGGCGCGGACTCCCCTCGGTGGACCTCGGCGACCTGGAGTGGCCCGAATCCGCCCCGTGGTCCAAGGCCGAAGTGCGCGTAGCCCTGATTTTTGGCGCTACGGCCCTGCTGTGGATGACCCGACAATGGGTTGAGCCGCTCGTCACCCCCTACGGCTGGGCCTTGCCCGACCAGGTCATCGGAATCGCCGGCGGCATTCTCATGTTTGCGGTGCGCGACGGCAAAGGTGCGCCCCTGCTGCGGTGGAAGGATGCGCGCAAAATCGAATGGGGCATCCTCTTGCTATTCGGAGGCGGACTCTCGCTTGCCGCAGGCATGCAGGCCTCGGGCTGGCTCGACGCCCTCGAGGCCCTGTCGGGCCACCCCATGCCGGCGTGGGTATGGATTTTCATCTTCGCCGCCTTTGGCGTGTGGACCACCGAACTCTTCAGCAACATGGCGCTGGTGAGCGGAACCCTGCCGGTGGCTCTGGCGGTCGCCTCGGCCCAAGGGCTTGCTTTTGAGCAGCTTGCGCTACCGCTCACGATCGGGGCGAGCTGCGCCTTCATGCTTCCCATGGCGACTCCGCCCAACGCCATCGTGTTCAGCTCCGGAAAAGTCACGGTGCCCTACATGGCCGGCCGCGGATTCTGGATGAACATCTGGGCAACCCTAGTGATTGGGCTGGCGTTTAGTTTGATCTAAGACGTCCTGTTGAGCTCTTCAGAATTTACACTGTAAATCAATCCTACCTGCCGGTTGACCTGGACCAAGCGTCGACGACCACCGACTTTGATGCCGAGGTTCGGATATCGGGTGAGCAACCCAATCACATGGTTTACGTTTTGTTCAAATTCCCGAGCAGTCAGATCGCCAAACGCTATCTGTAAGCTTTTAATCTCTGCCGTGATTGCGTCTGCCACGCGTACAGAGATGATGGTCTTCACTGCACGCTACACTACTCTTCGATTCATCCATTCCGACAGGCTGATCACCTTTTGCGTACCACTGCTCATTTCGTGATCCAACATGTCTTCGTCACCCCTCCAGTCGATCGTGATTTTGCCTGTGGCCGGATTCACGTATCCTTTAAGCGCCACCTTATCCTTGACGGCCGCCAAATAGCGGAGCTTGTGTTCCGCCAATTCTAAATGCGGATCGAGCTGGTCAAAAAACGAGGCGTCGACGACCGAGCCGAAGTCGTGCCCCTCACGTTCGAGTTCGGCAAGCCATTCCGCGAGTTCGCCCTGTATCGTTTGCTGAACTTCCATTTCTTCGTTGGTTAAATGAGTCGGCAATTTGGGCATGGTCAGAGGCGCTAGTCGGTACGAAACGAAAATAAGCATTTGCCCCAAATCCAAACCGATGTGGTACTTTCGAGCAACCACCACCAAAGCACCTTGAATCAAGCCTTTATGCGAAGCGGAATCGAAATCATCAGCCACGCCCACGGCACGCTTAAAAACCAGTGGGGACTTGCCATAGGAACTTCCGTGGCGTACGGACTCATTACCGTGGTACTCAACCTTGTCGGATCTTCCCTGTCAGGACCCACCATCGAAGCCCTAATTCCTGGGCTAATGCCCGATTACCTTGATTTAAACTTTTTTGGCGTCCTCTGGACGGGGGCTTTTTCGTTTGGCTACGCCCGATTCGTGCTCAAGTTGGTTCGCCAAGCCGAGCCTGAATTCGAAGACCTGTTCTCTGGATTTCAGTGCTGGGCTAAGGTTACCTGGACCTCCATCGTCTACTTCGTGCGCGTCCTCCTTTGGCTTCTTCTGCTGGTCATCCCGGGCTTGATCAAAATCGTCGCCTACAGCCAACTGTGGTTCGTACTTCAGGACGAGCCTGAGCGCTCCGCCAGCGAAGCGCTAAAACGCTCTGAGGAACTCATGTACGGGCACAAATGGAAGTACGTCGCCTTGGTCTTGTGGTGCACATTGCTGGTACTCGCCAGCATTTTCACCCTCTTTATCGGGCTCTTCTGGTTCATGCCTTGGATTGCGGCCGCTCAAGCGCAATTCTACCAAGAAGTCAAGGCGGACTGGGAACAACGCAACCCGGTGGTCACGGAATAGGGGCGTTCTCTGTGCGCAAACTGTCGGAATAGGCTGAAATTCCGCGGCGAACCTGAGCATTTAGGTCCGAAACCGAAACCTGAGCCACGTCGATCAACTTTAAATTTCGGCGAATTCCGATGGGCGCTTCGCGGCGCAGTTGGTACTGGTACCACCTCCAACTCAAGGCATCGGCGATGCCCCCGGTGATGTAGATCAGGGTGCCCACCGCAAACGTGGCCCCGTAGTCTTCTGATACGGTTGACAAACCAAGCAGCATTGTGGCCGCTCCGACGGTCGACGGAATCGCGACCGGCTTCAACGCTCGGTACGTCAACCGATATACCGAAGTGTCTGCGGTACTTGCAATCCATAGGTAGTTGGTCGGCTTGGGCTCCCAATAAACTTCGCTGAATTTGGGAACGATCATTTGCTGCACATAGGTCGAGTCGCCCATTTGGCGAGCCACCAATTCAACCTTGGTACCCGAGCTCCGCATTCCGTGGGCGTCAAAAAGCTGAACATTTAATCGGTCGGTGGGCACCACCTTAGCCGAGGGAATAGACTCCGTGGGCTGCCAAAACAATGTGGAGCACGACGTTGCACCCACCACGAGTACTCCAAGGAACAAATGCACTTTTTTCATACCGACCAAGGTACAGGAATGCCCAAAACGCCCTTGGCGAAAAATGCGAATCTGTGGCTAACTTCATGCAGCTAACCGTACCGCTATGAGAGTCCTTTGCCTTGCTACCCTTGCCCTCGCTACCTCCTGCTCGCTACAGCTTGATTCTCAGTACGGAATTCGCATTGGGCCAGCCCCCAAAGGGCCTCAGGAACGCCATGTTGCGCACGCGCAAGTTTTAGCTTCAGAAGTAGCCGAGGCTACCGAAACCTCCACCTGGGCCTTCTCCGCGGATTCTGAGGTCGCAGTCCGCGAACTGGTGTGGTCCGCAGAACCCGAGCAGTCCCGCGAGGTGTTTCCCGATACCTACGTTCCGCAAACCGCCCAGACCATGGTCCCCGAGCCGGCTGCTAGCCCTGAATTCGACGCTGTTGCCGACCAAAATCCAAGCGTGCAAACCGAGGCCGATGTGCCACCCCAACCGGAACCCAACATGCTGACGGCCTGGCTGATGTGGGGAATTCCCGTGGTGCTCATGCTCGCCGGGGTCGGTTTTTTGCTCAACTTTGGCCTTCACTGGTACTACCTGGGCAAGCAGGGACGGGCTAATTCCGCCACCTACATTTGGGCCCTAACCTTGGCGGGTTTCGTGGCCATTGGGTTGCTTCGTTTTCTCAAACTCGGACTCCTTGCCTTGCTCGTGTTTTTGATTGTCCTGATACCGCTGATGGCCATACAGCTCATCCGCGCCGTGAAGGACGCTTTTTTACTCAATAAAATGGCGACCCGCTTGGCTCGGCGCGCGGCACGCAAACGCGGACCCTCCATCTAGCATGAAGACCAGAACCTTGACCCTTCTCGCCCTCGTGCTTGGAGTGACCGCGTGCTCCGTTTGCGTGGATACCCAGTACGGACTGCGGCTCGCGCCCCCTGCGGTGCGCAACCCAAAAGCCCACGACGACCCCGCGACCAAGCACGAATCGGTGGCCGTGGCCGCCCGTACCGAACCATCACCCGTGGAGGACCCCGATGCGCACCTCGCGGCGTGGAACAGCGCCACGCCGTGGATCGCAGCCCCCGCCGAAGCACCTAGCGAAGCCGCCTTGAGTCCCGTGGACCAGGAACCGTTGACGGCAGCGCCGGCCCCGGGTACGCATGGGGCTCCCTTGTTCGCGACGCAACCGCATGACGCAGCGACAACCAGCGAACTCGAAGTGATCGAAACCCGCAGCGAACCTCTGCCTCTGTGGGCTGAATCCTTATTAGGAATACTGCTTGCGCTCGTCGCCATCGGCCTGGTAGGCTTGGGCGGCATGGCCTCGGTGCTCGCGGTGGTGAGCTTTGGATTTGGTGACATCGCCTTCGCATGGCTCATGGTCGCGGCGGCGCTCGCCGGATTGGTCGGCGGGTACCTCGTGTATCGGTTGGCCCGGCCCATGCTCCCCGAACTCAATTTTTATTGGCTATCAAACCCCATTGTGCGCCTGGTTTTGGGGATTGTTTCGCTGGTGTTTTTTCTCCTCACTTTTGGCATCTAGTGCCACGTTCCGTTTGAACTAACACGCTTTTTTTCCGTTCTTTAAGCAGTGGATCCGTTTTACCCGATTGACGTATTTAGCACCGTGTGGTGGTGGGGCTGGGCCTATTTTGGTGCCTACGCGCTCTTCTTGATGCTGATGGCGCGGGCCAACGACCAGCTGCGGCTTTGGACCGAACGCATCTTGGGCTATAGCCTCATGGCCCTTTACCTCGGCGTTCACCTGCATCAGGTGGTCCACGGCGTGTGGAGTCCGTCCACTTCCCTTCCCGGCCATTTGTGCTCGATCAGCTTCTTGCTCGCGGTCATTTACCTGACCACCGGCAGCACTAAAGTCTTGCTGCCCCTCACCTTTTGGGGCATCACGGGCGGAGCGCACGCGCTCATTACCCCCGCCAGTCCGTTGGGCGATCATCCGCTCTACCTCATCGAGTTTTGGGTGCAGCATACCACGATTGTGCTGGTTCCGCTCTATGCGCTTCGAAGCGGAGCCTGGCTCATCCCCGCCCGAGCCTGGGTCAAGGCCTTCTGGGGCAATCAGTTCTTGCTTGTTCCCATTTTTGTGCTCAACCGCGTGGCCGGAGCCAACTACCAATTTCTGCTCGCGCCTCCGGCCGTCAACAACCCCCTGCTCATCGGCCCTTGGCCGTGGTACTTGGTCGGAATCGACGCCCTCATGCTCGGCCACTACTGGCTGATTCAGAAGTGGTTGGG
>JACCDS010092770.1_pt1 | contig 34626 bp, 31 predicted proteins | sample 7446441 | NCBI WGS metagenome assembly JACCDS01 (sample SAMN15323445, study PRJNA562643) | freshwater metagenome | isolation source: river surface water | place: USA:Blue River Watershed | collected 2017-08-17
TAATAAATGTAATCTATTAAACTATGTGAATAATAGTACTATTACTATCTCTTCTTTATTTTTTAAAAAAATCTATGTTTCTATGTGGTGAAAATTGAATATTCCTTGTTCCATGTTCAAAATTCGTTATTATTGAAATAAATGTTGAATAACGAATGTTGAATATTGAATATCGAACTTCGTAAATCGTATATCTATAATCGTAAATTCTTTAACCATATAAGTCATATAAGAAAATATAAGAATGTCGCTTCGCTCATTTAAAGAACATTTAAGTAAAATATAACTGAACACTAACAACTGAACAGTGAACACTTCGTATATCGTAACTCGTAAATCGTAAATTCTTTAACCATATAAGTCATTTAAGGAAATATAAGAAGTCGCTCCGCTTTTTTCAAGAACAGATAAATTAGAATATACTAATCCCTAAAAACCGAGAACCAACAACCGATAACAGACAACCGAATACACATTTTCAAATCCCAAATCGCACTTCGTAAATCGCACTTCGTATATCGTAAATCGTACTTCAAATATCGTAAATCTAAAACTCACTATTACACCCCTCAATCCCCGGCAATACCAAATCCTTATCCGATACAATCGCGTCTTTCAGGTCCATGCCCCAGTCAATATTCAAACTTGGATCGTCAAAACGAATCCCGCCTTCACTGGCTTTATTATAAAATTGATCGCATTTGTACAGCACTACTGCCGTTTCACTGATGACCGAAAAACCATGAGCAAAACCATGTGGAATCAACAGTTGTTTCTTATTCTCGGCCGATAGCCGAATAGCAAAATGCTGTCCATAAGTAGGAGATGCTCTTCTAATATCTACCGCCACATCGATGATTTCTCCTTGTAGCACACGTACCAACTTAGTTTGTGCATAAGGCGGATTTTGATAATGCAGGCCTCTCAAGGTGCCTCTTTTGGAAAACGATTGGTTGTCTTGTACAAAGTTGATGGTAATTCCTTGTGCTGCTAATGTATTTTGATTGTAAGCCTCAAAAAAATACCCACGAGTATCTTCAAATACAGTGGGGTTGATAATGAGTAAATCTTGTATGGGTGTATTTTCTATTGTCATTTTTATTGGTTGTCTGTTATCGGTTTTCAGTTGTTGGTTGATGTCCGTCAGTCATTGCAAACGCAGTGAAGCCTGCCTACCGCAGGCAGGCAATCTATAATTATTACGATTCTGAAATCGCTACATTTTCAAATTATTACATTTTCAAATTATCATATTTCCAAATCGTATATCGTACTTCGTAAATCTAACTTTGAATCATTCTATCCCCAGAGCCTTTGCCAAATACCGTCATGATGATGTATTTAAAATACAAAAAAACGGTCAAATTCGAAGTCATTGTAGCATCCGTCTCGGCTAAGAGTTGTGGTGTGGACATGTCAATTTTGTTGATTTGTGACCAACCCGTAATTCCTGGAACTACCTGATACACACCTCGGCTATCGCGTTCTTGAATCAATGCTGACTGATTGAATAAATTAGGTCGTGGCCCCACTAAACTCATATCCCCTAGCAATACATTCCACAACTGTGGTAACTCATCCAGTTTGGATTTACGCAAAAAAGCACCGTATTTGGTAACCGCACTATAATTGGCCAAATGCGTCGCAACTGATTTCGTATCCACATGCATGGAACGCAACTTATATAAGTTAAACGGCTGCTTGTTCTTACCCACGCGCTCCTGACAGAAAACAGGAGAGCCTGTATCAAAAAAACCAATAATAAGTAATACCACAAGTATCGGACTTAAGAGTACCAGCCCAATCAAAGAAAAAATAAAATCAAAAAATCGAATCATATTTATTTATTTTACCACTAAGGCGCCAAGGCCCAAAGCTTATTTTTAACTATATTTTAATTGCTACATTACTTAATTAGTACATTTATAATACTTATTTAAAAGATGTGATAGTTTTAATTAAGCCTTCTTTGGCTGAAATAGGCATTTTTTCAATTTGTAAAGCAGCCTTTATTTTAGTATTAGAAACCACGAAATTTTCAGTTAATTTATCCAATCGCTCTGTATTTAAGGGCAATCTAAGGATATCACCTAAACGAGCTATAGCATATATTATTTTTTTAGGAATAGTAAAGATCTTTGCTTTTTTATGAGTAGTTGCAGCTATAAGTTGAATCAAGTCGTTTGTGGATAATGCTTCATCATCTGCCATATTATAAACCCCTGAAGGAATTTCTTCTCGCTCTAAAATTTGTTGAATTACATAGCAAACATTGTCAATACTACAAAAAGAACGTTGATTTTGAAAAGCGGCTAAAGGCCATGGCAAACTTTTACTTACCAATTGATACAACAAATTCAAATTTCCCTTATTACCTGGTCCATGAATCATGGAAGGGCGAATAATAAATACGCGTTTTCCTTGCGGTAAGGATTTGCTTAAAATATACTGCTCTGCCTGAAGCTTAGATTGCCCATAGTGTGTTTTCGGATTAGTAACTGTTTCTTCTGTTACAATATCTCCGGCTTGATCTGTTACCGCTTTTACACTGCTGAAATAAATAAAATCTCGACAATTACTTTCTAAAAACACATCAAACAATTCTTGGGTAAGTTTTGTGTTTATCTCAAAATACTCCTCAGGATGCGAGCTTTTTTTTAGATCATGTGCTTTGCCTGCTAAATGAATAATTACAGTGGACTCCATATCAATCTGCTCTTTCCAATCGGAATTTTTGAGATTGAATCTATTCGGCTCATATCTATAATTTAACAGGTGTTCAAATAGATTAGACCCTACAAAACCTGTTACTCCTGTGATGGTTATATTCGAAATTCTTTTCATTAAATATTTTCAAATAAATGAACATACTGTTCAATTACTTTCTCTTTAGTATAATAATTTTGTATCTCATTATATCCATTTTGCCCTAATTCAAATTGTTTATTCTTGTCATTAGCTAATGAAATTATAGATTCAACAAAACTATTATTACGATTATCGGAAATAAGGATAGAACAATTTTTTTCTGAAAGAAAGTTAAAAAGTGGTGTATTCTCACCCGTTAAAATAATCATGGGTTTTGCACAAGCCATTATAGTATATACTTTTGACGGAAACCCTTCTTTTTCCATTTCTTTACTAATTGAAATAAAATGAATATCCCCAAAAGAATTAATAGCAGGCATTAAATTTCTATTTTGATACGGCAATATTTTTATATTATTTAATTTTTCTTCTTTTAATCTTTTCAATAAATACTCTTTCCTTACTCCTTCCCCAATTATCCAAAATTCAATATTAGTATTTAATAGTCTTTTAGCTGCATAAATAATAGGCTCCCAATCTTGATAATAACCGATATTGCCAGCATACAATAACTTTATTTTAGATTTATCATTAATAAAAACAGAAGGAAGGAGGTTATTAGTTTCGGGCTTATATAATTCTGTATCCACAAAATTAGGAATTATGCTCAATTTTTTTAAATCAATAAATCGATCTTTTATTTGATTATAGAACAGTTGGTCTATTGTTATTACAGCATTCGAATTATTATATACAAACTTTTCAAGTCTCTTTAATATTTTAATAATAAATTTAGACTTTAAACTGCCTTGATTAATTAATAAATCCGGATAAATTTCTTGTACACTATATACAATTTTAGCTTTCTTTATTTTTGCGATTATAATTGAAACAAAACCTATACTCAAAGGTGGAGAAGGACTTAAAATAAAATCTATTTTATTTATAGACAATCCTAAAATGAAAGAAAACAAATGCCAGTATACAAATGATAGTATTCTGAGTACTGTACTCTTATATTTTTTTAAAGGAACATGAATAACTCTAATCCCATTAAAATTACTCTCATAAAAAAATCCCTTTAATTTAGGACTCAATGATTGTTTAGATAAATCTTCTTTTACTATATTATAATGCGGTGTAGTTGTTAATACGACCACTTCATATCCATTGTTCTTAAATCCAAGCGCTATATCATTATAAAGATAAGCAGTAGATACTCCATCTGGACTAAAAACAATAGAATGTATTAGTATTTTTTTCTTTCTTATTCGCTCCAAACCGTTCTTTTAATATAATCAGTATAACTCAGAATGATACGCACCATTTTATCAGAAACGTTAGGCATCGAATAATCGGCAACCGGTCTAAAATTTCGATCAGTTCCTCTTTTTTGAGATCGTAATTGCACTAAACCTTGCATGATTCGTTCTGGATTTAATCCTACCATCATAACTGATGCTTCTTCCATTGCCTCTGGCCTTTCATGAGCTTCACGTATATTTAATGCCGGAAAGTTTAGGGTTGATGATTCTTCTGAAATAGTCCCGCTATCAGACAAGACTGCATAAGACTTCATTTGCAATGCATTATAATCGTTAAAACCCATAGGTTTTAAAAACTGTACTTTTGGATGCATTTTAATCTGTTTAGAATCTATCATGTTACGCGTTCTTGGATGCGTACTTACAATAATTGGATAATCGTATTTTTCAGCGATTAGATTCAAACTGTCCATTAACCCTTTAAAGTTTTTTTCGCTATTGATATTTTCTTCTCTATGCGCAGAAACCACAAAGAATTTATTTTCTTCTAGATTTAATCTAGAGAGTATATCCGACTTATTAATTTCGGGTAAGTAATGGTGAAGGACTTCATACATAGGAGAACCCGTTTTGATGATTCGATCAGCTGGTAATCCTTCTCTAAGCAAATACTCTCTAGCAATAGAACTGTAGGTCAAATTAATATCAGAAACATGATCCACAATTTTACGATTGGTTTCTTCTGGCACTCGCTGGTCAAAACAGCGGTTTCCTGCTTCCATGTGAAAAATAGGAATATGACGCTTCTTAGCAGGTATAGCACACAAACAACTATTGGTATCTCCTAAAACTAAAAAAGCGTCAGGTTGCTCACTTGCTAATAGTGGATCTATTTTTATCAATATTTGACCCACCGTTTCAGTTGCTGTAGCACCTGCAGCATTCAAAAAGAAATCAGGTTTACGAATCCCTAAATCATCAAAAAATATTTGATTCAATTCGTAATCATAGTTTTGACCCGTATGTACAATAATGTGCTCTATAGCCTCTGATTGATCTAAAGCAGCCATAACTCTGGACAATCTAATTATTTCTGGACGGGTGCCTACAACCGTCATTACTTTTAATCTTTCTTTCATTTTAATATTCATTAATTCTTAAAAGAATTTTAATTATACATTTTCAAAATAGGTGTCCGGGTCATTCGGATCATAAAATTCATTAATCCAAAAATTAGTGTACAATACCTCATCTCCAATATTTTTAATATTATGCGTATACCAAATAGGCATATCTACATAAGAAGGAGAATCTCCATCCAAATAGAAATCCAACACTTCATCGGTACCAATGCGTCGTAATTGAATCAAAGCTTTTCCTTTGATTACCGCAAAACGTTCAATTTTTCGAGTGTGATAATGATTTCCTCTTGTAATTCCTGGAACTGTTGTCGAAAAAGAAACCTGTCCTCCCACTCCTAAACGAATTATTTCAACAAAAGAGCCTCTGTAATCTGTGTGTTCTAGAAAGGATACCGGAAAATGATTCACGATATCCATATAACAACGAAAGGTGTTAAACAAATTCAATTCAAAGGAGGAATTTATGGCAGGGATAATTCCCTTTTCTTGATATTCTGATTTGTATTTTTCTAATAAGGTTAAAATGTCTGACACTTTAGATGTGGCTGTATGTAGCACTATCATTTCAGCTTGACTTTTTGACTTCCTAATCTCAGATACTATTGCTTGAACGAGTTCACCAACATAAATTAATTTCAACTCTCCATCAACTGCTATAGTTGGTGTTTCGTTATGCGCTAATTGATGACAAAATGTAGCGATAACTGAATTGTAATTGGGATGTCCAAAAGGTCCAAAAACATTAGGAATAATCAACCCTGTAAATTTCCCGCCTGATTGTTGTGACCAGTTGTACAACAATTCTCGACCTATTTTTTTTGATTTTCCGTATTCATTATCTCTTTCTTCTTGGGTAGAAGAGGAAAATACTACATGTGCCTTACTTTGAGTCAATTCCAACGCATCAACTAACTTTTGAGCCAATTCAATATTAGTCTCATAAATTACTTGAGGATCATTATGACGATTCATTGCCGCAAGATGAACAATTACATCACATTGAGCGACAAATTCATTGAGTTGTGCAGTATTTGAAAAATATTCTTTGTAAAAGGGTATTCTTTCGAACTCCTCTGGATGTAAACCAAGCGTGTTGAATAAATGTGTTCCTACAAATCCTGCTTGTCCTGTTATTCCTATTTTTAACATCTATTCTTTTGTAAAGTAATCCATTGGATATCGGAACTCATCATTAAGTTCTCCTAAATAATAATCCGCCATAACGACTAATTTTGATTTTTCTTCTAATGCTTGTATACTGCTAATGTAACCCGCTGGAATATGAAGTATATCCAATGTCTCTGAATGTAAAGTAAATTCTATTTTAGGCAAAGTCAAACTTGGTGTATTCCAATTATCAACTGCTATCAATTGAATTTTAAAACTCCCTTGTGTAGCACTAAACCATCGTTGCTCTATTGCATGTCCTTGCCAAGCTCGGATAACATCTTTACTTGAATTTTCTATAACATACATTCTTTTGATGTTAGTCAAATCAAAATCATTATTATAAAACAAAAGACCGCGTGGGTCTTTGTGACAATTCCCTGAAATTAAACTTGGTTTCATCGACTTTTATCCTGGCATTTGATCTACCTCTTCTCCAAATATTTCCTTACGAATTAAGGGTAACTTTGATAATAATTGTTTCATCCCTTCCACATCTTGTTGAACTGTATTGTGCGAATGGTAATCTTCAATTGCTGAAACATCTTGCTCCCCTTCTGAAAAATACTGTGCATAATTCAAATCTCGATTATCAGCAGGAATTCTATAAAAATCTCCCATATCTTCCGCCTTCACCATTTCTTCTCGCGTACACAAGGTTTCGTACAATTTTTCACCGTGTCGCGTTCCAATAATTTTGATCTCGGTATCTGCTTTACACAACTCTTTCAACGCTTGCGCCAAATCGCCAATAGTTCCTGCTGGTGCTTTATTCACAAATAAATCGCCTGGATTACCATGTTCAAAAGCAAATAACACCAACTCCACTGCTTCGTCTAACGACATCAAAAAACGAGTCATTTTTGGATCTGTAATAGTTATAGCGTTTCCTTCCTTAATTTGTTTTAAAAATAATGGAATTACAGAACCACGTGATGCCATTACATTGCCATAACGAGTTAAACATACCGTAGTATCAGTTAAATTTCTTGAGGCAGCTACCGCCACTTTTTCCATTAATGCCTTAGATATTCCCATTGCATTTATAGGATAAGCCGCTTTGTCTGTACTCAAACAAATTACTTTTTTTACTTTGTTTACTCCTGCTGCATCAATCACATTTTGTGTACCAAAAACATTAGTTTTAGTAGCTTCTAATGGAAAAAATTCACAAGAGGGGACTTGTTTTAATGCCGCAGCATGAAATACATAATCAACCCCGCGCATCGCACGTTCTACACTATTATAATCACGAACATCACCAATATAAAATTTAAGTTTATCATTTTTTAATTGGTTGCGCATATCGTCTTGTTTTTTCTCATCTCGAGAAAAAATACGAATTTCGCTAAAATGGTTGGTATGTAAAAAACGATTTAAAACTGCATGACCAAATGAACCAGTACCTCCAGTTATGAGTAATGTTTTATTTTCTATTTTCATTATGGATTAATTTTAAAAATCGTATTCTTTTCCGTTTGATTAGGATAATTAATCAATACTGCTTTGTAAGGTCCTTTAAACACAAAAAGGCTGCCTGCAGCCACCCCAATTACGCCGTGTTTATCAATTACTTTTTCAATATGTGAAAGTGAACCAGCACCTCCTAAAACCGTTAACGGAATAGAAATCGTTTCTGCAATTTTATCAATTAGATTTAAGTCGTATCCTTTCATTACACCATCTTGATCTATTGAATTGATGATGATTTCTCCCGCCCCTAATTTTTCTAATTCTTGTGCAAATTTAAATGGATTAATACCAGTAGCTTTTTTACCATTATGAGTATATACTTCATACCCTCCAAAAAGTTTTTTTTTTACATCTAAAACTACGATAACACTTTGCGACCCCACACGTTCAGCAATTTGTGTTACCAGTTGTGGATTTAGAATAACAGCACTACTCAAGGCTATTTTCTCTATTCCCAAGCCAAATATCTTTTGGGCTTGCTCCACTGTTTTCACTCCACCTCCATAACACAAGGGCATACGAGATTGATTCGCTAATTTTTCTATTAATACATAATCGGGTTCTTGATTTAATACAGTTGCATCAATATCAAAAAAAGCCAATTCATCTACTTCTTTTTCATTAAATATCCGAACAGCATTAATTGGATCTCCTACATATTTCTTGGATTTGAAGTTAACTGTTTTTACCAATCCTTTGTCATGAAATAGTAAACTTGGAATAATTCTAGGTCGTAGCATACTTATAGTTGAGCAAAATTGTGTAATAATTTTTCACCATATTGATGGCTCTTTTCTGGGTGAAATTGAATTCCATATACATTATTGGAATTTACAGCCGAAGTAAATGAAATTCCATAATCTGAAATGGCAATACTATCCTCTTGTTTATTACATTTGAAAAAATAGGAATGTAAAAAATAGAAAATAGCTTCTTGTTCTAACCCTTTAAATAATGGATGCCCTTCTATTGGACTCACATCATTCCAACCCATATGGGGTAACTTGGTACGTTGTTGAATTAGACTCTCATCAAATTTTAGAATATCGGCATCGATCCATTGTAAACCTTCAGAGGTGCCTTCATCACTTCTATTACCCATCATCTGCATCCCTACACAAATTCCAATAATTGGAATTTTTTTATTTAATACCAATTCATCTAATTTATTGCGCATGCCGGAATTATTCAATTGCACCATGGCATAATCAAAAGCACCAACTCCTGGTAAAATTAACTTTTGAGCATCTTCTAAATCAGCTGCTGTTTTGGCAATTTTTGTTGGAATATTCAATCGCTTGTACACATTTTGAAAAGCAAAAATATTTCCTACTCCATAGTCAATTAATGTAATCATCTAAACAATCTTTTTTCTAAACCCATTTTTTGCATTACATCAGCCCCAAAATTCAGTAATTTAATTTTAGTCTTGTAATCGTGGAATGTTTTATTTTCTCCATCAAAAATAGCCTGTAATTCTGGTCGAGTTAAATCTAATTTATCTGCCACATAATCAAATTCTTTTTGTAAAAATTCTTCTGATAGTTCCGGTTTAGCTATACGTTCTAATGCTTCCTCCCTGGTCATCTGACCTGTTAAAATCAAACTTGAAAAATGAGCGCGCCTTTTCTCAAAACCAAATTTTCTTGGCAACCAAAAATCTTCATAAAAACGGGTAAAACGTGATTCATGATGTTTATGTTGGAAGGGCTCCCAACCAAACTTAGTTTGCAATAATTGTTCTGCCTCTTTTTTAATATAGGGAATTAAATTTAATGGCTTAAAAACCTGCATCCCTAAAATATATCTATAAAATAATTTATAAGATAATATATCTACCAATGGAAACGTTCTAAGTGGACGCTTTCCAAATTTAGAATGAATGTCTTTGACTAACATAGTATCAATGCCTGGAAATCCACCCCATTCTTCGGGTTCACGACAACATTCGGTGGAAAAATTCCCTCCAGTAAGTACATATTTTATCTTGTTTTTTCTTGCAAATTTGTACAAACCAGAAAAGAAGGCATAATCTTGAGGTAAATCTTGATCGGCAATTTGAGATTTTAAAAAAGCTACTTGTAGATCTTTCATTTCTTCCCAATTAATCACATCGGTATATAGATCCAAACCTAAACCATTGCATAATTTTTCAATATTACCTACTGCCCTATCTGTATTCCAGCCTGCATCAACATGAAAAAGCAATGGTCGTAGTCCCATTATTTCTTTAGCCACATAAGCCACATAGGAGCTGTCTAATCCTCCACTCAAACCAATGATACAATCAAAATCTCTGTTTTTACCATCGGTTTTAATTTTTTTTGCGACTTGCATCAATTCAGAATATCCCTTTTCGTTGGTATGCCAATGTGGTAGAATAGTCTCAATATAATTGGTATAATAATCACTCTCTCCTTTTTCATTAAAAACAATGGTAGGATCAGAAGTATCCATTATGGTTTTAGTGCAGATTTGATATGTCATTTTATTCATTTTATTATTGGATTACAATAAAAAGTATCCTAGTTTATTTTATTGTATTTTCTATAAATTTTATGTGAGTCTTTGGATATCTTCCAAAGTTTCTTACTTGGTAATTTTCCCATTGTGGCATGATCGTGATGATTAACTTTTATGGAAGGTTCATAATAAACTTTCATGCCATTTTTTTCTAATTGTTTACTTAAAAAAAACTCCTCACCCATTAGAAAAGTAGGGGCCCATAACAACGAAAAATGCTCGAAAAACAGAGGCCCTAAAATATAGCAAGCTCCATAACCTTGATGAATCGTTTGTGCAATCTCAAATTGTTCTTCATCTAGTCTGTCCGTGAATCTTTTAGTTATTTTTGCTATATAACCTATCACTACAGATAAAAAATAATTTGAATAATATAAATCATATATAATTTCTCTCTTTTTACTTATTTTATCAATAACATGAGGATTTTGATGAACACCATCTAAGGTTAATAAATCCGGAGAAATAACAGGGAATTTTTCAAACAATGAGCGGTTTGAATATAAAGTATCAATAAAATCAGGTGGGAAAAATAAATCATTATTACCTATAACTAAATGATTCAATTCTGAATATTTTTCTCTTAGATATTCTATACCAATATTTAATCCTTTAAAATAGCCGCTATTCTCCTCATTATAAATAATTTTTACAGAAGGATAGTCCCGTTCTATTATTTTTAATAATTCAATCTCATCAGTTTCGGATTTATTATCAACAACAACTATATAAGAATCAACATAATATTTACTTAAAGTTATAGAATGAATAACATCTCTCGTGTAATGAGAATTATTATAATTAGTAAAAACAAATCCTATTTTCATTTTTATTTAGGTCTTTTTAGATTAAAATTTAAAACAATATTCTTATTATAACTAAGAATACAATTGCAACTACAAATTGTAAAGTTTAACATATTTCAGCGACAGGATTTGTCTTGAATAAAACTGTTTTGATTCATCTGAAATTTTCATTCTTTGATAATCTGAAAAAGGTTTTGCGGCCAAATCTGAATGTGACACATAATTACCTAATTTCTTAGAAACAGAAAATGCCTGATCTACAGTATTATTCATGATAACAGGCAGTCCAGTCAAACAATATTCTCCAAACTTTGTTGGCGAAGCTACAAAATTTAATTGTTTCCTTTCTCTTATTAAAAATGCAAAATCAGCAAGGTTATAATAAGCATTCATTTCCTCAAAACTTACACTTGTAATAATTAACCTTTCTGAAATCAAATTTTCAAAAAAACATTTAGCTACATCTGGTTCTGAAGTTGCTATAAGAATTATGTTATCTGTATTTTCCAGCAATAATTCATATTGTTTATATTGTTCATGAAGAGATTGATAAGCTATCATACTTCCTGAATATAAATATACAAGCTTATCATTAGTTATTCCAAGCTCACTTCTCATCTTTAATCTTAATTCTGAATCAAAAAAGAATTTTCTTTCTGATACTGGGCAAGGGATTATCTTATAGTTTTTGGTTTTTAACTTGCTTCTGAATAAATTAAATAATGCTTCGCTTACAAATATTGCCCCATCAGATTTCTTGCAGTTGATATAAACAACAAATCGATCAAAATTTACAAGATATAAGTTGCCAATTAAATTAACAATACTGTTCTTTCTGGATAAACTATCTTTTAACTCCGATACTGCATCTCCTCTACAATCCCAATAGACTGGTAATTTATGAAAGGGCTTAACAAGAATACATAAAAAAGTAGTATAGTCGGCTCTGGCTTGAACAAAAGAATATACTTCTTTATTTTTTATAAAAAAAACAATAAGTAAAATTAGGTTATAGAGTAAAGAAAAAGGGAAATAAATATTCCATGCTTTGTTTAAAATTATATTAACATCAGGAGTAGTTTGTTCAAATTTTAATAAATTTATATTAGAAAGTTGCCATGTCTTTTTTAGAGTATCATAGGCAAGAATATCAAATTCAACTCCAAAATCCTTCATTCTTTTAGCATGCTCTAACACCTGAGAGTTGAAAATTGTAGAACTAATTCCTTCATGTAAAATAAACAATGCTTTTTTTGATGGCGCACTCATGATAATCTAATGTAAACAATCAATTATTAAATAGAGATATTTTTTCATTTTTTAGTTTATAGTTTTTATTTGCATATATTGAAATGTATAAGAGTATAAATAAATTATTATTACCAGGTAGGTCTCCACTAACGAGGCTAGCAATTAAAAAATAAATACATAACAAATTGATTAAATTAGGGTTAAATGATTTGAAAAACAAATAAAGAATCACTATAAATAATAACAAACCAATCAATCCATTTTCAAAAAATAGTTCTAAAAAAATATTATGTGGATAATATGTGATATCTTCTCCTAAAATTAAAATGGAAAAGGAACCAATTCCAAAACCTTTTATAAAATTAAAATCAAAATCATATAATGCATTAAATAGATCAAATCTAGCGTAAATTGAATAAAAATCAGTTTCAAAAAGATAGCCTCCTATAAAAATGAATCCAATAAATAAAAATAAAATTATCCCGATTACCATTAATAATAGTTTTTTTTTTGAAATAAAATAACTCTGCTGAATAAAAAAAACAATTAAAATGGAAAGTACAGGACCTCTTGATCCACCTTCAAAAAGCAGAAAAAAACCGATCATTATAGTTAATAAATACAACCCTGCATTTTTAAGATTTGGCTTATCATTACATATTACAACTAATACCAACATACCAATAAATCTAGAGAACCATATGGCATTATCTACACCAGGTATAGTATATCTGCCACTAACTTCAGCCTGCTTAAACAGCAAAAAAGTGACTAATAAAAACCATAACAATAAATAAGAATAACGTAATATATATCTGTTAAAATATTCAAATTTAATTTCTTTATTTTTAGATGAAATAAAAAATAATTCAAAAATTATAATTGGAAAAATAGTATTGTATATAATTTCAACAAATTTAACTTTCGAAGCAATTAATGAGGGTGAATAAAAAATACTAGATAAAATCCAAATAAAAAAAATAATAAGAAAAAATTTCAACCAACTTATTGAAACTGAAAATAAATTATTAATCGTAAAAAAAAGTACAACTCCCGATAATAATATTGCGGCTAAATAAGATGGAATTGGTATACCTGTAATTCTAAAAATGAATGAAAAAATAACAGGTAATAAGATAATAAGGGTAAACAAATAATTAAAAATATCAATTTTTTTTATCACAATAATAAATATAAATTAAAAAAACAACCTTGATACAATTTGACAAAAAAATATTTAATTTAATCAATTTTTATTTTATAAGTTTTATTGTTATAGATTTTAATATTTTTTTCTTCAAAATGTTTAGTAATGAAATGTAAAAATATAAATCTGATCCATATCTAAGTAAAAACAGTATTTTGATTTTAAGGGATCTAACACTTGAAAATATATTTAAAAACAAATAGGGTATTCCAGCTCTAATAATTAGTTCTTTTTGATTTCTTAAATCTTTCTTACTAAATCCATTCTTAGAATAGTGAATATGCAGTTCTGGAATAAATTTTAGATATAGTGACCATATTTTAGAATTCCATTCTTTATCATGAACAACGGCAGTAATTAAAGGGTAATCAAAAACATATGCCATTTTATCTTTCATTATTTTAGCATAAAAATATGAATGAGGAAAACAATTATAAAATGAACTCCAACTTTCTTTTTCTATTTCACTTTTATCTACAGTCTTCATAATATCCATTTTGAAAATAACTGATGAAATAAAAGTAAACATAAGATTACCTGGAACTCCTTCACTTGAAATAAGCTGATTAAAAGTCATAATCCTGCCTGTTATCTGAATAGATTGAATATCATTTTTCAAACAATTACTTTCAGACTCTAGAGATAACGTTTCAATAGATTTAAAATCAAATTTTAAATTTATAAAAGAAAGATCTTGGTGTTTTATTAAAACATTAATAATTTCTTTAATCGCATTTGGATATAAAAAATCATCATCTCCTAAAACCCAACAATATCTACCAGTTACATATTCATCTACAAGCTTTATGTAGTTATAATTAAACCCAATATTCTCTGAATTAATAAAATATTTTATTGGATATAATTTTTGAGCTTCTTTAATAACAGACTCTGTAAAGTCCTCAGAACAATTATTTGAAATAACAATCTCAACATATTTTTCAAACCCTTTTGATGCTTCAAGTATTCTTGAGAGTGAAAGTTCCAACAAATGAGCTCTATTATAAGTTGGAATTGCAATAGTCAATAAAGGTTTGTTTATTGATGCCATATTTTTCTTTTTTTTATAAAAATTGAAGCCCCCCAGAATAAACTGACGAAAACGGTTAAAAACGTATATCCAATAACAATCCCATCTATACCAAAGTATTTACCTAATATAATCGTTGACGATGCAGTTAAAATCCCCATAACAATCGAAACTACTAAAAAAGGCTCTTTCTTGTGACATCTTAAATAAATGGCAAACCCTGAAACAATTTGATTTACAAATGTAGAAAGACAAAGTAATGATAAATAAAAAGGTGATAAAAATCTATTTGCTAAAGAAACATTAAAATAACGCATTAATAAAACTGAAAACACCAATACTATCAATCCTAAAGAACTAATAAAACAGGCTTGTTTTAAAGTTTTATTAAAAATTAAATCCAAATTATTAAAATCTTTCTTAGCTATTAAACTTGAAAACAAAGGAATTTTTGTGTTTATCCAACTCATTGAAATAGACAAAACTCCACTTAAAACTGCCAAAGTCATTCCCATCTGGCCTGCTACTATAGCTCCTTCCGTAGCAAAAAGTATTGGATTAAATAATTGAAATATAAAATACCCACTAATCCAGCTTAAAGCAATTTTCCATTGGAATGGAAAAATCTCCTCTCTGTAATTTACTGTGAAGACATCAATTTTATGCCATATAAAAATTAACAACTTTTTTTTATCCCCCAATAAAATCCATAATGGAACAATCCCGAACGAAAGTATTGCAGCAAGTGGACTTGAGAATAATTTAAACCCTAAAGAAAAAAAAAGTAACACTAAAAAAAGTTGTACAGTCTGTTGAACCAATCTAATTTTAGCAACTTCTTTAATTCTCCCTAATCCTTCGAAAAAAGCTAATATAGGAGATAACATTAATGACAAAGAAGTCATAATAGAAAGAATAACCCATGGGATTTCCCAATTTACAAAATTATCGCCTTTACTAAATTTACCAAAAAAGGCATATCCAGCAATCAATAATCCAATCAACAGTAAAACAGCAATAACTACAAACCATTTTACAGTAAATCGCAACAAAGACGAGATTCTAGAACCAGATTCCTTAGATCCTGAAAAGCTTATTCTGTCTTGCCATTTTATATTAGAAGTTTCGTGTGCTACAAATTGAGTAATGATGTTAGACAATCCTAACTCAAAAAAAATTTGAATTGCTAATATACTACCAAAAGTATAATAATACCCTTGCTCTACTTTCGACAAATATTTAGCAACAAATAATAAAGTAATTACACCACCGACAGCTTGAATAAACCTAGACAAAATAGTATAAGCTATTGCAACATCAATTCCTATTTTAGCAGAATATTTCTTTATTAGTTTTATCACATTAAGAGTTTAAATATTCACGAATCACATCAGCTATATAGTCATAATGTGATTCATTAAGACCAGGCCATACACCCAGCCAAAATGATTGATTCATTATGGTATCAGTATTTGATAAATCACCAACTACACGGTGTTCTATATCAGCGTACGCTGGCTGCCTTAAAATATTACCTCCAAATAACAAACGAGTACCTATTTTATTTTTTTCTAAATGCTGTACCAACATGTGACGGTCATTTGAATCACCTTCGCGAAGTGTTAATAGAAATCCAAACCAAGATGGCTCTGAATTTGGAGTAGGTTCAGGCAAGATAAAAACTTCTTCAAATTCTTTCATACGCTCATACAAAGCAGCATAATTTTCTTTACGACGTTGTACAAAGTGATCTATTTTCTTAATCTGTGAAACCCCAAATGCAGCTTGCATATCGGTCACTTTCAAGTTAAATCCAATATGTGAATAGGTATATTTATGATCATAGCCGTAAGGCAATGTCCCTAATTGCTGCCCAAAACGACATCCACAAGTATCGTCTTTACCTGGTTCACAATAGCAATCACGTCCCCAATCACGGAAACTTTCTGCTATTTTAGCTAGAATTGGATTGTTAATCAAAACTGCTCCTCCTTCTCCCATAGTGATGTGATGGGCCGGATAAAAAGAAAAAGTAGAGATGTCTCCAAAGGTTCCTGTTTTTTGTCCTTTGTAAGTTGCACCTAACGAATCACAATCATCTTCAACTACCCAAAGGTTATATTTTTTAGCTACACGCATCACCTCATCTAAATCAAATGGATTCCCTAACGAGTGCGCAATCATAATGGCTTTAGTTTTTAGACTCACTGCTGCTTCCAACATATCTACTTTTACATTGTGAGTTGCAATATCCACATCTATAAATACTGGAATAGCACCAAATTGAATAATTGGATTCACAGTTGTTGGGAAACCCGCTGCTACCGTAATTACTTCGTCACCCGGTTGAATCGCTCTATCTCCTAACTTTGGTGAAGTTAACGCATAAAAAGCGACCAGATTAGCTGAAGAACCAGAGTTGACTAATAACGCTTTATGAGCTCCAAAATATTGAGCAAAATCATATTCGAATTTATTGGCAAAACGTCCTGCGGTAAGCCAACCATCTAAAGCGGCATCCACTCCCATCAAAATATCTTCTTCGTCTAATACTTTCCCTGTAACTGGAATGTAATTTTCACCAGCAATTATAGTTTGAGTGGTCTTCTTTTTTGCTATTTCTCTTAAACTATTCAGAAGAGAAGTTTCTTGTATATTTTTTAACATTTTTTTTATTTTAAAAATTAAATCCTCCTTGCTTTAACAAATATTCCTCGGAGCCTACTTTACCAATAACATCTTGGCTTAGCGCTTTATTTATTACTTTGATATGTGAATTTGGTTTTGTTATTGATTCTCTTATCCATGAACCAAATCCACAATCTAAAAGATGATCTTCAACTGTAATTATCTCATCAAACTTGTCAATTTGATTTTGTTGCAACTCTTTAAATTTAGCACCCCAAATAGGACAAGTATATATTCCATAATCTAAATATTCACTATTAGCATTTCTGATTTGTTGTGCAATATGTAAACCGCCACTTGTTGCTAATAAAATTTTATTATTTTTTGATATGCTTACTTCATTCCAAATTCCTGGTTTTAAAGTTTTAACATTAGAATTGTAATTTGGTTCACCTGCTTTTTTTAGTCTTAAATAAGAAGGCCCTGGGTTATTGAGTAAATAATCCAAACACATCTCTGTTTCAATCGGATCACCAGGACTAAGTATATCAAATTCAGGAAACAATCTCATTAATCCAAAATCCTGAACAGCATGGTGAGAATATCCAAGATTTCCATAAGACAATCCTCCTCCAACTGTAACAACGGTAACGGGTAAATTATGATAACCAACATCATTCCTCAATTGTTCAGCACATCTAAAAGTTGGGAAATTAGCAATTGAATAAATAAAAACATGAAAACCTTCCGAAGCTAATCCAGCAGCCATGGATGCCATATTTTGTTCTGATATTCCTGCATTATAAAATCTATCAGGAAATTTATCCTGAAATTCTTCGATTACTGAATAACCTAAATCACCAACAATCAAAACAATTTTATTATTTATCTGTGCTGCTTCTGTTAATTTTTTAATAAATGTATTACGCATTGTCTATTTCATTTAAAGCCTGAACTAATTCATTTTGATTTGGTGTACTATAATGCCATTTGACTTTATTCTCCATATATGAAACTCCTTTCCCTTTTATAGTATTAGCAATTATAACAGTAGGTTTACCATTAATATTATTTATTGATTTTTTAAAAACATCATTTAATTCAAGGTGATTATGACCATCTACACTATATACATTACATCCAAAAGCTTCAAATTTGTTTGCTAATGGTTCAAGATTTAGTGTTTCTTTTACTGTAGTCAAACTTTGTAGATTATTGTAATCAACAACAATAGTTAAGTTACCTAGTTTATGGTGTGATGCAAAAAGTAAAGCCTCCCAATTACTTCCTTCATCTAATTCTCCGTCTCCTACTACCACAAAAATTTTGTTATTTTGTTTTTTAATTTTTTTTCCTAAAGCAATTCCTGTAGCAAAAGGCAAACCGTGTCCTAGAGAACCTGTTGAAAATTCAACACCAGAAACCTTATGGCTAATATGATTCATAAAGTTAGAACCATCTAAACCGTATGTCTCTAAATCTTTCAAATCAAAAAAGCCTTTTAAACCTAATGTAGCATATAAAGAAACGCAAGCATGCCCTTTACTCAAAATAAAAATATCTCTATTTTCATTTTTTGAATCACTAGGATAAATATTTATTAAATCGAAGTATAATACTGCTAAAATGTCAGTCATAGACAATGCACTACCAATATGAGAAGCTCTAGATCTAACAACCATCTCCAAAGAATGCTTTCTAATTTTTTTTGCTAATTCAATCGAACTATTAATCATGTTATCTATTATTAATTATATATTCAACAACTTTTTTTAAATTGGTATCAAAAGATGTTTCATTAAATTCTCCTATTTCCCCTTCTAACTTAGAGACTTCACCTTGTATTAACATTGGTTGATTATCTCTGTATGGCATAGCTCCAAAATTAACTTGTGATTTTAAAGGCTTTATAATATTAATTATTTTTTCAACTATTTCTTTTAACGAAACCGAATTTTTAGAACTTAAATTATATATCCCTGAACTTGCAGATGATTTAATAAGATTACAAATTATTCCAGCTAAATCTCCAATGTACATATATGCATACCTTTGCTCTCCAGGAGTCATATCCATTGGCTTGTTTTCTGATATGTTTTTTATTAATGAAGGAATAAACCAATTACTAGCTTCTTTCTCCCCGAAGAAAGAAAACAATCTTAACCAATACCAATCTATATTATTTTGCTCACAAAAGACTTTAATTGTTTGGCTACATAAATATTTACTTAAACCATAAGCCGATTTTGGCTCAAGAACATAATTTTCATCAATTACACCTGAAAAATATCCATATTCGGCTTGCGAACCAAAACTGACAAACTTTTCAACATTAACCTCTTTTGCTATTGACAATAATTTCAATGTAAATTGTAAATTATTGATTTGAATTTGCCAATTATCCCTTTCTAATGCTCCAACACCTTCCCATGCAGAATGAATAATTATTTGGGGATTCAATTCAATTACTTTTTGCACCCAATTTTCAGAAATATTAATCCAGTTAACATTCTCTGTGAACTCGTAACAACGAGACAAATCTGTGGTGTTTCTTTTTAAGGCAATTAATTCAAATCCGTTATCGTATAACTCCTGTGCAATTTGAGATCCTAAAAAACCTGAAATTCCTGTTATAAGTACTTTCTTATTCATTCAAAAATATTTTTATCTGCTTTAATGTAAAATCAGCAATATTATTTTTATTTGAATTAAAAATATTATACCAATCTAAAGTAAGCTTTACTGTTTCATGGGCGTTCATTTTAGGCATCCAATTCAACTCGGATTTCACTTTACTAATGTCTAATTTTAGTAAGCCCGCCTCGTGAAGCTGGTTTGCTTCTTGCTCAATTTGATATTCTCCAGAGCCCCAAGCTGCAATAGCCAATTGTAACATTTCCTCAACCGATAAAGCATCTTCTGATTTTGGTCCAAAATTATAGGCTTGAGCAAATGCAATAGGTTGTTTTTCTAAATGCATCCCTAACCACAAGTAGCCAATAACTGGTTCCAAAACATGCTGCCAAGGGCGAACAGCATTTGGATTTCGAATAACGACTAGCTTATTTGCTATCAAAGAACGAACAATATCAGGAATTAAACGGTCTTTTGACCAATCTCCTCCTCCAATTACATTCCCAGCTCGAGCCACAGCAATCCCTTTTAAATGTTTATCGTAGTCTTTAGAGTTAAAAAAGGAATTACGGTAGGAATCAATTAGTAATTCAGCACAGGCTTTACTAGCACTGTAAGGATCATAACCTCCTAATCGATCGTTCTCGCGATAGGGATAAATCCATTCATTATTATGATATACTTTATCTGTTGTAATTAAAACAACTGTACACTTTTTTTGCAATCGTTGTACTCCATCCAAAACATTGGCTGTTCCAATCACATTGACTTCAAAAGTTTCAGCAGGTATTTCATAAGACAACCTTACTAATGGCTGCGCTGCTAAATGAAAAATAAAATCAGGTTGAAAAACAAGTATTTCTGATTCCAATCTTTTCTTGTCTCTCAAATCGGCAATAACCGACTGACACAACTTTTCGCCCTCAATTAAATGAAATAAATCATTCGGTGTTTGAGGTTCTAAGGAATAGCCTTTGATTTCTGCCCCTAATAAAGACAAGGTCTTCAACATCCAAGCTCCTTTAAAACCGGTATGTCCTGTTAAGAAAACTTTCTTTCCTTTATAGGTATTTTCTAATTGTTGAAAGTTTACCATGTCTTCCATTGTGCTTTGCCTGAGTTCCACATTTCTTCTAATTCAATACGGTCTCTCAATGCATCCATACATTTCCAAAAACCGTGATGTTTGTAAGCCGCCAATTGATTGTCTGCCGCAATAGCCCCTAAAGGGCCTTTTTCCCATTGTACATCCTCTACATCTTCTGAAAGATAATTAAATATCCCTGGTTCTAAAACAAAAAAACCACCATTTATCCACATCCCATCACCTGCTGGCTTTTCAACAAAAGTACCTACTTCTCCCGCTGGATTAATTTCTAAATTTCCGAAACGCCCTGGAATTTGAACACTCGTCAAAGTAGCCAAACGCCCATGGGATTGATGAAATGCTAACAATTCTTTAAAATTCACATTAGCTACACCATCTCCATAGGTCAACATAAAGGTTTCATCTTTTACGTATTGTTGAATCCGTTTCAAACGACCTGCCGTATTGGTATGCAAACCCGTATCTATTAAGGTAACTTTAAAAGACTCTGTTTCAGAGTAATGCACCTTAATATTATTATTGGCTAATTCAATCGTGACGTCTGAATTGTGCAAGTAATAATTGTAAAAATATTCTTTGATATAGGTTGCTTTATACCCTAAACAAATAACAAACTCATTGTAACCATAGTGTTCGTACATTTTTAAAATGTGCCATAAAATAGGCTTACCTCCTATTTCTACCATTGGTTTAGGTCTGGCTTCAGTTTCCTCCATCAATCGTGTACCAAAACCACCTGCAAAAATTACTACTTTCATTCTTCTATTGCTTAAATTACTTCTATCTCAATGGAGTTAGTTAAAGGATAACTGCAACACAACAAAAATTCATCTTGTGCTAAATCCTCTCTTTCTTTGGTTAATCCTATCATTTTTAACTGACCTTCTTTTAATTTTGCTTTGCAGGTATTGCAATTTCCCGTTTGACAGGAATAAGGTATCTCAATATCATTATCTAAAGCAACATCTAAAATACTTTTCCCTTTTGGAACAAAAATTTCAGAAAGTTCTCTTTGAAAATTAACAGTCACTGTGCTATCTTCAACATCTTCTAACTCGTTAGGATCAATGACTAACTCAAATTCTTCTACAAAAATTGACGAAGAAGGAACTTCTAAGTCCATCAAGGAAATTTGAATAGTATCTTTTAAACCCTTTGGACCACAAATGTAATGTAGACTTTCTATTAGATTCTTTTGTTGTGTAACCAAACTAGTTACAAAATCAGAGGATATTCTTCCTTTGTGAATAATATTACTTTCGATAACATTTTCTACTTGAGAATAAAAATTAGTTATAGAAAAGAAATCGGGATATTCTTGTTTTAAAAGATTCAATTGATCCCTAAAAATAGTTGATTCTTGATTTTTATTACCATAAATCAAATGAATAGCTGTATCGGGTTGTTTATGTAACACCTCTTTAATAATAGAAAATAAAGGAGTAATTCCGCTTCCTACACCCCATAAAAAAATTGATTGTACTGGATCTATACTTTCATAAGTAAAATCTCCCATAGGTTCAAGTATTTCTACAACATCTCCTACTTTTAATTCATTATTGATATAATTAGAAACAATTCCATCCGGTACTCTTTTAACAGTGACTTCTAATGCAGCATCAACTGATGGTGCTGATGAAAATGAATAAGGTCTAGCATATTTTCTGCCATTTATTCTTACCATCAAAGTGATATACTGACCGGCTTTGTATTTTATTTTACGTAAGCCCGGCTGTTTGAAACAAAGAGTAACAGTCTCTTTTGTTTCTTTTTTTAAATCGTGAACTTTTATAGTATAAATATTCATGGCCTAATAAGTTACTAATTGATTAGTTTTAAAAATAAAAAAACTGTTTAACATAAATTGCTAACTCCACAAAAATCAATTACTATTTTTGATTTATCAAAATCTAAATTAGTAAATTCTTTATGTGCCACTAATAACACAACAATATCTGCTTTTTCAACGGCTTCTTCTGTAGGTGTAAGTTTAAACACTTTATGTTCTTGTATGTTTGGTTCTACAATAAAACAAGTGTCGTCATGTGAGTCTTGTAAAATACGTTGTGCAATGTACTTGGCTGGAGATTCACGTAAATCGTCAATATTAGGTTTAAAAGCCAACCCCATAATGGCCACACTGGCTTTTCGACCGTGTTTGAGTTGAAATTCTAATTTGGACGTTTTTACTTTTTCAGCACACCAAAAGGATTTATAATTATTAATTTCTCTGGCTTTGGCTATAATTTGAGATTCCATAGGATAATCTGCCACAATGAAATAGGGATCCACCGCTATACAATGCCCACCTACTCCACAACCCGGTTGTAATATATTCACTCGCGGGTGTTTATTAGCTAAACGGATTAACTCCCATACATTGATATCCGCTTTATCACAAATAAGAGATAGTTCATTTGCAAAAGCAATTTGCACATCACGAGAAGAATTCTCTGTCAACTTACACATTTCTGCTGTTCTAGCATTAGTTGGATGTAGTTCACCTTTCACAAATTGGTTGTAAAAAGCAATTGCTTTTTGAGTAGCATTCTCATTTACTCCCCCAATTACCCTATCATTATGCACCAATTCATGCATTACATTTCCTGGCAATACACGCTCTGGGCAATAGGCAATATGTAATTTATCTTGTAGTTCTGGTCGTTCCGAATAAATATAACGCATCATTTTCTCGGTAGTACCAATTGGCGAGGTCGATTCGATGATGTATAAGTCATTTTCTTTAAGTAATGGAATAACCGCTTTGGTTGCAGCTTCTACAAATGAAATATCAGGTTCGTTTTTAGCTTTAAAAGGAGTTGGCACCACTATCAAATAGGTATTTGCTTCTACAGGAGTTGTTGCTGCTTTCAAGTAACCTTTTACAACAGCTGTAGCAACAGCTTTATCTAAACTAGGTTCAACTATATGAATTTTTCCTGCATTAATGGTTTCTACAACCTGAGGATTGATATCAACCCCATGCACATATATATTATTATTAGCGATTAAGGCTGCTGTTGGTAGTCCAATGTACCCTAAACCAATCATTACAACTTTTTGGTGACTCATGTTATTTGTTTAATGAAATTATATATTCTGCAATACGCTGGCATGCTTTTCCGTCTCCATAGGGATTGTGCAAAGCACTCATTTCTTGGTATCTCGCTGTGTTATTAAGTAAATCATTACATTGAGCTACTATCATTTCAATGTTTGTTCCTACTAAAATTACGGTTCCAGCATCAACAGCCTCTGGGCGTTCGGTAGTATCTCGCATTACTAAAACCGGTTTCCCTAAACTTGGCGCTTCTTCTTGCACACCACCTGAATCTGTAATAATTAAGTACGATTGGTTCATTAACCATACAAAAGCCGGGTAAGCTAATGGATCTATTAAATGAATTGAATCAATATTTCCTAAAATTTTATAAACTGGTTCTTTTACGTTGGGATTCAAATGCACCGGGTATATGATTTGTACGTCTTTATTATTTAATGCAATATCTTTTAAAGCTTGACAAATATTGATAAATCCCTGCCCGTGATTTTCTCTACGGTGTCCTGTTACTAAAATTAACTTTTTTGAAGTATCAACAATGGTTTTTAACTTTTCGATTTCGGCATTCTCAATTACATTTACTTTTACTGAACTTTCTAATAATGCATCAATAACTGTATTTCCGGTGATGATAATGCTATCTTCACTAATATTTTCTAATACTAGGTTATTTTTTGATTGAATAGTAGGAGCAAAATGATAATCTGCTATTCTTCCTGTAACTTGCCTATTTATTTCTTCTGGAAACGGCGATTTTTTATTATGGGTGCGCAAACCTGCTTCTACATGGCATACTTTTGCACCTACATAAAATGCGGCAATGCTTGCTGCCATTGTAGTAGTTGTATCTCCGTGAACATAAACATAATCTGGTTGGTATTCATCTAAAATAGGTTGTAAACCTAAAATAATATCAGAAGTCAATGAATATAAATTTTGATTGGGTTTCATTAAATCCAAGTCATAGTCAGGTGTTATATCAAAAAAATCCAATACCTGATCTAACATTTCTCTATGCTGAGCGGTAACGCAAACCTTAGTTACAAATTCAGAATTATTCTGAAACTCCTTCACTAGGGGTGCCATTTTAATAGCCTCTGGACGTGTACCGAAAATGATTAAATTTTTTATCATTATGTTATTAAATAATAATTAATGTAGAGGATTAAGTTAAAGTAATTCTCTTAAAATCCTTCTAAGTATCAAACTTAAAACCGTCAAAAATCCAGCTAATATTCCTCCCAATACAATTCCTTTAGCTTTCCCAAATCGTTCTTTCGGCAGGGGTAAAATAGGTCGGTCAATGACTTGAATTAATGGAGTTTCTTTTCGTAGTGTCACTTTAGCGAGTTCCGTTTGTTTCACTAATTCGGTTAAAATAGCGGTATTGGCTTGCACATCGACTTGGCGTTTGGCAGATGGCGCACGGTTAACATTAAGAGCAGGATTCAACATAAAGGTGTTGTCATTGGCTACCGCTACACCCGTAATCGCTCCATTCAATTCCGCACGAATAGAGTCGGTTTGCTTTTGCAAAATAGCCATATTCATTCGGGCTTTCTTACTTTTGGTAGCTACATAAAAGTCCGACACCTGCTTCGCTAAAGTTTCAGAAAACGCTTTGGCAAACGCCTCATTTTCTGATTTCACATCAATACTAATGATGGATACTTTTTTATCTTTTTGAGCCACCGTCAAACTCGTCTTGGACAAGTCCTCATACATAACCCCCATAATACTATCGTGTACGCGGGTAAAGTACTTGCGCTTAGTTAAAGGAGGAAAGTGTAGCGCTTTCAATTTTGGTTTTTCCTGCCATTTGTCACGCCACTCTTGTGTACGAATGTACAATTCTGCCAAGGAAATCGTATCCGTTCCAGCTAGTACCGGTTGCATCAAGGTTTGCTCTACCATAGTGCGGGATTTGAACAGTTCCGTCAAGTTAGCCCCTGAGAAGGCTCCGCCTCCACTACTTCCTAAATCCAATCCTAAAGAACTGGCTAATCCCAAAGCACTGCCTAATCCACCCCCTCCTGCTTTCTCATCTTCTAAAGCAAAAGATAAGGTAGCGGTGTACACTGGTTTTTTAAAAATAGAGTAGGTTAATCCTAAACTAGCCCCTACTATTCCTGCTAACACAATGATCTTCCATTGCGATAGTAAGTACGAGTACCATTCTTTGGCTTTCTCGAGTAGTTCTTTGAGGGTGATTTCGTCGTTTTGTGTTTCCATATATTTTGCCGCTAAGACGCTAGGGCGCCAAGGTTAGTCATTGCGAACGCAGTGAAGCAATCTTTAATTCACCGCTCCCGAAGCGTCGGGACGCAGATTAATTTATTGTTATTTGTTATCGGTTGTCTGTCATTGCGAACGCAGGCAGGCAATCTTTATTATGTCAAACTTCGTTGTTCAACATTCGTTGTTCAACATTCGTTGTTCTAATGTTCTTTGTTAAAATTTTGAATATTCAATACGGAATGTTGAATGTTGAATTTTATACTTCGTAATTCGTACCTCGTACCTCGTATATCTTAATCACACCCTTAGCCTCTTTTAAGAGGGGAACGTGTAGTGCTAGTTACACGTATTGTTACATTTTTTAAATTGATACATTTTTGTGAACCGTAAATCGTACATTACAATCACTACCAATCTAATTTTCCTAAAATCAAATCTGGATCGATATGTAACTTAGAAAAAGCAAACCATTTCTTTCCGAGATCTTTCAAAGACGCACCTAGATGATATATTTCTTTTTGGTCTATAATTAAAAAACGATCATGAGCTTTATCAAATTCAAAAACCTGAAGCGAATCATACTGTTTATTGAATTTTTCTACATCTAGTTGTAGCTGTCTGCTAATGCTTTTCGTATATATTTTTACTGATACTCCTTTGTTTTTCTTTGCTAACTGAGTTAAAACCGTTTCGTCGATGTAATTATCAAAAAGTAGAATAGAATAATGTGCTGATTTGATAATTTTTGAAATTAATACATGTGCATCAAACAATTCGCCTTCAAAAAAAACACCCTGTTGTGGTGACAAGTTGGAATTAATTAGTAATTGAAACTCAGTATTTTTTATTTCAATGGAACTGACTTTTTTCTCTAAAACTTCAATTCTATGATTAATAGCATACCCTTTAAGTAAATAATCTTTTAAGATTTTGTTTGCCCAAATTCTGAATTGTGTTCCTGTTGTAGACTTAACTCGATATCCTACTGAAATAATTACGTCTAGATTGTATAATTTAATATTTCTACTAACTTTTCGGCCTCCTTCATTTTGAACTGTCAAGTATTCCTTGACAGTTGAATCTTCATCTAATTCTCCCTCTTTAAATAGATTATTTATGTGCAAACTGATATTCTGCTTGGTGGATTGAAACAACTGTACCATTTGTAATTGTGTGAGCCAAACCGTATCGTCTTCAATTAATACATCAATCGGTTGTGTTTCAGTCCCTGATGTATAGGACACTAGTATATTATTTTCCATAGGGGGCATTTTATGGGAATATTATTTTAAATGTTTATTACTTAAAGTCTAGCTTTTCAAACACCCGTATTGCTACATTTTCAAATCGTAAATCTACTATCGTCCCGAAGCATCGGGATCGTAATTAATTAATTATATAAGACATATAAGGAAATATAAGAAAGTCGCTTCGCTCTATTAAAGAGCAATTAAGTACTATATTCTGAGCACTTATAACTGAATACTTTTATTTAATTTTATATACCCAAAATTGGCACATTTCTAAATTGTTACATTTTCAAATCGTAATTCGTTCTTACAATTTGGAATCCTAAATTATTTAACTGGATTAAAATTTTTTAAATTTCTCTAATTTTTTTTATCCGCGTTCCTCTACAGTACTTCGTAAATCGTACTTCGTATATCTAATATCGTCTATCTCACAGTCTCCAATAATTTTCATAGTCATCTTTCTTCAAAACTCCTTTGATGTCAAAAAGATAAACCGGTCCATTGGACAAGGCTTCAAAATCTTTGGGTTGCATGCTACGATATGCTTGATGTCCTACGGCCAAAACGATACTATCGTATTTTCCTTCGGGTGCTGATTGTAATTGAATGTTGTATTCGTGGGCTAATTCGGCGGGACTTCCAAAAGGATCAATCACATCTACAGCAATAGAATAGTCTTCTAACTCTTTGATTAAATCGACTACTTTCGAATTGCGAATATCGGACACTTCTTCTTTAAAAGTAATTCCCATCACCAATACCCGAGATTTTCCAGGATTTTTATCTTGTTCAATTAAGGATTGTACAATGCGTTTGGCAATAAAAGACGGAATGAAATCATTCACCCGTCGTCCTGCAGCAATCACCTGTGGTTCGATACCGATCATCTTAGCTTTGTGCATCAAATAAAACGGATCCACACTAATGCAATGACCACCCACCAATCCGGGTTGGTATTGGTGAAAATTCCATTTGGTTCCGGCTGCTGCGATTACTGCTTGGGTATCAATCCCCATTTTGTCAAAGATAATCGCCAATTCGTTCATTAACGAAATATTAATATCGCGTTGGGTATTTTCAATCACCTTAGCGGCTTCGGCTACTTTAATGGATTCAGCACGATGCAATCCCGCTTTGATGATACTGCCATACACCCCAGCAATCAATTCTAAAGCTTCTGCATCATTCCCCGAAACAATTTTTAATATGGTAGTCAAGGTACGCACCTTATCTCCAGGCACAATGCGCTCTGGACTATAGCCGTATTTAAAATCAACACCTCCTTGCAATCCTGAAACAGCTTCTAAAATAGGCAAACAATCGTCTTCCGTACAACCTGGATACACCGTGGATTCATATACCACTACATCTCCTTTTTTCAAGGCTGAGGCCACACTTTTAGTCGCACCCAATAATGGGTTTAGATTCGGCACTTTATTAGAATCAATATCTGTTGGCACCCCAATGATATGAAAATGCGCCTGTTGCAAATCGGCAACATCTGATGTAAAGGTAATATCACAACCTTGAAAGGCATCCGAATCCAATTCTTTAGAAGGATCAATCCCTTGTTGCATCAAAGCAATGCGTTCTTGATTGATATCAAAACCAATGACTTTAAAATGTTTCGCCAACTCTAATGCCAAAGGCAATCCAACATAACCCAAACCAGTCACGGAAATGCATTTTTCTTTGTCAATAAAGGGTTGTAAGCTATAAGTCATTTTGGTTGTCTGTTTTTGCGAACGCAGTGAAGCAATCTCTAATTTGCCACGAAAACGCAGGGGCGCAAAGGTTAGTCATTGCGAACGCAGTGAAGCAATCTTTAATTTATTATGTCAAACTTCGTTGTTTAACATTCATTGTTCGTTATTCTAATGTTGTCTTAAAACATCGGGATTCAAGATGGAATTTTGTCTCGACGCTTCGTGATTGTACTTCGTAAATTAATTAACCATATAAGTCATATAAGAAAATTTAAGGAAGTCGCTTCGCTCTAATTAAGAACATTTAAGTAGTACTTCCTGAACACTTCTATTCCATTTTATATAATCGTATTGATTCATTTTTATTGCTCAATTGACAATTTTCTTAGTGAGCCTCCGTGCTTTTCCTGAGCTTGCCGAAGGACTTTTTGTGCTTTGTGATTAAATAAAACTAAGTAATTCGTTCTTACAATTTGAAATCGCAAATTATTTAACTAAATTAAAATTTTATAAATTTCTCTAATTTTTCTTATCCGCGTTACTCAACAGTACTTCGTCCCGAAGCGTCGGGATATAATATCGTACTTCTTATATCGTATATCTAATATCGACCCGATGCGAAGCCGAACGGAGCGAAGCTAAAATCGTACTTCGTAAATTACTTAAACGCATTTAAAATCAACAACGACAAACTCGTAATCACACTACCAATACTCACCCATTCGCCAGTACTCATTTTCTTAGTCAATGGTTTTTCAGGAACTACAATTTGAGAACCTGGAGTTACCTTAGGATAGGATTTAAAAAACAAAAATGAAGTTGTCACAGCAGCTTGCCCGTTAGGATAAATCACATAGGCTTTTCTTCTCCACGCTTTAGCATCGGTACCTCCTACTGAAGACAAATAATAGCCAACACCTCGACCACTATTGTATGGTATTTCTGAAGTCAATAAAACACTACCCGTTACTTTAACACTTTCGCTAAACTCAGCTACTTCTATTTCGTCTCCTGGCAATAAAGTAACATTCGTACGACTATCTGGGTTGCGAACAATTCTATCCCATTCAAGAGGAATTGTTGCAAATTTCAATTCGTCTTTTAATTTCTTCAAGGCCTTATTCTTAACCGTATCCTTTTGGACTACAGAAGCATCAACGGTATTTTTATTCACATCAAAATTAACATTGGCTAATTCTTCAATTTGTTTGGCTTTAATAGGACGTTTAATCTTTACCCCTTTACTATTTGCCAAAGGTGTCAATCCTCCCGCACGTTGTAGTAGAGAATATACTTTCTCTTTTTTATCCGCTAGCACATATTTTCCCGGATAATGTACGGCACCACTCAAAGTAACCATTTCTGGTTTTTCATACACAGCCATTCTACGAATGTTAACCACATCAAAAGGTGCTAATACAAAGTTTTCTGCTTGTTCGTTACTCCCTGGTGTAATTTCTATATTGAATAATTCGGCTCTTGCCGTATTAGTAACGTCTATCTCTTCCGATTGTATCATACGAGCTACCTCAACACGCTTAGATGCTGAACCAATTAATCCGCCAGCTTGTACTAGCAGATCATTTAAGGTCAAAGCAGGATTGTAATCGTATTCTCCTGGTTTTTTAATTTCTCCCTCAATGGTCACCTTAAATTCTTCTTTGAAATCCAAGATAGAGAAAACCGTTACAATGTCTTCTTTTTTCAATACAATATTCGCTTGAGCATCTCCTTGCAACGCTTTTCCTAAATTCACAGCTACTGATTCCTTGGTAAAATCCGGTTTCAAACGTACAATAGTCGCACGCGCCGTATAGGCATCCTCTTTCAAACCATCGGCTTTAGCAACTAAATCAGCGATACGCATGCCTTCATAGAAAGAATAGGTATTGGGTCTAAAAACCGCTCCTTCAATCTTGATACGATTTTCAAAACGATTCAAGATTTTGGTTACTGTAAACACATCTCCTGAACGGGGTTTGTATAATTTATATTCAGCTGCTTTTACATCTCTAACTTTAAACTCTTTGTCGGTTTTTTGCAACACATTCACCGATGCCGTAAAGGCAAATTCATTAAATCCTGAAGCAAACGTTAATAAATCTTGGAAGTTTTCTCCCGTTTTCATCTCAAAAATACCCGGACGTTTAACCTGTCCTTCTACAGTAACCCTTTGGCTGTAAGCAGGAATACGAATGACATCATTGTCTTTCAATCCTATATTATCCGACTGATTGCCATTCACTAAAAAACGATACAAATCAATCGTACGGTACACTTTGTTATTACGGATTAATTCAATATTTCGATAACTTCCATTCTTGGCTGGACCTCCTCCTAAGAATAACGCATTATAAACCGTTGCCAAAGAAGAAATAGAATAATTCCCTGGTTGTCTACTGCCTATCAAAGTCACTTTGATAGTACGAATACGACTCAAACTAATTCCTACCTGAGATTGTCCAGAACGAACCGTACTGTAGACCCTAGCAATGGCATTTTTGATTTTTAGTGTGGCTGCTTCGATGGTCATTCCTGAAACTGCAATTTGTCCTACATATTGGATATTGACTTTCCCTTCTACAGAAACTGGCACAGCATCACTAAACTCCTGAATCCCATACACACTAATTTGCAACTCATCACCAGGTCCTAAAACATAATTGACTGGTGTAGCCAATTTCAAATTAGGCTCAAAATTCAAAGTAGGATTGTCAAACAACTCCGACCCAAAAACCAAAGCATTCAAGCTGTCTTTTACTTTTTTATTGACAACCTTCTCTTGTTTTCTAGCATATTGATCTTTCGAAATAGTATCCGTTTCAAAAGAATTCAACTTATTTTTTTTAAAAGTAGATGCCGTTGTTCCCGATTTCATTCCCAAACGGGCTTTCAATTTGGCAAATTCATTGGCAGGCATTCCTTTAGCCAAAGCGACTTGTTCTGCTTGCTCGATAGTAACTTTATTAGTTTCTAACTGAGTACGAATTTTAGCCAAATCAGCATCTGACAAATAATCCACTTTTAAAGTACTTAAATCTTGTGCTTTTAATAAGTCTTGTGCTACAACAGTAGCAGTTTGCGTCAACGCAAAAAACAAAAAAGCAATAGAGAATATTTTTTTCATATTGTATAGTATGATATTTTTATTGGGTATTTCTTAAATCGTAAATCGTATATCGTAAATCGTATATCGTATATCTAATTTAATAAATCCGATCCTTGTCGTTCTAAATCATTATAAATATACTTCACATCCTGTGATTGTTCTTTTAGCAAAATCAAATTGGCATCAGGTGTACTCACAAAAATGGTGTTTTTCAACCCAATAAAAGTGGAGAAAACATCAGTACCAATCACCATATTCCCGTTGGCATCCACGGGATGGCCTTGAGCAGCTAAATAATCATAAACCGATTCAAAAGAACCTAAGTCAGACCACGCAAATTGCGAAGCGACTACTTTGATTTTTTTAGAACGTTCCATTACAGCATAATCAATACTAATTGATGGAATAGCCATAGATAAATCCAAGTCCAATTGTCCTTCTTGATTGGCTTCCCAAGCGGCTTTGGCCTTAGCATACACTTCCGGTTCAAACGCTTTCAATTCGTCCAAAAACACACTAGCTTTAAAACAAAACATGCCGCTATTCCACAAAAAATTACCTCTTGATATAAAATCAATAGCAGTTGCCTTGTTGGGTTTCTCACGAAAGGAAAGAACATCGTCTCCTTTATATTCAATATATCCAAAACCCGTTTCTGGTTTCGTTGGAACAATCCCAAACGTGACAATATAATCATCCTGAGCCTTGGCAATCGCAGCTGTAATAGCACCATTATAGGCTTCCATTTCGTCAATAATATGATCAGAAGGTGTTACAATCAGGATGTCATCGGGAGCGGCAGCAAAGGCAGCAAAAGCAATCGCTGCGGCTGTATTTCTAGGTGTGGCTTCTACAATGTCAACATACGAAGTTTGTGTTTTTTCCAACACCTTACGACTCAAATGACAATTATCGACATTACCCACTACAATTACTTGGTTGACCAAATGACTATTACGAGCCACGGTCATTTCAAATAACGACTTCCCCTCAAACAATTCTAAATATTGTTTGGGTTGGCTTTTACGAGACAGCGGCCACAATCGACTTCCTACTCCTCCAGTTAAAATAACATGTATAATAGATGAACTCATAATTTAAATTTAATTGTTTCAGTCACACTCTTTACTAACAACTGAAAACCGACAACCGATAACTGACAACCGATAGCCGACAACTATTTCTTCGGCTGTTTGTCTGCTACTTCTTGACGCAAACTACTGCTAGAAAAACGGTGTTCGCGAATATTGAAACACAATTCGATTCCTTTTTCTTCGCAATAGGTTCTTCCTGTAAAATTTTTATCCTTGTATTCGTCTCCAATGATACGCACATCAATTTTGAAAGCACGTAAAATATCTTCTAAATCTTGCTCTGTAGCATAGGGAACAATTTCATCTACAAACTTACATCCCTTTAGCTGGATATAACGCTCCACAACAGATTGTACAGGACGGTTTTTTTCAGGACGATCAATGGTAGGATCTGTTTGTAATCCACAAATTAAATAATCACATTGTCTTTTAGCCTCTTCTAACATGGTAATATGACCTGCATGAAGCAAATCAAAAGCACTAAAGGTGATTCCTACTCTTTGTTTGGCACTCATAATTACACTATAATTTGAATTAAAACTCCTTACTTTATTCCACGGCTTCGCCGTTCCCAGTCCCATAACCAGAACTGAAAAAGACCTATTTTAGGCAACGCAAAAGTAGTGAAAATATGCTGAAATCGGTTCGTATTTTTAACCCATCAGGACATTATAAATTATTCACATACCTAATACGCTTCTAAAATACTAATAATCAAGTAAAGTCCCACCTATTTCAACAAAAAATAAATTACAATATCACTAAATTCAGGGAGACGAAATATTGGATATACGAGGTACGATATACGAGGGAAGAGATATGAATTACGATGGACGATGCAGAAATGTAGTAATTTGAAAATGTAGCAATTCGTATATACAAAGCGACTTTCTTATATTTTCTTATATGCCTTATATGGTTCAAATTTAATTAACCACAAAGTGAATATTCTTAATGCAACTTAAATTCTTAATGGTTCAATTAAGTTATCTGAACTTGAATGGAGAGAAGCGACTTTCTTTTGTTTTCTTATATGACTTATAGGGTCAAATTTATTTAACCACAAAGAGCTCAAAGTACTTCACGAAGCTCAGGATAATAGCACTAAGGTTCACAAAGTGAA
>JACCDS012143874.1_pt1 | contig 34583 bp, 39 predicted proteins | sample 7446441 | NCBI WGS metagenome assembly JACCDS01 (sample SAMN15323445, study PRJNA562643) | freshwater metagenome | isolation source: river surface water | place: USA:Blue River Watershed | collected 2017-08-17
AAGGTGGGTGGAGCATTACAGCAAAAAACTGCTGGGGGGGGGGTTTAAAGCTTTTCCCGTGTTTTCTTTAAACGGGTGTCGCGGGCCCCCCCCCCCCCCCCCGACGAAGGGAAGCCGCGACGACGGTCGCTTCCTGCCCTCAGTGATGCTGGCTGTGCGGCGGCCGTTCTTCTCCGCCTGAGTGGGTATCCATCACCGGCTTGGGCTTGCCCTGCGCATCCGACAGCCGGTACTTGGTGCGGCGGTCGCCCATCAGGTCGCGCAGCTCGCGTATGCTCATCTCGGTCACTTCATGCATCCGTATCAGCAGCGATGCGCCCACCGGCAGCGTGCGGTGCCGGATCTTGCTGATCACCGGCGGCGCGACCTCCAGCGCGCGCGACAGCGCGGCGTCATTTTTCAGTTTCATCCGTTCGCGCAAAGTGTCGAGTAGACGGTTCGGGTTATAGCTCTCCTGCGATGACAGCGCGTGCGTTGGCGAGTGATGTCGTTGGTGGTGTTCCATGATGCTCCTCGGCTAAGTGGGTTCGGCAGTGGCGGGCCGAATGCCCGCTTGCGTAAACGACATGACTGCTCGGTCGGCAACAAGTTCCGCCCCAACATCGCCGACTTGCATTTTTCGATGACAGTCAGCGCCAAAAAAAAGCGACGGACGAGCCGTCGCGGAGTTGCCAGGCACGGAATGCGTCACCAGATGGACGCCAGGAATGCCGGATTGATCTGCGTCCGGTATCCGCCGAAGGGCGCCATCGACGCCATGCCGAGTCCCATGCCCAATGCGGCGTTCTGCGCCTGCAGCGCAGGCAGGTCGCGATAGCCAAGATTCATTGTGTGCATGGGCGAGCCGAGCAGGGAGCCAATGCCGGCGGCGCTCTGGGATGCTGTGAGGCCGACTGCGCGCAGCACGTCGGGCAGTCCGAAGCCGGTGCGACGCTGGTCGCCGAGCATCAGAGGCTGGCAAGACTGCCGAATGATCTGAAACAGCCGCTCGACGCGTGCAGCGCTGCGCATCTGGACCGTGCTGCGGAAATCCGGATGATGCGCGAGCACCAGCGCGGCCAGGCCGGTGATATGCGGCGTGGCCATTGAGGTGCCGTCCCACGCGGCGTAATTACTGTCCGGCACCGAGGACGTGATGGCCACGCCCGGCGCGCATACCGCGATCTCGGGGCCGTAGCAGGTGAAGCTGGCGGAGAAGAAGCCATTCGCATCCACCATCGGCGTCATGGTCTGCGTGTGATAGCTGTCGTTCGGGAATTCATTGACGCGCCCGATCGCAGCCACCGTCAGCACGTTGGGCGACGAGCCCGGGTACTGCACCGGGCCGCCGGCATTGCCGGCCGCGACGATGCAGGCGATGCCGGCCTGTTTTGCGCGGATGATCTGCTGTTCGAGTGCCTCTGACGGCTCGGCCCCGCCCAGCGACATATTGACCACATCGATCTGGTGCTCGATGCAATACTCGAGCGCGTCGATCAGCTGGCTGACCTGGCCGCCGGGGAACAGCTTGCATGCATGGATCTCGGCGTCCGGTGCAAAGCCGCGAATGCCGGTGGCGGAGTCGAGGCCGCCGATGACGCCGGTGCAGTGGGAACCATGCGAGATGGTGTCGATGTTCCAGGTTGCGGTATTGCTTGCCTTGTTCACGATGTCATAACCATGCGACACCTGGGTCAGGTCAGGATGGCTGTTCGCGCAACCGGAATCGATGACGGCGATTTTCACACCCTGTCCGCGGTAGGTGTTCGGCAGCTGGTCGAGCCGCATCGCCTTCTGGCCCCAGCTCAGTTGCTGCTGCTGCGGAAAGTTTTTCAGGCTGGGCCAGTCGGACAGCGCGCGCAGTCCGATCAGGTTCAGCTCGCTGTCACTGACATCGGGCTGGTTCTGGTAAAAGCTCCAGAAGTCCGCGCGCGGCTTGACGTACAGCTTACGCAGGCTGGCCGCACTTTCGCCGAACAGCGTGAGTTTCACGCGGCCATTGGCGTCGCTGACGCCATGCGCGGGCAGCAGGCTGCCGAACAGGTAGACCTCGGCGCCAGCCACCGGCCTGTCCTTGCCCATCACCACGAAGTCGGCCGAGAAGGCCGCCCCACTGACGGGCAGGTTGCAGTTGACCATGGTCGGCGGCTGCGCGTAATTCACGTCGTGCAGCTGCAGCGGCTGGTCGCGCTCAATGATCAGCTGGCCCTGCGCCTGCTGCGCGAGCGCCTGCGCTTTGTCCTCATGCATCAAAGCGACCAGTACGCCGCCTTCCTGCATGCCGGCGCCCAGCGCGCCGACCACTTGCCTGGGGCCGACACGATCAATGATCTGGATATCGGGTGAATCTTTCAGCGCCTGTTCGACAACCGAGAAGCTGAGCGGTGCGATGCCCATGATCTGCATCCCCAGGTTGCGACGCGGCGCGATCAGGAACTGGCCCTTGCGCTGCTTGATGTCGCGCGACGCTGGTCTGGCGTCTGGCGCGGCGATTTGCCTCGCTTCCGGCTCGGCGCTTGGTGCTGAGGTGCCTGCGCCGGGTTCTGGTTTGGTGGCCATCGATATCCTTTCGAAGAGTGCTGGTTCAGTTGCCGGCTCAGGGGACGCCAAACATCGACAGTGGCTGGTCGGGTTCGATCTTCAGGTCGCCGCCGGCAGCGAAATGTCCTTCCAGTTGCGCGGCTATGTCATGGCTCATGTCGAATATGGCGGTATGCGCTGCGCCCGCCGGGCCGATGAGCTCGAGCAGTCGCAAATCCGGATTGGCGCTGGCCTGCGATACGAAGTCGGCCAGCTTGCCGCTGTCGGTCAGGTTGCTGCTGAGGCTGACGAGGTAGCGGCCTCGGCCGGGTTCGTGCTGGGTGACGGGCATGCGGAATTCCTGGTGGATGCGGTGCGAAACGCGCCGGCACGGAGCCGGCGCGATCCTGGCCTCAGTGCAGCGTCTGTCCGGCCGAGTAGTTCTGCTGGCCCTGCGATGCGTAAGGCTGTTGCTGCTGTTGCTGTTGCAGCAGTTGCTGCAGCTGTTGCAACTGCTGGATCTGCTGTGCTATCTGCTGCTGAACCATGGCCTGCTGCATCGGATCGGCCTGGAACGGCAGCAGGCGGCCGAGCTGGCTGGCGATGCCGCCGATCTGGCTGCCGATTGCCGGTTGACCGAAGATGCTGCCGATCGCTCCGCCGAGCGGCTGGCCAAGCTGGCCGATCAGGTTGCCGAACATGCCCTGCGGTGCAAGCTGCTGCTGGCCGTAGGCCTGCTGTGCCTGCTGCATCGGGTCGGACTGGAAGGGCAGCAGACGGCCGAGCTGACCGGCGATGCCGCCGATCTGGCTGCCTATCGCCGGTTGACCGAAGAGGCCGCCGATGGCGCCGCCGAGCGGCTGCCCGACCTGGCCAATCAGGTTGCCCAGCCAGCCTTGCGGTGACAGCTGCTGCTGCTGTTGTTGCAGCTGCTGTAGCTGCTGCATCTGTTGCTGCTGTGCGAGCTGTTGAGCATAGGCCTGCATGGGGTCGGCGCCGAACGGCAGAATGCTGCCGCCGATGCCGCCGGCCAGCTGCCCGATCTGGTTGCCCAGCCCGGCATTGCCGAACAGGCCGCCAATGCCGCGACCTATCAGTCCGCCGACCGGACCGCCGAGCAGGCTTCCGAAAATTCCCTGCGGTCCGTATTGCTGCTGGCCACCATAAGCACCCGATTGCGAAATTCCATTCATGTCTGCTCCTGTACGTGAGAGGAGCTGACATCTTTTCGGCTGCGCGCGCGGTTTGCAAATCGATCGGCACATCGCTTGCGAACTCTCATTCGGTGTTCGATGTTCGAATCAACTGTGAGTTGACGACAAATAAAAAAACCGTGCAGGCCTGTCGGCTCTGCACGGTTTTCCGTGATGCGAAGTGGCTTAGTACACCATGCGCGTAAACGGATACACGTAGGCTTGCAACGTCACCAGAATGCCGACCAGCGCAGCCAGCGCGATCGAGTGGAAGAACACATAGCGCAGGATCTCGCCCTCGTGGCCGTACCACTTGGTCGCGGTCGAGGCGACCACGATCGATTGCGCGTCGATCATCTTGCCCATCACGCCGCCCGATGAGTTGGCCGAGGCCATCAGCACCGGGTTCAGGCCCAGCTGTTCTGCCGAGGTCTTCTGCAGGCCGCCGAACAGCACGTTGGACGCGGTGTCCGAACCAGTCAGCGCAACGCCGAGCCAGCCGAGCAGGGTGCCGAAGAACGGGTAGAACACGCCGGTATTCGCGAAGGCGAGGCCGAGCGTGGAATCGACGCCGGAGTAGCGGGTGGTGTAGCCGAGCGCGAGCATTGCGGCAATGGTCAGCAGCGAGTACTTCAGCAGCTTCAGCGTGTCCCAGTAGACGGCGAACATTTCACGCACGCGGTAGCCCATCAGGAAAGCCGATGCCACCGAAGCGATGAAGATGCCGGTGCCGGTAGCCGACAGCCAGTTCAGCTTGAAAACAGCTTCCTCAATCTTCGGCGTGGCCGCGACCGGCGGCATCTTCTGCACCAGGTTGTGCAGGTTGGCCCATTCGATCTTCACGATCGACAGGCTGTCGAGCATCTTCTTCCACTCGGGGATGCCCCACAGCAGCACGATCAGCGACAGGATCAGCCACGGGGTCCACGCGGTCATTACTTCTTTGGTCGTGTACGAATGACCGCCACCGCTGGACGCGCCTTGCGCATCACCGCCCTCGAACTTGCCGGATGCGGAGGTCATGATCTCTTTCGGATGCCAGACCTTCAGGAACAGGGTCAGGCAGACCATCGAAGCGACGGCCGCGCCGACGTCGACCAGCCACGGGCCGTGGAAGTTGGAGATCAGGTATTGCGGAATCGCGAAGGCAGCGCCGGCAACCAGCACGGCCGGCCAGATCGCGAGCATGCCGCGGAAGCCGCAGAAGGCCCAGACCAGCCAGAACGGCACGATCAGCGAGAACAGCGGCAGCTGGCGACCGACCATGCCGGACAGCTCGAGCATGTCGAGGCCGGTCACGCCGGCCAGCGCGATGATCGGTGTGCCGAGCGCGCCGTAAGCCACCGGCGCGGTGTTCGCAATCAGCGACAGGCCCGATGCAGCCAGCGGTGCGAAGCCCAGGCCGATCAGCATGGCGCCGGTCACCGCGACCGGGGTGCCGAAACCGCCCGCGCCTTCGAAGAACGCGCCGAAGGAGAAAGCGATCAGCAGCAGTTGCAGTCGGCGGTCGCCGGAGATGCCGGCGATGCTCTCACGCAGCACCTTGAACTGGCCTTTGCGCTCGGTCAGCTGGTACAGGAAGATCACGTTGATGATGATCCAGCCGATCGGGAACAGACCGTAGGCCGCGCCATACAGCGCCGACGACAGCGCGATATCGGTCGGCATCGTGAAGCCCACGATGGCAACCACCAGCGCCGACACCAGGCCCATAAGTGCTGCGATGTGCGCCTTGATATGAAAAAAGGCCAGCGCAGCGAGCATGACCACGACAGGAACTGCCGCAGCCATTGTCGATAGCCAGACGTTGTTAAATGGGTCATAAACTTGTGACCACATATGGATCTCCCCGCGTCTTGTTAAGGGTTATGTAATGGAGCCAGCATCATATTGAACGCCAGAAACCTTGTCCACGCGTTTTCCCCGGGCTTTCGGCAAGATTCCGGCACAGGTCGGTGAAAACTTTTTCCACAGCTTCTGAAAAATTTTAGCTTGTCAAAAAAGGTAACGACCCTTGGACAGGCATGGAGTGTCGTCGTCCGGCGTCTTCCGGCCTGTCAGCGCTGGTTGGTCAGGGCCTCGCCGAAGATCTTCGGGAAGCTGGCCGGCATGCTGCGGTAGTACTGCGGATGGCCCGCGATCTTGCCTCCGAGTGCGGCGGCCGCGCGCCAGGGCCAGCGCGGGTCGAGGATTAGCGCACGGGCCAGCGCGACCATGTCGGCACGGCCGGCCTGCAGGATGTCTTCCGCCTGCTGCGGCTCGGTGATCAGGCCGACGGTGTTGACCGGGATGCTGAGCGCGCGCTTCACCTGTTCCGCCAAGCCGACCTGATAGCCGGGTCCGAGCGTGATTTTCTGCAGCGGAGACACGCCGCCTGACGATACGTCGATGAAATCGGCGCCGGCCGCTTCGAGCCGCCGGCACAGTTCGATGCAGTCGGCGATGTCCCAGCCACCGTCGACCCAGTCGGTGCCGGTCACACGCGCGCCCACCGCGATATCGCTGCCGACGGCGTCGCGCACTGCGGCGAACACTTGCAGGGTCAGCCGCATGCGGTTCTCGAGCGAACCGCCGTAGTCGTCGTCGCGCTGGTTGGCCAGCGGCGACAGGAATTCGTGCAGCAGGTAGCCATGCGCGGCGTGTACCTCGATCGCATCGAAGCCGATCGCCTTCGCGCGTCTGGCGGCGGTGACGAAGTCCGCTGTCACGCGCTCGATGTCGGCGCGGCTCATCGCTGTGGGCGGAGTTTCGTCCGGCTTGTGCGGCAGCGCCGACGGCGCGATTGCTTGCCAGCCACCGTCGGCCGGCGACAGCAGCGCGCCGCCTTGCCAGGGCGCGGCACTCGACGCCTTGCGGCCGGCATGCCCGATCTGCAGCATCAGTTTCACGTCGGACGCGGCGCGCAGCGTGTCGACCAGCTGCTGCATGGCGCGCGTATTCGCCTCGCTGTACAGGCCAAGGCAGCCCGGCGTGATCCGGCCTTCCGGGCTGACCGCAGTCGCCTCGACGCACAGCAGGCCGGCGCCGGACAGCGCAAGCGTGCTCAGGTGGGCGGTGTGCCATGCGTTGGCCACGCCATCGTGCGCCGAGTACTGGCACATGGGCGAGACCATGATGCGGTTGGGGAGGGTAACGGGGCCGAGCGAGATCGGCGTGAACAGCAGCGGGGCGGTCATGACTATCCTGGTCTATTGCACAAAAGACGCAACTCTAGTGCGGACAGCCGCCCGGTACAAGCGGAAAGTAATGGTTGCAGGGAAACTGCCTTGACGACATTTCCCCTTTAAAATTCATGGACTTACTTGATATTCTTCAGGTATTCAATGATGGCGGAGCGCACTGCCGGGTCCGACTGCTGATACATCATGTAGGTACCTTTGGCGACCTGCTGCGGATTTTCCAGCCATTTGTCGAGCAGCTCCGGGGTCCAGTTCCTGCCGTTCAGCGCGGCGGTGAATTCCTCCGAATGCGGGAAGCCCTGCATGGCGCCGGCCGCCCGGCCGACAATGCCAGCCAGGTTCGGACCCATGCCCATCGGGGCGTCCTTCTGGATGGCATGGCAGGCGGCACACTGCTGTTTGAACAGATCTTCGCCATTGCCCGCCTGCGCCGACAATGCCGTCCCCAGCATCATTGGGGCGGCCAGCAGTGCCGGCATCAGTGCGGCTCTCATGTTCGGTGATGGCATCCTTGTCTCCTCGATGGTTTTCTGTTGTCGGTCCCGGAGGATGAACGCGAGTTTTCCTTTCCGGCACTGCCGCGATTATTTCCTGTATGACGATGGTTTGGGTAGTAGCCGGCTGCTGCGCTAGCTATTTCGGGGCGCCGAGCTGATGCAGTGCGAAATCCACATTTTGCTCTACGCGTGCTGGATTTTTCCGGTCGGCAGCAGCACCGGGCTGACGCAACGCAACAATCTGCCGTCAGAAAAATATTTTCCGTGCCGGACAAAAAAAGAGCTCTCCCGTTGGGAGAGCGCAAACCTAAAAGGGGATTTAGGCAAGTTCGAGGAGACTGCAGCAAGTCCCTCGAGCCAAGCATACGGCGGCTTGCCTTTGGTTATTTGACCTGGCGCAAATGCGGGCTTGACGAGAATCAAGCGGCACAGTCAAGCCGCGCTTGAGCAAGGCAGCCGCTCAGTCGGTGTCGTCGGTGCCGGAATGCGCCGGCGCCTTTGGCAGCAGGTGTCCGAGCTTGCTGGCCTTGGTTTGCAGATAGCGGGTGTTGTGGCGGGTGCCGGTGATGACATGCGCGACGCGCTCGGCGCTGATGTCCAGCCCTTTCAGCGCGTCGAGCTTACGCGGATTGTTCGTCATCAGTCGCAGCGAGCGGATGCCGAAGTGCCTGAACATCGGTGCGCAGATCTCGTAGTTGCGCAAGTCATCGGCAAAGCCGAGCTGATGGTTCGCTTCGACGGTATCGGCACCTTGTTCCTGCAGTGCGTAAGCGCGGATCTTGTTGATCAGTCCGATGCCGCGCCCCTCCTGCCGCAAATAGAGCAGGATGCCGCATCCTTCTTCGGCGATGCGTTTGAGGGCATTTTCGAGCTGGGCGCCGCAGTCACAGCGCTGGCTGAACAGGGCGTCGCCGGTCAGGCATTCCGAGTGCAGGCGCGCCAGCACCGGTTGACCGTCGCCGACGTCGCCGAGCGTCAGCGCCAGATGCTCCTTGCCGGTGTCAGTCTCAAGAAAGACGTGCAGCTGGAAGGTGGCCCACGGCGTCGGCAGTGCGCAACTGGCCTGATAGTTCAGGCTGAGGCTGGTGCTGGCAGGGGATGCGGTGCTTTGCTGCATGTGAAAGTTCTGTCAAGCCGGCGTTCAAATGCAAATGCGGCGTCGCGATTGCTCGCGCCCGCCGCATTCCGGAGGTCAGTGCGGATTATGCCATCAGGCGGCTATCAGCGCCGCCATTGCGCTGCGCGAATCGGCGATCGCCTTGTTTGCTGCTTCCGCGCCCATCGCAACGCCTTCGGTGTTGATGAAGTTGACATCGGTGATGCCGAGGAAGCCCAGCACGCCGCGCAGGTAGGTCTCGTGGAAATCGAGCGCCTTCGCCGGGCCGGTGCTGTAGACGCCACCGCGCGCAGTGAAGATATAGACCTTCTTGCCCGACAGGAGTCCGACCGGCACGCCCTGTTCGTTGTACTTGAAGGTCAGGCCGGCGCGCGCCACATGGTCGATCCATGCCTTCAGCGTGGAGCTGATCGAGAAGTTGTACATCGGTGCGCCGATCACGACGACATCGGCCGACTGCAGTTCCGCGACCAGGTCGTCGGACAGCTTCACGGTGTGCTTCTGCTCGTCGCTGCGCTGCTCGGCCGGCGTGAAGTAGGCGCCCATCATCTGCTCGGTCAGGTGCGGCACCGGGTTTTTCGCGAGGTCACGCTCGATGATGCGGGCGCCCGGATGAGCGGCCTTCAGCTGCTCGATGAATTCAGCCGTCAGCTGACGCGAAATGGAATCGGTACTACGCACGCTGCTATTCAGATAGAGGATGGTGGTCATGGTTTTCCTTGGTTGTGTTGGGTTTGGGTAGGGGGTGTCGGTAGAAAATCAGGGCAGGTCGAACAGCAGCACCTCGGCCGCTTCGCCCCCGGTCAGCGTTACGGAGGATTCCTGTTCGATTTTCATTGCGTCGCCGCCGGACAGCTGATGTCCGTTCACGGTCACGGCGCCGCGCACGACGTGCACATACGCTCGTCGCTGCGCATCGAGTGCATGGCTGACCTGTTCGGCACCATCGAGCAGGCTGGCATAAAGCCGTGCGTCCTGATGGATCAGCACCGAACCTTCGCTGCCGTCGGGTGAGGCGATGAGGCGCAGCCTGCCGCGCTTGGACGCGTCGTCGAAATGCTTTTCTTCATAGCCCGGTGCGATGCCTTGCACCGACGGCGCGATCCAGATCTGCAGGAAGTGAACTTTCTGCGTCGCCGAGTGGTTGAACTCGCTGTGCCGCACGCCGGTGCCGGCGCTCATGCGCTGCACGTCGCCGGGGCGGATCACGGAGCCGTTGCCCATGCTGTCCTTGTGCGCGAGTTCGCCGTCGAGCACGTAGGAAATGATCTCCATGTCGCGATGGCCGTGGGTGTCGAAGCCACGGCCGGGCTGCACCTGGTCGTCGTTGATCACCAGCAAGGGGCCGAAGCCGGTATGCCGCGGGTCGTAATAATGCCCGAAGGAAAAAGTGTGTTGAGAGTACAGCCAGCCGAAGTTGGCGACACCGCGGTCTTCGCTTTTACGGATTTCGATCATGATGTTTGTGCGATAATTTTGAATCGTTTGAAGCTGGCTGTTCGTGTCAAATCGAGCGCAATTGGCCGTATTTGCTTCTATGCGGAGTATGTATGATCCCCGTGGATAACTTAAAGCGAATAATTTTCCAATCTATCATCGAAGTTTTCGAATGTTGAAATTAAGTCTGGAGGCGCTGCAGATCGTCGATGCCATCGATCGCGGCGGCTCGTTTGCGGCTGCGGCCAAGGAGCTTTTCCGGGTACCGTCGACGATCTCTTATGCGGTATCGAAGCTGGAAGAAGACCTTGGCATCCGGGTCTTCGATCGTGCCGGTCCGCGCGTGGAGCTGACGCCCGCGGGCCGCACGCTGCTGGACGACGGCCGGGACCTGCTGCTGGCGGCGCAGCATCTGGAGCACAAGCTCCAGCGTGTGGCGCGCGGGTGGGAGGCGGAATTCTCGGTCGCGCTCGACGTGCTGTTCTCGCCCTCGCTGCTGGTTGACGAAATACGGCAGTTCTACGAGGTCGCCGACAGCACCCGGCTGCGCTTCTCGCACGAGGCATTGTCGGGCACCTGGGAAGCCTTGCTCGACCGGCGGGTCGACTTGATCGTTGGCGCATCGGGCGAGGGGCCGGCCGGCGGTGGTTATGTCAGCGAGACGATTGGCACGCTGGACTTCGTGTTTGTGGTCGCGCCGGCGCATCCGCTGGCCGCCATCGATCGCCCATTGGCCAAGTCCGACTTGATGGCGCACCGGATGGTGTCGGTCGCCGATTCGGCGCGCCGCCTGCCGGCCCGTACCGTCGGCCTGCTGATCGGGCAGGACACGCTGACTGTTCCCAGTCTGGCCGAAAAACTCAATTTTCAGCTGGCCGGGCTTGGCGCCGGCTTCATGCCCGAACCCTGGGTCAGGCAGGCTATTTCAGCAGGCAAGCTGCTTGTGAAGGCGGTCGAGGAAGTGCGCGCACCGGACAAGATCTGGATCGCGTGGCGCAGCGGCGAGAAAGGCGCTGCACTGGACTGGTGGATAGACAAGCTGCGCTCCATCGACTTGCAGCAGCGGCTTGCGCTAGCCGGCGGGGCCGGGACGGTTCAGTTCGAGTAGACGATTGCGGGCTGGCGCGCTTCGAGGTTGCCGAAGGGCGGATCATCAGCGGCCTTGCCCGGTCGCAGCGCATAACCTTCGCCATACGCGCAGACCAGAGTGAACTGATGGCGGGTCAGCAGCTCGATCTTGAATCGCAACTGGAAGATGGTGACCCGCATATTGCTGCGGGTGATGGAGCGGCCAGCCAGCTTGAACATCAGTTGCAGCTCGTCGAGCGGGATCACGCTGCCCACATGCGTCATGAACAATTCCGCCAGCGGCACTTCCGCCGGTGACAGTTGCACCGATTCGTCGTGGTAAGCCAGCTTTCTGGATTCGAGGTTCAGGGTCAGGTGACCCGTGCCCAGTTCTTCCTGCAGGTATTTTTGACGGCGCAGGCTGGTGATCACGCGCCGCGCCAGTTCATGCATCGCGTCCAGCCCGCGAACCCAGTCTGCGACGATCAGTGGCATGTGCACGAAGCTGGCATCGGGATGGCACTCATCGAAGACAAGTATGACTGGCGCCGGCGGCTGACCGCGCTCCGGGTTGCCGACCAGTTCAGGCTGGTTGCGGCTTGCGATATTCCACAGCGCGTCAATGTCGGACCGGTCGCGGATCTCGACCAGCAGCACCGACACGCTGCCACGCGCAGGGTCGAGGTAATCGGCCTGAAAAGGCGCCTCCAGCCGTTCAAGGTGCCAGCTGAGCAGTTTGGCATGCCCGAGGCGGCGTGGAAATGCGGAATCGAGCGCGGCCACCTCCTTCGCGACGCGCTCGAACAGGCGATGGCCCAAGATTTTCAGGAAGATCTTCATGCAGCTTATCCGACGGCCAGCTGCTGATGCTGTATATCGCGGATGTTTTCCCACAGGTTTGCATGCAGCAGCCGCGAGCGTTCATGGGATGCATAGAGCCGGATTTCGACCGAGGAGCTCCACTCATCATCGCCGGCCAGCGCGAGCCGGCCGGCCGCGATCTCGTCCTTCACGCAGCGCTCCGGCAACCATGCGATGCCCATGCCGTCAATTGCCAGCGATTGCAGGATCCGCCCCTGTGCGCTCTGCGCGATCACATTGAAATTCGGGTCGGTCGGCCTGAAGCGGATCAGTCCGTTGCATATGCGGCCGAAAAAGGTTTCGGGCGGGTAGGAGAGCAGCGGCAACTGGCGCAGCCTTGCTTCGCTGAGGCGGTAGATCGGTGTGCCGAACTCGTCCGCCTTGCAGACCGGGACCAGCTTGTCATGACCGAGCGTGACAGACGGTGACGAACGCTCGTCGGTGGACATCGGGACGACCGGGCTGTAATAGACCATCAGCAAGTCGCAGCGACCGCTGGACAGCGTGATCATGCCCTCATAAGTTTCACCCGCGCAGAGATCGAATTTCAGGCCGCTGATCTGCTCATTGATCTGGTGCATCCAGATCGGCAGCGTGTGCTGCACCAGCGAATGCGCGACAAACAGCTTGATGCCGGAGAAGACCTTGCTGCGATGTCCGAGCGCGATGCGGGTGTCATGCAGCTGGCGGACCATTTCCCGGGCCGCGTCCCGGAACAAATGTCCGGCCATGGTCAGGCGGGGCGGCACCGTGTCGCGATCGATCAGAGAAATTCCTATCCAGTCCTCCAGAGAGCGGATGCGGCGGCTGAACGCCGATTGCGTGACATTGCGCGCTTGCGCGGCACGTGTGAAGCTGGACAGATCGGACAGCACGATAAAGTCTTCAAGCCATTCTATGTCCATGGAGGCTCCCATCCGGATTCTTTTGCGGCGGCGCCTGCGCGCAAGCCAGTTATCGAAATGCTAACATCGGATGGGCCAGACTTTAATTGAAGCGGTTCCCGCTCGGTAAGGGAATTGGTTGTCCAGTGACTAGGACATGAAGCGAAAAAACATCAAACACCGGCAAAACGTCATAAGAAAACAACAATTTTCGCGACTCGGCCACTAAAGCGTGCGCAAAAATATGACGCAGCGGCCGGATATCGAGCCATGCAAAAAAACCTCCGCGCATAAAAAAACCGCCGGCGAACCGGCGGTTTTCGTCCATCGACAGCGCCGATTAGTCGGCGTGAATGTCGTTGTCCTTGGTTTCGCGCACGAACAGCATGCCGATCACGAAGGTGAACAGTGCGATCACGATCGGGTACCAGAGACCGTAGTAAATGTCGCCCTTGAACGCGACCAGCGCGAACGCCGTCGTCGGCAGCAGGCCACCGAACCAGCCGTTACCGATGTGATACGGCAGCGACATCGACGTGTAACGAATACGGGTCGGGAACATCTCGACCAGCATCGCAGCGATCGGGCCGTAGACCATCGTCACATACAGCACCAGCACGAACAGCAGCACCAGGACCATAGGCTTGTTGATGCCTGCCGGGTCGGCTTTTGCCGGATAACCCGCCTCAACCGTCAGGGCCTTCAGCTTTTCACTGAATTCCTTGTCCTTCGCGGCGGCGTCTTCTTTCGACAGGCCGGCGGCGCTATACGCCTCCAGCGATTTGTCGCCGACCTTGATCACGGCAGCCGTGCCGGCCGGTGCGGCTTCGTTCTTGTAGTTCACCGAAGCAGCGGCCAGTTTCGCCTTCGCGATATCGCACGACGACGTGAACTTCTTCGTGCCGGTCGGGTTGAACTGGAACTGGCATTCGGCCGGATCGGCCACGACAATCACCGGCGCGCTGATCTGCGCCGCTTCCAGTGCCGGGTTCGCGTAGTGGGTCAGCGCCTTGAAGATCGGGAAGTAGGTCAGCGCGGCCAGCAGGCAGCCGAGCATGATGATTTTCTTGCGACCGATTTTGTCGGACAAGGAACCGAACACGATGAAGAACGGCGTGCCGATCAGCAGCGATGCAGCGATCAGAATGTTCGCGGTAGCGCCATCGACCTTCAGCGTCTGCGTCAGGAAGAACAGCGCATAGAACTGACCGGTGTACCAGACCACGGCCTGGCCGGCGGTCAGGCCCACCAGTGCCAGGATCACGACCTTCAGGTTTTTCCACTGGCCGAAGGCTTCCGAGATCGGCGCCTTCGAGATCTTGCCCTCATCCTTCATCTTCTTGAAGGCCGGCGATTCATTCATCGACAGGCGGATCCAGACCGAGATACCCAGCAGGAAGACCGACACCAGGAAAGGCACGCGCCAGCCCCACTCGGCGAACTGTTCTTCGCCAATGGCGGTACGGGTCCCGAGGATCACCAGCAGCGACAGGAACAGGCCCAGCGTCGCCGTGGTCTGGATCCATGCAGTGAAAGCGCCGCGCTTGTGATCCGGAGCGTGCTCAGCGACATAGGTCGCCGCGCCGCCATACTCGCCGCCGAGCGCAAGGCCTTGCAGGATACGCAGAGTGATCAGGATGATCGGCGCCGCGATGCCGATGCTTGCATAGTTCGGCAGCAGGCCGACGATGAAGGTCGACATGCCCATCAGCAGGATGGTCACCAGGAATGTGTACTTGCGGCCCACCATGTCGCCGAGGCGACCGAACACGATCGCACCGAACGGACGCACCAGGAAGCCTGCGGCAAACGCGAGCAGCGCGAAGATGAACGCGGTGTTCGGGTCGGTGCCTGCAAAGAACTGTTTGGCGATGATCGCTGCGAGCGAGCCGTACAGGTAGAAGTCGTACCACTCAAAGACGGTACCGAGCGAGGAAGCGAAAATGACTTTCCGCTCCTCGGGTGTAATCACGTGATCAGGGGCCTGGGTTGTGGCCATGGTGTCTCCTTAGTTATTTACTAATTATTGGACGGATAATCGTCACAATGGCAGCGAGTGTAGGCAGCGAAACTTACGGCTGCCTTTCGCAAGCTTACAAAAACTTACGGCAGGCACTGGCGACGCCATCGACATCAAATCGCAGTCCGCGGCGATAATGGCGCCGACCTGAGGCAAATATAATTTCACCATGATCAAACACATCGTGATGTGGCAGTTGAAAGAATATGCAGAAGGTGCTGACAAGGCTGTCAACGCGCAAAAAATGAAGGCACTGCTCGATGCGTGCGCCAACGTCGTCCCCGGCGTGCTGAAGTTCGAAGTAGCGATCGCGCAGCCAGGTTATGAATGCACTTACGACGTGGTGCTGTATTCGGAGTTCGAATCGATGGCGGCGCTCGATGCCTACCAGACCCATCCGCAGCATGTGGCGCTCAAGCCCTTTGTCGGCGCGGTGAGGTCGGCTCGGCAGTGCATGGACTACGAAACGGAATAAACGGTGACGGACCAAGCTGGCAGCCATCTGGCGCAGATTCCCTTCCTGACCGATCTGGGCGTCGAGTTCATCGACATGGGCGACGGTCGCGCGCGTATTGCACTGAACCTGCAGCCGCGGCACATGAACAGCTGGCAGGTGACGCAGGGCGGCGTGGTGATGACGCTGCTCGATGTTGCCATGTCGCTCGCCGGACGCTCGCTCGACCCGCAGTCTCGGGGCGGCGTTACCGTTGAAATGAAGACCAGCTTCCTGCAGCCGGCCGGCACTGCCGGCACGCGCATTGTCGCGAGCGGTCACGCCTTTCACCGGTCGACCACGATGTGCTTCTGCGAGGCCGATCTGCATGACGGCGAAAGGCTGCTGGCCAAGGCGATGGGCACGTTCAAATACCTGAAGCGGCTCGACGTGGCCGACAAGCTTTAAAAACAGGGGATCCATGGATACCTATCAGCGCATCGTGCTTGCCTCCCGACCGCAGGGTGCGGTGGCGGCCTCCGACTTCCGCCTCGAGACGCAAGCTGTTCCGGATGTTTCTGACGGCCAGCTGCTGGTCCGCAATCATTACCTGTCGCTCGATCCCTACATGCGGATGCGGATCACGGACGCCAAGAGCTACGCCGACCCGCAAGCCCTCGATGAAGTGATGATCGGCGGCACTGCCGGTGAAGTGATCGCGTCCAGGCACCCGGCCTTCGCGATCGGCGACAAGGTGGTCGGCATGCTGGGCTGGGCCGAGATCGGCGTGTCCGACGGCAGCCTGCTGAAGAAAGTCGACACCACCCATATTCCGCTGTCGGCTTATCTCGGTCCCGTCGGCATGCCGGGCATGACCGCGTGGTACGGGCTGAACCAGATCATCCGTCCGAAGCCGGGGCAGACCGTCGCGGTGTCGGCCGCCGCCGGCGCGGTCGGCAGCGTGATGGGTCAGCTCGCCAAGCTGCAGGGTTGTCGCGTGATCGGGATTGCCGGCGGCAAGAAGAAATGCGATTACGTGGTGCAGGAGCTGGGTTTCGACGCCTGTGTCGACTACAAGGGCGGCGACCTGTTTGCGGACGTGAAGAAGGCGGCGCCGAACGGCATTGACGGCTTGTTCGAGAATGTCGGCGGCGCGGTGATGGATGCGGCGCTGGCGCGCATGAACCCGTTCGGCCGCGTTGCGCTATGCGGCATGATCGCCGGCTATGACGGGCAGATGATGCCGGTGCATTACCTGCACATGGCCTTGTCCATGCGCCTGACGATACAGGGCTTTATCATCGCCGAGCATATGTCGCTGTGGCCGCAGGGACTGGGCGAACTCGGGCAGCTGGTCGCCAGCGGCAAGCTGAAATATCGCGAGACTATCGCCGAAGGCCTGGCCGCTGCGCCGGATGCCTTCATTGGCCTGCTGCGCGGGCGCAATTTCGGCAAGCAGCTGGTCAGGCTGGCCTGAAGTCATGCTCGACTTCTCAGGTAAGACGGCCGTCATCACCGGCGCGGCCAGCGGCTTCGGACGCGAGTTCGCACTGCTGGGCGCGCAGCTCGGCATGCAACTCGTGCTGGCCGATGTGCAGCCACTGGACACGATTGCCGCTGAAGTCCGGGCGCTCGGCGCTGATGCGATCTGCGAGCATTGCGACGTGCGTGACGGTGCGCAGGTCGACGCATTGGCGCAGTCTGCGATGCGACGCTTCGGTTTGATTCATCTGGTCTTCAATAACGCGGGTGTCGGCGCCGGCGGGCTGGTCTGGGAGAGTACACAGGCTGACTGGGAATGGGTGCTAGGCGTGAACCTGTGGGGCGTCATTCACGGCGTGCGCGCGTTCACGCCGCTGATGCTGGCCTGCGCGAAGCAGGATCCGGCCTATCAGGGACATATCGTGAACACTGCGTCGATGGCAGGCCTGCTGGCACCGCCAATGATGGGGATTTATAACGTGTCCAAGCACGCGGTCGTCGCTCTCACCGAGACCCTGTACCACGACCTGAAGCTCGTCGACGCGCCGGTCGGCGTGTCGCTGCTGTGTCCTTACTTTGTGCCGACCGGTATTGGTCATTCGGCGGATGTGCGTCCGGACGATGCGCGATCTGCTGATGCACCCACGCGCAGCCAGCAAGTCGCGCAGGCGTCTCTGGAAAAAGCGGTCGCCTCCGGCAAGGTCAGCGCGGCTGACGTTGCGCGCATCACCTTCGATGCCATCCGTGGCAGCCGCTTCTATGTGTACTCGCATCCGCAGGCGCTGGGCAATGTGCAGCGCCGGATGAATGACATCGTGAACGCGCACAATCCCGGCGACCCGTATGCCGCCGCGCCGCAGGTGCTGGAGCAGCTGCGGGCCGGTCTGGGCGGAGCCTGACATGGCACGCAGCGATTTTTCTTTCTTCCACACGCTGCGCGTGCGCTGGTCCGAGGTTGACCTGCAAGCCATCGTGTTCAATGGCCATTACCTGAATTATTTCGATGTCGCCTTCACCGAATACTGGCGTGCAACCGGACTGCCGGACGCGATCGCACAGTCCGAGGCCGGTCTGGAGATGTTCGCCCGCAAGGCGACCATCGAATATCACGCACCGGCGCGCTTCGATGAGCAGCTGGAGATCGGCGTGCGCTGCGCCGGTATCGGCCGCAGCTCGATGCGCTTCGTGCTCGAGATTTATCGCGGCGACGAACACCTGATATCCGGCGAGATGACTTACGTTTACGCAGACAGCCGCATGCGCAAGAGCGAAGCGGTGCCGGGGGCATGGCGCGAGCGCCTGCACGCAGCCGAAAAACAGGGCGCGATCGGGCAATGAAGATCAGCATCGTCACCGGCGACTGGGACAGTTTGCGCGAGCATGCGCAGGCGCTGCGCATCGAGGTGTTTGTGGTCGAGCAGGGCGTGCCGGTCGAACTGGAATGGGACGAAGCCGACGAGGTCAGCACGCATGCGGTCGCTTACGATGAGGAAGGGCAGCCGGTAGCGACCGGCCGTTTGCTGCCTGACGGCCACATAGGCCGCATGGCCGTGCGCAAATCGGCGCGCGGGCAGGGTATAGGTGCACAGGTGCTGCGCGCCTTGCTGGAAGAAGCGAAGCGACTGGGCTACCCGGAGCTGGTGCTGCATGCGCAGACGCATGCGGCAAGCTTCTATCTGCGCCATGGATTCGCTTTACGCGGCGAAGAATTCATCGAAGCGGGCATTCCGCACCGCCTGATGACGCTGACGCTCTAGCGAATCACCCGCTCCTGCAATTCAACTCGGCCGCCGTCCATCACCCGAACGATGGTCGACGCGCGCGTGCCGTAGTCGTCGGACTGGATACAGATTGGCGAAAGCTTCCGTTCCCATTCGAGGCTCACACCGGTGTCGGGCAGGCGACTGTCGTTCGCGCGCGTCGTATCGGCAAGCATTTCGAAATAGGCGTCATCCGGCGCGGCCTGACACAGCAAACTCGCGAATTGCGCTTTCGCTCGTACCACCTTGGGCCAGGGCGTGTCCAGCGAACCATTCGACAGGCCGTAGATGCCCGGCTCAAGCGCCCTGAACGACGACGGGTCATCATTCGACACCCAGTACATCGCATGCTCGTCGCCGAAGATCAGGTTGAAACCGTTGTACTGCTCACCCGTCTCGCGCACCTGTTCGAGATAGTCGGTGGCACCGATGCCGGCGCCGAGAAAATTCGCGACCAGTTCGCCGCGCGAGCGCTTTTCCTGCGACGGCGCATGGCCGTTGCGAATATTCGTGATCGCTGCAAAGCGACCATTGCGGTCGACGCCCAGCCAGGTGCCCCCGGCGCGCAGGTCGCGTCCGGCATAGACATCCGGATGCTCATCCCACCAGCCCGCAGGCTGCGCCGGACGGTCGAAGAACTCGTCGCGATTGGCTGCCAGCAGCAGCGGGCAGTGCGGCAGCAGCTTCCACGAGAAAACGATCAGGCACATGTGGGCAAATCCATGAATAGTTCGATGTGTCGTTCACCGGTAATCGGCAGGTGAGCATCGATGGCGGCCTGCTCCAGCGCGTTCAGGAAATCGTCGGGCACTGACAGATACACTTCCATCCAGGTCTGCATTCCGTCGATTTCTTCCGGGCGGCGCTTGAGCGCGGCAGCGATGCCGAAGCGCGACTTCAGTTCAGCCTGCATGGCTTGCACATGCGGCAGCATCAGTACTGCCAGCTCGGCGCGCACGCGGTAGTAGACGTAGATATCGGTCATTCCGCGGCGGCGAGCTCGTAGGGCAGCTGGCCAAAGGACAGCAGCGCCCCGTCTGTCGTGCGCAGGTGAACCGGGGTGGCGGCCGCCTCCATCTTGATCTCGACCAGACAGGCGATGCGCCCGTCGGGTCCGCGCTCGGCATTGACGACCATGCCGCAGGGCTGTGCCGGGTCGGATTCGGAAAACACCTCGACCCCGGCAGCTGCGCTGGCGTCATCGGTGAAGGCGAGCAGCGCGCGGCGCTTGAGCTTGCCCAGATACTGGCTGCGCGCGACGATTTCCTGGCCGGGATAGCAGCCTTTGCGGAAATTCACGCCGCCGACCAGATCGAAATTGATCATTTGCGGCACGAATTGCTCGCGTGTGGCCTCGACCACCTGCGGCAGTCCGGCAATGATCTCGCTCCAGCGCCACAGCGAATCGGGCGCGACCGGCCGCTGAAGCGCCCATTCGGCAAGCCGGGTGGCCGCGGCATCGGCCGGGCCTATCCACAGCGCTCGTTTCAGCTCGCCCGCATCCGGCACGCGCAGCAGCGTGCCGCCGTCCAGCGACGACCGTTGCCAGGGCTGTGCCGGCAAGGCGAACGGCGCACCGGCCACGCCGATCAGGCCGAGCTGGTCGCTGACATCCTGCAGCGTGACTTTGGACCTCAGCACGAACATCTGCAACCGTTTCATCGTCGAGGCCAGCAACTCGCGCGGCAGTGCCATCAGCACCCGGCCATCGTCCTTCCAGACCAGCAGGGTGCCCAGCAGCCGGCCTTTCGGCGAACAGTAGCCGGCCAGATGCGCGCGCGACGAATCGAGGCCGAGCACGTCATTGCTGAGCTGGTTGTGCAGGAAATGTTCGGCATCGTCGCCGCTGACGGCAATGACGCCGAGATGGAGCAGCGCGCACAGGAAGCCGGGCCGGAAATCGGCACCGGATGCGGCGCTGGATTCGGCTGTGTCAGGCATGAATTCGGGCAATTGGGCCATTCGAGACTATCATTACGGTCAAATTATAGAGGCGCGCGAAAAAACGCGTTGGCCCGTCAGGGAATTGAATGGCAGCCATCAAAAAACTCATTGCGCTGCTGGCACTGCTGGTGCTGGCTGGCGCCGGATTCTTCATTTACTGGGCCCGTGAACCGCTGATGCCGGCCGACGCGCCCGAGCTGGAGTTCAACATTGCCCCGGGCAGCAGTGTGCGCTCTGCGATGCGGCAAGTGCGGGATGCCGGGGTGCCGGCTTCACCGCTGCTGATGGAAATTCTCGCGCGCGGCTCCGGCACGCCCAGCCTGAAAGCAGGCAGCTACCGCATCGACGGCGGCACCAGCCCGCTCGGGCTGCTGGATGCGCTGGCGCGCGGCAATACGATCAAGGAGTCGCTGACCCTGATCGAGGGCTGGAATTTCGCGCAGATGCGCGCCGAGATGGCGCGGCAGAAATTTCTGCGGCAAGACAGTGCAGCGCTGGACCTGCCGGCGCTGATGCAGAAGGTCGCGCCCGGATTCGACTTCCCCGAGGGACTGTTCTACCCCGACACTTATTTCTTCGATCGCGGCAGCAGCGATCTGCTGGTGATGCAGCAGGCGCACCAGCGCATGCTGAAGATGCTCGACGAAGCGTGGGCGAAACGTGCGCCCGGGCTACCCTATGCGAAGCCGTATGACGCGCTGATCATGGCGTCCATCGTCGAAAAGGAGACCGGCACCGCAGGGGATCGCACCCGGGTTGCGTCGGTATTCGTGAACCGGATGCGGCGCGGCATGCTGCTGCAGACCGACCCGACGGTCATCTACGGCATAGGCCCGTCTTTCGACGGCAACCTGCGCAAGGTCGATCTGCAGACCGACACTCCGTACAATACCTACATGCGAGCAGGCCTGCCGCCAACGCCGATTGCGATGCCGGGCCGCGCCGCGCTGGACGCTGCGCTGCATCCGGCGGCCGGCGATGCGCTGTATTTCGTCGCGCGCGGCGATGGCAGCAGCGAGTTTTCCGGCAATCTTGACGACCATAACCGGGCCGTTAACAAATATCAGCGCGGACGCTAGGTCCGCCATTCCGATGGCTACAGGCAAATTCATTACCTTCGAAGGCGTTGACGGCGCCGGCAAGTCGACGCACATCGACGCCTTCGCGCAGTCGCTGCGCCAGCGCGGCAAGACCGTGATCTGCACGCGCGAGCCGGGCGGCACGCCGCTGGGCGAAAAGCTGCGCGAGCTGCTGCTGCACGAGAGCATGCATCTTGAAACGGAAGCCCTGCTGATGTTCGCTGCGCGCCGTGAGCACATTGCGCAGGTCATCCGTCCGGCGCTGGCGCGCGGCGACTGGGTGATTTGCGACCGCTTCACCGATGCCAGCTTTGCGTATCAGGGTGGCGGTCGCAAGCTGGCCTTGTCCAAGCTGGAAGCGCTCGAGCAATGGGTGCATGCCGACCTGCAGCCAGACCTGACACTGCTGTTCGATGTGCCGCTCGACGTGGCGCGCGAACGCCTGAACCGCAGCCGCACGCTCGACAAGTTCGAGCAGGAAAAGGATGACTTCTTCATCGGTGTGCGCGAGGTCTACCTGCAGCGCGCTGCCGCCTTTCCTAAGCGCGTACGCGTGATCGATTCCACGCGTGCCATCGATGACGTCAGCCGTGATGTCGACGCGCTGGCTGCGGCTCTGGGCTGATTCGACATGAGCGATACCCCCATCTACCCCTGGCAGCAGCGCGACTGGGAACAGCTGCAGCAACTGCGCGCGCGCCTTCCTCATGCGATCCTGTTTCATGGCAGCGAAGGCATAGGCAAGGTCGCGCTGGCCGGACATTTTGCCGCGTCGCTGCTATGCGAGCGGCCGCGCAGTGGCGGCCATGCGTGCGGCGATTGTGATTCCTGCGGCTGGTTTGCGCAGTATGGCCATCCGGATTACCGGCGCGTGCGTCCCGATACGCTGGAAACAGGCGAGGCCGATGAAAGCGCCGAAGGCGAAGACAGCGGCAAGAAGGCCAGCAGCAAGACGCCGTCGAAAGACATTCGCATCGAGCAGGTGAGGGCGCTGGCGACTTTCATGAACGTGTCCACCCATCGAGCCGGGCTGCGCGTGGTGCTGTTGTACCCGGCCGAGGCGCTGAATGCGGCGTCGGCCAATGCGCTGCTGAAGACGCTTGAAGAGCCGCCGCCCGACACGGTGTTCCTGCTGGTGACGCACCGCATCGACCGGCTGCTGCCGACCATCCTGTCGCGCTGCCGCAAGTTCGCGCTATCCGCGCCTGCGCACGCGAGTGCGCTGGCCTGGCTGCAGCAGCAGGGCGTCGACCATGCCGAGCGCTGGCTGGCCGAACAGGGCGGCGCGCCGCTGGCTGCGCTCGACGCATCGCAAGGCGGTGCGGGTCCGGAGAAGGAAGAATTGCTCGCGCATCTGGCCAAACCCGAATCAGTCAATCCGCTGATCGTCTCGGAACGGCTGCAGAAAGCGCCCTTGTCGCAACTGGTCGCGTGGCAGCAACGCTGGCTCTATGATTTGCTGTCGCTGAAGCTCGGTGGTCGGGTACGCTACTTCCCGCATCAGCAAAAGCTGCTGGGCAGCCTCGCCGACCGCGTGTCAGCCGAGCGGCTGCAGCAGGCGCTGCGCGATGCAGGCGCCCGGCGCGCGGTGTCGGACCATCCCTTGTCCGCGCGCCTCTTTATCGAGCACATGCTGCTCGACTACGCAGGACTGTTCAGATAGCGGAGAAAACCATGACCGAGCCGGGCGCAGTACAGGATTCACAACTGCTGAGGCCCTCGGTCATGTCGCTGGCGATCAGGGACCGCGCGGGGCTGTACGCGGCCTATATGCCTTTTCTCGAGCATGGCGGCATTTTCGTGCCCGGCGCGCGTCCATGCCAACTCGGCGATGAGGTTTTCCTGCTGCTGACCCTGATGCAGGATGAAACCCGTTATCCGGTGGCCGGCAAAGTTGCCTGGATTTCACCGCAAGGCTCGACCCGCACCGCTGGCATAGGCGTGCAGTTTCCAGATGACGAGACCGGCATTCGCGTCAGGCGCCGCATCGAGGAATTGCTCGGCACCGCGCTGGGCGCATCGCGACCCACGCATACGATCTGATCCGCGATCTGAACTACAATGACGCCGATTCCCGATCGGCGCCGCCATGTTCATCGATTCTCATTGTCATATTGATTTTCCGGAGCTGGCCGAGCGCCTGCCCGCCATCTTGCAGAAAATGCAGGACAACCAGGTCAGCCATGCGTTGTGCGTGTCGGTGACCCTGCCCGAATTTCCGCAAGTGCTGGCACTGGCCGAGGCGCACGACAATATCTATGCGTCGGTTGGCGTGCATCCTGATTACGAAGATACCGAGGAGCCCACGGTGGACCAGCTGGTCAGCCTTGCCCGGCACCCGCGCATCGTCGCCATTGGCGAGACCGGCCTCGATTACTACCGTCTGAACGGCGACCTAGAATGGCAGCGTGAACGCTTCCGCGTGCACATTCGCGCGTCGCGCGAGAGCCGCAAGCCGCTGATTATCCATACCCGATCCGCAGCGGAAGACACCCTGCGCATCATGAAAGAAGAAAAGGCCGGCATCGCCGACGGCGGCGTGGCCGGCGTGATGCACTGCTTTACCGAATCGCTGGACGTCGCGCAGGCGGCGATGGCACTCGGTTTCTATATTTCGTTTTCCGGCATTGTCACCTTCAAGAGTGCGAAGGCACTGCAAGAGGTCGCGCAGGCGGTGCCGCTGGAACGCATGCTGATCGAGACCGATTCGCCGTATCTGGCGCCGGTGCCGATGCGCGGCAAGACCAATGAGCCAGGTTTCGTGCGTCATGTCGCCGAATTTCTGGCCGACCTGAAAGGCGTGCCGCTGGCTACGCTGGCTGCTGCGACCACCCGCAATTTTCAGACGCTGTTCGGAGTGCACTGAGCATGTCTTCTTCTCCGCATAATCCATCCCGTCGCCAGCTGCTGGCGGCGATGGCGCTGGTCGACATCAGGAATTTCTTCGACTCCCTGCAGCCCAAACCGGATTCCTATCGAGAATGGTTCGATGCGATACGGCTGGACGATGCGGGCCGTTTGCAGTCGCTGCTGGCGCGTGGCTTTGACCCGAATTCGGTCGAGCCGGAGCGTTTCGATACCGGCCTGATCGTCGCAGTCCGTTTGAAATCGGCGAATGTGTTTGCGCTGCTGCTGGACCATCCGCAAACTAATCTGGATGCGCGCTCGCTGAACGGCGATACGGCCTTGATGATCGCTGCTTACCAATCGGACACAGCGGCTGCGCTGGCGTTGATCGACAAGGGCGCCGAGATCAACCGGCCGGGCTGGACCGCGTTGCATTACGCTGCCGCATCCGGCAACGTCACCATCCTGCGCCGCCTGCTCGATGCCTCGGCTTTCATTGACGCCGAGTCGCCGAACAAGACGACGCCGCTGATGATGGCCGCGCGCAGCGGCCATGACACGCTGGCCAGATTGTTGCTCGACGAAGGCGCCGACGCATCTTTGCAGAACGAGGCGGGGCTCACTGCAGCCGCGTTTGCGCACGCGCAAGGATTCCTCGCGCTGGCACAAGAACTGGAGGCGGCGATCCGGCCGCGTCCGGCGCCGCCTTCCCCTGCAGACTGAGACCTTTCCCATCTGCTTGATGAAACTACAAGGGACCTCCCTAGTCTGACTGGCACACCGTTCGAACCGCTGTCGGTTCCGACCGGATTTTCGGCGCGCGCAAGCGCGTGATTCCTGTTTCAGATCAAGCCTGGAGGTTCAGATGAAGCGAGTTATGACTCCCTTGTTTATTTCCTGTCTGCTGGCCGCCGGATGGGCGCAGGCGCAGCAATCAAGCGGTGATATCCGCGAAAGCACCGATCCCTCACGTGCCGCCGAAGTCGAGCAAAAGGCGAGATCGCTCGGGGATACCCAGAGCCCATCCGAGCCTTCCGGCGGTGCATCGAGCAGCGGTACGGACAGCGGCATGGGTGCCGGCGGTCCTTCGAGCGCAGCGCCGACCGGCACCGAAGACATGTCGGGCGCTCCCGGTGCTTCCGGCGATCCGAATACACCCTATGGCACGTCGGGCACCTCCGGCACCGAAGACACAGAAAGCGAGGCCGGCAGCTCCGGTGGCGGCGGCCTGAAGAGCGGACCGGAAGCCGGTGAGATGGAAGGCACGCAGCAACTCGAGATGCCGGCCGACCGTCGTTTCAGCGAGCCGACACAGCCGGCGCGCTGATTCGCCGGCCCGGGGCGGCAGAGCTTCTGATACAGTGCCGCCCCATGGCAAAACTCACTCTGGACCGCATCCTGCAATCGCAGGGCGTAGGCACGCGCAAATGGTGCCGGCAACTGATCGATGACGGCGAGGTCAGCATTCATGGCAGCGTAGTCACCGATTACAAGACCAGCATCGATACCGACGGCTTGCGCTTCACGCTGTTTGGCGATGAATGGGTTTATCGCGAACACCTGTACATCGCGCTGAACAAGCCGTCGGACATCGAATGCTCGCGCAAGCCCAGCCATCATCCGGGCGTGATGACCCTGCTGCCGGAGCAGTTCGGCTGGCGTGATGTGCAGGCCATTGGCCGTCTCGACCATGACACGACCGGCCTGCTGCTGCTGACCGATGACGGCGCATTCAATCATTCGATGTCGTCGCCCAAGCGTCATGTGCCCAAGCGCTACCTCGCGACCACCGCCGATCCGGTGACGCCGGCGCTGGTCGATCAGCTGAAGTCAGGCGTGCAGCTGATGGATGAACCCGCGCCGCTGCATGCCAGCGAGTGCGTGCAGGTAGCCGAAAACCAGCTGGAAATCGTGCTCGAACAGGGCAAGTACCATCAGGTCAAGCGCATGCTGGCAGCGGCCGGCAATCACTGCGCGGCGCTGCAGCGAATTTCTATCGGCGGCCTGACGCTGGCGTCACTAGAACTGGAAGAGGGTGGCTGGTGCCACTTGTCAGAACAGCAGATTGCGCTGCTGCGGTGAATCTGGCCGGCGCTCAGGAGCTCACCTGATCGAGCAGCACGCGCAGATTGCAATCGCGCTGCCATTGCTGTCGCTCAGCCGAGCCTGCAGCTTCGCGCCGCAACTCGTCTTCACTGCGAGTGATCTGAGCTTCAAGCAGGCGCGCGACCTGGCGCGGTTCGGGCAGCATCGTGCCGTAGAACGCGACGATGTCCCGATGCTGCAGCAGCAGCGTCGGAAAGTTGTCGACGTCAAGGTCGCCGACCAGATCGGCCTGATCCTCAATGTCGATCCAAACGAACTGATGCTCGGGGAATTCCGAGGCCAGCGCTTCGAAGCCTGATCGATACTGCTTGCAGACATCGCACCAGCCTGCGCACAGGCAGGCCACAACCCACTTGCCCGCATCCAGCGCGGCGGCCAGCTGAGGGAAGTTCTCCGGTACAAGGAAAAGTGAGCTCATGCAAGGATTTTACCCGAGAGTCTTGCCCCTGCAGCGCTTGGTAGAATGTCGGCCATGTCCTCTGAATTTCCCCTGATCGTCGCGATCGAGACTTCGACCGAACTCGCCTCCGTCGCCGTGCTGAACGGCGAGCAGCTGCGCACACGTGAATCGTCCGGCGCGCAGACGCATTCAGCCTCAGTGCTGCCTATGCTGCAAGACTTGCTGAAAGAGGCCGGCGTCGCACTGTCCGATTGCGATGCGCTGGCCTATGGCTGCGGCCCCGGCTCGTTCACCGGCGTGCGCACCGCGTGCGGGCTGGTGCAGGGGCTTGCGTTCGGCGCGCAGTTACAAGCGGCGCCTGTCGTCACGCTGCTCGCGATGGCCGAGGCAGCGCGCGCAGCCGGCGCCGGTGATGACATCGTTGCCGTGCTGGACGCGCGCATGGGCGAAGTGTACTGGGCGCAGTACCGATACGACGTTCAATGGCATGTCGTATCCGCGCCGGCGCTGTGCAGGGCGATCGACGTCACGCCTGCCGGCCGCATTGCCGCCTGTGGCAATGGTTTGCTTGCGTATGCCGATGCGTTCGAGCAGCTCGGCGACGTGCCGCGCTTTCCTGACATCGTTCCGCATGCGAGCGCCGTTGCACGGCTGGCCGCGCTGGCCGTTGCGCGCGGTGAGCTGATCGCGCCGCGCGACGCGCAGCCGCTCTACCTGCGCAACAAGGTCGCGCTGACTACCATTGAACGCATGTCCGGAGCCGCGGCATGAGTTCGATGCCGAAACCCTTGCGCTACGCGGGCCGTCTGGATTTTTCGGCCATGAAGGTGCAGGACATCGAGGAGGTCGCGCGCATCGAGAACGATGCCTATCCTTTCCCCTGGTCGCGCGGGAATTTCCTCGATTCTCTGGCCAGTCGCTATGACGCGTGGATCGCACGCGATGCCGACGGTCGCCTGGCCGGTTACTTCCTGCTGATGCATGCGGTCGATGACGTGCATCTGCTGAACATTACCGTGCGGCCCGACCTGCAGGGGCAGGGCATAGGGCGGCAATTGCTGGACAAGGTGGCTTCGCTGGCGGCCGCTGCCGGCATCGGTGCGGTATTGCTCGAAGTCAGGCCATCGAACCGGCATGCACTGGACGTGTATCGGCATGCGGGCTTTAGCGAGATCGGGGTGCGCAAGAACTACTATCCGGCGGCCGGACAGAGCCGCGAGGACGCGATCGTGATGCGACTGACACTGGGTACGGAGCGCGCATGAATCCGGACAAGATCCACAAGCTGGAGCAGATGGGGCTGGGTCCGATATGGCAGCGGCGGCAGCTGGCGGCAAGCACCGCGGCGCCCGCGCCAGCCTTGGCCGATGATATTGCCGGCCTGGATTGGGACACGCTGGAGTCAGCGATACGCGGCTGCACTCGCTGCGGCCTGTGCCAGGGACGGCAGCACGCGGTGCCCGGCATCGGTGACCGTGGCGCGCGCTGGCTGTTCGTCGGCGAGGGGCCGGGTCGCAACGAGGACTTGCAGGGCGAGCCCTTCGTCGGTCCGGCCGGCAAGCTGCTTGACAATATGCTGCGTGCGCTCGCGCTGGCGCGCGGCGAGAACACGTATATCGCCAACATCGTGAAGTGCCGACCGGTCGGCGACGACGGTCGCGATCGTCCGCCCGCGCCGGACGAAGTGTCGGCCTGCCTGCCTTACCTGCAGCGACAGATCGAGCTGATCCGGCCGGACGTAATCGTCGCGCTCGGCAAGACGGCGGCGGTGTCGCTGCTGGGTCTGCCGGCGGATACGGCGCTGGGCAGTTTGCGTGGCCAGCCGCGAGAGTATGCCGGCGTGCCGCTGGTGATCACTTATCACCCGGCCTACCTGCTGCGCCAGCCGGCCGACAAGGTCAAGACCTGGCGCGACCTGTGCGTGGCCCGGGGTATCATCGATGCCCGCTGACGTACCGCCAGCGCACGCGCCTTCATTCCAGCAAGGCTTCCATCAGCGCTGGCCAACGCTGAAGAACCCGCACGTACGCGCGCTGGCCTGGCTGCTGGATGCGCCTGACCTGCTCGACGCCGGCGCCGAACGCTGGCAGCACAAGATTGCTTCACTGCCCGCCAGCGCGGCCGACGACAGCCGTGCCTGGCTGCTGCAACTCGATGAGGATACGGCGGCGCTCGATGCGTATCTGGGCGTGCACCGCTTGACGCGGCTTGGCCGCTATGCGGAAAATCTGCTGGCCTGGTATTTCGACTATCGCGGACTGCTGGTGGCCCATGGCTTGCAGGTGCGCGCCGGCAAGGAAGACACCGTAGGCGAATTCGATTTCCTGCTGAGGCAGGGCGATGCGCTGGTGCATTGGGAGTTCGCGACCAAGTTCTACCTGCTGTACTCCGAGGATCCGGCACTGGCGGCAGTGCAGCAGGCGGATTATTTCGTCGGCCCCAACCTGTCCGACACGCTGGGTCGCAAGATACGCAAGATACTCGAGCGGCAGCTGCTGCTCGGAACCCACCCGGCCGCGCAGGCCTTGCTACCGCAGCCATTGTCAGGTGCGCAGGCGCTGGTCAAGGGCTGGCTGTTTTATCGCCGCAGCGAAGTGCCGGACCTGAGCAGCGTCGGCGTATCGCCGCAGCATTGCCACGGATGGTGGTGCACCCTGAGGGAGCTGAGCGAGCATGTCGGCGAGGCCGGTGCGATCATTCCGCGCATTGCCTGGCTGGCGCCGGCGCGCTTGCCCTTGCAACAGGGGCTGGGCTTGACGCAACTCGAGTCGGCGCTGCGGCAGCAGTTTGCGCACGACAGCATGCCGGTCATGGTGGCAGTGCTCAGACGTGAAAGCGATGAGTGGATCGAGGTCGAGCGCGGGTTTGTGGTGCCGGATCAGTGGACGGCGTCCGCGAGGGAAACGCTATCGCAGCGCAATCACGTACCGTAATGCTTCTGCTCGCCGATCAGATGCAGTGAATCCCGTTCGCGCTGGTTGGCTGCATGGCGGCGCATGACCACCCACATGATGCCGGACACGAAACCGCCGAACAGCAGGATCACGATGTGGATGCTGAGGTCCAGTTTCACTAGTAGCGCATACAGCGCTAGCATCAGCAGGATGGACAAGTTCTCGCTGAAGTTCTGTACCGCAATCGAATGGCCGGCACTCATCAGCACGTGGCCGCGATGCTGCAGAAGAGCATTCATCGGCACCACGAAGTAGCCGGACAGCGCGCCGATCAGCACCAGCAGCGGGTACGCAAACGGCAGCGATTGCACCAGCGTCATCGCACACACGATGATGCCCATCGCGAATCCCATCGGCATCACGGTCAGCGATTTTTTCAGCGGTATGCGCCGCGCAGCGGCCATCGCGCCGAACGCAACGCCAAACGCAACCACGCCCTGCAGTACCGCCGCCTGCGCCAGTGGCATGTCCAGCGCTTTCTCCGCCCACTTGAGCACGATGAATTGCAGGGTTGCGCCGGCACCCCAGAACAGCGAGGTCACGGCCAGCGAGATCTGCCCGAGCCGGTCGCGCCACAGCGTCATGAAACAATGCGAGAAATCAAGCACCAGACGCCAGGGGCCATGTTCCTGCCGCGGATATTGCGCGTTGGTGTCAGGGATTTTCAGGTTGAACAGTGCCGCCAGCAGGTAGGACGTCATCACGATGCCCAGCCCGATCTCCAGCGTCAGGCCCAGCTGCAAGGAATTGAAGGGCAGGGTCTCGCTGATGAGGGCTGCGAATTTCGCGCTGACCAGCGCGCCGCCCAGCACGGTGCCGAAAATAATGGACAGCACGGTCAGCCCCTCGATCCAGCCATTGGCCATCACCAGCTTTTCCGCCGGCAGCAGTTCGGTCAGGATGCCGTATTTGGCCGGCGAATAGGCGGCCGCGCCGAAACCGACGACGGCATAGGCCAGCAGGGGATGGACGCTGAAGAACATCAGCAGGCAACCGGCGATCTTGACCAGATTGGTGATGAACATCACCCGCCCTTTCGGATAGGCATCGGCAAAGGCGCCGACGAAAGGGGCGAGTACGACATAGGAAAGCACGAAAAACAGCTTCAACATCGGCGTCATCCAGTCCGGGGACTGTACTGAGGCCAGAACGGAGATGGCAACGATCAGCAGCGCATTGTCGGCCAGCGACGAGAAAAACTGCGCTGCCATGATGGTGTAGAAGCCGCGATTCATTAAGCTGATTCTCTTGCGGTGTGGCGTGCGGCTTGCTTTATACCACGAATTCAGGCGGCTTCCGCCAAAAGCCCGGGCCTGACTGTCAGGCTCCGGTAAAATGCGGGCTTCAAATTTGTCATGCCCATCCTCCCTTCGATGTCACGTCCGCTCGTCGCCATTACCGATGTCGCTGCCCTGCGATCCAACCTGTCTGTGGCGAGGGCGATGATGCCCGATGCGAAGGTCTGGGCTGTGGTGAAAGCCGATGCCTACGGTCACGGCCTGCTCAATGCGCTGCGTGCATTCGATGCGGCCGACGGACTCTCGCTGGTCGAGCTTGACCGCGCCATAGCGCTGCGCGAGTCCGGCTGGCGCAAGCCGCTGATGCTGATGGAAGGCCTGTTTGACTCAGCCGAGTTGCCGCTGGTTCAACAGCATGACTTGCAGCCGGTCGTGCACAGTGACGAGCAACTGCAGATGCTGGCCGGTGCCAGCGGCGCGCGATTGCATGTGCATCTGAAAGTGAACACCGGCATGAACCGTCTCGGTTTCCGGCCCGGGCGCGTGCGCGATGTCTGGCAGCGTCTGCGCGCGATGGAGGTCGTGGCCGGGGTCTCATTGCTGACGCATTTCGCGAATGCGGAAAACCCGCAGGCGACCCTGACGCCGCAAGTGCAGCTGCAGCGTTTCCTCGACAGCACGGCCGGACTGAACGCGGAGCTGAGCCTGTCGAATTCGGCGGCACTGCTGATGCAGTCGCAGATACGCTGCAACTGGACACGTCCCGGCGTGATGCTGTATGGCGGCACGCCCGGCGGCGGCAGCGCCCAATCCTTCGGCCTCACGCCGGCGATGACGCTGCAAAGCGAACTGATCGCGGTGCAGGACTTGCAGGCCGGCGACAGCGTCGGCTATGGCAGCGTGTTTACCGCTGACAGACCGATACGCGTCGGCGTAGTCGCCTGTGGCTACGCCGACGGCTATCCGCGTCATGCGCCGACCGGGACGCCGGCGCTCGTCGATGGCGTTCGCACCCGCTTGCTGGGACGCATATCAATGGACATGCTGAGCGTGGACCTGACGCCGGTACCGGCGGCGAAGGTCGGCAGCCGCGTTACGCTGTGGGGCGATGGCCTGCCTGTCGATGAGGTCGCCAATGCAGCCGGCACCATAGGCTACGAATTGATGTGCGCCATCGCGCCGCGTGTGCGGCGCGAAACGCGCGGAGCCTGACGCGATGGCCAAGGCGAAAACCAATTACACCTGCACCGAGTGCGGCGGCCTCAGCAACAAGTGGGCAGGCCAGTGCCCGTCCTGCGGCAAGTGGAACACGCTGGTCGAGACGGTGGTCGAGGTCAGCGGCAACCGCTTCTCGGGCCAGCAGCAAGGGCTGGTGCAGGGTTCGCCGGTGATGAAGCTGGCCGAGATCGCCGCGGCCGACGTGCCGCGCTACCCGACCGGCATCGATGAATTCGACCGCGTGCTCGGCGGCGGACTGGTGTCCGGCGGCGTGGTGTTGATCGGTGGCGATCCGGGCATAGGCAAGTCGACCTTGTTGCTGCAGGCGCTGGCCAATCTGGCCCGGGTGAAAAAGGCGCTGTACATCAGCGGCGAGGAATCCGGCGCGCAGGTCGCGCTGCGCGCCCGGCGGCTGGCGATCGATGCCGACGACCTGCAGCTGCAGGCCGAGATACAGCTGGAAAAAATCCTGAATACGCTGGCCGAGCAGAAGCCGGAAGTCGCGGTCATCGATTCGATACAGACGCTGTATTCCGATGCATTGACTTCGGCGCCGGGTTCGGTGGCGCAGGTGCGCGAATGCGCGGCGCAGCTGACGCGGGTGGCGAAGCAGTCGGGCATCACGATCATCATGGTCGGCCATGTGACGAAGGAGGGCGCGCTGGCTGGTCCGCGCGTGCTCGAGCATATCGTCGACACCGTGCTGTACTTCGAGGGCGATACGCATTCGAGCTTCCGGCTCGTGCGCGCGTTCAAGAACCGCTTCGGCGCCGTCAACGAGCTGGGCGTGTTCGCGATGACCGAGAAGGGGCTCAAGGGAGTGTCGAATCCCTCGGCCCTGTTCCTGTCGCAGCACGAGTCGCAGGTACCCGGCTCCTGCGTGATGGTCACGCAGGAAGGCACGCGCCCGCTGCTGGTCGAGATACAGGCGCTGGTCGATGCCTCGCATGTGCCGAATGCGCGCCGGCTATCGGTCGGTCTTGAGCAGAACCGGCTCGCGATGCTGCTGGCGGTGCTGAACCGGCATGCTGGTGTGGCGGCCTACGACCAGGATGTATTCATCAATGCGGTCGGCGGCGTGAAGATCACTGAGCCGGCGGCCGATCTGGCCGTGCTGCTCGCCATCCAGTCATCAATGCGCAGCAAGCCCCTTCCACGCGGATTGGTGGCCTTTGGCGAGGTGGGGCTGGCCGGCGAGATCCGCCCCGCGCCGCGCGGGCAGGAAAGACTGCGTGAGGCGGCCAAGCTCGGATTCTCGATGGCGCTTGTGCCGAAGTCCAATCTGCCGAAGCAGAAAATTGAGGGCCTGCAGGTCATCGGCGTTGAGCGGATCGACGAGGCGATGTCGAAAGTCAGGGAGTTGAGCTGATGGCTCTTGCTGCCGCCAGCCCGCTGCGAACCGCTGACTCGATCGTGGCAGGGTACTCGCCCTCGGTGTAATCGCCTGCGAGCCACAGCCCGTCATGCGCGGTCGCGTTCGGCGGCCGCCTGAGTCCCGGTGTGCAGGCAAAGGTGGCGCGCTTCTCCGTCACGGCCTTGCTCCATTGCGGTGAAGCCAGCCCTGGCATTTGCAGCGCATCAGCCAGCTGCCGCGCGATGGCTTGTTCGAGCGCGGTCGTGCCGCCGGCGAGTGCCTCGCTCGAGGCACTGACGACCACGGCCAGCAAGCCTGCCTGTGCTGCATCGAGCTGCCCCCGGTCGAAGACAAACTGACCCCAACGTTCGCGCAGCGGATCGTCGCGCAGTGCAAGCATGGGCAGCGGTAGCGCGAGCTCGGGCGAATACTGGAGATAACACGTCGTGATCGGCTCGACATCGAACCCGACGGCTTCGGCCAGCACGGAATCAATACCGGTCAGCAAAGGAGCGGCATTCGAGGGGGCGGTGGCGACGACGACATGCCGGGAGCTGGCGTGCTCCCGGTCGCCGTTGATGATCCATCCTTCGCCGCCGCGTTCAAGGCTTGTCACATGCGTACCCATCCGGACGGTGCCGCCATGCTTTTCCAGCCAGGCAATCGCAGCATCGGGAAACAGGGCGGAAAGATCGACCCTGGGCAGCAGCATATCGGACGCATGGCGGGCCGCGCCCAGACTGTCACGCAGCACCGCGAGGAACACCTGCGCGGAGGCACGCTCCGGTGGCGTGTTCAGCGCGGAGATGCATAACGGCCGCCACATCAGTGCGGTGACCCGTTCGGTTTGGTCGAAGCGATCGAGCAGCTCGGCGACGCTGCAGTCCTCGTTGAGCTGCCATCCCATCCAGCGTGCAGCCGACGAGAAGCGTGCCAGCGAAAGCTTGTCCGTCAGCGACAGCCCGCGGGCCAGGAGCACACCTGCCAGCAGGTGCAGAGGTGCGGGCAGGCGA